>Ga0209370_1000188_pt1 | contig 117364 bp, 103 predicted proteins | sample AgamicAtPrz_FD_187164 | JGI IMG/M metagenome (GOLD analysis project Ga0209370, IMG submission 187164) | Agave microbial communities from Guanajuato, Mexico - At.P.rz (SPAdes) (version 2) | ecosystem: Host-associated > Plants > Phyllosphere > Phylloplane/Leaf | place: Guanajuato, Mexico...
GTTGTCGCCTGCTCCACGCGCTTGCACAGCACCACGATGGGCTTGCCATCGGGCAGCAGCGCGCTGGCCGGCGCGCAGCTCGCCACCGCGTTGCCGTTGAACGGGTCTGGCTGGCCGTTGTAGACGAGCGTCGTAATGCGGCGCGGTTCGGCGGTCCGGGTAGCCATGCGCCAGTCGGGGTGCCACTGCGAACTGATCATCCGAGCGCCCGCCGGCAGCGACGCCACTGCCACCGACTCGCACGCTGTTGCCGATGACAGGCCTTCGATGCGCTGCGTCTCCACGTTTCGCGCCGGGTCATATGCCATGCAGCTGCGGTTGCCGTTGAAGTCGTCTCGCTGGGTCGCGTTACCTGCTGCGTCGTGGACCACCGTCGACGTCGCGGGCTCGCAACCCGCGCCAGCGGGCTGCGAACTGGCAGTCAGGTATGCGGAACTGCCCACGACGACGCTGTCCAGGTCCATCTCCCGTCCGTCGGGTGCGGTGACCCGCGCACGAAGCGGCAGAGGCCGCGGGTACTCGCGAATCACGACATCGATTTGCGGGTCGTAATACTCGCTGGGCGCGATGTTCGGTCTCTCCGTTTCCCATTTCACCGTCCATCCGGGAAGGGAGCCCGTGCGGGTGAGCACCGCATTCCCCGAGTCGTCGTACGCGTAGGTGCCCACCCGCCGGCCCGATTCATCGATGCGGCCCGTCAGCAGATGCTTCCCCTTCGCATCCTCGTAAACGAACCCGACGCTCGACTGGTCCGCGAAGGTCAACGTCTCCAGGTGGCCGCCTGCGTCATAGTCCATCGACAGCACGCGCCCCGCAGGATCGGTCAGCGAGCGGATGGCAATGTACTTGTCGTCGATCTTCGTGTACTCGAACGAGACGATCCTGCCGCTCTCGTCCTGGATGGCATTCACCTGCCGGCCGTAAGCCAGCGGATAACCATTGCCTTGCATGGCGACGCTCGTGTAATCGAGCCGGCGCCCATCGGCATAGACGATCGAAGCCAGACTGCCGTCCTCGCGGTACATCTCAATGGCTCTCACGGCCTCGTCGCGATACAGGGTGTACGGAGAAGATTCGGCCCATTGTGGAGACGGATCCCGCTCGCTGAGGTCGGTACTAGGGCCGTTGCTCGGGAACCGCTTCCAGACGCCGTCCCCGCGCTGGAAGAGTCGCTGCGAGGGGTCGGTTCTCCACGCCATCATTTGACGATGCAGATTGCTGGACCACCAACGTCCGAAGGACTGTGCGCCGGCGTCCTCGATGGGATTGCTCTCCGGCTTGGGGCGACTGACGTAAGTCAAGGACAGCGAATGCCCGCGGCCCCAGGTCAGCAACGGCTCATGCTGCCGCTTGATGCCGGTGAGTGGCTCGATGGGATTGCCGAACCGCGGACAGCTTGGCGGACCAGGCGGCGTTTTCGTGCGAATGCCTTTGCAAGTCGCTGGCGAGGAGCCGATAGGCGTCGTGTTGAGCGCCGCGCCGCAAGGCATCTGCAAGTTCACGGACGTCTCGCCTGTTTCCGAGGTCACCCGACCGTCGTTCCAATGGAATGTCGCGGTGTAGTTGTACTTGCAAGTCATCCAAGGACTGCTGCCCCACAAGCCCCTGCTGACGCAACCCGTGAAGCTGAGCGCGTACACCGAGCTATACCGCTCCGTTACCGACGCAAGAACGGGTTCGGCAATCGACTGGACCGGCGCAACCGCCTCTGCAGGGGAATCCTTGCATTCGAAGTGGAGCGGGTTCAGCGCATCGTCCGCCCAACGAAGAATGCCCTCTGTCTCCCAGACGATCCAGCAGTCCCTGGCTGCCATTGCCGGCACCGCGAAGCAACCGAGGACGGCCGCCATGAGCAGATGGCGAAGGCACTTGGAGGTCAACAGATGTCTTGCTCCGGCCATCACGCCATCCCTCCCGATGTGACGGCTCTCGTCCGCACGCTGTTGTTTTCCATCATTTACTCCCTGCCTGTTGTTTGCTGTGCCCGGCCCAGTGCGTCGAAGACACGGCTCATGCTCCGCTTGAGCGTGCCTTGCGGGTCTTTGGCTTGTTCCGCGGTCCGGTTGCCGCTGGCATCCAGCGTGTACTCGATGCGGTTGCCTTGGCCGTCGGCCACGGCGGTCAGGCGATGCGCGTCGTCGTACTCGTAGGTCACGATCGCGCCATCGGGCTGTGTCGTCTTCTTGAGCAGCCCGGTGGGCCAGTACTCGTAGCTGGTGGTTGAGCCCCCGGTGGACACCGAGGTTAGGCGCTGGCGAAGGTCATAGCCATAGGTGGTCGAGACCATGTTGGCGTCGATGACCTCCAGCGGCTTGCCATAGGCGTTGTAGCGGGGGAACTGCGTCAGGTGGCCGGCGCTGTTCACCGAGGACTTCAAGTCGCCCTTGGTGTGGTCGGCCGTCGTGTCGGTGTAGTACTCGTTCGTCACGACGACCTTGCCGCGCGGATCGGTCTCGGTGAGCACTTGGCCGGTGGCGTCGTAGGTCCAGCTTGTCGTGCGAGCCGGCGCGCCGGACTGCGGCGTCGCATCGAAGCCTTGCGCGCCGGTGTCGTCGGTCGTCGCCTGTTCCACGCGCTTACACAGCACGACGATGGGCTTGCCATCGGGCAGCAGCGCGCTGGCCGGCGCGCAGCTCGCCACCGCGTTGCCGTTGAACGGGTCTGGCTGGCCGTTGTAGACCAGCGTCGTGATGCGGCGAGGCTCGGCGGTCCGGATGGGCATTCGCCAATCGGGGTGCCACTGCGAACTTATCATCCGAGCGCCCGTCGGCAGCGACACTGCCGAAACCGTCTCGCACGCCATTGCCGATGACAAGCCTTCGATCCGCCGCACCTCCAGATTGCGTGCCGGGTCATACGCCATGCAGCTACGGTTGCCATTGAAGTCGTCGCTGCGCGTGACATTGCCGGCGGCATCGAAAGCCGATCCCGACGTCGACGCCGCACATCCCGCACCGGCGGGCTGACTGCGCGAGCCAACCAGCGTGGCTCGTCCCACCGCCGTGCCGTTCCAGGTGGACTCTCGCCCGTCCGGCGCCTTGACGATGGCCTGCGTCGGCTGCACGTTCACGCTGCGGCGGATCACGACATCCTGTTCAGGGTCGTAATACTCGACGGGGCGCACCTCGGGCGGCACTCGCCACTGGATGGTCCAGGGCGGCTCGCTGCCCGTGGCCGAAGAAATGACGCGCCCCTGGTCGTCATAGACGTAGGTGCCCAGTCTCTGGCCACCCTCGTCCAGCCGGCCCGTCATCGCATGGGGAAACGCCTCGTTCTCATAAAGGAATTGGCGTGAGCTCAGGTCCGCATAGGTAATCGACGTCAAGTTGCCGATCGCGTCGTAACCGATGGGCAGGGTCAAGCCGGCCGGATCGACGATGCTGCCGATCGAGGCATAACGCTGGCTGGGGGCATCGCGATAGTTGAACGACACCCGTCGTCCCGCTTCGTCGACCACGGACTGCACCAGATATTTGCCGCTGCCAGTCGCCGCCCCCGGCGCGTTGAAACTCCCGGAGAAGTCCAGCCGCCGTCCGTCGACATAGGCGATCGACACCAGGCTGCCGTCCTGCCGGTAGGTTTCGATCGCACGCGCCGTCTCATCGCGGTAGAGCCAGACCGATCCGTCCGCCGACATCGCCGGCTTCGGATCACGCTCCGTGGCTTCCCGGTTGTAGCCGTACTGGGGAAAGTTCTTCCAGACGCCCAGTCCACGCTGGAACAGGTACAGCCGGTACTCCGTGACCATCTGCCGATGCAGATTGCTCGACCAGTACGGCCCAAACGAGTTCGCACCGAGTTCGTCGACCTCGGTACCGCCGCTCCTCGGCGTGCTCCAGTAGTTGGCGCTCAACGAGTGACCTCGACCCCACGAGAACAGCATCTCTGGCTGTCGCTTCAACCCAGTCAGCGGCTCAATGGGGTTGCTGACCGAGCAACTCGGCACCGGAGACGCCACCTCGTCCTTGATGCCCTTGCAGGTGTCGACCGTCGGCCCGATCGGTGTCTTGTTGAGCTTGCGGCCGCAGGTCATGAGAAATTCGATGAAGGACTCTCCTCGAATCACCATCGGCGGAAGGCTTGGGTTGGCGGGCGTGACCGTGGTCTTGTAGGTGTACTGGCATACGCCGATGTCGAACCGCGTCCCCGCCTGTTCCCCGGTGATGGAACAGGAGCCCGGCGTGACCTCCGTGACCGATGTGTGCTCCGGATAGCGCTCTGGTTGCGACACGAGGTCACTCATGGCTGCCCAGAAGCTCGCGCCTGCCGCCTCCAGCGAATCGCGGCAATTCAGGTGCGCGTCACGACCCTGAGGCGAATCGTCGTACCAAGCTCCAGGACCGTGTGGGGTCCAGAGGGTCCAGCAGTCCTTGGCCGCCATCGCCGGCAGCGTGAAGAACCCTGACCCGAGAACCAGCACCAGCAGGCGGATGGCCTTCGCGGCCGAGAAGAATGGATGCGTCGGGTCGCTCACGCGAGAACTCCCTGATGTAGTTTGGCAAGCCATCAGGAAGTCGCACACGCCCCAGGGAAACCCCTGCGGCTACGCCATGGTCCAACCGGCAAGCGTCTGTCGCGCTCAATGCCAGGTCGGTCTCACTCCCTGATTCAGGGCGGCGATTCTCCATGATGAAGATGTCGATTGCAGGAATCGCTCCGGACAGTTGCAGGTCTCACCACGGCATCACAGGCATGCGGCTCTCGCGAAGACCAGACCGGCCAGCGAAAGCACGATGACCGCCTCCGACATTCCTCCCCCCAAGCTCAGCCCCGCGCCGATGCCCTGATCGCCACCGCGCCCCGACGATGAGCGCTCCACGCCGCCCTTACGGACGCAGGAGCCCGCATGTCCTCGCGCATCCTTCGCTTCCCTCGCCTCCCTGATCGCCCCAGCATCGCCGCCCTGACGCTGCGGCTCCTGGCCGCGCTGTTCATCTCGATCCTGCCCGGCTGCGCCACGCTGCAACCACCGCCTGCCGAGCGATGGCCAGCCACGGATCCCGCGCCGATCTACGCCGTCGAGCACATCCGCCCCGCGCCCGGCCTGGGCGGCGAGCTCGCGCCCGACCCCGCCTCGACCGAGCGCCTGCTGGCGCTGGCGCTGCAGGAATGGCAGCTCTGGGGCCGGGGCCGCTGGGACGCCGCCACCAACCTCACCGAACGCCGCCTCGATGAGCCCCGCGGCCTGGAGGCCGAGCCCTACCTCCACGCCCGGGTGCTGCTGTACTGGCTCGGCGTCAAGGGCGGCGACTACCCGGTCCAGCGCACCCGCCACGAGGACGGCTCGCTGCGCCCCTGGAGCGCCGTCTTCATCTCCTGGCTGATGCGCGGCGCCGGCTTCGGCGAGCGCCAGTTCGAAGCCGCCGAGCTGCACTGGCAGTACATCCGCGCCGCGCTGGACCACGGCGTCCGCGCCGGCTTCGAGGCCCGCGACGCCGCCTCCACCGCCCCTCGCCCCGGCGACCTGATCTGCGCGCCGCGCGACGCGGCCCCGGACGCGCCGTCGGGTTTCGCCCAGTGGAGCGCCCTCGCCCGCCCGCTGCGCGCCCGCGCCTGGCCCTGGCACTGCGACCTGGTCGTGCAGGTGGACGGCGCCGAACTCGGCGCCATCGGCGGCAACGTCAGCGACAGCGTCACCTGGACCCGCACGCCGCTGGACGCCGCCGGCCGGCTGGTGCCCACGCCCGAGCGGCCCTGGACCGTCGTGCTGCGCCAGAAGGGAGCCTCGCCATGAGCGCCGCGCTGGACGGCGCGGCAACGCGTGGGCGGCGAGCCGCGGTGCTCGGTTTCTGGCAGGGGACGGTCGGCCTGGCCACCGGCCTGAGCGTCATCGCCGGCGTGCTGATCTCGGTGACCCACCTGGTCGAATGGGTCGACGACAGCAAACGCGCCAACCTGACCGGGCGCCTGCAGACGCTGCAGCACGTGGCCCATCTGCTCGAGCGCGACGAGCGCATCCGCCTGCGCGCCCGTGCCTTCCTCAAGGAGCGACTGCCGGAGATCCTGCCGCGCCTGGACGAGCTGATCCGGCGCGCCGGTTCCGGCGAGGACCTCTACCTGAGCCAGGACATGGAGGACTACGCCGCCGTCCACTTCCATTACGAGCAGCTCGGCGCGCTGGTGAAGCTCCAGTACATCGAGTTCCCGCTGGTCTACGAGGTCATCCCCTTCCCCGACGACTACCTGGCGGCCGTCGAGCCGCTGCGCCAGGCGCTGGCCGATCACTGGAAAGGTCTCGGGCGGCCGCTGCCGGATCTGGGCGCCAACATCGTCTATCTGAAGCGTTGTTACGCCTTCAGCCGCGCTCATCCGGACCAGATGGCGCGATGTCCGCCGCCCTGAGCGGTCGCGCCCGACGCGGCGAGGCGGTCCGCCGGCCTTCGGAAGGTTTCCGGAAGGTCGCGCTCCCCGGTCCCGCCTACCGTTGACGGCACCGATCCCCGGATCGTTCCTTCGATACGACGACGCCGACATGGCGCACAGGGAGCTCCCATGAACCTCACCCCGCACCGTTGCCCTCCACCCCCGGCCTCGCCGCCCGCGGGCCGGCCCCGCCAGGGCGGCCTGCCGGCCCGGCTGGCCGCCGAGCACCGGCTGCAGCGCCTCACCCGGCTGCAGACCACGCTCGCCGAAGCCCACGCCGAGGCCGAGCGCCGCGAGCGCGAGCGCATGGCCCAGCTGCTGCATGACCAGGTCGGTGGACTGATCGTCCGCCTGCGCCTGGCCCTGGGCGACTGGCGCAGGACACGCCCTGATGGTCCCGACGCGCACCCGGCGACGCGCTTCGGCGAGTTGCTCGGCGAGCTGTCCGAGACGGTGCGGACGCTGGCCTTCGCACTGGCGCCGCCGGACTGGCACGGCGACCTGCCGACGGCGCTGGAAGCGGTGGCGGTGGAACTGGGCCTGCGCGGCACCCTGGAGGTGCGCATCGACGGCCGCGCGCTGTCGGCGGCCGACACCGCCGAGGTGCCCGATGCGCAGCGCGCCGCCGCCTGCCGGGTCGTGCGCGAGCTCTGCCTGAACGTGCAGAAGCACGCCCGGGCGACGCGGATCGAGATCACGCCCAAGATCCGGCAAGGCTGGTTGAGCGTGCGGGTGCGGGACGACGGTCGCGGCCTGCCGACCGCGCCGCGCGGCGCTCACCGTCCGGAGCAAGCCAGCGAGGACGACTGGCACGGAGCTGCCGATGGCCACGGCCTCGGCCTGGGCGGCGCTCGCGCGCAGCTGCAGGCGATGGGCGGCGCGCTGGTGCTGCGCTCCGAGCCGGGCCGCGGCACCTGCGCAACGCTGCTGCTGCCGCTCGCGCCCAAGTGAGGCGACCGCCGGGCGCGGCCGCGACCGCCCGCGCCCCCTCGCCATCCCCTGCCTTCCCCATTCACCGAGGAGACTCCCATGTCCCTGCGCATCGTCCTGGCCGATGACCACCAACTCGTGCGCGAAGGCCTGCGCGCGCTCCTGTCGCGCGATGCGGCGCTGGACGTCGTCGGCCTGGCCGAGGACGGCGCCGCCGCCGTCAAGCTCGTGCGCCACCTCCAGCCGGACCTGCTGATCGCCGACATCGCCATGCCCGGCCTCAACGGCCTGGAGGCGACGCGGCGCGTGCGCGCGCAGCATGCGGCGGTGCAGGTGATCTGCCTGTCGATGCACGGCGACCAGCGCAGCGTGGTCACCGCGCTGCAGGCCGGCGCTTCCGGCTACGTGCTCAAGGACGCGTCCAGCGAGGAACTGCTGCGCGCGGTGCGTGACGTGGCCGCCGGCCGCATCTACCTCAGCCCGGGCCTGATGGGCGGCTTGGTCGACGAGATCCGCACGCGCCAGCGCCTGCCCGATGGCGCCACGTCGGCGCCGGCCGGTCCCGCGCTGACCGCGCGCGAGCGCGAGATCGCCCAGCTCTTCGCCGAGGACCTGAGCACGCAGGAGATCGCCGACCGCCTCAAGCTCAGCGCGAAGACGGTCGCCACCCATCGCGAGAACGTCACCCGCAAGCTGGGCGTGCGCGGCGTCGCCGGCATCACCCGCTACGCCCTGGGCGAGGGCCTGAGCGACGGCGCGCCCCAGGGAGCCGGGTCATGCCGCTGATCGTCCACGCGTGGCCGGCCTGGGTGCTGGGCGGCGCGCTGGTGCTGGCCTGGGCAGCGATCGGGCTGGGCGCGCAGGCGCTGTTCCCGCGACGCTGGCGCGAACGGGCCACCGCGACCGACCACCGCGTCGCGCTCACGTCGCTGGGCGCGATCGCGACGGTCAACGCGCTGCTGCTGGCGGTCTCGGCGGTGTCGGTCCGGGACGCCTTCAGCGCCGCCGAACAGGCGGTCGAGCGCGAGGCCACGGCGATGGCGCAACTGGCGCGCGCGCTGGCGGTCTACGGCACGCCCGAGTCGCGCTTGGCCCGCGAGCGGCTGCGCGGCTACGGTCGCGGCGTGATCGGCAAGGAGTGGATCGCGATGCAGCGGGACCAAGCCAGCCTGCCGACGCTGGATGCCTTCGACGACCTCTACCGCACGCTGGGCGACCTGCATCCCGCGGCGACGTCGGAGGGCGCCCTCCTCGCGCAGATCTGGACCCAGGCCAACGAGCTGCTGAGCCAGCGCCGCGCGCGGCTGGCGGCCGCCCGGGGCCAGGTGCCGGCGACGCTGTGGGCGGTGCTGCTGGCCAGCTCGCTGCTGACGCTCGCGCCGGTGGCGGCGCTGCCCGTCAGCGCCTGCAGCCGCGGCGCGATCGTGATGCTGGCGCTGGCGCCGGGCCTGGTCTTGCCTGTCGTCGTGGCGATGGACCGGCCCTTCCTCGGCGCCGGGCGGGTCAGCGCAGCGCCGATCGAGAACGCGCTGGCCCACATGCAGCGCTGGGACGCCCGATGGATCGCCGATGCCCCGTCGTCGTCGCCGTCGTCGTCGCCGTCGCGGCCCGGCGCGGCGCCCCTGCGCTGATGGCCGCGCGACGATCAGTCGTCGCTGCTGCTGCCGTTGCGGATCTCCGGATCGGAGGTCGCGATCAGCGTCTGCGCGTTGCCGGAGGCCGGGCGGCGGAAGACCAGCACCACGCCGCGTCGCGTGCCCGGCCCGACCGGCACGGTGAACGTGGTCGCCTGGTCCAGGCCGGTCGCGACGAAGGTGTTGGGCAGCCCGCTCGGCTTCTCCAGGGTCTTGGCCACCGCGACGAACAGCGTCACGCTGGTGTCCGGCTTGTTGTTGCCGAGTTGCGCGAGCACGTCCGGCGACAGCCCCACGGACTGCTGCGCGAACATGATCGCGTTGGTGTTGACGGTATCCAGCGGCTTGGGACTCGGGATGCGCTCCCAGCGCGCATTGAAGTAGGCGCAGGGAATCACGTTGTCGGCCGGCCCGATCAGGGGCACGACGAAGTACAGCGTCGATTCTTCGGCGTCGGCGCGCGCGAGCGCAGCGGCAGTGAGGTCGTTCATGAGGGTCGCCTTCCTTTCAGGGAGGGAGTTGGGACATCAGCGAAAAGGGCCGCGTGGGCCGGTACATAGCCGCCCGCCGTCAGCCGCCGGGTCCAGCCGTCGTCCGGCGCCTGCGGGCTCGCGCAGGCGCGCAAGGCCAGCCAGGCCTCGAGCACCAACCCGGCCTGCCCGGCGTCGACCGCCGGCTGGATCTGGTCGCGTTGCCGCGCGCAGCGCGCGCGATCGGGCGCCGCGCCGGCCGCATCGGCCCGCAGGCCCAGCAGCGCCCGGCGCGCCTGCAGTTCATGGTTCTGCCAGTGATGCGGCCGCAGGCGCAGCAGCGTCGCCATCGCCTCCTCGGTGGCCGCCAGCCGCGTGCGCACGCCGGCCCAGTCGCCGGCGCGCGCGGCGGTCCCGGCCTCGGCCAGCGCCACCCGCATGAGGGCCTCGCGCCGCAGGAAGTCCCGCGCCGGATCGCTGCCGGTGGTGGCCGGCTCGCCGGCCAGCTGATCGCGCAAGGCCGCCAGCGCCGCGTCGACGGCCTGGCCGGCGTCCAGGCGCGCCAGCAGCAGGCTGCCCTCGGCGTGCAGGCGGTCGGCGCGCCAGTAGCGGTTCTCCGGATCGTGCCGCTCGGCCTGGCGCAGCCGCGCGACGCCCTCGGCCATCGTCGCCGCCGCCTCGCCGAGACGCCCCGCCGCGCGCAGCGCCTCCGCGCGGCGCAGCTCCAGCGTGCCCAGGTCGCGCAGGCGCAGCTGCTCGTCGGGGTGGGCGGCCGCCTGCGCCAGGCGCTCCGCGCGCGCGGCGTCCAGCGCCGCCAGGGCCTCGATCGGCCGGCCCCGCACATGCGCCACGAGTCCGAGCCAGGTCCGCGAGGTCGCGGTGCCGTCGCGCAGGTCGGCGTCCGCGGGCGAACGGGCCAGTGCCTCGAGCTTGAGCGCCAGCGAGGCCTGGAACCAGCGCTGCGCGTCCTCCCAGGCCCCGCGCCGGAACGCGATCGATCCCAGGCTGTTGAGCGCGTAGCCCAGTTCCACTTGCGCGGTCGCGTCCTCGGGGGCCTGCTGCCGCCACCGCTCGCTGGCGATGCGGTAGCGGTCCATCGCCCGCGCCGCCGCGTCGAAGTCGCCGGCGTCGAAGGCGATCTGGCCCAGCCAGAACGAGGCCGCGCCGAGGGTGCGGTAGTAGTCGCCGGCGCTGACGCCCGGCACGCGCTCCAGCGGCTCGAGCGGCGCCAGCAGGCGCAGCGCCGCGTTCAGCGCGTCGATGGCGATGTCGGTGCGGCCCTTGCCGCGGCTGCTGTTGACCTCGCCAATCACCACCAGCGCCTTCGCGCGTCCCAGCGTGTCGGCGCCATTGGCCACGGTCGCCGCCGTCGCTGTCGTCGCCAGCTCGGCCTCCGTCTCGCCGCCCTCGGCCGGACCGAGCAGCCGCAGGCCCTGCTCGCCGATGCGCCCCAGCAGGTCCAGCTTGCCGATCGGCCGCAGGCCGTCCGCCAGCTCGCCGAGCATGAAGGACGCCAGTTGCCGGCTCTGGCGCTCGCGCTCCGCGGCGACTCCGGCCTGCCGCGCGTAACCGATCGCCGCCACGCCCGCGACCGCGGCCAGCAGGAAGGCGCCGGCGCTGGCCGCGCCCAGTCCCCAGCGTCGCAGGCGCAGCCGGCGCTGCGAGCGCGCGATGAAGTCGCGGGCCTCGTCGCCGAGCAGCCCGGGCGCCTCGGCCAGGATGCGCGCGGCATTCCACAGCGTCGTGCCGCGCGGCAGCAGCAGCGCGCTGGCCTGCCCCGCCTCGCGCCAGCGCGCGACCCAGGGGCGCAACTCGTCGCGCGCCGCCAGCGCGGCGCGGTGCTGCGCCACCCAGGCGGTGACCCGCGGCCAGCGCCGCAGCAGTGCCTCGTGGGCGACGCGGTAGCCGTTGACGCCGCCCGCGTGGTCCGCGACCAGCAGCCGGGCCTCGACGAAGGCGGCGACCAGCGCGCGCTCGGGCGCGTCGCTCAACTCCGCCGCGGCGACCCAGCGGCCGGTCGGCGACGCTTCCTCGCCGGCCAGCGCCACCAGCCGCGGCAGCAGCCGGGGCAACGCCTCCTGCTGGTCCGCCGGCAGCTCGCCCAGCAGCGCCTCCGCGCGGCGGCCGATCGCGCCCTCCAGGCCGCCCAGGTCCTCGTAGGCCGACCAGGCCAGCACCTCGCCCGGTTCCCGGTGCAGGTAGAGCTGCTGCAGCGTGTACTGCAGCAGCGGCAGCGCGTCCGGCGCCTGCATCGCGTCGGCGCAGAGGCGGTCGTCGAGCCGGTTCAGCCCGCTCGCGTCGGTGCCGTAGCTCAGCCCGGCGGCCCGCGCCGGCAGCCGGATCATCTGCGCGATCGCGGACGCGGCGGGCGGCGCCAGGTCGAGGTGGGCGCCGCTCTCCTTGCCGCGCATCAGCAGCGGCCGCCGCGCCATCGCCGGATAGAAGTCGTTGCGGCAGACCGCCAGCACCACCAGCCGCGCGCTGCGCACCAGCCGCTCCAGCGCATCGAACCAGGCCGCGGTGCGCGCGTCGTCCTCCTGCAGCACGGCCTCGAGCCGGTCCAGCACCAGCAGTGGCGGCGCCTCGGCGCCGCCGCGCAGCGCGCGCGTCGCGTCCAGCCCGATCGCGAGCTGGCGCAGCACTTCGTCCGGCGCCTCGCGCAGCGCCGCCGACAGCGTGTCGATGCTGTGGCCGGACAGCAGCGGCACGCCCTGGCAGTCCCAGTCCAGCATCGCGCCGGCCAGGCCCGCCCAGGCATCGAGGCCGCCCAGCGCGCCCAGGTCGACGCTGGCCGCGGCGCAGACGCGCAGGCGGGGGACGTCGCCGTCCACATCGCCGTCCACATCACCGTTCCCATTGCCGCGGCCCTCGTCGACGGCCGGGCGCGTCAGCGCCGGCACCAGTCCCGCCTGCACCAGCGAGGTCTTGCCCGAGCCGCTCGGCCCCAGCAGCACCACCAGCGGATGACCGAGCCGCCATTGCCGCGTCAGGCGCGCATGCAGTGCGGCGACGGCCTCATCGCGGCCGAAGAACACGCTCGCATGCGCGGCATCGAACGGCTCCAAACCGCGGAACGGCGACTGCCCGCGCCAGCCGCCGGCATGGCTGCGCGGCCCCTGCGCCGACAGCACGCCCAGGGGCGCCACCACGCGGTAGCCCTCCTTGCGGATGGTCTCCAGGTAACGCGGCGTCGCGGCGCTGTCGCCCAGCGCGCGGCGCAGGCCGGCCACCACCTTGTGCACCGGGTTGTCGCCCAGCGTGGTCGCCTCGGGCCAGCAGTCCTGCAGCAGCGCCTCGGCGGACACCACCTCGCCCGGCTGGCGGCACAGCGCGACCAGCACCGCCATCGGCCGCGGCTCCAGCACCACGGTCTCGTCGCCGCGGCTCAGCCGCCGGGTCCGCACCTCCACGCGCCAGTCGCCGAGCAGGAACTCGCGCGGCGCGGCGACAAGCACGCCGCCGGCGACCGATCCGTCCGCACCGGCGACCTTCGGCCGGGATGGCGCGGCCAACGCTGGCATGGCGGGCATCTCGGGCACCGGGCCCCCGCCGCTGCTCCTGTCCATGGTGATTGCTCCCTGCGACACGCCTCTGCGGGCGTGTGATGGCGCGGAGTCTAGGAGCGCCGGCCGCGCGCGTCAGCCCCTGCGCCCCGGCAGGGTTGACAGCTTGACAGCCGCGCCCGCATCGACCTGCGGAACACCGAGGCGGATCTCGGCAATCGCGACGGCCAACATCCGCATCCGCCGGATGGGCCGCGGCGGGGCGCGCTCCTATCGTTCATCCCATCGACCCTCCGGCGCCTCGCGGCGTCGAACCTCCCACCCGCCCTCGGCCCCACCATGATCGACGCCGTCCTCCTCCACCTCGCCGGCCACCTCAACGCCGTGCTGCGCCGCTCGCACCAGTCGGCGGAGGACCTGGTCGCGGTGACCGCGCTGCACGAGGCTGACGGCGGACCGGCGGCCGGCGCCTCGCACCGGCTCGCCGCCTTCCTGGTGAACCTGGAACGCGACCCGGTCGCCAGCCTGCCGGCCCAGGCGCTGGGCAGCGGCGAGCGCCTGGCCCGCTCCGCCCCGCCGGTGCAGCTGAACCTGCTGGTGATGTTCGCCGCCAACTACGGCGGCACCACCTACCCGGAAGCGCTCAAGCTCATCGCCAGCACCATCGCCTGCTTCCAGGCCACGCCGGTGCTGGACACGCAGAACTCGCCCGGTATGGATCCGCGCCTGGACAAGCTCACGCTGTCGATCGAGCCGCTGAACCTCAACGAGATGGCGACGCTGTGGGGCGTGCTCGGCGGACGCTACCTGCCCTCGGTGCTGTACCGGGTGCGCCTGCTCACCATCGACGCCCGCCAGTCCGATGCCCAGCTGCCGTCGGTGCGCACGCCGGGCGTGGGCGTCGGGGCCCGCGGCTGACCGTCAAGGAGCACCTCATGGGCCCCTACCTTCCCCTGCTGCGCATAGACGTCGAGCACGGCTATTACGCCGATGGACGCTGCCGCGGCCTGCGCTTCGTCCCCGCCGGCACGACCGCCGAGCGGCTGCGCCGCGCCGACGCGCTGGTGCGGGCCGACGGCGGCACGCTGCTCGTGCACGGCCCGGCCGAGGCGATCGAGCGACTGCGCGCCGACACCGATCCCGACGACGGCGAGGCCGCGCTGGACTGGCTGGTGCATGCGACCGACGACGACTTCGCCTGCGGCACCGAGGACCCCGCCGACCGGCCGCGCGAGCTGCTGTGGGTCGCGCCCGCGGCGCAGGGCGCGTCCGGCGACGACGACGCGACGCTCGTCGCCTCGCCCAAGGCGCTGGACGCGCCCGAGGTGACGGCGCTGCTCGCGCCGGGCGACCGCTGGCTGCCGCCCTTCGCGCTGCTGCACCTGCCGCTGCCCAGCCTGCCGGCGCATGGCCCGGCCGACAACGCCACCGCCTGGCCGGTGCATCGCCGCTGGCCGCTGGCGCCGCGCGCCACCGTCTGGAAGTACTGCCTGTTCGGCGACTGGCCGGAACCGGCGCTCGCCGTCGTCGACCTGGCCGGCGAGACCGAGTTCAGCGCGCCCGCCCCGGACCGCCTGGACAACGGCACGCCGATGCTGGCCATCCGTTCCCGCGTCCGGTTGCCGCTGGCCCAGCGCTCGCCGCGACGTTTCCAGCTGCGCAGCCGTCCCGACGGCGCCGGCGGTCCCAAGGTGCTGATCCGCCGTCTGCCCACCGCGGCGGCGCAACTGCTCGCCCGCGAAACGATCGACGGCCAACCGACGATCGTCTCCGAGATCCACGTGCATCGATAACCCGCAGAGGAGGCCGCCATGGCTATGAAGACACCCGGTGTCTATATCGTCGAGAAGAATGCGTTTCCCAACTCGATCGTCGAGGTGGCCACCGCGGTGCCGGCCTTCGTCGGCTACACGCGCCGCGCCGAGAACGGCGGCAAGTCGCTGCTCAACAAGCCATGGCGCATCAGCTCCATGGCGGAGTACCACACCTACTTCGGCCACGGGCCCGATCCGCGCCTGACCATCACCGAGGCGCCCGCCCCCGCCCCGTCCGACTTCCGCGCCGACGGCAAGGACTACGCGCTGACGCAGGCCGACGGCGCCGACGGCGGCCGCTTCCTGCTGTACCGCGCGATGGTGCACTTCTTCCAGAACGGCGGCGGCCCCTGCTACATCGTGTCGGTGGGTGGCTACGGCGGTCAGGTCGAGGCGCCCGCGCTGGCCGGCGGCATCGAGGCCCTGATCAAGGAGCAGGAACCGACGATGCTGGTCATCCCCGACGCGGTGCTGCTGCCGCGCGCCGACTGCGTCTCGGTGCAGCAGGCGATGCTGCAGCACTGCGGCGGCAAGATGCGCAACCGCATCGCGATCCTGGATGTCTGGGGCGGCTACCTGGACCGCAAGGACCCGGCCGGCGATCCGGTCGAGGCCTTCCGCAACGACCTGGGCGTCAACTACCTGGACTTCGCCGCGGCCTACTACCCGTGGGTCAACACCACGGTGGTCCAGGACAAGGACCTGGACTACACCCGCATCGCCAATCCCGCGCTGCTGGCCACGCTGCTGCGCGCCGAGCTGTCGCTGCCCGAGAACGTCGACCCCAGGACCACGCCGCCGCGCATCGCGCAGCAGGCCCAGGCGGTGGCCGACATCCTCAAGACCGACGACGACTGGACCCAGTACGTCACCGGCCTGGTCAACGCCTCGACCAAGACCGACGAGGAGAAGCAGAAGGCGCTCACGCCGGCCGCGCTGGCGGTCGCGGTGGAGACGCACAAGTCGCTGCTGCACAAGAGCCTGGTGTCGATGAGCCCGCTCTACAACGCGGTGATGACCGAGGCGCGCAACCGGCTCAACCTGCTGCCGCCCTCGGCCGCGATGGCCGGCGTCTACACCATGGTCGACAACAGCCGCGGCGTCTGGAAGGCGCCGGCCAACGTCAGCCTCAACGGCGTGGTATCGCCGCAGGTGTCGATCTCGCACGAGGACCAGGAGGACCTGAACGTCACCACGCAGGGCAAGTCGATCAACGCGATCCGCTCCTTCATCGGCGAGGGCGTGCTCGTCTGGGGCGCCCGCACGCTGGACGGCAACAGCCTGGACTGGCGCTACATCAACGTGCGCCGCACGATGATCATGCTGGAGGAGTCCTGCCGCCTGGCGGCCAAGGCGATGGTCTTCGAGCCCAACGTGGCCAACACCTGGGTGACCATCAAAAGCATGATCGCCAGCTTCCTCACCGGCATCTGGAAGCGCGGCGGCCTGGCCGGCGCGGTCCCCGACGACGCCTTCAGCGTGCACGTCGGCCTGGGCGAGACCATGACGCCCGAGGACATCCTCGAAGGCGTCCTGCGCGTGACCGTGCTGGTGGCCATCAGCCGCCCGGCCGAGTTCATCGAGATCACCTTCCAGCAGCAGATGCAGAAGTCGTGAGGCCGGCCCGGCCCGCGGCCGGCGTCCCGACCCACGACCCCGATTTCCATCCATAACCCTCGCGGAGGCAGGCAATGGCAGACGACGGATCAGCGCAATCGACCACGGTGTGGCCGCTCCCCAAGTTCCGCTTCGAAGTGAAGTGGGACTCGGCGGTGATGTCCTTCCAGGAAGTGTCCGGCCTGGACGTGGAAGCGCAGCCCATCGAGTACCGGCACGGGGACAGCCCCGCGTTCTCGGTGCTCAAGATGCCGGGCATGAAGAAGTACAGCGACGTCACGATGAAGAAGGGCGTCTTCAAGGGCGACAACAAGTTCTGGGACTGGTTCAACGAGATCAAGATGAACACCATCAAGCGCAAGCCGGTGACCATCAGTCTCCTGGACGAAGCCGGCAAGCCGACCATGGTCTGGACCCTGGCCAACGCCTGGCCGACCAAGATCACCAGCACCGACCTGAAGTCCACCGGCAACGAGGTGGCGATCGAGACCATCGTCATCGCGCACGAAGGCCTCACCATCGCCAACGCCTGATGCCGCCGCCCGTGACACGTTCCGCGTCGGCCCCGGGCCCGGCCCGGGCACCGGACGCGCTGCGGGCGCAGCTGCTGTATCCGCCGCCGGCCTTCCACTTCGCGGTGACCTTCGGGTCCAACGCGAAGGACCGCGACGGCGCCTTCCGCGAGGTCACCGGGCTGGGCCCGGAGCTTGAGACCGAGACGGTGGTCGAAGGCGGCCAGAACGCCTTCGTGCACCTGCTGCCCAAGGCGGCGAAGCATCCCAAGCTGGTGCTCTCGCGCGGCATCGCGACGATGGAGTCGCGACTGCTGCTGTGGTGCCAGGCGGTGCTGGAGGGCGGCTTCGCGCAGCCCATCGCGACGCAGCAGCTGCATGTCTTCCTGCTCGACGGCGATGGCGCCCCGCTGCGGGTCTGGGCGGTGAGCAACGCGTATCCGGTGAAGTGGTCGGTCGAGGCCTTCCAGGCCACCCGCAACGAGGTCGCCATCGAGCGCATCGAGCTGGCCTACGCGGGATCGAGCCGGCTGGTATGAGCGTCACAGAGGACCAGGACCGAGGACGACGAGCATGAGCATCGAAGTGAGACAACTGCTGATCCGCTCCCAGGTGACGCCCGCGCCGGCCCCGCCGGCGCCCGCCCTGGCGCAGCGCGAGCTGCTGCGGCTGCGCGAGCAGCTGCTGGCCGAATGCCGCGCCTGGCTGGCCGACCGGCTGCGCGCGCAGCGGGAGCGCTGAGATGCCGGCCCCCTCCTCCGCCTCCTCCTCCCCCTCCGCCTCGGGCGGCGGCGCCGACGGCGCCTCGACCGAGCTCACCCGGCTGCTGCTCACCCGCTACAGCCTGAGCCGCACCGGCACAGTCCAGCTGGACAAGGCCACCAGCTTCCAGGCGCAGATCAACCCGGCCGAGTTCAGCCACAGCTTCGGCATCCGCTACGACAAGACCAAGGCGCAGGGCTCGTCCGGCGTCGAGCCCAAGTTCAGCACGATGGACGACGAGCGCGTGGCCTTCAACATCGTGCTGGACGGCACCGGCGTCGTGCCGCCAGTGCCCGGCCAGCCGCCCGACGTGAAGGGCCAGCTGGCGCAGCTGAGCAAGGTGGTCTACGAATACGTGGACCTGCGCAGCGAGCCGCCCTACGTGCGGGTGCTGTGGGGCACGCTGATCTTCTTCGGCCGGCTGGAATCGCTGAAGGCGCAGTACACGCTGTTCAAGCCCGGTGGCGACCCGCTGCGGGCCAAGGTGGACCTGAGCTTCGTCGGCGCGATGAGCAAGGAGGAGGAACGCCGCGTCACCCAGCGCGCCAGCACCTCCGAGCAGACGCGCACCGTGCGGATGTACGGCAACGAATCGATCGGCCAGGTCTGCGAGCGCATCTACGGCGATCCCTCGGTCTTCATGAAGGTCGCCCGCTTCAACGGCCTGACCGACTTCCGCAACATCCCGCCGGGCACCGTGCTGCGGTTCCCGCCGATGGAGAAGTGACATGCCCGGCGTCTCCCCCAACCAGGACACCGTCGGCGTCGTCACCCTGGCCGTGCTCGCCAACGGGCAGCGGCTGGAGGCCAGCGCCGACCTGATGTCGGTGACCATCCGGCGCGCGGCCAACACCGTGCCGTCGGCGCGGCTGGTGTTCAACGACGGCGACATGCCGGACCGCGACTTCCCGCTCAGCGACTCCACGCACTTCAAGCCCGGCGCCCGGTTGACGATCCGGGCCGGCTACGGCCAGCAGGAGGACACGATCTTCGAAGGCCTGGTCGTGCGCCACGGGCTGCGCGTGCAGGGCGACAACGACGCGCGCCTGGTCGTGGACTGCCGCGACGCGGCGGTGAAGATGACCATCGGCCGCCGCAACGCCAACTACATCGACCAGCTCGACAGCGACATCATGAGCACGCTGGCCGGCGCCCACGGCCTGTCGGCCCAGGTCGACGCCACCACCGTCACCCACCCGGAGCTGGTCCAGCACTTCTGCAGCGACTGGGACTTCCTGCTGACGCGGGCCGACGCCAACGGCCTGCTGGTGATCGCCACCGACGGCGCGCTGGCGGTGACCGCGCCCGCGGCCGAGGGCGAGCCGGCCCTGGCGGTCACCTATGGCATGGACCTGATCGACTTCGAGGGCGACGTCGACGCGCGCCACCAGTACGGCAGCGCGATGGCGGTCTCCTGGGACCCGAAGGCGCAGGCCGCGCTCGAAGGCAGCGCCGCCGATCCGGCCACGCTGCCCGCGCAGGGCGACCTGGACAGCGCGACGCTGTCGGCCGTCATCGGCCTGGAGAGCTTCCGGCTGCAGGCCGGCGCGCCGCAGTCCAAGGACATGCTGACCCAGTGGGCCAAGGCGCAGCAGGTCAAGTCCGGCCTGGCGCGGATGCGCGGCCATCTGAAGTTCCAGGGCAGCGCCAAGGCGCGCGTCGGCGGGCTGATCGCGCTGCAGGGCGTCGGCGCCCGCTTCAGCGGCACCGTCTTCGTCACCGGCCTGCGCCACCACATCGAGGACGGCGCCTGGACCACCGAGGCCGAGTTCGGCCTCGATCCCGACTGGTTCAGCGCGCGGCCCGACGTGCCGGCGCAGCCGGCGGCGGGCCTGCTGCCGCCGGTGCCCGGCCTGCAGGTCGGCGTGGTGCTCAAGCTCGACGGCGACCCCACCGGCGAGCCCCGCATCCAGGTCAAGGTGCCGGTGCTGCAGGCCGAGACCGAGGGCGTCTGGGCCCGGCTGCTGCAGGGCCACGCCAGCAGCGGCTTCGGCGCCTTCTTCCTGCCCGAGGTCGGCGACGAGGTGGTGCTGGGTTACTTCGCCGGCGACCCCTCGCACCCGGTCGTGCTGGGCAGCCTCTACAGCAGCGGCCGCACGCCGCCCTACGCGCTGGCCGCGCCCAACGACACCAAGGCCTTCGTCACGCGCTGCGGCCACAAGCTCGAGTTCGACGAGAAGGACCAGGTCATCACCGTCGCCACGCCGGCCAACAACCGCATCGTGCTCAGCGACAAGGACAAGTCCATCCGGCTCGAGGACCAGAACGGCAACACCGTCGAGCTCAAGCCCGGCGGCATCGCGCTGGACAGCCCCAAGGACATCACCGTCACCGCGCAGGGCCGCATCGCGCTGGACGCGGTCGGCGCGGTGAGCATCAGCTCGCAGGCCGACGTCCAGGCCACCGGCCTGAACGTCAACTGCGAGGCCCGGATCGGCTTCACCGCCAAGGGCAATGCCGCCGCGGAGCTCTCGGCCTCGGGCCAGACCGTGGTCAAGGGCGCGATGGTCATGATCAATTGAGCAAGGAGCCACCATGCCCCCCGCCGCCCGACTCACCGACCTGCATGTCTGCCCCCTGGTCACGCCGGGGCTGCCGCCGGTGCCGCATGTCGGCGGGCCGGTCATCGGCCCGGGCGTGCCCACCGTGCTGATCGGCCTGCTGCCCGCCGCGGTGCAGGGTGACAACGCGACCTGCGTCGGCCCGCCCGACGCGATCGTGATGGGCTCCACCACGGTGCTGATCGGCGGCCGGCCGGCGGCGCGCGTTGGCGATGCCACCGCGCACGGCGGCAACGTCGCGCTCGGCCTGCCGACCGTGCTGATCGGCGGGTGACGCGCCGCCAACGACGCCCCTCGACGCCCCTTCATCACCCCTTCATCGCCCCAACCCTCACGGACCTCGACATGGACGGCGAACTCGACTTCCTCGGCACCGGCTGGGCCTTCCCGCCGGCCTTCGACCGGCGCACCCGCGGCGCGGTGATGGTCTCCGGCGTGGCCGACGTCGAGGAGAGCCTGCGCATCCTGCTGACCACCACGCCCGGCGAGCGCGTCATGCATCCGAGCTACGGCTGCGGCCTGCGGCGCATGGTCTTCGAGACGATGAACGACAGCACGCTCACCGAGATCCGCAGCCTGATCGAGAAGGCCATCCTGTTCTTCGAGGCCCGCATCGCGCTGAACGCGGTCGACATCGACACCTCGGGCCTGTACGACGGCGTGCTGCGCATCCGGCTGGACTACACGCTGCGCAGCAGCAACAGCCGCCACAACCTCGTGTTCCCGCTCTACCTGCGCGAGGGCGAGGTGCTGGGGAGCGAACCCGCATGACGACCGGCACCGAACAGCGCGAGCGCTTCCCGATGGCCCTGGAGCCCGGCTACTTCCGGCCGGACGACCTGAGCTTCGAGCAGCGCGTGGACATGATGGCGCGGCTCGCGGAGCAGCTGCGCTTCATCGACCTCGACGACCAGGAGGACGGCGACTGGCGCGGGCTCTTCGCCACCGACCCGACGCTGGTGATGGCGGGCATCGCGGCGCTCGATCCCTGGCCGCTGCAGCAGCAGTTCGGGCGCGACGCGGACTCGGCGCCGCTGGAGCTGCTGGCGCGCCAGGTGCTGGGCCTGGCGGCGCGGCTGGACCACTGGTGGCGCGCGCTCGCCGGCATCCATGACGACGCGCCGCGCGTGCTGCGCGAGCGCATCCAGCAGCTGGTGGAGCAGCAGCTCGCCGCCGACCTGCGCTGGGTGGAGCGTCGCTTCCTGCGGCGCGGCGACGAGGCGGCCGCGAGCCGGCCGACCGGGCCGGTGGAGCGCGACCTGTCGCGGATGTGGCATCGCACGATCGGCGAAGAGCCGGCGGCCGATGCCGCCGCCGAGCGCGAGGACCGCGAGCGGCTGCGGGAGCGCTTCTTCGCCTTCCTCAGCGCGGTCGAGGAGGTCCGGCGGCTGGCGCGCGAGCTGCTGCCCGACAGCATGGCCACCGCCAACCACGAGCCGGCGGCGGCGCTGCTGATCGCCTTCCTGAAGGTCTGCGAGACCGCGCAGCGCGAGGTCAACCGCCTGCCGGCGCGCCACACCGCCTTCTACTACCGCGATTGCCTGGGCTTCGGCCCGGCGCCGGCGCACGCCGACCGCGTCCACCTGGCCTGCCAGCGCGACCCACGCGCGCCGGGCGACCTGACGCTGCCCGCCGGCACCGCCTTCGAGGCCGGCAAGGATGCCGCGGGCCGGCCGGTGCGTTTCGTCAGCGAGGCGCCGATCGCCGTCACCGACACGCGGGTGGCCGCGCTATGCACGCTGCGGCTGGAGCGGGATCCGCTGATCGCGCCGGAGCGCGACCTCCATTACGTCACCCGAGCGAAGGTGGCGCGTCCGGTCGCGGACGGCCGCACCGTCTGGCCGCTGTTCGGCGCCGCCGGCGGCGCGGGCGCGGAGGACGCGCGCATCGGGCTGGCGGTGGCGTCGCCGCTGCTGGCGCTGCGCGAGGGTGATCGCGAGATCCGCGTGATCCTGCGCCAGACCTCCTCCGGCGCCGCGCCGGACCTGCGCGGCCTGCGCGACGCGGCGCTGCGGGCCGACTCGGCGCCGGCCTTCCGCGACGCCTTCGGCGACCTGCTGCCGCAGTGGCTGCTGGCCGACGGCCCGGCGGCCAGCACGAGCGGCGCGAGCGGCACGAGCGGCACGAGTGCCACGATGGATACGGGCGTGGGCGGCGTCGAGGTGGACGTCGACGACCTGTCGGAGGCCGACTGGACCGCGCTGCGCAATACCGCGCATCGCCTGACCGGCAACGGCCTGCCGGCGCTGTTCAACGGTCCCGGCCGGCCTCATCGCGCGCTGGTCTTCGACCGGCTGCTGCAGGGAGCCTTCCGCGTGACCCTGAGCACGCCGTCGGGCTGGCACGCCGTCGAGGCGCGGCTCGAGCGCGCAGCCGGTGCCGGCCTGTCGCTGTTCATCCGGCTGCGCGCCGACGCGCCGCCGGTGACCGGCTGCGACCCGGCGGTGCATGGCGCCGAATGGCCCACGCGGCTGCCGGTGCTGCGCCTGGAGCTGGCCACGCAGGCGCGGCTCTATCCCTACTCGCTGCTGGCCCGGCTGCCGCTGGCCGAGGTCGACCTGCGGGTGAAGGCGCGCGGCGTGCGCGACGTGCGGCTGGCCAACAACCTCGGCCGGCTGGATCCCTCGAAGGCCTTCGCGCCCTTCGGCCCGCTGCCGGGCCTGTCGTCCTACCTGGTCGTCGGCTCGCCCGAGGCCGCGCGCAAGACCCTGGACCACCTTTCGCTGGACCTCGAATGGGGCGGCCTGCCCAACGAGCCGGGCGGTTTCGACACCCACTACGCCGGCTACGCCGGCCCGGCCGGCAAGGAGCTGCGGCAGGGCCAGTTCAGCGTCGAGATCGCCTGGCTGCGCGACGGCCAGTGGCAGGACTGCGCCAACCGCTCCGCCCGGCAGCCGCTGTTCGCCGGCGCCAATGCCGCCGGCGAGCTGATCGCGACGCAGCACATCGAGCTCGATCCGGGCTCGGTGCGCAAGCTCAGCCGCGCCACCGAGGAGGACTGGTCGACGATGGCGATGCCACGCAACGGCCTGTGCCGGCTGCAGCTCAGCGGCCCGCGCGCCGCCTTCGGCCACACCGCCTACCCGGTCGAGCTCGGCGCGACGGTGGCCGCCAACGCGCGCACGCGCCGGCCGCGTCCGCTGCCGAACCCGCCCTACACGCCGGTGATCGAGCGGCTCTCGCTGAACTACGAGGCGGCCAGCGTCATCGCGCTGGACCGCGACGACGACCCGCCCGAGGGCGTCGACGGCGAGCGCCTCTTCCACCTGCATCCCTTCGGCCTGCAGACGCTGCTCTCGGCCGTCTCCGGCGGCGGGCACGGGCTGCTGCCGCGGCTGGGCGCCGACGGCAACCTCTACCTCGGACTGAGCGGCTCGGACCCGGGCGGCGTGCTGACACTGCTGTTCCAGCTGCGCGAGTCCTCCGCGCGCGGCCCCCTCAACGGCGCCCGTCCGCGCGCGCTGCAGTGGTGGACGCTGGCCGACGACGACTGGCGCCCGCTGCCGCCGACCCGCGTGCTGGGCGACACCACGCAGGGCGGCCTGACCTCCGGCATCGTCACGCTGGACCTGCCGCGCGACATGAGCACCACCCACACCGTGATGCCGGCCGGGCTGTACTGGCTGCGGCTGTCGGCGACGAGCGACTTCGACGGCTTCGGTGGCCTGATCTCGGTGCGCACGCAGGGTCTGCGCCTGCGTCGCGAGCTGCCCGACGACGCGGGTGCCCCGCCGCGCGCCGCCGGCGCGCCGGCCGCGCCGCCGCAGCCGCTGGTGGACGGCGTCATCACCCGCCCCACCGCGACGCTGGCCGGGCTGGCGTCGGTCGCGCAGGTGGGGCGCTCCTTCGGGCTGCGCGCCGCGGAGGACGAGCGCGCGCTGATCACCCGCGCCGGCGAGCGCCTGCAGCACAAGGGTCGCGCCTCGCTGGGCTGGGACGTCGAGCGACTGCTGCTGGCGCGCTTCCCCGAGGTGCTCAAGGTCCGCTGCCTGCCGGCCCAGGACGGCAGTGGCGGCGTCACGGCGGTGGTCCTCCCGACGCTGCCGCGCAACCTGCCCGCCCTCGCCTGCGCGGCGCCGCGCTTCAACGCGATCGAGCTGGCCCGCATGGCCAGCGCGCTGCGCGAGATCGGCTCGCCCTTCGCGCGCTTCCAGGTGCGCAACCCGGCCTACGACCGGCTGCAGTTGCGCGCCACCATCGGCCTGGCGCGCGGCGCGCACGAAGGTGCCACGCTTCGCCGCGTGAACCAGGAGATCGTCGAGTTCCTCTCGCCCTGGTTCGACGACGGCTACGGGCCGCGCTTCGACTGGCTGGTGCGCAGCGAGGACCTGGAGGCGCGGCTGCGCGGGCTGGAGGGCGTGAGTTTCGTGACGCGCTTGTCGCTGATCACCGTGGCCTGCGACGACCACGGCGTCTACACGCTGGCCGACACGGCGCGCGCGGCGCTGGTCGCCGACCGGCCCGACCAGCCGCCCGCCATCGGCGCGGCCCATGCGCACGCGCGGCTGCCGTGGAGCATCGCGCTGCCGATGCCGCAGCACATCCTCACCGCGGTCGACCGCTTTCCGCAGACGGTGGCGCCCAGCGCCACCGGCGTGGACCGGCTGGCGGTCGGCAGCACCTTCGTCATCGGCGGACCGGCCGGACAGGACGCCTCGGGCGTTCCGGCCGGCCCCGCCTTCGTGATCGGCAGGGGCGCGCCATGACGACCCGCAACCGCGACACGCTGAAGCAGTTCTTCCAGGAGGGCCGGCTGCCCACCAGCGACCACTTCGGCGACCTCATCGACTCGATGCTCAACATGAGCGACGAGGGTTTCCGCAAGACGCCGGAGAACGGCCTGGAGGTCTCGGCGCCGGTCAGCCACGACGCGCTGCTGAGCTTCTACCGCGAGCAGAGCGGCCGCGAGGCGATCTGGTCGATGAACTACGGCGGCGACAGCGACCAGCTGATGTTCCATCACGGCGACGCGCGCGCCGCCGCGGCGCAGGCGCCGGTGCTGGCGCTGGACACCTCGGGCCGGGTCGGCATTGGCACGGCGCGGCCGCGCCAGACGCTGGAGGTGGCCGGCGTGGTGGCCTCGTCCGGGCGGCTGGGCGACCTGCGGCGCGCCGACCAGAAGGGCCAGCCGCTCAAGGCCGACGGCGAGTGGCACGACCTGACCGGCCCGCTGGGTGGCTGCCAGGCCTTCGAGGTGATGGCCGGCGTCGGGCAGAAGGACGGCGGCCGCTTCGCGATGCTGCATGCGATCGCGATGAACACCTACAACCCGCTGCCGGGCTGGCTGGAGTTCCTCTCGCCGCGCAAGCGCATCCGCAGCCAGCACGCCTGGTACGGCCGCCGCTGCGACCGGCTGCAGCTGCGCTGGGCCGGCGACCACGGCCGGCGCGCCAGCTACCGGCTGCAGATCCGCACGCAGTGCGACTACGGCGAGGACAAGCTGATCCAGGCCGCGGTGACGCAGCTGTGGTTCGACCCCGAGATGACCGGAGGCACGCCATGAGCAACGGCGGCGCGATGCGCAAGCACCCGGTCTTCCCGTCCGACCTGCCGGGGCCGGTCGCCAATCCCGCCGTGCCGGAGATGCCGGTCCGGCTCTCGCCGCCGACCGGCGAGGAGCGCGAGCTCGGCTTCGACGGCCTGCGCGCGCGCGGCCTGGAGTGGCTGCAGGCGCTCGGCGGCGGCGTGTGGACCGACCACAACCTCCACGACCCCGGCATCACGCTGCTGGAGCAGCTGTGCTTCGGCCTCACCGACCTGGTCTACCGCGCCGGCTTCCCGGTGGCCGACCACCTGACCGGGCCCGACGGCACGATCGACTACGCCGGCCTGTCGCTGCATCCGCCGGCCGAGGTCTTTCCCTGCCGGCCGACGACGCCGGCGGACCATCGGCGCCACCTGCTCGACGCCGTGCCCGGGCTGGACGACGCGACGCTGATGCCGGACGCGGACAGCGGGCTCTACCGGCTGCGGCTGAAGCTGTCGCAGGACGGCGGCGGCGCGCCCGGCACGGCGCCGTCGCCGGCCGCGGACCGCATCGCGGCGGCGCGCGCGGCCTACTTCGCCCGTCGCAACCTGGGCGAGGACCTGGCGCCGGACATCGTGCGCCTGCGGGACGTGCCCTGCGAGCTGCATGCCGACATCGACATCGCCGGGCCGCGCGACGGCGTGGACATCCTGGCCGAGGTCTACGACCGCTGCGCGCGCCACATCGCGCGGGCCGCCGTCTCGCGCACGCTGGACGAGCTGCTGCGCGAGGGCCGGTCGCTGGAGGACATCTACACCGGTCCGGCGCCGCGCCATGGCTTCATCGAGGACGCGCCGCCGTCCGAGGCCGGCCACGCGGCCGAGCGGCTGTTCCTGTCCGACCTCACCGCCGTCGTGCTGGCGGTGCCGGGCGTGGTCGACGCGCGCGTGATCGCGCTGCGCGCCGAAGGGCGCGAGGCGACGGCCGGCTCGGTCGAGTGGCGCGGCGAGGACTGGGCGCTGGCGCTGCGGCTGCCCGACCGCGACCAGCCCTCGACGATCACCGTGCGCCGGCGCGGCAATGCGGTGCCGGTGGCCTGGAACGACCTGCGCCGGCGGCTGGAGGACCTGCGCGCCGCCGGCCGCGCGCACCAGGCCCGCGGCCAGGCCGGGCATGCGGCGCGCGCGGCGGCGCTGCTGCCGCTGGGGGTGCACCGGCGGCTGGACAGCTACGTGTCGGTGCAGGACCACCTGCCGGCGATCTACGGCCTGGGCCGCTACGGCGTCCCGGCCTCCGCGCCGCCGCAGCGGCAGGCGCGCGCGAAGCAGCTCAAGGCCTACCTGGTGATGCAGGAGCAGGCGATCGCGCAGGGCCTGGCCCAGCTGCAGCACCTGCGGGCGCTGTTCTCGGTGGCGCCGGGCGCGCGCCAGGGGCTGTGGTCGCAGCTGATCGGACCGGACGCGGTGCCGGCGATCGACCGGCTCTACCGGCAGCCGCCGCAGGCGGTGATGGACACGGTCTACCGGCCTTTCGACCGCTCCGCGAAGCGCAAGAACCGGGCGCTGGACCACCTGCTCGCGCTGCATGGCGAGACCTACACGCAGAACTCGATGCGGCAGTTCCTGGGCCACCTCGGTCCCGAGGAAGCGGAGACGCTGCTGCTCGAGAACAAGGCCACCTGGCTGCGCGACATCGTGACGCTGACGCGCGACCGCGCCGGGGGATTCGACCCGGGGCGTCCGTCCTGGGACGCGCCGGACAACTGCGGCGGCCTGCAGCGCCGGGCCAGCCTGCTGCTGGGTTTCCGCCTGTGGCACGACCGGCCGCTGACGCGCGTGCTGCGCGAGCAGCGCTTCACGCTCGTCGAGCATCTGGGGCCGGCGCACCAGCCGTGGTTGCTCGATCCGGACGACGACGCGGTGCGCCTGGCGCCGGCGGCCGGCCAGGCGGTGCAGCCGGCCGACCGGGCGCAGGTGCTGGCGGACCTGCAGCGCATGCCCTGGCTGCGGCTGCCGCTGCCGGCCGGCCTGCTGCGCGCCGGGCAGCACGGCGCGCGCTACCGCCTGCTGCCGGGAACGGGCGGCGGTGTCGGCGGTGTCGGCAGCAGCGGCAGCGGCGAGCATGGCCCGCGTCGGCTCGCGCTGGGTCCTGACGAGCACGGCCGCTGGTGGCTGCTGGGCGAGTTTCCGGACGCCGACGCCGCGCGACGCGGCGCGGCCAGCCTGCGCCTGTACCTGCGCCACCTGGACCAGGAAAGCGAAGGCCTGCACGTGGTCGAGCACCTGCTGCTGCGACCGACGCAGCCGGGCGGCCCGGCGCATGCGCGGCTGGACCTGCCGGAGGACTTCCACCGGCTGCGCGTGACGGTGGTGCTGCCCGGCTGGACGCAGCGCTGCTCGCAGCCGGCGTTCCGGAACTTCGCGGAGGAGACCTTGCGCATCAGCTGCCCCGCTCACCTGACGCTGCGCTGCCTGTGGCTTGACGCGGCGCCGATGCAGCGCTTCGAGGAGGCGCATGCCGCCTGGCTGGAAGCGCGCATGGCCTGGGTCGCGTCGCCGGACGCGGCATCGGCGCAGGCGCTCGCGGACGAGGCGGCCTGCCGCGTGATCGAGTGCCTGCCGCTGCCGCCCGATGAAAAAGCAGCCACCGCGCGCGGCAACGGCAACGGCAACGGCAACGGCAACGGCAACGGCAACGGCAGCGGCAGCGGCAGCGGCGACAGTGACAGCGACCGCGACGGACCGGTGGTGCAAGGCCATGCGTGACTCGACCGCACCCACTGCGCATCTCGTCGAGCGCCTGACGGTCGACGCCGGCTTCGGCGCGGGCGTCGCGCCCGCCGACGCGGAGGCCCGCCTGGTCGCCTGCGCCCAGGGACCGTTGCTGCGCGTGATCGACGAGGTGTTCGATGCCTGCTGCCCGCCGGACGAGCAATGGCGGCTGGATGAACTGGAGATCGACCTGGGCGAGTTGCCCGCCGCCGACTGGGAGGCCGAGGCACCGCGCCTGCTGCGCGAGCGCCTGCGCCGCGTGCTGGAGGAGCTGCGCGCGCCGGGCGGCGTCAGCGCCAGCGGTCGCGCGACCGGCCTGCGGGTCCGCACGCGGCCCCAGGCGCGGCTGGACGCGCTGCTGCACTTCCTGCGCCACGGCCGCCTGCCCTGGCAGGGCCGCGGCGACGACCCCGCCGCGCTGATGCGCGACGCGCTGCGCGAGGACCCGGCCGCCCTCGCCGCAGGAGTGCGCGCCGCGCCGGACCGCGCCGCGCTGCTGCGGCGACTGGCTGCCCAATTCGACGAGGACACGCTGGCCGCGCTGGTCCACGCCTGCATGCCCGGCGAGCCCGCCGCCGCGGCGCGGCTGCTGGCCATCGTCGCCCAGGCGCGCCGCGACGGCCGCGCACCGCGCACGCTCGCCGCGCTGTGGGAATCGGTGCTCGGCCAGGCGATGGACCATGCGGTCGCGCCGCGCCCGGCGGCGCTGATGCTGCTACGGGCGCAGCTGCTCGCGGCGCTCGACACGGACGGCAACGCCACGGCCGGCAGCGATCCGCTGCAGGCCGTCGCCCATGCCTGGGCACCGCTGCTGCGCGAGGACCGGGACTGGCTGCGCGCGACATTGCAGCGCGCGGCCGAGACGGTGACGCTGCGCGAGCGCCTGTCACAGGCGCTGCCGGAGGCGATGCTGCCGCGACTGCTCGCTCTTTGGATGACGGAGCCCGAAGTGCGCGCCGTCACCGACTGGATCGCCGCCGTGGCGGCCGGCGACACGGCAGCGATGTCCATGGCCGCAAGCGCATCGAGCGCGTCGAGCGCGTCGAGCGCGACAGGTGCGAGCAGCGCGGCCGGGACGATGGCGGCCGGGGCGACGACGACAGCGACCGCCACGGCGACGGTCGTCGCGGCTCGGCGGCGTCGTCTGTGGCAGGCGACGCTGGGCCACGCCGCCCGGCATTCGTCCGCAAGTTTCGACGCGATCCGCTACGAGACGCAGGTGCGCGAGGACCTGACGCGCCATGCCGGCGCCGGCACCGAGCCGCCGGCGCGCTGGTACGACCGCGTCGTGCGCCAGGCCACCGCGGTGCTCGCCGCGGCACTCGGCGCGCTGCGCCTGCCCTGGCGCAAGGCCGCGCCGCCCGCGGCCACCGCCACGGCCGGTGCGTCCGGGACGGCGACTCAAGCCGCCTCCCCCGCGACCGCCACCGCCGAGCCGCTGCCGGAAGTGATCGCCGTCGACAACGCCGGACTCGTGCTGCTGTCGCCCTACCTGCCGCGGCTGTTCTCGATGCTGGCGCTGGCCGACGACCGGGCCTTCGCCGGGCCCGAGGCCGCCGCCCGCGCCGCGCTGCTGCTGCAGGCGCTCGCCACCGGCGAGGCCGCGGCGCCCGAGCCGGCGCTGGTGCTCAACAAGCTGCTGTGCGGCGTCCCGCTGGACGCGCCGCTGCCGCGCGAGATCGCGCTCACCGAGGCCGAGCGCACGGCGATCGACGGCCTGCTCGGCGCGGTGATCCAGCACTGGCGGATCCTGGGGTCGACCTCGCCGGCCGGGCTGCGCGACACCTTCCTGCGCCGCGCCGCGCGCCTGGAGCGCCGCGACGACGCCTGGCAGCTCGCGGTCGAGCCCGGGCCCTTCGACATGCTGATCGATCAACTGCCATGGGGTTACGCGACGCTGCGGCATCCGTGGATGGAAAGGGTGATTCATGTGGACTGGCGCTGACCCGTCGCCACGCGCGGCCATCAACGCGCGGGCCCTGGAGGCCGAGCTGCGCTGGCTGGACCGCGCGCTGCAGCTGCGACTGGCCGGGCATTTCGGCCACGAGGAGGCCGCGGGCGCGACGTTGCTCCCGACCGCCGCGAACGGCGCGATCGGCGTGATCGGAGCGACCGCCGCGATGGCGCCCCTGCCCGATCCTCCCGCCCTGCCCCGCGACGGCGCGGCCGACGACCACGACCTCGCGCGCCTGATCCGCCAGGGCGGGCTCGGGCCGGCGGAGCGGCTGGTCCTGGCGCTGGCGCTGGCGCCGCACCTGCGGCCGCAGCTGCTGGACCTGCTGTTCGTCAGCAACCGCAACCTGGACCGCGGCTTCTGCGAATTCGGCGGCTGGAAGGGACGGCACCATGGCGGCTTCCTGCCGACGGTGGAGACGGCGGCCTTCCTGGTCGCCGGCGAGGACCTGGCGCGGCGCTTCGAGCTGCGCCGCATGCTGGACGAGGCCGCGCCGCTGCGCCGGCTGGGCCTGGTGAGGCTGGTGCACGAGTCGCCGGGCGAGCCCTGGTACGGCGCGGCGCTGGTGGCCGGCGCCGACACGCTGGACCTGCTGTGCACCGGCGAGGCGCGCAAGCCCGACTACAGCGCGCAGTTCCCCGCCAAGCTGATCGAGACGCGGCTGGACTGGGACGACCTGGTGCTGGACGCCGAGGTGATGGACGAGGTGCAGGCGATCACGACCTGGGCCCGTCATGGCGAGGCGCTGATGCGCGACTGGCGCCTGGAGAAGTCGCTCAAGCCCGGCTACCGCTGCCTGTTCTTCGGGCCGCCCGGCACCGGCAAGACGCTGACGGCGACGCTGATCGGCCGGCAGGTGCAGGCGGACGTCTACCGCATCGACCTGTCGATGGTGGTGTCCAAATACATCGGCGAGACGGAGAAGAACCTGGCCCAGGTCTTCGACCAGGCGCAGCACCGGCGCTGGATCCTGTTCTTCGACGAGGCCGACGCGCTCTTCGGCAAGCGGACCGCGACCTCCAGCAGCAACGACCGCCACGCCAACCAGGAGGTCTCCTACCTGCTGCAGCGGGTGGAGGACTTCCCCGGGACGGTGATCCTGGCCAGCAACCTCAAGGGCAACATCGACGACGCCTTCGCGCGGCGCTTCCAGTCGGCGGTGTACTTCCCGATGCCCGATGCCGAGCAGCGACTGCGGCTGTGGGAAGGCATGGTGCGGCACACCGGCCGGCTGGACGCCGAGGTGGACCTGCGCGAGCTCGCCGAGCGGCATGAACTGGCCGGCGGCGCGATCGCCAACGTGGTGCGCTTCGGCGCGATCAACGCGATGCAGGCGGGACGCGAACGCATCCTGGCCGCCGACCTGCGCAAGGGCATCGCCAAGGAACTGCGCAAGGAAGGACGCACGGTGTAGCCGCCATGGGGACACGCTCCTTCTTCAGAATCCCGCGACTCCCGCGCGCGTGGCGCGCGACCGATGAATGGGCCGACGCCGCCGGTGATGCGGGCCTCGGCGCGAGGGTCGACGCGGAAGTCGCCACGACACGCGCCGCGCCGGCCGCGGGCGCGGGCGCAAGCGCGGGCTGCCGCCATTGCGCGCGACTGCGCTGGTTCGTCGGCGGCACGCTGCTCGCGGCGGGGCTCGTGATCCTGCACGCGGCGGCGCAGGCACCGGCCGGTGGGTCGGCCTCCGACGCGACGCACTACGTCGCGACGCCGCGGCCGCTGCCCGAGCGCCCCGAGCGCCCCTGGACGGCGACGGCCGTGCCGGACGCGCCGGCGCCGGCGCCAGCGGCGACGGCCTCGGCGCCGGCGCGCGACGACCTGATGTGGCTGGTCTACCAGACGGTGCCGCTGCCCAACGCCCGGCTCCACCAGCCCTACAAGGCGCGCGACGTGGTGCGCGGCGGCCGCGCGCCCTACCGCTTCAGCGTGGACGGCGCGTTGCCGCCGGGCATGTTCCTGGAGGAGGACGGCGTGCTGGCCGGCACGCCCACTGCCACCGGCACCTTCCGCTTCCTGCTGACGGTCCGCGACGCCTCGCGGCCGCCGCACCTGGACCAGGCGATGTACGTGCTGCGCGTCGTCGATCCGAAGCCGGCCGCGGCCACGGCCGCCGCACCGCCCGCGACCAAGCCGGCGGCCGCTGCAGCGCGCCCCGCCAAGAGCCGGCCGGACAACACGCTGAAGTCGGTGACCGAGGACCAGACCAACCTCACCGTGCCGCGCGATCCGCCGCTGCCGATGACCTATGTGCTGACGGCCGCGAAGCTCGAGACGATCTTCAAGAACGCCGAGGCCTCGATGGGCGAATCGCTGATGACCGCGGCCAATGCCGCCAACGCGGCTGACGCCACCGACGGGACCGCCGTCGGGAACGAGGCGTCCGCGCCCCGCCCGCTGGCGGTGAAGCCGCCGGTGCTCGGCCCGACGCTGGACCAGCTGCGCGAGATGCTGACGCCGCTGCAGGACGTCGAGCATCCGACGCGCGCGGTGTTCCAGGACTCGCTGCGGGCGCGGCAGTGCGAATACTTCCTGCGCCACGTCAACGCGCTGGCCCTGGAGCAGCACAAGGACGCGATCCGTCGCTGCCCGCGCCGGGAGGACCTCGCCGAGACCGATCGACCGCACCTCGCGGCGAGCGGCAGTGCCGCCACGGTGAAGGCGACGAAGGCGGCCAAGCCCACCACGCCCACCGCGCCCACCTCGGCGCTCGCCCCCGGCAGCCTGCCGGTGATGACCTTCCTGGAGATGCTGATGCCGCCGCATCTGCTGGAGGAGATCACCGACGTCGCCGGCACCGAGCATCCGCTGTCGCAGGCGCGGCCGCTGCGGCTCAAGCCCGATGGCTGCGGCTGCAGCCTGCAGGACATCGAGAACGACGTCTTCGGCTTCCTGCCCTACTGGATGGGCGGCGAGACCGACGCGCCCATCCCGGTGCGCTTCGACAAGTTCACCCGGCTGCAGTACATGGGCGTCCTGCTGCGCAACAACGGCGAGTACCTGCGGCCGACAGGCTGGGACAGCCCGGGCGGCGGCTTCGCGCGGCGGGTGGACCAGCATGGCGTCGGCCTGGACCTGGTGCTCTACCGCCGCGACTTCCGCGCGCTGATGCGCCTCACCGACGAGGAGCGCAAGACAGTGCTGGACACCACCGCGGCGCAGGTCGGCGAGATGCTGGACCTGCGCCACGGCGACCTGCAGGGTGGGCTGGAGACGCTGCTGCCGCCGGGCTGGCGCGAGGAGGCGCATGTCTACGACGGCCTGACCGTGTTCTTCGAACCCACCGACGACGAGGCCGCGGACCCGCGCTTCGAGCAGTTCCTGCTCGCCTACCTGCATCGCCTGACCGAGACGATGCAGGCCCGCGGCACGCGCGCCTTCCACCTCAACCTGGTGATTCCGCAGCACCTGCTGGGGGAGACGTCGACCGCGTTCCGCTTCAGGAACCTGCTGGCCATCATGAAGGCGGCGGAGCGCCAGCGTGGCGTCGGCGACGACGGCGGCCGCAAGGAACGCAGCGCGGCGGCGGTGACCTACAAGTCCTCGCCGGACTACGTCGGCACCAGCGACATCACGGTGAGTTTCCTCGCGCCGCTGGGCACCGGCTCCGACATCGGCAAGATGCAGCTGCGCTCGCGCACCGACTTCAACGACGAGCTGGCCGGCCAGGACCGCATGGCGGTGCTGGGCAGCGTGGTGCCGGTGCTGCTGCACCCCGGCGGCAAGCCCGAGGCGCTGGCGCCAGAGGAGCAGGAGTCGCTGGACCGAGACCTGGTCTACATCGGCTGGTCCTTCGGCGGCGTCGCGCTGTGGCCGCTGCCGGTCGTGGGCATGGGCGCGGGCGAGAGCGTGCTGACGGCGCTGGACCATCGCTTCTGGTCCTTCCTGGATCAGGACACCGGCTTCTGCCGCATCGTCTGCCCGATGCGCATGCCGCTGCGGCTCGCGCTGGAGGCGCTGATGGTGCTGGTCGGCACGGCGCTGCTGGTCTACGGCTGGAACTGCCGGGTGCGACGGATGGGCCGCGTCATCCTGATGGGGCTGTGGGCCGGCGCGATCGCCACGCTGGCGGTGGCCTTCGCGATCTTCTCCTGCGACCCGTCGCTCAACGAGCTGCGCAAGGGCAACACGCTGCTGGTCGCGATCATCCTCATCCTGGTGGTGGGCGGGCTGGTCGTCACCTTCAAGCCGAGGGTGGAGCCGCCGTGAGCGCGGCGGGCACCGCGGGCGCCGGAAGCGCGGGAAACACGGGAAACGCCGGCCACGCCAGGCGCGCCGTCCCGCGGCGCATCGATCACCTCATGGGGAGCAGACGATGAAGGACTCGACCACGGACAGCGGCACGCGGGAGCAGGTGCCCGCGGCGACGACGACGGCGCAGCGGCGCGCCGGAATGGAGGGCGGTGAGCTGTCGGAGGCCATCGACGCATCGCCCCGGCAACTGGCGCAGCGCCAGCGGATCGACGCGACCTTCGGGCCGGTGGCGCAGCGCGCGACCGACGCGCTGGAGGAAGACGAAGCGGACACCGCGCAGGCGAAGGCCGCGCCGGTACAGCGGCAAGAGAACCGCACCGGCATGCCGGACGGCCTCAAGGCCGGCATCGAAGCGCTGTCGGGCACCGACCTGTCGGACGTGCGGGTGCATCGCAACTCGGCGCAACCGGCGCAGCTCAACGCGCTGGCCTACGCGCAGGGGAACGACATCCACCTCGGCCCCGGCCAGGACCATCACCTGCCGCACGAGGCCTGGCACGTCGTGCAGCAGCGCGAGGGCCGCGTGCAGCCGACGATGCAGATGGCCGGCGTCGACATCAACGACGACGCCGGCCTGGAGGCCGAAGCGGACCGCATGGGCGACGAGGCGCTGCGACACGGCGGGTGACGCGCCGCTGGGCCGGGCAGGCCACTCCCGCAGGTCGCCGCGCGGCGTGACGCGCGGCTGACGCCGTCGAGCGCGCAGCCAGCGCCGGCGCGAACTGCGGCGTCGCCCGCATGGCGGTGCTCGGCCGTCTGATTCATTTTTTTACGACAACCTTTTTCGAGCCCCCCGGAACACACGCAGAACGTCACCGACTTCCGCCTGTGTCCATGCCGACCTTCCTCCTCGCACTGCCCCCCTGGGAGACGCTGCTGCGGCAGCTGCTGCTGGCGCCGTGTCTGGAGGAGATCCTCTTCCGGCTCGGCCTGCAGGACCTGCTCGCCAACTCCAGCGCCCTCGCGGCGCGCCGTCACGCGGTCACGCTGACGGCGCTCGCCTTCGGCGCCGCGCATGCGCTCGCCCTGCTCGTCGCCGCGGCGCCAGGCCCCTGGCCGACGCTCCCAGCGCTGCTGCTCGCGCTGGCCACCGCCGCACCGGCCTGGTGGATCGGCCACGGCTATCGCCGCCATCGCTCGCTGCCACGCTGCATCGCCTGGCACCTGCTCTTCAACGCCTGCTGGCTGCTGCTTGCGGCGCCCGTGGTCCTTCCGCTTCTCTCCACCTCCTGACGAGGCTCGCGCCATGATGACCCTGCCCCGCTCCCGCGCCCTCCCCGGCGCACGCCCCGCTGTCGCCACTTCCTCCACGCTCGCCGCCATCGCCGCCGCGCTGCTGGCCGCGCCCGCGTTCGCCGCCGACCCGGTCGCCGGCCAGACCCGGTTCTCGCAGGTCTGCGCGGCGTGCCACACCGTGGCCTCCACCGCCGTGGTCGACCGCGGGCGCAACAACCCCGCGATGATCCAGAACGCGATCAACACCATCCCGGCGATGACCGCGGCCGTCTCGGGCAACGTCAGCGCCACGGACCTGGCCGACATCGCCGCCTACCTGGGCAACTCGCCGGCCTCGATCAGCTTCGCGCAGACCACCGTCGGCCAGACCAGCGCCGTCTCCACCGTCACCATCAGCGCCAGCCGCCTGGCCGCGCTGAGCAGCCTCACCGCCGTCGCCAGCGGCGACTTCGCCGTCCAGGGCGGCAGCTGCGGCACCAGCGTCCCCGCCGGCACCAGCTGCACCGTCGGCGTCGTCTTCAAGCCGACCGCCGCCGGCGCGCGCAGCGGCGCCTTGACGATCACCCACAACGGCATTTCGACGGCGATCCCGATCGCCCTCAGCGGCACCGCCAACGGCGCGCTGCAGGCCGGCCTGTCCGCCGACGCCAGCAGCGTGGACTTCGGCACGCAGACCGTGGGCGTCGCCTCCGCCGCGCGCACCGTCACGCTGACCAACACCGGCACCGCCTCGCTGGACTTCGGCAGCATCGGCGTCAGCGGCACCAACGCCGGCGACTTCACCCGCGGCGGCAGCTGCGCCGTCGGCACGCCGCTGGCCGTCGGCGCGACCTGCACCGTCACCGCGACCTTCTCGCCGGCCGCCGCGGGCGCCCGTTCCGCCTCGATCGCCGTGGCCGCCACCGCGCCGGCCGCCGGCGGCGCCGCCGCCAACGTGAACCTCGCGCTGAGCGGCACCGGCCAGATCGCGGCCGCGCCGGTGTCCAGCCTCTCGGCGAGCTCGCTGAGCTTCGGCACGGCCACGGTCGGCACCACGACCGCCGCGCAGACCCTCACCGTCACCAACACCGGCAGCGCGGCGCTGAGCTTCAGCGCGATCGCGGCCAGCGGTCCGTTCGCGGCCACCCACACCTGCGGCGCCAGCATTCCCGCCGCCGGCACCTGCACCGTGTCGGTCACCTTCACGCCGACCGCCGCCGGCGCGGCCACCGGCGCGCTGAGCCTGACCAGCAACGCCGCCGGCTCGCCGCAGAGCGTGGCGCTCGGCGGAACCGGCGCGCTCGCCAACACGGCGATCCTGGGCTGGAGCCCGGCGGCCGGCGCCGACTTCGGCACCGTCACCGTCGGCGCCGACGGCGGCCTCAAGCACTTCACGCTGAGCAACACCGGCACCGCCGCCGCGACGCTGGGCAGCTTCAGCCTGGCCGGCGCCGCCGCCGCGGACTACCGCGTCGACACGGCCTCCACCTGCGTCGCCGGCGCTTCGCTGGCCGTGGGCGCGAGCTGCGACCTGGCGATCGGCTTCAGCCCGCGCGCCGTCGGCGCACGCGCCGCCACGGCCAATGTCGTGGCCGACAACGCCACGCTGCCCGCCGCGCTGGCGCTCAGCGGCACCGGCCAAGGCGCGCCGCAACCGGCGTTGCAGCTGTCGGCGACCTCGATCGACCTGAGCGCGGCCGACACCGCCGGCCGTCCGCTGACGCTGACCAACAGCGGCAACGCGGCGCTGCACATCGCCTCGCTGGCGATCAGCACGGCGCGCTTCTCGATCGACACGAGCGGCACCGGCAGCTGCGGCGCGGCGCCGTTCACCGTCGCGCCCGGCGCGAACTGCCAGCTGACCGTGCGCTGGCTCGGCGCGGGCGCGGCGGCCTCCGACGCCGCGGCCACCGACACCGCCACGCTGACGCTGCAAGGCGACATGTCGCCCGCCACGGCCACCGTCGCGCTCAGCGGCTCGGCCGGCAACACGGCGATGTCCAACAGCGGTGGCGGCGGTTGCACGATCGGCGCCGGCACCGGCGCGGCGGATCCGCTGCTGCTGCTGATGGCCGGACTGTCCGGACTGATCCTGTGGCGCCGTCGCGCACGCCGCTGAACACGGCCGCGATCTCCCCCCCTCAACGCCCTGGAGCCCCGATGTCCACTCGCCAAACTCCCTCCCACGATGCCGCGCGCCGCGGTGCGTCGTCGCGCGCCCTCACCGCGATCGCCTCGCTCGGCGCCGCGCTCTTCATGACGCTGTCGCCGGTCCACGCCGCCGATGTCGGCCAGGCGCTGCCGGTCGCGAGCGTCCCCGGCGCCGACGGCGCGCCGGTGCCGCTGTACGACGGCAAGGCCAAGCTCACCTACGTCGACTTCTGGGCCTCGTGGTGCGGCCCCTGCCGCGAGTCCTTCCCCTGGATGAACGAGATGCAGGCCAAGTACGGCGCGCAGGGCCTGCGCATCGTGGCGGTCAACCTCGACGCCCGCCGCGACGACGCCCAGGCCTTCCTCAAGGAGGTGCCCGCCAAGGTCGCGCTGGCCTTCGATCCGAAGGGCGGTTCCGCGCAGCGCGTCGGCGTCCGCGCGATGCCGAGCTCGGTGGTGCTGGGCCCCGACGGCCGCGTGCTGATGGAGCACGCCGGCTTCCGCGCCGAGGACAAGGCCGAGCTCGAGGCCCGCATCGCCGCCGCATTGAAGGCGGCCAAAGCGCCCTGAGGGCCATGAATGCCGCCCTGAGCGCCCGAGCTTCCCGAGCGTCCTGATCGCGCGATGGCGCCCCCCGGCGCCGCGTCCCGACAACCGCCGGCGCAGACACCCGCGCTCCGCCGCTCCCCCTTGCTTTCACCCTGGAGTCCCACGATGTCCCTGCCTCCGACGCCCCGCCGCCGCGCCCCGCTCGCGACGGCCGCCCTGGTCGCCGGCGCGACGCTGCTCGCGTTCGCGACCACCGGCTGCGCGATCCAGCCTCCCAAGCCCTGGGAGAAGGGCGCGCTCGCCCGCCCCGAGATGACGATGGGCGGCGACGTGCTCGGCGACCGTTTCGCCCAGCACATCTACACCAGCAAGGAAAACGCCTCCGGCGGCAATGGCGTGGGAGGAGGCGGTTGTGGCTGCAATTGAGTTCGAACGCGTCCCTGCTGCGGGAGCCGTCGACGCGCCCGCGACGCGCGACGCCGGCGGCCCCGCTGCCGACACGACCACCGCCCGCGCCGGCGCCTGGGGCGGCGTGCTCGCCGCGGCGCTGCTGCTGCCGGGGCTGCAGCCGGCGGCGCAGGCCGAGACCGCGCCCGAACAGGCCGAGGTCGCCATCAAGCTGCTGTCCTACCGCGACCGCCAGCCCGGCTTCGACCGCATCAAGGTGACCGCGCCTTCGGTCTACCTGATGGTGCCGGTGGCCGGCCGCTGGTCGGTCGAGGGCTCGCTGGTGACCGACAGCGTCTCCGGCGCTTCGCCGCGCTTCCACAGCGCCGTCTCGGGCGCCTCGCGGCTGGACGAGGAACGCAAGGCCGGCGACATCCGCGTCACGCGCTACAACGACCGCGACGCGTGGTCCGTCGGCGCGGCCTACTCGACCGAGCACGACTACCGCTCGCGCACGGTCTCGGCCGACTACCGGCGCTCCAGCGAGGACAACAACACCACCTGGAACATCGGCGCCGCCTTCGGCGACGACTGGATCGGCTCCTCCAACGACCCGACGCTCAGCCGCGGCCGCAACACCACGCAGCTGACCGCCGGCGTGACCCAGGCCTGGACCGCGGTGGACCTGGTGCAGCTGAGCCTGGGCGCGAGCTGGGGCCACGGCATGTACTCGGACCCCTACAAGTTCCCGGACCGCCGCCCGGACCGGCGCGAGCAGTACACGGTGATGGCGCGCTGGAACCATCACTTCAGCGACTGGCGCGCCACGCTGCGCAGCAGCTGGCGCTATTACGCCGACAGCTTCGGCGTGCGCGCCAACACGGTCGAGGCCGCCTGGGTGCAGCCGCTCGCCGGCGGCTGGACGCTGACGCCGATGCTGCGCTACACGACGCAGCGCGCGGCCAAGTTCTATTACGACCCGGTCTACGACCCCGCGCTCGGCGCGCCCTTCCCGCCCGGCTACACCGCCACCTCGCCGCAGTACCTGTCCGGCGACCAGCGCCTGTCGGCCTTCGGCGCGATCACCGCCGGGCTCAAGGTCGCCTACGAGTTCGCGCCGCGCTGGACCGCCGACGTCAGCCTCGAGCACTACGAGCAGCGCGCCGCCTGGCGCCTGGGCGGCAGCGGCTCGCCGGGTCTGGACCGCTTCCAGGCCGACTGGCTGCAGATCGGCCTCTCGCACAAGTTCTGAGGCCACGACGATGCTGCGCGACGCCACGACCTCGCTGCCCTCGGCGGCTGCACCGGCGGCTCCCCTGCCGCCGGACGGCCCCGCCGAACGGGAGCATCGCCACGCCTTCACGGCGATGGCCTCGCCCAACGAGATCGTGCTGGCCGGCGTCCCGCCGGCGCAGGCCGCCGACGCCTGCGCCTTCGCCGAAGCCGAGGTCCGCCGCATCGAGCGCAAGTACTCGCGCTACCGCGACGACAGCGTGATCTCGGCGATCAACGCGCGCGCGGGCCGCGGCGGCGTGACCGTCGATGCCGAGACCGCCCACCTGCTCGACTTCGCCGCCGAGCTGCATCGCCAGAGCGACGGCCTGTTCGACCTCACCAGCGGCTGCCTGCGCCGCGCCTGGGACTTCAAGGCCGGCCGCGAGCCCTCGCCCGACGCGCTGGCCCTGCAGCTCGCGCGCATCGGCTGGCACCGCGTGCAGTGGGACGGCCGCGCCATCGCGCTGCCGCAGGCCGGCATGGAGATCGACTTCGGCGGCATCGGCAAGGAATACGCCGCCGACCGCGCCGTCGCGGTGCTGCGCGAGCTCGGCTTGCGCCATGGCTTCGTGAACCTGGGCGGCGACCTGCGCGTGCTCGGTCCGCGTCCGGACGGCCAGCCCTGGGTCTTCGCCATCCGGCATCCGCGGCGCGAGCACGAGGTCTGCGCGCGCATCGCGCTGGGCAGCGGCGCCCTGGCCACCAGCGGCGACTACGAGCGCTTCTTCATCGCGGCCGACGGACGGCGCTGCTGCCACATCCTCGATCCGCGCACCGGCCAGCCGGTGCGCCACTGGCAGGCCGTCAGCGTGGTCGCGCCGCTGTGCATCGCCGCCGGCGCCCTGGCCACGATGGCGATGCTGATCGGCGCGCCGGCCGCCACGCGGCTGAGCACGCCGGGCGTGGGCTTCCTGCTGATCGATGCCGACGGCCACCACCACACCCACGATCCGGAGCAGCTCCTCCACACCCCGGCCGGGGGCCTGGCGACGCCGCCATCGAACGCGTCCACGCCGGCCCTGCCCACCGCTTCCTTCCCTTCCTCCACTTTCTCCACGCCGTCATGAGATTCCTCGCCTCCTTCCTCGCCGGCGCCGCGACCGCGATCACGCTGGTCCTCGCCGCGCCGGGCAATGCCCGTGCCGCCACCGATCAGCCGCCTTTCCTCGACGTCGTGCAGGCCTTCCCCGGCCAGGCGCGCGTCGACGACGCCGGGCGCGGCCCGCTGCTGATCCAGTTCGACGTCCCTCCCGGCTACCACCTCTACCGCGAGCGCTTCGCGATCGAGGCCGAGGGCACGGCGCTGCCCGCGCCGCGCCTGCCCGAGGGCAAGGCCGAGTTCGATCCCAACTTCAACAAGACGATGACGCTGTGGGCCGGCGCGGTCCGCATCGCACAGCCGCTGCCCACCGGCGCGCTGCCCGCGTCGCTGACGGTGCGCTTCCAGGGCTGCGCCGACCGCGGCCTCTGCTATCCGCCGCAGCAGGCGCTGGTGCACCTGACGCGCGGCGGCGATGGCGCGGTGACGGCCCGCTGGGAGTCGCAGCCCGATGCGCTGACGGCGCCGGTCGATGAGCCTTCCACGTCGGCCGCACCCACCGCTTCGGCGTCGCCCGCACCGTCCGGCGCCACGACGGCGACCGGAGCCGCACCGGCCACCGCAGCCACCTCGGCGGACGCGCCCGTCGACCGCAGCGCCGCCGCGCTGCAGTCGGGCAGCCTGCTGCGCGTCATCGGCATGTTCCTGCTCGGCGGCCTGCTGCTGTCCTTCACGCCCTGCGTGCTGCCGATGCTGCCCATCCTGTCGTCGATCATCGTCGGCCAGGGCGCGCCGGTGTCGCGCGCCCGCGGCTTCACGCTGGCGCTGGCCTACTCGATGGGCATGGCGATGGTCTACACCGCGGCCGGCGTCGTCGCCGGGCTGCTGGGCTCGGGCTTCGCCGCCGCGCTGCAGAACCCGTGGGTGCTCGGGTCCTTCGCGCTGCTGCTGTCGGTGCTGGCGCTGTCGATGTTCGGCGTCTGGGAATTCCAGATGCCCGGCTTCATCCAGGACAAGGTCAACAACGCGTCCAACCAGCTCAAGGGCGGCCGCCACATCGGCGTGTTCCTGATGGGCGGGCTGTCGGCGCTGCTGGTGGGTCCCTGCGTCGCGGCGCCGCTGGCCGGGGCGCTGGTCTACATCAGCCAGACCCGCGACGTGGTGCTGGGCGGCTCGGCGCTGTTCGCGCTGGCCTGCGGCATGAGCGTCCCGCTGCTGCTGCTGGGCCTGTCCGCCGGCACGCTGCTGCCGCGCGCCGGCCGCTGGATGGAGCACGTCAAGACCTTCTTCGGCGTCGTGCTGATCGCGGTCGCGCTGTGGCTGGTGTCGCCGGTGCTGCCGACCGGCGCGCTGATGTTCCTGATCGGTGCCGCGGCGCTGATCCTGGCGATCTGCCTGGGCGCGTTCGAGGCCGGCAAGCCCCGCGCGTTGAAGGCGGGCGGCGCGCTGGTGGCGCTGTGGTCCATCGCGATGATCGGTGGCGCGCTCTCGGGCGGCGACAGCGTGCTGCAGCCGCTGCGCCACCTGGCGCGCGGCACCGGGTCCGCGCTGCCGATGGCCAGCGCGGAGGCCGCCGCCGCCACGCCCACGTTCGAGCGCATCACCACCGTCGCGCAGCTGGACGCGGCGCTGGCCTCGACGGACCGGCCGGTGATGCTGGACTTCTATGCCGACTGGTGCGTCGCCTGCAAGGAGATGGAGCACCTGACCTTCGCCGATCCCGCGATCGCCGCCCGGCTGCGCCAGGCGCGCCTGCTGCAGGCCGATGTCACCGCCAACAGCGCGGACGCCAAGGCCCTGCTCAAGCGCTTCCAGCTGTTCGGGCCGCCGGGGATCCTGTTCTTCGACGCCAAGGGCCGCGAGCTCGCCGCCGCGCGCACGATCGGCTTCCTGCCGGCCGATGAATTCGCCCAGCGCCTGGACCGCGCCAAGCTGTGAATCGACAGGACACCCCATGAGCACCGCCACCCGCCACACCGCGCTCCTCATCCTGGGCTCCGGCCCCGCCGGCTACACCGCCGCCCTCTACGCGGCCCGCGCCAACCTCCAGCCGCTGCTGGTCACCGGCATGGCGCAAGGGGGTCAGCTGATGACCACCACCGAGGTCGACAACTGGCCCGCCGACGTGATGGGCGTGCAAGGCCCCGAGCTGATGCAGCGCTTCCAGCAGCATGCCGAGCGCTTCCAGACCGAGATCGTCTTCGACCACATCAACAGCGTCGACTTCTCCAAGCGCCCGTTCACACTGACCGGCGACAGCGCCGTCTACACCGCCGACACGGTGATCCTGGCCACTGGCGCCTCGGCGCAGTACCTGGGCCTGCCGTCCGAGGAGTCCTTCATGGGCCGCGGCGTCAGCGCCTGCGCGACCTGCGACGGCTTCTTCTATCGCGAGCAGGAGGTCTGCGTGGTCGGCGGCGGCAACACCGCGGTCGAGGAAGCGCTGTACCTGTCCAACATCGCCAGCAAGGTCCACCTGATCCACCGCCGCGACAAGTTCCGCGCCGAGCCCATCCTGGTCGACAAGCTGATGGACAAGGTCCAGGCCGGCAAGATCGAGCTGCACCTGTTCCACACGCTGGACGAGGTGCTGGGCGACACCAGCGGCGTGACCGGCGTGCGCATCAGGAGCACGCAGGACGGCGCGACCACCGACGTCAAGCTGCAAGGCTGCTTCATCGCCATCGGCCACAAGCCCAACACCGAGATCTTCAGGGGGCAGATCGAACTGCGCGATGGCTACGTGCTGACGCGCAGCGGCTCCGAGGGTTTCGCCACGATGACCAGCGTGCCCGGCGTCTTCGCCGCCGGCGACGTGCAGGATCACGTCTACCGCCAGGCCATCACCAGCGCCGGCACCGGCTGCATGGCGGCGCTGGACGCGCAGCGTTTCCTGGAGCAGCAGGCGGGCTGAGCGGCCGCGGTCAGAAGGACCAGGCCACGCCGGCGACCCAGCGCTGCTGGGGCGGCACCGAGCTGTAGAGCCGCGACACGGTGAAGCGCCAGGCGCCGGCGGTGTAGCTCAGGCCGCCGTTGGCGAAGCGGTAGGAGCTGCCCTCGCCGCCCCAGGGGCTGACGATGCCCCAGCCCAGGTCGGCGGCAAGCGCGCCCCACAGGCGCCGATGCCAGGTCAGCTCGACGATGGTCGCGCCGGGATGGCCGACGGCGTAGCCCCGCGAGGACGACGCGGCCAGGTCCGGCGACAGCGACACCGTGCCGCCCCACTGGCCCCAGGCGCCGCCGTCCCAGAGGCTGCCGATGGAGATTTCGCTGTAGCGCAGGCGGCCCGCGCCGGGGCCGGTGTAGTCGTAATAGGCGCCGGACAGCGTCAGCGTCCGGTGGTCGTCGACCTGCCACCAGCGCGTCGCCGACACGATGGCCTCGGCGGTCGCGCCGCCGTCGGGATTGAGCGTGCCCAGGCCCAGGCCCAAGGCCCAGTTGCGGTCGTCGCGGTAGAAGAAGTCGGCGGTCGCGCCGGGATGCTCGCCGCTCAGGCTCAGCCCGCGCGAGACCCGCTCCGACACCACCGACAGCGTGCCGCCCCAAGTCTGTGCATCGGCGGCGCCGGGCACCGTGGCGACGGCGGCCAGCGCGGCGATTCCCACCGCCAGCGGCCGATCCCAGACCCGGGTTCTCCCTCTGACAAGCAGGGCGGTGACGACATTTTTAGGGGGCTCGACAACCATCGGCGGCGATTGTGGCACCCATGAACGACACTTCTGCAGAATTCGTCGCCCCATGTTTCCATCTGTTCCCAATGAGTCGGACACGGCCCTCGAGTCGCGTCTGCGCACCTGGCTGCAGGCCGCCGCGGCCGGCGACCGGTCCGGCTTCGAGCAGCTCTACCGGCATTGCCAGCCGCGCCTGTCGCGCTTCGTGCTGCGCTGCTGCGGACGGCCCGACCTGGCCGACGAGGTCGTCAACGACGCGCTCTGGATCGTGTGGCGCAGCGCCGGCAACTTCCGCGGCGAGTCGCGCGTCTCGACCTGGATCCATGGCATCGCCTACCGCTGCATGCTCAAGGCGCTGCGCGACGGCGTGACGGCCGAGGAGATCAATGCCTCCGCCGTCCATGAAGCGGAACTGGCCTCGGCCGAACCCGCCTTCAACGAAGCCGCCGACCGCGAGCAGCGCGACTGGGTGATGCGCGGCCTGGCGACGCTGCCGACGGAGCAGCGGGTGACGATGGAGTTGGCGTATTACCTGGGCGAGACCTGCGAGGACATCGCCCGCATCATGAATTGCGCCACCGGCACCGTGAAGGCGCGCATGTTTCACGCGCGGGTCCGGCTGCGCAACGTGCTGCCCGAGCTGGGCGGCCTCCCCCGACCCGCCAGCGGCACCGAAGGACAGCCATGAGTTCCCACGACACCCCCTCCGACGCCGGCAAGGCCAGCACCGATCCGGTCCACGTGACACCGAACGAGCACCGCCAGGTCTGGGACATGATCGCCTGGGTCGTCGCGGGCACTGCCACGCCGGAGCAACACCGCCAGGTGCAGGCCCACCTGCCGCACTGCGCGCATTGCCGGGACGAACTCGCGCTGCAGCAGCGCATCCACGCGGCGATGCAGGATCCCGCGGGCGTGGGCAGCGCTGGCGCCACGGCCGACGCCGATGCGATCCAGGCCGGCCTGGATCGCCTCTGGGCGCGCGACCGGGAGGCCGGACCCACGATGCCGGTCCAGGGGCCTCGGGGCCGGGCCGCCAATGACGGCGGCCGCTTGACGCGCTGGCTCAGCGCCGCGGTGGCGGTGCAGGCGGTGGCGCTGTGCGTGCTCGGCCTGCGGATGTGGCCGGGCGAAGCGCCCGCCTCCGACTACGTCACGCTGAGCCAGCCGTCGACGCTGCCTTCCGGCGCGGTCGTGCGGCTGGTGCCGGAGGAGCGGGTCGACATGGGCCGGCTGCGGCAGATGCTCGCGCACCACGGGCTGCGCATCGTCGGCGCGGACGAGGACGCGAGCAGCCTGCTGCTGGCGCCCGCCATGCCGGCGGCATCGAGCGCCTCGATGCCGGCGCACGCGCTGGTGCAGCAGCTGCGCGCGGAACCCGGCGTGCTGCTGGCCGAGCCGGTGGGCAGCGCGGTCGCGGAGCGCTGAGCGGTGGCTGGAGATCGCAAGTTCGCTCGACGCGCCGGCGTGGCACGCCAGCTCGTGGCGCTGGCCTCGCTCGCCGTGATGGCCGCGCCGGCCCTGGCGGCCTTGGCGGCCACACCCCGCGACGAGGCCACGCTGGCGCCGTCCACGGCGACGGTCGCGCCCGATGGCCCGTCGGCCGCGGCGAGTGCGCCGCGGGCCGAAACGCGCCGCGTGATCCTGGCCGTCGAGGACCGGGGCGAGCCCTTGTCCGGCGCGGGCGGATCGCCGCGCGGCGACTACCGCCGCATGGCCGGCTACGCGGGCAGCGCCCGCGCCTCGGCGCTGTCGGAAGCGCTGGCGCGCGACTACCACCTGCACGAGGAAGCCGCGTGGACCATCGCGCCGCTGAACCTGCGCTGCATGCTGTTCACGCTGACCGGCGACGACGACGTGGGCGCGCTGCTGACGCGCGTGCGACGCGACGCGCGCGTGAAGCTGGCGCAGCCGCTGAACGAGTTCGAGACGCTGGCCGGGGGTCCGCAGGGCGGCGAGGCCGCGACGCGGCCCGGCTCGACGAGCGCAACGGGTGCGACGGGTGGACCGTCGATCGATCCGGGCACGGCCTCGGCGTCCGCCGCGGCGGCGACCTCGCCCGGCACGCCCGGAGCGCCCTACAACGACCCCTACTTCGGCCTGCAGAAGGGCTTCCAGCAGATGTCCGCGGCCGCGCTGCAGCAGATCAGCGTGGGCGCGCGGGTGAAGGTCGCGGTGATCGACACCGGCGTGGATGCGCGCCATCCGGACCTGTCCGGCCAGGTCGCGCGGCAGCGGGACTATGTCTCGGGCGGCGGTGCGCTGGTCGAGGGCGTGCCCGAGCGCCACGGCACCGAGGTGATGGGCCTGATCGCCGCGCGCGCCAACAACCGCCAGGGCATCGTCGGCCTGGCGCCCGGCGCGGTGATCACCAGCTACCGCGCCTGCTGGACCGAATCGCGCGCGGAGCGGCCCGGGCCGGGCACGGCGCGCTGCAACTCGTTCACGCTGGCGCAGGCGCTGGGCGCCGCCATCGCGGACGGCGCCGACGTGATCAACCTCAGCCTGGGCGGTCCCAGCGATCCGCTGCTGACCCGCCTGGCGCGCCATGCGCAGTCGCGCGGCGCGGTGCTGGTCGCCGCGGCGCCGCCGGAGCGGCTCGGCAAAGGCTTTCCCAGCGAGGTGCCCGGTGCGCTGGTCGTGGCCAGCGCCGGCGATGCGGCCGAGGCGGACGCGGACGGCTGGCTGGTCGCGCCCGGGCGCGCGGTGCTGACGACGGTGCCCAACGGCGGTTACGACATGGACACCGGCAGCTCGCTCGCCGCCGCGCACGTCACCGGCGTCGTCGCGCTGCTGCGCGCGGCCGATCCGGTGGCCGATGCGCAGCGCCTGCGGCGCGCGCTGCTGGGTTCGATGAGCGCGACCGGCGGCATCAATGCCTGCGCGGCGGCGCGGATGCTCGGCGTGTCCGGGCTGCGCTGCGACGGCGAGGCCGCCGCGACGGCAGCCCGCTGAGCGCGCTCGCCGCGCGAGGCGCCGCGCCGCTCAAGGCCCGTTGATCACGGGCTCGTCAATCAGGGACGCGTCGCCTCGGGCATCGCCGACGAGTGGTGATGCGCGATCAGCCATTGCCCGTCGCGCCACTGGTACACGTAGGTGTAGCGCGCCTTGACCGAGCTGCCGTCGGCGAAGCGGAAGGTGTAGGTGCCGACGTCCTGCGCGACATTGCAATCGATCTTGATGACGCGCTTGTCGATCGTTCCCTGCGGCTTGTTCTTCAGGAACTTCACGAAGTAGTCACGGATCTCGGCCGGCGTGGTGCGCGGCTCATTGGTGAGCGTGGGCAGCAGCACGGCATCGGGTGCGTAGTTGGCGATGACGCGGTCGGGACTGCCGGTGGTCAGCGAAGCATTCCAGCGGTCGAAGAGCGCCGCGATCTGCGCCCGGTCCGCGCTGACGCAACTGGCGGTGGACACGGCCCGGTCCTGGGCCGAGGCGGTGCCGGCGGCGGCGCCGAGCATCAGCGCGGCCAGCGTGGGCACCCAGCGGGCGCGGGACAGCGGCCCCGGGCTCGAGCGGACAGCGGAGGCATCGCGGAGATGGGCGGTGACGGTCATGTAGGAAGGCTCCAGATCGATCGTTGAGAGAAGCGCCTGCTCGGCGCCGCGCCGGAAGACCCGGCGCAGGATCGATTCTGGAAAGCCCGCATGAACCCGAGCCGCACGGAAGATGAACCGAAGCGGCGATCCAGATGAACCGCAGATGAACGGGCCGGCTACTCGGCCGCGTCGTCCATCCGGTAACCCAGGCCCCGCACCGTCTTGAGCAGCGGCAGCGCGTGCCCCTCGTCGATCTTGGCGCGCAGCCGGCGCACGTAGACGTCGACGACGTTGGTGAGCGGATCGACCTGCGCGCCCCACACGTTGGCCAGGATCCGTTCACGGCTGAACAGCCGGCCCGGCGCGCTCATCAGCAGCTCCAGGAAGGCGAGCTCCTTCGCGGTCAGCGTGATGGGCCGGTCGGCGCGACGCACCTGCATGCGCTCGCGATCGAAGGTCAGGTCGGCCACGCGCAGCACGGCGGCCTCGACCCGCTGCTCGCGCCCGCGGCGCTGCAGCGCGACGAGCCGCGCGAGCAGCTCCTCGAAGTCGAAGGGCTTGACCATGTAGTCGTCCGCACCCAGGCGCAGGCCGCGGACCTTGTCGGCGGTGCTGTCCATCGCGGTCAGCATCAGGATGGCCGCGTGATGGCCCTCGGCGCGCAGCGTCTGGCACAGGTCCAGGCCGCCCAGGCCCGGCAGCATCAGGTCCAGGATGATCAGCGCCGCCTCGCCGGTGCGGGCGCGGGCCAGGCCCTCGGGCCCGGTCGTCGCCACCTCGACCACGTAGCCCTCGGCGCCCAGGCCGCGACGCAGGAAGTCGGCGATGCGGGCATCGTCCTCGATGAGCAGGATCTGTCGGTTCATTCGTCGTGGGCAGCGGCTGTCACCAGCGGCGTGTCGTGGGAGTCGGGAAAGATCAGGTGGACGGTGGTGCCGGCGCCGACGCGGCTCTCGATCTCGAGCGCGCCGCCGTGCGCGGCCAGGATGGACCGGGCGATCGACAAGCCGATGCCGGTGCCGTCGGCGCGATGGTCGCGGGCCAGCCGCCCGCGCATGAAGCGCTCGAACACCAGCGGCAGCTCGTCCTCGGGAATGCCGATGCCGGTGTCGATGACGCTGATCCGGTGCTGGCCCTCGCCGGCGGTCCAGGCGACGTGCACCGTGCTGTCCGGGCGGGAGTAGCGGATCGCGTTGTCGATCACGATGACCAGCGCCTGGCGCAGCCGGGTCTCGTCGACGTGCACGTCGATGCCATCGGGCACCGCGTCCACGGCCAGCGTCAGGCGATGGACCGCGGCCAGCGCCCTCGCCTGCGCGATCGCGCCGTCCAGCAGCGTCCCCAGCGGCAGCCAGTCGCGCGCGATGTCGAGCTCGTTCGCCTCGGCCCGCGCGATCAGCAGCAGGTCGTCCACCAGGCCGGTCAGCTGCTTGACGGCGGCGACGATGCGCTGAAGCGCCAGCCGGTAGTCCTCGACCGGCAGCGCGGCCGCGCGCAGCGCGACGTCAGCCTCGCCGCGGATCACGGTCGCGGGCGTGCGCAGCTCGTGGCCGAGGTCGGCGAAGAGCTGTCGCCGGCGGTGGTCCAGCTGCTGCAGCGACTGATGCGCGCGCTCGAGTTCGCCGGTGCGGGCGCGCACCTCGTCCTCCAGGCCGCGCCGCACCGCCTCGGCGGCCTCGCGGTGCTGCTGGACCTCCTGGGCCATCGCGTTGAAGCGCCGGGCGACATGGTCGAACTCGTCGCCGCTGCCGACGGGGATGCGGTGATCGAGCCGACCGGCCTGCACCGCCTGGGCGCCCTCGAGCAGCGCATCCAGCGGCCGCTTCAGGCGCCGGCTCAGGTGCAGGCTGAGCAGGACCGCGAGCGCGAAGGTGATGCCGACCATCGCCACCGCCTGCAGCCGCAGCCTTTCGATGCCCTGCTCGGTGGCGGCGCGGGCGATCGGGACCGCCTTGCGCTGGCTCTCGATTGCGCCGTTGAGCAGGTCGCGCAGGTCGCGGCCATGGGTCATGTCGAAGACCTGGTTGAGCTGGCGCCACACGGCCTCGAAGCCTTCGCGGTCCTGGTGCGGCGTCAGCGCGCGCAGCTGGCGCCGCAACTCGACGAGGCTCTCGCCGAGCAGCGCGCTGATGTCCACCAGCTGCGTGGCCTCCGCCGGGACGGGGACGCCGTCGCGCTCGGCGATGTCCTGCCAGGACTCGAGATGGCGGCGCGTCACCTCGTCCAGACGCCGCACGCTGGCATCCATCGCATCGAGCAGGCGCTCGCGCGCGGCATCGGTGGCGCCGGCCCCCATCACCTGCTGGGCGGCCCAGTTGCGCAGGCGCTGCTTGTTGGCGGAGAGGTCCAGCAACTCCGACAACAGGTCGCTGGTCAGGCGGCTGTGGCGCGCGTAGCCATCCACGCGCACCGTGCCCAGGTAGACGAAGCCGGCCTGGAGGCAGACCAGCGCCAGCATGGCGGACAGCGCGAGCGTGAGTCGGAGTCGGTACATGCGGCGCGATTCTAGGGAGCCGCCGGCGCGTCAGCGGTCGCGGTCCTTCTCCTTTTCCTTCTCCTTCTCTCGTTCCTGCTCACGCGACCGGTCCTGCCCGTGGGCGTGCGCCCGTTCGGAGTCGCGGGCATCGCGGCGGTGGTCGTCCGGGCGACCGGCCTCGCGCGACGGCGCACTGACCGGCGGGCGATGCGGCGCCGCGTTGCCGTCGCGGGTGTCCTCATGGCCCTGCTCGCGCGCTTGCGCCCGTTCCCATTGCTGGCGCTGCTGTTGCTGCTGCTGCAGACGCTGGTCCTGCAACTGCCGCTCGCGTTGCTGCTGCTCTTGCTGTTGATGCGCCTGTTGTTGGCCCCACTGCTGTTGGCGCTCTTGCTGCTGACGCTCCTGCTGAAGACGCTCTTGCTGTTGGCGTTCTTGCTGTTGGCGTTCTTGCTGTTGGCGCTCCTGCAGCAGGCGTTCTTGTTGCTGGTGCTCTTGCTGTTGACGTTCCAGCAATTGCAAGTCGCGCTCATGCTGCAGGGCGGCGGGATCCGATGTCGGCCGCGTTGATGGCGGCAGGCCGGTCGCCGCCAGCGGCGGTGCCGCATGGCCCGGTGGCATCGGCGTTGACGCCGAGGTCGGCATGGCCTGTGGTGCTGCCCCGAAGGCGGCAGGATGTCCGCCGTTGGCAGTGGGCAGCGGCGGCGCGCTCACGGGCGGCGGCGTGGCCGCGCGGACATGCCCGAAGGTCGGCATGGCCGCGGCCAGGTGCGAGGCCGCGGGCACATCGCCATGGAAGGCCTTGCCGTCGGCGGTCGATCCGGGCGGCGCCACGATCGTGACATTAGTGATGTTGGTGACATTGCGGACGTTGTTGACGTTCGTCGTGTTGTTCACCGTGTTGTTGATGACCGTGTGATTGATCTGCGTGGTGTTGTTCTGAATGCGCATGCCGATGTTGGTCACGGGCGGCGCGCTGACGACGACCGCCGGCGGCGTGCCGATCGGCGCCGGCACGATGAGCCCCGGACGCGACCCGGGCGGCGGCGGCACGAACACGCCCATCGGGCCGACGGGGCGGGTTCCTCCGCCGATCGCGACCTGGATCGAGAGATGCAGTCCCGGCGGCGGCGGCACGAAGGCCACGCCGCGCGCCGCCCAGAAGCCGGAGACGAACACGACGGCGCCATCGCGATGCTCGTAATAGGGCTGGACCCAGACGTCGTCGGTGCGCGGCGGCGATGCCCACCGCCCCGCGCACCAGACCCAGCGGCCTTGCCAGCCCCAATAACCGCCGGTCCAGACGGCACCGGGATAAGGCTGGGGCGGCGGCACTTCCACCAGCATCGGCGGCGGCGCGACGTCGACGAGGACGGGCGCCGGCTGCACCAGCGGCGGTTCGACCTGGACACTGATGACGGGTTCCGGAGGGGGCGGTGTCCAGACCGGCGCGACGCGGTAGGAGGCATCGGCATGGACGACGGTGTGCGACGGCGCGACGCATCCGGCGAGGAGCGTGGCGAGCGCCGCGGTCGCCAGCGCGGTGAGACGGAAGGAGATGCGCATGGAGGGACATCCAGGGTGGCTGTGATGTCCCGCCAACGGGGGGTGGGTGCCAGTCGTTGACCCTCGAAATGGCGTTTGGTATCGGGCTGTTAGCCAGGTCAAGAGGGGGTCAAGCGGGGGTCGTGCAAGCCTCAGGAAGCCGTCATGCGAGCGCGAATTTCACTTCAACGAAGCGTTGATGAGCGACTTCACGCGCCAGCGGCATCGGGGCGCCGAAGCGAGGTCGTAATTCCGCACGATGCAGCCGCGCCACACGAAGTGCGGAGCGCGGAGCATCCCCCTGAATTGGCGATCACGCCCCGCTGATGCCTCCGCTACATTCCTCCGCACAACAAGGTGAGGGATGGACGTATGTCGGGATGGAGCGCGTTGCTCGTGGGCGGTGGAGCGGCCGTCGTGTTGATCGGTCTGTTGGCGTTGAGCGTGCGTCGCGCGGCGCGACATGACCTGAAGCTCAGCGAGGAGGAGCTGATCCAGCGCGACAAGGACGACGCCTGGTAATCCAGGCCGCGGCCCGGCGCATCGCCGGCAGCGGCTTCGTCCGAAGCGTCAGCAGGGCCGACAGCATCGCGACCGGCACTAGGGCGATGAACAGCCCCAGGCTGTAGGGCGCCAGGTCGGCGAGTTCCGGCGCGTGAAGCTGGCTGCCGTCCGGGGAGCGCCACACCTCGATCTCGGCGCCTGGGGCGTGCCGGTCGACGAAGGCCTGCGCGCGTTCCAGGTCACGGTCGACGATCCGCAACGCGTGCTGGGCGTCGACCACGATGACCTCGAGCGCGCGAACACGGCTGCCCTTGCCTTTTCCGAAGGTCGTTTGGATCTCGATCCAGTTGGACTGAATCAAATGGACCTTTCGAAGCCGGAATGACTCCGATCGCGAGACATGGAGGAACGCGACGATGGCCGTCATGCCAAGGACAACGCCGAGCACGAATGCGAGCAGTCTTCGAAGCGGAATGGAATTCACGGAATAAAGAGCACAAAACAAAACGCCCGCAGGACTTGCGTCTTGCGGGCGTTTTCTTCTATTCGGTGGGGTGGCTGATGGGACTCGAACCCACGACAACCAGAATCACAATCTGGGACTCTACCAACTGAGCTACAGCCACCGGAGAAGCCTTAGATTATGGCTGAATTTCTCCTCTGTGGGAAGCACTTTCTGCGATTCTTTTGAAAATCATTCGAATCGCGCGAGTGCCGCCCCGCTTCATTCAGCGCGACGCCCTCAGTTCGTCGGCGCCGAGGCCGCCGTCGCCGCCAGCGCCGACGGCTTGATCGTGGCCTTGTACTCGCTCTTCAGCACGTTGTAGTAGCCCGCCATCTCGGCGGCACTCCACGCCCGCGCGTACTGGTCGGCCGCGCGCTTGGGATCGATCAGCGCCGGATCGCGCGGCAGCACCTTCTCGATCTTGACGACCAGGTAGCTGCCATCGCCGACGTCCACGCCCGCATAGGCCGGCAGCTTGGACGCATCCGCGCGCAGGACCTGGTCCAGCGCCTTCTGCGGCAGCACGCCCGGCTTGGCGCGCGATACCGTCACCGGCTCGCCCAGGCCCTTCGCATCGCCGCCCTTCTGCAGTTCGGCCAGACGCGCCTCGCCGGCCTTCTTCGCGGCCGCCGCCGACTGGTCCTGCACCCACGCCGCCGCGACTGCCGCCTTGACCTCGGCCAGCGCCGGCACGCGCGCGGCGTTGTACGCGACCACGCGCGCCGACACCAGCTGGTTGCCGCCCGCCTCGATCGCCGAGGTGTTGCGCTTGTTCTTCAGCGAGTCGGCATCGAACACCGCCTCCAGCAGCTTGGCCGAGGCCAGCGGGCCGGTCGCGTCCGGCGCGGCCTTGCGGCGCACCGTCGCCTTCTGGATGGCCAGCTTGAACTTGTCGGCCGCCGGCTTCAGCGAATCGCTCTGCTCATACACGGTGTTGCCGAAGTCCTCGGCCATCTCCGTGTAGCGCTTCTGCGCCAGCTGCTTGCGCAGCTCGGACTCGATCTCGGCCTTGACCGTCTCGAACGGGCGCACCTGGCCGCCGCGCAGGTCGGTCAGCATGATGACGTGGTAGCCGAAGTCGGACTGGACGACGTTGCTGATCTCGCCCTTCTTCAGCGCGTACACCGCGTCCTCGAAAGGCTTGACCATCGCGCCCTTGCCGAAGAAGTCCAGGTCGCCGCCATTCGCGGCCGAGCCCGGGTCTTCCGAGTTCTTCTTCGCCAGCTCGGCGAAGCCGGCCGGGTTCTTGCGCGCCTCGGCCAGCAGGGCCTCGGCCTTGGCCTTCGCCTTGGCCTTGTCCGCCGCCGACATGTCGGCACCGGCCTTGATCAGGATGTGGCTCGCGCGGCGCTCCTCGTCGCTGGTGAAGCGCGCCTTGTTCTGCTCGTAGAACTTCTGCACGTCGTCGGCGCTGACCGTCACCCCGCCCTGCAGCGCGGCGGCGTCCAGCACGACGTATTCGATGTCGGCGCTTTCGGGCAGTTGGAACTTCGCCGAGACCTTGGGGTCCTTGTAGTAGGCCTCCAGGTCCGCGTCCTTGGGCACCAGCGTCGCGGCGAAGTCCTTCGCGGCGAAGTTCTGGAAACGCAGCTCACGCTGCTGCAGCAGCGCGTCGAAGGCCAGGCCGGCGCTCGCCTGCGTGGGCAGCGCGCTCTGCGCGATCGGGCCCAGCACGCCGTTCATCTGCAGCTCCTGGCGCAGGCGCTGCAGGAAGCCGTCCACCGTCAGGCCCTGCTGGGCCAGGATCTGCTTGGCTTCCGGGCCGCGCAGCGGCGCCAGCTGGGGATCGGTGCGGACGATCTCCTCCAGTTGCGCGTCGGTGATGTTGCGGTGCTCGTCGGTCACGACCGCGGCCAGCACGCGCTCGCGCAGCAGGTTCTCCAGCACGTCCTTGCGCACTTCCGGCGAGTCGAAGACCTTCGGGTCCATCGTCGGCGCCTGCTGGCGCATGCGCTCGACCTGCTGGCGCAGCGCCGCGTCCCATTCCGACTGCGTGATCTTGTGGCCGTCCACGCTCGCCACGGCGGTGTTGCCCCCCTCCATGAAGCGGCTGTAGCCCTCCACGCCCACCAGCACGAAGGACGGCAGGATCACGATCAGCAGCAGGAACTGGAGCAGCCGCGTGTGCTTGCGTACGAAATCAAACATCAACAACCTCGGGTCATCTCGGAAGGGTCGACGCGCACGGGCCGGTGCAGGGGCCGGCCTCGCGTCTGGCCGCCCATCGGGCGGCGTCACATACGACAAAGGCGAACCGGGGTTCGCCTTTGCGCCGCGGCATTCTAGCCTCGGGTTTGGTGGGCGCTGACGGTCTCGAACCGCCGACCTACTCCGTGTAAAGGAGCCGCTCTACCAACTGAGCTAAGCGCCCGGGAACTGGTCAGTTCACGGCGTCCTTGAGGGCCTTGCCCGGACGGAACTTCGGCACCTTCGCCGACTTGATCTTGATCGCCTCGTTCGTGCGCGGGTTGCGGCCGGTGCGCGCGGCGCGCTTCGTGACGCTGAAGGTGCCGAAGCCCACCAGCGACACCGTCCCGTTCTTCTTGAGCGTGGTCTTCACACCGCCGATCACGGCTTCCAGCGCACGCCCCGCGGCGGCCTTGGAAATGTCCGCCTGCTTGGCGATGTGCTCGATCAATTCGGACTTGTTCACGAAGGTACCCCCTCATTGGTTTGCCAGGCCGCCGAACGGCGCGGGAAGCGGATTCTAGACGCATTGCCCTCGGGCCCCGACAAGGGGGAAGTCCCGATACAAGCGGGGGGACGGCTCAGCGCACCTTGGCGCGGATCTCGGGCAGCGCCTTCTGCAGGTAATAGACCATCGACCAGATGGTCAGCACCGCGGCCAGGTAGATCAGCCAGGTGCCCCACGCGGCGGTGTTGATCACGCCGAACAGCGTGCCGTTGAAGAGCAGGAAGGGAATGGCCACCATCTGCACCGTGGTCTTGAGCTTGCCCAGCATGTGCACGGCCACCGAGCGCGACGCGCCGATCTGCGCCATCCACTCGCGCAGCGCGGAGATGGCGATCTCCCGCCCCACGATGACCAGCGCCACCAGCGCGTCGACGCGGCCCTGCTCCAGCAGCACCAGCAGCGCCGCGCAGACCAGGAACTTGTCGGCCACCGGATCCAGGAAGGCGCCGAAGGACGAGGTCTGGTTGAGCTTGCGCGCCAGGTAGCCGTCCGCCCAGTCGGTCAGGGCCACCGTGATGAACAGGACGGTGGCCAGCAGGTTTTGATGGGCGGGCGTCATCTGCAGGTGGAACACCCCGACGATCAGCGGGATGGCCACGATGCGGGCCCAGGTCAGCAGGGTTGGCAGCGTCCAGAACATGGGCGGCATTGTGGCCCAGGTTCCAGGCGGCGAACCGTCGGCTGTCGCTTAATCGTCCAGCGTGCGCGGCTTGAAGCGGCGGTCGTCGTCGAAGAGGAAGACCTCGACGAACTTCCAGGGCTTGGGCAGCCGGCTCACGTCGCCGAAAGGCGCGGCACGGCGCACGGCGGCGATGGCGACCTCGATGGTGTCCTCGGCCTGGCTCGGCTTGCGCAGCACGCGGATGTGCCGGATGGAGCCGTCCTGGTTGAGCTCGACCTCGAGCACCGGGATCGCCAGCAGTTGCGGCGGCACCTCGCCCATGTAGGTGCCGTCGGGGTTGGCGGCCACCATGCGCTCGGCCGCCTGGCGCCGCAGCGCCTCGTGCGAGCTCACCGCGCGCGGCGCGGGGAGCGGCAGGCCACGGCGCGCGACCGGTGCGGCGGGCGCCGCGGGCGTCACCGCCGCCTCCGGCGCGGCGGCCGGTGGCTGGGCCGGCGGTCGCGACGGCGCCTGCGGCGCTGGCGCCCCGCAGGCGGCCAGCATCAGCGCGAGCGCCACCTTGGCGCCCCAGCGCGCCGCGTCCCTCCCGGGGATCCGATCGATCGTTGTCATGACTCCATTCCCAACCCACCGCGCCGCATTCAATGCAGCGCGCGATAAATGTCCTCAGCGAGTTCGCGCGAGATGCCCTTGACGCTGCACAGCTCCTCGACGCTCGCCCCCGCCACGCCGCGCACGCCGCCGAAACGCTGCAGCAGCTGCGCGCGCTTCTTCGGCCCCACGCCCGGCACGTCCTCCAGCCGCGAGCCGCCGGTGCGGATCGACGCCCGCTTGGCCCGCATGCCGGTGATGGCGAAGCGGTGGGCCTCGTCCCGGATCTGGGCGACCAGCATCAGCGCCGCCGAATCGCGGCCCAGGTAGACCTTCTCCCGCCCGTCGGCGAAGACCAGTTCCTCCAGGCCGACCTTGCGGCCCTCGCCCTTCTCGACGCCGACGATCAGACTCAGGTCGACGCCGAGTTCCTCGAAGACCTCGCGCGCCATCGACACCTGGCCCTTGCCGCCGTCGACCAGGACCAGGTCCGGCAGACGACCGGTGCCATTCTGTGCGGCCTCGGCCATCTTGCTGTAACGGCGTGTCAGCACCTGCCGCATCGCCGCGTAGTCGTCGCCGCCGGTGATGCCCTCGATGTTGAAGCGCCGGTACTGGCTGCTCTGCATCTGGTGGCCCTCGAAGACGACGCAGGACGCCTGCGTCGCCTCGCCGGCGGTGTGGCTGATGTCGAAGCACTCGATGCGGAACTTGTCGAGCTCGGTGACGCTGAGGTCCAGCGCGTCCACGAGCGCGCGCGTGCGCGCCTGCTGGGAGCCCTCTTCCGACAGCAGCCGCGCCAGCGCGAGCTCCGCGCCCTTCATGCACATCTCCTGCCAGATGCGGCGCTGGCCGCGCGGCTGCGCCTGCGTGGTGACGCGATAGCCGGCCTGCGCGCTCAGCGCCTCGGCCAACGCCGGATCGACCGGCTCCGACAGCACCAGCAGCGAGGGCACTGCCATCTCGAGGTAGTGCTGCGCGATGAAGGCCTCCAGGACCTGGCGCTCCGGGCTCGGCGGCGTGGGGCGCGTGACCGCGGCACCAGCGGCGCCCTCGCCCGCCGCCGAAGCGTCCAGCTCCGGCAGGTCGTCGTCGAGCAGCTGCACGGCCGTCGCGTCGTCGACGTGTTTCGGGAAGTAGGCCCGGTCGCCCAGATGCCGACCGCCGCGCACCATCGCCAGGTTCACGCAGGCGCGTCCGCCCTGCAGCTTCACCGCCAGGATGTCGACGTCGCGATCGCGCCCGGTGGCGCTGTTCTCGTCGACGGCCTGCTGCTGCAGCACCTTCGACAAGGCGGTGATCTGGTTGCGGATGCCGGCGGCCTGCTCATACTCGAAGCGCTCGGCGTGGCTCATCATCTGCGCCTGCAGCGCGTCCAGGACCTCCTGGGTCTCGCCGAGCAGGAAGCGCTCCGCGTTGCTGACGTTGCGGCGGTAGTTGTCGTTCTGGCCCTCGGGCACGCAGGGGCCGGTGCAGCGGTGGATCTGGTGCAGCAGGCAGGGCCGGCTGCGGTTGTTGAAGACGGTGTCCTCGCAGGTCCGCAGCTGGAAGACCTTCTGGATCAGCTGGATCGATTCCTTCACCGCCCAGGCGCTGGGGAACGGGCCGAAGTAGCGATGGCGCCGGTCGACCGCGCCGCGGTAGTAGCTGATGCGCGGCCAGGCGTGGCCGGACAGGCGCAGGTAGGGATAGCTCTTGTCGTCGCGGAACAGGATGTTGAACCGCGGGTTGAGCGCCTTGATCAGGTTGTTCTCGAGCAGCAGCGCCTCGGCCTCGGTGCGCACCACCGTGGTCTCCAGCCGCGCGATGCGCGCCACCATCATCCCGATGCGCGTGCCGCCGTGATCCTTCTGGAAGTAGCTCGAGACGCGCCGCTTCAGGTTCTTGGCCTTGCCGACGTAGAGCACATGGTCCTGCGCGTCGAAATAGCGGTAGACGCCCGGCAGCGGCGGCAGCGCCAGCACCTCGGCCAGCAGCCGGTCGCGGACCGCGCGGGCGGCGCGCTCCATGTCGGCGACGCGGCTGGACTCGGCCGCCTCGATGGCTTCGGACTGGGCGTTCCACGCCTCGGCGTGGGACGGCGGCGGCGCGGCGGCCGCGTCGGGCGCATCGGTTGCAGCCGGCGCATCGGCGCGCGGGGGCTCCGCGGGGACGGTCGGGGAAGAAGGCTCCGGCACTTCGCTGGCGCCGGCGGGGGTCGTGCTCATGGGGCGCGATTGTGCCGCCGGATAATTCCGCGATGCCCGATGCCCTCGCCGAATCCGCTTCCCCCGCGCAGTCTCCTGACACGATGACCTGGGACATCTTCTGCCGCGTCATCGACAACTACGGCGATCTCGGCGTCTGCCTGCGGCTGGCGCGCGACCTGGCCCGGCGCGGCGAGCAGGCGCGGCTCTGGTGCGACGACTTGTCGCCGCTCGCATGGATGCAGCCGGAGGCCGTCCCGGGCCTGAGCTGCCGGCCGTGGGACGAGAGCGTGGGGGCGGCACCGGGCGACGTCGTCGTCGAGACCTTCGGCTGTGAGCTGCCCGCGCCCTTCGTCGCCGCGATGGCCGCGCGGCCCGTCCGGTCGGCGTGGATCAACCTCGAATACCTCAGCGCCGAACGCTACGTCGAGCGCAGCCATGGACTGAAGTCGCCGCAGTTCTCCGGACCGGGCGCGGGACTCGACAAGTGGTTCTTCTATCCCGGCTTCAACGATCGCACCGGCGGCCTGATCCGGGAGCCCGGGCTCCTCGACGCCGTCACCGCGCATCACGGCGACGCCTGGCGCGCGGCGCGCGGCTGGGGCCGCCGGTCCGGCGAGCGGGTGCTGAGCCTGTTCGCGTATCCGCAGGCGCCGCTGGCGGCCTTGCTCGAGGCGCTTGGTCCCGGCTGGCTGCTGCTGCTCTGCCCCGGGGCGGCCCAGAACGCCGTGCCGGCCTTGCTGCGCGACGGGCAGCGCGCGCTCGCGCTTCCTCATCTGACGCAGGACGGTTACGACCAGTTGCTCTGGTCCTGCGATCTCAACCTCGTGCGCGGCGAGGACTCCTTCGTGCGCGCGCAATGGGCCGGCCAGCCGATGCTGTGGCAGATCTACTTCCAGGACGATGGCGCGCACGGGCCGAAGCTGGAGGCCTTCCTGGACGCCGCGCTGGCGGGCGCCGAGGACCGGTGGGCCGCGAACTGGCGCGCCCTGTCGCGCGCGTGGAACGGGCTCGGGCCGTGGACGCCGGCCTGCGCCGAGGCCCTGCGCGAGCGGCCGGCCGCCGTCGCGCAGGCGCGCGCATGGCGTGCCGAATTGGCGGCGCAAGTGGATTTGACCTCGCGCCTGCAGGCCTTTGCCCGGCGCGCGAGTGGCGCGTGACAGGCCTTTCGAGCTAGAATGCGCGGCTTTTCGCGTTCTGAACGCGCGGTTCCCCGAACCAGCGCCGAACGCCTCACACCGCCGGAACAGTTCGGATCTCCAAGCATCCAAGTGACTGTGCCCGGACCCAATCTCCCGGAATCATCATGAAGATCGCTCAAGAAATTCGCGCCGGCAACGTGATCATGCACGGCAAGGACCCCATGGTCGTGCTGAAGACCGAGTACAGCCGCGGTGGCCGCAATGCCGCAACGGTGCGCATGAAGCTGAAGAGCCTGCTGAACAACTCCGGCACCGAAGTCGTCTTCAAGGCCGACGACAAGATGGACCAGATCATCCTCGACAAGAAGGAGTGCACCTACTCCTACTTCGCCGACCCGATGTACGTGTTCATGGACACCGAATACAACCAGTTCGAAGTCGAAGCCGAGAACATGGGCGACGCCATCAACTACCTGCAGGACGGCATGGAAGTGGAAGTGGTGTTCTACGACGGCAAGGCGATCTCGGTGGAACTGCCCACCAGCGTCGTGCGCGAAGTGACCTGGACCGAGCCGGCCGTCAAGGGCGACACCTCGGGCAAGGTCCTGAAGCCCGCCAAGATCGCCACCGGTTTCGAGATCCCCGTGCCCATCTTCGTGGCCCAGGGCGACAACATCGAAATCGACACGCGTACCCACGAGTACCGCAAGCGCGTCTGAGCGGTGCCGGAGCCGGCACCGGCTCCTCGCCCAACGAAAAAGCAGCCCTCGGGCTGCTTTTTTTGTGGCCGCGTCTTGCGTCTTGTTGCGGCGTCGCGGGCCGTCCCCGGTCGACCGCCAGGCTCAGGCGGCGGCCTGTCGCGCCCTGCTCTTCTTCGACTTGGCCGTGGCCAGCTTCTTCGAGCCGGTCTTGCCTGCCGACGAAGCGTGCTGCGCAGCTGGCTTGGCACCGGACTTCCTGGCGCCCGACTTCTTCGCGGTGGCGTGCGACTTGCCGCCGGACCTCGCCGTCTTGCCAGCAGTTTTTCCAGCGGTCTTGCCAGCCGTCTTCCCCGTGGCCTTCCCCGCCGTCTTGTGCCGGGTGCCCGACTTCGTGGAAGTCGCGGACTTGTCCGACTTCGTGGCCGTGGCGGCGGGCGCGGCGGCCGGTGCGGCCATGTCGGCGTGCGCGGCGGGGATCGGCGCCGTGGCCGGCGGGACCGGCTGGGGCTGCGTCTGCGGCTGGCCTTGCGCCTGCGCGAGGGTACTCAGCAACACGGTGCCCAGGGCGGCGATCAACGACTTCATGAAGTGGTCCTTCTTCGAGGCGCGCCGGCGCGAAGGCCGGCGCTCATGGGATTGAGCGGCGAGTCTAGCCGCGCGCCGGTCAAGGCCGCGTCAAACGAACTCACCCCGACGTAACCATTTGGTGGCGACCCACTTCTCGCCCTCGACGACCGGCGCGCCGCCATGCAGCGTCAGCGTGCTGGGATCGGGCCGGTCGTAGCTGAAGAAGACCGCATTGCCCTTCTGGGCCATGACGTCGAGCTTGATGTCCGGGAAGACCGTCGCGCCGCCGCGCGCCGGCGTGTTCAGGTACATCACCAGCGTCGCGACGCGCTGGCCGCCGCGCTCCAGGATCGCCTTGCTGCTGGCGTGCCGCGGGTCGAAGTAGTCGTAGTGCGGCTGGTACTCGGCGCCGACGCGATAACGCAGCACCTGCAGGCCCTCGCCGTTGCGCAGCGGCCAGTTCAGCAGCGTCGCGATGCGGCGCTCGATGCGGGCGACGACCTCGTTCTCGCCGCGCTCGAAGAACATCCCCTCGCTGGTGCGCGCCGAGTTCACTTCGCTGCCCTCGCGCTGCGCCGCCACCGTCTCCGAGCGCGCCAGTCGGGCACCCGCCGCGGCGACCATCGTGTCGCATTCCTGGGCGCTCAGCAGGTTGCCGAACACGATCACCCGCGGCCGCTGCAGCGCCATCAGGATCTCGACGCGGTGGCCGTCGGGCAGCAGCACGCTACGCTGGTCGGTCAGGTCCGGTTCGGGCAGCGAGCCCGGCTCGATCGCCGGCTCGGGCAACTCCGGCAGCGTCAGCGGCGGCTCGAAGGGCCGGTGCTCGGCCAGCGCCTGCTGCGCCATGTCGGGCTGCCAGCCGCTGGTCAGCATGGCCTGGTACAGCGCCTCGCGCGTGATGCCGTTGCGCAACTGCGCGGCCACCCAGTCGCGCAGTTCGGGCGTGAGGTATTGCGAATTGCTCATGGCCGCAACGGTATCAAACTGATCGGTGTCTGCCTGTATCCCGGTGTGCCAGCTCAGTCGGCCACGCGGCGGCGGAACACCAGCCGGTCCGGCTCGCTGGCCTCGGGCGCGTAGGCGTAGCCGTCGACCGCGAAATCCTGCAGCCCCGCCGGCGTGCCGATCCGGTGCTGGATCGCGTACCGGGCCATCAGGCCGCGCGCGCGCTTGGCGAAGAAGCTGATGATCTTGTAGCGGCCGCCTTTCCAGTCCTCGAACTGGCACTCGATGACCCGCGGCTTCAGCACCTTGCGGGCGGCGGCCTTGAAGTACTCCTGCGAGGCCAGGTTCACGATCACCGGCGCCGACAGCTGCGCGCACTGCGCGTTCAGGTGTTCGGCGATGGTGTCGCCCCAGAAGGCGTAGAGGTTGCCGCCGCGCTCGTTCTTCAGCGCGGTGCCCATCTCGAGCCGGTAGGGCTGCAGCCGGTCCAGCGGCCGCAGAACGCCGTAGAGCCCCGAGAGAATCGCCAGGTGGCGCTGGGCCCACTGCAGATCGTCGACCGACAGCGTCGCGGCCTGCAGGCCGTCGTAGACGTCGCCATTGAAGGCGAGCACGGCGGGCTTGCTGTTCCTGTCGGTGAAGCGCGTCGACCACGCGTGGTAGCGGGCCACGTTCAAGGTCGCCAGTGCCTCGGAGATGTCCATCAGGCCGCCGATGTCGGCCGCCGTCTTGGTCTTGAGGATCCCGATCAGCTCGGCCGCCTGGGGCACGAAGTGGGGACGACCCGCCAACGCGGCCAGCGCCTCGGGCGTGGGGGTGTCGTAGTCCAGGGACTTCGCGGGGGAGATCACATACAGCATGGGGACGGATTGTCGCGCGTCCGGGGCGCAAGACCTGTCACCAGGCCGTCGGATGAACGAAGGCCGCCCTGGGGCGGCCTTCATCGGTATTTCGCGCCGCCTTGCGACGCCAAGCGACGCTCAGCGGGCGAGCAAGGCGTTGATCGCCGTCACGTCCTCGGGACGCAGTTGGCCGGACGCCTGGCGCAGCTTGAGGCTGTTCACCAGCACGTCATAACGGGCCTTGGCCAGGTCACGCTGCGTCGTGTAGAGCTGGGTCTGGGCGTTCAGCACGTCCAGGTTGACCCGCACGCCAACTTTGTAGCCCAGCTGGGTCGCCTCCAGCGCCAGCTTCGACGAGGCCTCGGCCGCCTCGTAGGCCTTCACCTGCGCCTGCAGCGACTGCACGCCGAAGAACGCGCGCTTGGTGCCTTCCTCGACGCTGCGGCGGGCGAAATCCAGGTCGTTGCGGGACTTCTCCTCCAGCGCGACCGTCTCCTTGATGCGGTTGGTGATCGCGCCACCGCTGTAGATCGGCATGTTCAGCGCGACGCCGACCGAGGCGTTCTTGAGGTTGCCGGTGTACTGCACGCCCTCGCCGGTGGAACGCTGCACGCCGAGCTGCGCGGTCAGGTCGACCGTGGGCAGGCGCGCGCCCTTGGCGCGCTCGATCTCGTAGCGGGCGATGTCCAGGCCCAGCTGGGCCTTGCGGATCGCCGGATGACCGCCTTCGGCCTGGCTGACCCACGGATCGACCGTGGACGGCGCCACCGGCGGCAGTACCACCGGCACGGCCAGCGGACGCGGCTCGACGCCGACACGCCCCACCAGTTGGTCCAGCGTGACGCGCTTGACGCGCAGGTCGTTGTCGGCGGCCAGTTCCTGGGCGGTCGCCAGGTCGTAGCGGGCCTGCGCCTCGCGGGTGTCGGTGATGGTCGCGGTGCCGACCTCGAAGTTGCGCTTGGCCGAGGCCAGCTGCTCCGCGATCGCGGCCTTGTTGGCGCTCGAGGTCGAGAGCGTGTCCTTGGCCGCCAGCACGTCGAAATACGCCTGCGCGACGCGGACGATCAGGTCCTGCTCCGCCGTGGCGAGATCCGACTCAGCCACGTCGACGCCCAGTCGGGCCTGGTCGATCGAGCCCTGGTTGGGACGATTGAAGACGGCGTACTTGGCATTCAGGCCGGCATTGGTGACGGTGTTGCCGAAGCGGTCGCGCTGCACGCCGCTGCCGGGCGGGTCAAGTTCCGAGCGCGTCGAGCTGACGCCCACGCCGACCGAGGGACGCGCCAGCGCCAGCGCCTGGCCGTAGCGGTATTGCGCCGATTCCGCCGTCGCCCGCGCCGCCAGGTAGGTGGCGTCGTAGGCGCGGGCCGCGTCGTACAGCTCTTGCAGGCTCTGCGCCTGGGCCGCCCCGGCCATCAGCGCGAGCGCCGCGGCCAGGAGCGAAACCCGCGGCAGGCGGGAGATCGGAGACGTACGGCGTTCAGCGGCCATGAGGCTTCCTCGTGTCGATGTGATGTTCTTCGGAGCGATCCAACTGCGGACCGGCCGCGGACGTGCCGCGGCCGGTATCCAGGTCCAGGGCACCCGCCGGTCGATCGCCGCCGACCCGGCTCCGGTGCCGGGCGAGGTTATAGATCACCTCGCCCCCCTGTCTCGAAAGAAATGCGACGACTTGCAGTCTTCGCACCCCGTGACGGCAATAACGCGCGATGGGCTGCCAGCGCCCCGCCCGCCGCGCGCCTCCGCTCAGAACGTGAAATGCGATCCGGTGTCGAAACCGTCCAGGCGCTGGACGACGGTCTCGAACAGGTTCTTGGTCGTGAACTCGCGCTCGCCGGTGCGCGTGATGATGCGCGCGCTCATCGCGGGCTCGTCGCCGACGATCACGCCCATGCGGCCGCCGATCTTGAGCTGGTCCAGCAGCGCCTGCGGCGCCTGGGGCACCGAGCCGGACAGCAGGATCACGTCGAATGGCGCCTCGCCGGGCAGGCCCTTGACGCCGTCGCCCTCGATCACCGTCACGTTCAGCACGCCGTTGCGGCGCAGCGCGTCGCGGGCGGCGCCGGCCAGCGCCGCGTCCTTCTCGACGCTGAAGACCTGCTGCGCCTTGTGGCCCAGCAGCGCGGCCATGTAGCCGCTGCCGGTGCCGATCTCGAGCACCTTCTCGTGGCGCTCGATCTGCAGCTCCTGCATCCAGCGGGCCTCGACCCGCGGGGGCAGCATCTTCTGGCCATTGGCCAGCGGCAGCTCGACGTCGGTGAAGGCCACGTTGCGGTAGGCGGCGGGCACGAAGTCCTCTCGCTTGACCACGGCCAGCAGGGCCAGCACCGAGGGATCCAGCACATCCCACGGGCGGATCTGCTGTTCGATCATGTTGAAGCGGGCTTGTTCGAAGTTCATGTTCAGTCCTCTGGCGGCCCCCTTGGCGCGCCGAATGCGGGCGGTATTCTAGGCGGGCGACCGGGGTGGGGCCGGATGGCGCGGGCGGTTGAGGAGTCCCTCGAACATCAGCTCGAGCTGCAGCGACAGCACCTGCTCCGGCGTGCACTTGTGGTCGTGGGTCACGCCGGCCGCGCCGATCGAGTGCTCATGCAGCACCAGGTGCAGCATCGGCCCGATCAGCACCATCACCGCCGCATCCGGATCGACCTCGCGGAACTCGCCCGAGGCGACGCCGCGGCGCACCACCTCGGCCAGGAGCTCGCAACAGGGATCGATGACCTCGTCGTTGTAGAACGCGGCCAGCTCCGGGAAGTTGCGGGCCTCGCTCATCATGATCTTGTGGATGCCGCCGGCCGGCGTCAGGCCCAGGCGCTCCCACCAGGTCCACAGCATCCACGTCAGCAGCTCCGCCATCGAGCCCTGGTGCTTGGCGAGCTCGGAAATTCCTTCCGCGATCTTGCTGCCGAGGGCCTCGCGCACCACCGCCTTGAAGAGCTCCTCCTTGGAGGGGAAGTAGAGGTAGAGCGTGCCCTTGGAAACCCCCGCCTTGGCGGCCACTTCCTCCGAACGGGTGGCGGCGAAGCCCTTCTCGACGAACAGCGACAGCGCGGCTTCGAGCAGCTCCTGCGGGCGCGCCTCCTTGCGCCTCTGTCGGGCGGAGGACGACGCGGAGCTGTCGGTCTTGGCGGAAGCGCGAGGCATGGGGGATGGAGGACTGCTAACTGACTAACCGGTCAGTAATGTAGCGGCGCGCTTTCAGCCCGGTCAAGCCAGCTGTGCCCGCCGCGCGCGGCGTCCCCTGGCCAAGCGACGCCCCGCATCGCGGCGTGGCGGCATCGTCACGCGCCCCTCACGCCGGGAGCGCCCACATCGATGCTGCGCTGCGGCAAACCCTTCCCGAGCCAGGGCTATGATCCGCGCCGACCGCCTCCGGACCCGAGCGAGGCGGCATTCTGGAGTCGTAGTTTGGACACTGTGCTGCTGATCAAGGCCGCGATCATGGGGATCGTGGAGGGCCTGACCGAATTCCTGCCGATCTCGTCGACCGGCCACCTGATCCTCACGGGCGCGCTGCTGGGCGGCTTCGAGGATGCGCGGGGCAAGGTCTTCGACATCGCGATCCAGACCGGCGCGATCCTGGCCGTGATCATCGTCTACTGGCAGCGCCTGCGCGACACGGCCGCCGGACTGGGCAGCGACGCCCGCGCGCGCCGCTTCGTCCTCAACGTCGCGATCGGCTTCCTGCCGGCGGTGGTCCTGGGCCTGCTGTTCGGCAAGGCGATCAAGGAACACCTGTTCACCCCGGTCGTCGTGGCCAGCACCTTCATCATCGGCGGCGTGATCATCCTGTGGGCGGAACGCCGGCAGCAAAGCGCCGTGCGCATCCACGAGGTCGACGACATGCGCCCGCTGGACGCCCTCAAGGTCGGCCTGGTGCAGTGCCTGGCGATGGTGCCGGGCACCAGCCGCTCGGGCGCGACCATCATCGGCGGCATGCTGCTGGGCCTGTCGCGCAAGGCGGCGACCGATTTCAGCTTCTTCCTGGCGATCCCGACGCTGATCGGCGCCGGCCTGTACAGCCTCTACAAGGAGCGCTCGGTGCTGTCGACCGGCGACATCCCGCTGTTCGCGGTCGGCCTGTTCTTCTCCTTCGTCAGCGCCTGGATCTGCGTGCGCTGGCTGCTGCGCTACATCGCCAGCCACAGCTTCGTGCCCTTCGCCTGGTACCGGATCGCCTTCGGCATCGTGGTGCTGGTCACCGCCTACACTGGCCTGATCGTCTGGGCCGAGTGAGCGCCGCCCGGCCCGGCACGCCGCGAAGCTGACGCCCCGATGACGCGTTCCCCCGGATGGGGAACGCGTCCACCCCTGCGGGGGGATGGCCGAACGCCTAAAATGCCGGCCTTATGACCATCACGATCAAGACCGGCGCCGACATCGACGCCATGCGCATCGCCGGCCGTCTGGCGTCCGAGGTGCTGGACATGCTGACCCCGCACGTCAAGCCGGGCGTCACCACCGACCACCTCGACAAGCTGGCCCACGACTACATCGTGAATGTCCAGCAAGGCATCCCCGCCCCGCTGAACTACCAGCCGCCGGGCTACACGCCGTACCCGAAGTCGATCTGCACCTCGATCAACCACCAGGTCTGCCACGGCATTCCCAACGACCGCCCGCTGAAGAACGGCGACATCGTGAACATCGACGTCACCGTCATCAAGGACGGCTGGCACGGCGACACCAGCCGCATGTTCGTCGTCGGCGAGGGCTCGATCGCGGCCAAGCGGCTGTGCTCCTTCACCTACGACGCGATGTGGAAGGGCATCCAGAAGGTCAAGCCGGGCGCGCGCCTGGGCGACATCGGCCATGCGATCCAGACCTTTGCCGAGAACGCCGGCTTCAGCGTCGTGCGCGAGTTCTGCGGCCACGGCATCGGCCAGAAGTTCCACGAGGAGCCCCAGGTGCTGCACTACGGCCGCCCGGGCACGCTCGAGGAACTGGTGCCGGGCATGGTCTTCACCATCGAGCCGATGATCAATGCCGGCCGGCGCGAGATCCGCGAGATGGGCGACGGCTGGACCATCGTCACCAAGGACCGCTCGCTGTCGGCGCAGTGGGAGCACACGGTGCTGGTCACCGAGACCGGCTTCGAGATCCTGACGCAGTCGGCCGGCACGCCGCCGCCGCCGGCCTTCGTCGCGCCGCAGGCCGTCCCGGCCTGATCGCGGCGGACCGCGCATGAACGCCAGGACGCCGGGCGAGGTCGGCGCTTCGCCGGCCGTGCCGCCTTCCGACGCCGCCCCGCTGACCGTCGCCGACCTGCGCCAGCGCTTCAAGGCCGGCAAGCAGCAGCTGCTGGAGGACTTCGCGGCCGCCAAGGCCAGCGTCGCCGCCGCCACGCGCTTGATGCGGCTGCTGGCCCGGCATGTCGACGGCACGCTGCAGGCGCTCTGGACGCATTCCGGCATCGCCGCCGCGGCGCCGGAGGCCGCGCTGGTCGCCGTCGGCGGCTACGGCCGCGGCGAGCTGTTCCCGCATTCGGACGTCGACGTGCTGGTGCTGCTGCCCGATGCGCTGCCGGGCGGCCTGACGCCCGACCAGCCCGGCCCGCTGAAGCAGGCGATCGAGGCCTTCATCACCGCCTGCTGGGACATCGGGCTGGAGATCGGCTCGTCGGTGCGCACCGTGCGCGAGTGCCTGGACGAGGCCGCCGGCGACGTCACCATCCAGACCGCGCTGCTCGAGTCGCGCTGGCTGGCCGGCTCGCGGCCGCTGGTCAAGCGCTTCGACCAGGCCTTCCGCGAGGCGGTCGATCCACGCGCCTTCATGCGCGCCAAGACGCTGGAGATGCGCCAGCGCCACACGAAGTACGAGGAAACGCCCTACGCGCTGGAGCCCAACTGCAAGGAAAGCCCCGGCGGCCTGCGCGACCTGCAGGTGCTGATCTGGATCGCGCGCGGCGCGGGCCTGGGCCGGACCTGGTCGCAGCTGGCGGCCAAGGGCCTGATCACGCCCTTCGAGGCCCGCCAGCTGCAGCGCAACGAAGGCGTGCTCAAGAGCATCCGCTGCCAGCTGCACCTGGCGGCGAAGCGGCGCGAGGACCGGCTGGTCTTCGACCTGCAGACGGCGGTGGCGGAGCGCTTCGGCTACGAGTCGACCCGCTCGCTGCGCGCGTCCGAGAAGCTGATGCGCCGCTACTACTGGGCGGCCAAGGCGGTGACGCAGCTGAACCAGATCACGCTGCTCAACCTGGAAGACCAGATCAATGGCACGCGGGGCAACGAACCGCGCCCGGTCAACGACCGCTTCCTGGAGCGCAGCGGCATGTTGGAGATCGCGACCGACGACCTCTACGAGCGCGAGCCGCACGCCATCCTCGAGACCTTCCTGATCTACCAGCAGACGCCCGGCATCAAGGGGCTGTCGGCGAAGACGCTGCGCGCGCTCTACAACGCGCGCGGGCTGATGAACAGCGCGTTCCGGCGCGATCCGGCCAACCGCGCGATGTTCATGCGCGTGCTCGAGGAGCCGCAGGGCCAGACGCACGCGTTCCGGTTGATGAACCAGACCTCGGTCCTGGGGCGCTACCTGTGGGTGTTCCGGCGCATCGTCGGGCAGATGCAGCACGACCTGTTCCACGTCTACACGGTGGACCAGCACATCCTCATGGTGCTGCGCAACATCCGCCGCTTCTTCATCCCCGAGCACACCCACGAGTACCCCTTCTGCTCGCAGCTGGCGGCGCAGTTCGACCGCCCTTCCCTGCTCTACATCGCAGCGCTGTTCCACGACATCGCCAAGGGCCGCGGCGGCGACCACTCCGACCTGGGCGCGGTCGAGGCGCGGCGCTTCTGCCGCGCGCACGGCCTGCCCAAGGCGGATGCGGCGCTGGTGGTGTTCCTGGTCGAGCATCACCTGACGATGTCGCGGGTGGCGCAGAAGGAGGACCTGTCCGATCCCGAGGTCATCCAGCACTTCGCGCAGCTGGTGAAGGACGAACGCACGCTGACGGCGCTGTACCTGCTCACCGTCGCCGACATCCGCGGCACCGGCCCCAAGGTCTGGAACGCGTGGAAGGGCAAGCTCCTCGAGGACCTCTATCGGCTGACGCTGCGCGCGCTGGGCGGCGCGAAGCTGAACATGGCCGCCGAGATCGAGGCCCGCAAGCAGGAAGCGCGGCAGGAGCTGGCCCTGAAGGCGCAGCTGCCGGGCACCGAGGACGCGCTGTGGAAGACGCTGGACCTGAGCTACTTCGCGCGCCATGACGCGCCGGACCTGGCCTGGCATGCGCGGGCGCTGTGGCGCCATGTCGCGAGCGCCGAGCCGGTGGTGCGGGCGCGCCCGTCGCCGGTCGGCGAGGGCCTGCAGGTGCTGGTCTACGCCAAGGACCAGCAGGACCTGTTCGCGCGCATCTGCGGCTACTTCGACGGCGCGGGCTTCAACATCCTGGACGCCAAGGTGCACACCACGCGCAGCGGTTATGCGCTGGACACCTTCCAGGTCATCGCGCCCGAGCTGGACCTGCACCACCGCGACCTGACCGCGCTGGTGGAATCCAAGCTCGGCCAGGCGCTGGTCGCGCAGGGCCCGCTGCCGGAGCCGCGCAAGGGGCGGCTGTCGCGCCGGGTGAAGAGTTTCCCGTTCACGCCACGCATCTCGCTGCGCCCGGATGAACGCGCGCAGCGCTGGCTGCTGTCGGTCAGCGCGACCGACCGCGCTGGCCTGCTGTACGCGATCGCGCGGGTGCTGGCGCGGCACGGCATCAACCTGCAGCTCGCCAAGGTCTCGACCCTGGGCGAGCGGGTCGAGGACACCTTCCTGCTCGATGGCGCGGCTCTGCAGCAGAGCCGGATGCAGCTGCAGATCGAGAGCGAGCTGCTGGACGCGCTGTCGGTGCAGTGAGGCGATGAGCCAATACCACGTCATTGCGTCGGCCGAGGCTTTCGCGCGGCTCGACGGTTTCAGCACGGTCATCGACGTGCGCTCGCCGGCCGAGTTCGCCGAGGACCGCCTGCCCAGCGCGGTGAACTGGCCTGTGCTGGACAACGACGAGCGCCGCATCGTCGGCACGCTCTACAAGCAGGATCCGCTGGAGGCGCGCAAGGTCGGCGCCGCGATCGTGGCGCGCAACATCGCCGCCCACCTGGACGCGAACCGGGCGCTGATGCAGAAGCATTGGCGGCCGCTGGTCTATTGCTGGCGGGGCGGGCAGCGCTCGGGGGCGATGAACTGGTTCCTGAACCAGATCGGATTCAAGTCGCTGCAGCTGGTGGGGGGCTACAAGGCCTTCCGCGGCGAGGTGATCCGGACGCTGGCCGAGCTGCCGGCGCGCTTCGATTTCGTGGTGCTGTGCGGGCGGACCGGCTCGGGCAAGACGCGCTTGCTGCACGCGCTCGCGGGCGCGGGGGCGCAGGTGCTCGACCTGGAGGCGCTCGCGCGTCATCGCGGATCGGTGCTGGGCGCCCTGCCCGACCAGGCGCAGCCGAGCCAGAAGGCCTTCGACACGGCGCTGTGGCAGGCGATGGTGCGGCTCGACCCGGCGCGGCCGGTGTTCGTCGAAAGCGAGAGCCGCAAGATCGGCGGCGTGCAGTTGCCGGAGCCGCTGCACCTGCGCTTGCGTCAGCAGGGGCGCTGCGTGTGGATCGACATGGCGGAGGCCGGGCGCGTGCAGCTGCTGCTGGAGGACTATGCGCACTTCCGGTCCGACGCGGAGGGTTTCAATGCGCTGATCGGCGGCCTGGTGGCGCTGCGCGGACGTGAACGCGTGGAGCGCTGGCAAGGGATGGCGCGGAGCGGGCAATGGGCTGAGCTCTTCGGGGAGCTCATGCGCGAGCACTACGACCCTGGCTACGAACGGTCGCTGACCAACCACTTTCCGCAGTTGAGCTCGGCGCCGCGCATCAGCCTGGAAGACAGCGGCCCCGGCAGCACCGGTCAGGCGGTGCAGGCCCTGCTGGCCATTGCTGGCGCATGACCCTCTCTCGCGGCCTGCGACGAGCCCCCTCACCCTAACCCTCTCCCCCTCGCGGGGGCGAGGGGATCACTCGCCCTCGCCAAAGGGTGGTTCGCGGGGGGATGGATTGGGAGGGGATGATTCGAGAGAGGGATAGCTCGCGAAGGGCCGGCAAGAGGATCACTCGGGATAGCTCGCGAGGGGCTGCTGCGTGCCGAGCACTCCCTCGCCCCGCTTGCGGGGAGAGGGCGGGGGTGAGGGGAAACCGTGCCGTCAGACGGCCAGCAGTTCCACCTCGAACAGCAGCGTCGCATGCGGCGGGATCACGCCGCCGGCGCCATACGCGCCGTAGCCGAGTTCCGAAGGGATCACCAGGAACCGGGTGCCGCCGACCTTCATGCCCTGCACGCCTTCATCCCAGCCCTTGATGACTTCCCCGGCGCCGAGGTGGAAACGGAACGGATCCCGGCGGTCCTTGGACGAATCGAACTTGCGCCCACGCTGCCCGTCCTTGTAGAGCCAGCCGGTGTAATGCACGGTCACGCGCTTGCCAGCCTCGGCCACGGCGCCCTCGCCGGTGGTGACGTCCTCGAACTCCAGGCCGCTGGCGGTCTTGGTCAGCTGGTTCAGCGTGATCGGCTCGGCACCGCCGGAGACGCCCAGCAGTTCCACCTCGAACATCAGCGTCGCGTTCGGCGGAATCACGCCACCGGCGCCGCGCGCGCCATAACCGAGTTGCGGCGGGATCACCAGGACCCGGGTGCCGCCGACCTGCATGCCCTGCACGCCTTCATCCCAGCCCTTGATGACCATGCCGCCGTCGAGCTCGAACTCGAAGGGCTCGCCGCGGTCCTTGCTGGAATCGAACTTGGCGCCCTTCTGGCCGTCCTTGAACAGCCAGCCGGTGTAATGGACCTTCACGTCCTGGCCGGCACGGGCCGTGGCGCCGGTGCCCGGCGTGGTGTCGTCGTATTGCAGGCCGCTGTCGGTCGTTTTCATCGAAGGATTCCTTGAAAGGGGATGTCCGCGGACATCGGGAACGCAAAGGCGTGATCATGCCAGCCGCCGGCCCGCCCGCCCGCGTCGCGGGTTCACCCACGGGCTAGCCGAGCCTCAGCACTGGCAGGCCGGCCACGCCGCCACCGCACGCTCGAGCCACTCGGGCATCGTCCGCGCCGCCAGGGCCGGCAGGCCCAGGCGCTCGCCGGCACGGCGCAGCGCGGCAAGCGGGTCGCCCAGGTCCAGCGCCCGGGCGCCGTTCTGCTTGGACAGCTTCTCGCCGTTGTCGCCCAGCACCAGCGGCGTGTGCAGGTAGCGCGGGCGCGGCAGTCCCAGCAATTCCTGCAGCCGGATCTGCCGGGGCGTGTTGTCGGCCAGGTCCTCGCCGCGGACCACGTCGGTCACGCCCTGCCAGCCGTCGTCGACGACGACCGCCATCTGATAGGCCCACAGCCCGTCGGCGCGTTTCAGGACGACATCGCCGACCTCGTCCGTCAGGTCCTGCGACTGCGGCCCGAGCCGGCGGTCCTGCCAGTCAATGCGCAGCGGCACCGGTGCCTCGCCCGCCCGGCCGACCTGGGCCGTGCTGCGCAAGCGCCAGGCGCGCGCCGGCTTGCCGTGCAGACCATGGCGGCAGGTGCCCGGATAGACCAGTTCCCCGTGGCGCTCCCGCTGCCCGCCTCGGGCCGCGATCGCCTCGGCGATGTCCTTGCGGGAGCAGCCGCAGGGATAGGCCCAGCCGGCGGCGACCAGCCGGTCGAGCGCCGCCTGGTAGGCCGCACCGCGCCGGGACTGCCACACCGGCGGCGCGTCCGGCAGCAGCCGCACCTGGGCGAGCTGCGACAGCACCATCGCATCGGCGCCGGCCGGACAGCGCGGCCCGTCGACGTCCTCGATCCGGATCAGCCAGCGGCCGCCATGCGCCCGCGCGTCGAGCCAGCTCGCCAGCGCGGCGACGAGCGAGCCCTCATGCAGCGGCCCGGTCGGCGACGGCGCGAAGCGGCCGACATACCGGCCGGCGCGGCGGCCATCGCCGCGATCGCCTTGATCAACACGATCGACGCCAGCATCGGCGGCTTGCGCCTCGCCGCCGCCCGAGCGCCCCGCACCGCTCACAGCAGCAGGCCCTCGTGCTGCTCCAGCAGCGAGCGCCGGGTCGCCTCGCTCTTGAGCCGCTCCAGCCACCAGGCCAGCGCCTTGGCGGGCCGGTGGCCGGTGTTGCGCCACGCGTAATGCATCGGCGAGATCCGCTTGCCCTGGAAGGTCTCCTTCCTCACGAGCCGACCCGCGTCAATGTGGCGGCGCACCATCGGCGTCGGCAGGAACCCCACGCCCAGGCCGCGCAACATGGCCTCCAGCTTGGTCGCCATCGACGGCACGGTCAGCACCTCCTGCCCGGGCACCACGCCGACCGTCATCGGCGCGAGGCTGCGCGCCGTGTCCGCCACCGCGACGATGCGGTGGCGCGCGATCTCGGCCGAGGTCAGCACGCCCTCGAACTCCGCCAGCGGATGGTGCGGCGCGACGCAGAACACCATCTCCATCGGCCCCAGCACCTCGCAGACCACCGAGCTGCCCGGCGGCTGCGCGCTGGTGCCGATGGCCAGGTCGGCCTGGCCGGAGATCAGCGCCTCCCAGGTGCCCGACAAGACCTCGGTGCGCAGCTTCAGGCGGGTGGGCGGCGGCTTGCCGTCCTCCTTCTCCTGGTAGAAGGTTTCCATCAGGTCGAAGATCGCGCGCCGCGCGACCGCGTCGTCGAAGGCGATGGTGAGCTCGCTTTCCCAACCGGTGGCCACGCGCTTGACCCGGTTCGCGACCGCGTCCATCTCCTGCAGCAGCCGCCGGCCCTCGGTCAGCAGCTCATGGCCGGCGGCGGTCAGCACCGCCTGGCGCGAGCTGCGGTCGAACAGCAGCACGTCCAGCGCCTCCTCCAGTTGCCGCACCGAATAGGTCAGCGCCGAGGGCACCTTCCCCATCTCCCGCGCCGCCGCCGCGAAGCTGCCGCTGCGCGCGATGCTGTCCATCATGGCCAGCGCCTCCGGCGTCAGCACCCGTCGTTTGTCTTGCTGTGACATTCCTTCATCTTATTTGAACGGTGGCTTCAAGCCCCCTCCCCCTCGGCAGAGGCCCGCATCCCTACAGTGAACCCATCGCAACACAACGGCCCGCCACCACAGGCCAGCAAAGGAGCATTCAAATGCGTGAAGTCATCAAGTCCTCGGACCGCGGTTATGCCGATCACGGCTGGCTCAAGAGCTTCCACAGCTTCTCGTTCGCGGACTACTACAACCCGCGCCGCATGGGCTTCGGCCCGCTGCGGGTGATCAACGAGGACCGCATCGCCGGCGGCACCGGCTTCGGCACGCACGGCCACCGCGACATGGAGATCATCAGCTACGTGCTGAGCGGCGAGCTGGCGCACCAGGACAGCATGGGCAACGGCAAGCCGGGCGGCGCGAACGCCGGCGTGATCCGCCCGGGCGACGTGCAGCGCATGAGCGCCGGCACCGGCGTGATGCACAGCGAGTTCAACCATTCCAAGGACGGCGAGACCCACTTCCTGCAGATCTGGGTGATGCCGGACCGGCAGGGCGTGACGCCCGGCTACGAGCAGAAGCACTTCGCCGAGGCGGACAAGCGCGGCCGGCTGCGCCTGGTCGCCTCGCCGGACGGCGCGCAGGACTCGGTGTCCATCCACCAGGACGCGCGCCTGTACGCCGGCCTGTTCAACGGCGATGAACGCGCTGAGCTGCCGCTGGCGCCGGACCGGCTCGCCTACGTGCATGTCGTGCGCGGCCGGCTGAGCGTCAACGGTGAGGCGCTGGGCGCGGGCGACGCGCTGCAGCTGGCCAAGGAAGCGGCCATCACGCTGGAAGCCGGCGAGGACGCCGAGGTGCTGGTGTTCGACCTGCCGGTCTGACGCCCGCCGGCGGCGGGACCATCCCGGTCCCGCCGCGCACCCCGGCCTCTACACTCGCGCGATGCAATCGCTCCGACAACTGCTGACCGCGCTGCCGCTGCTGGACTGGGCCGCCCTGGGCCTGTACTTCCTGACCTGGGTCGCCTACGCCCACTTCTCCAAGCACCATGCGGAGGGGCAAGGTTCGCTGCTCGCGATCACGAACCGGGTGCGGCGCCAGTGGATGCTGCAGCTGACCTACCGCGAGATGCGGGTGCTGGACGGCGCGGTCAGCCAGGCGCTGCTGTCGAGTCCGTCCTTCTTCGCGTCGACAACCATCCTGATCATCGGCGGCCTGCTGGCCGCGCTGGGCGCCAGCGAGCAGACCAGCGCGATGGTGCTGGAGCTGCCCTTCACGGTGAAGACCAGCACGCTGGTCTTCGACATCAAGCTGGCGCTGCTGACCGGCATCTTCGTCTACGCATTCTTCCGCTTCACCTGGAGCATGCGGCAGTACACCTTCGGCGCGCTGCTGGTGGCCTCCGCGCCGGAGGCGGGCCAGTTCGAGCAACAAGGGCCCGAGGCCCGCGAGCAGTTCGCCGACCGCGCCGGCGCGGTCGTGGGCATGGCGGCCGAGGCCTTCAACGACGGGTTGCGCGGCTACTACCTGGCCTTCCCGGTGGTGGCCTGGTTCTTCTCGCCCTGGGCCTTGATGCTCGCCACGGCCGGCGTGGTCTACGTGCTGTACCAGCGCGAGTTCCGGTCCGAGGTGCTGGAGAAGCTGCGCACCTGAAACAGACGCGGGGCGCCCGCCGGCGCGATCAGTGGACGACGCGTCCGAACGAGAACTCGCCCGGCTCGCCGCCGATGGCGTGCTCGACACCGACCGGGATCACGTCCTTCGGACCGAAGCGGCCCTGCAGGATCAGCTTGGACAGCGGGTTCTCGATGCGCTGCTGGATCGCCCGCTTGAGCGGCCGCGCGCCGAAGACCGGATCGAAGCCGACCTTGGCCAACTCGTCGAGCGCCTCGTCGCTGACGTCGAGCTTCATCTCGAGCTTGTCCAGCCGCTGCTCCAGCTGCCGCAGCTGGATCTTCGCGATCGACTTGATGTGCGCCTGGCCCAGCGCATGGAAGATCACCGTCTCGTCGATGCGGTTGAGGAACTCGGGGCGGAAATGCGCCTTGACCTCGCCCCACACCGCGTCGCGGATCACCTCGTCGGACTCGCCCTGCAGCGCCATGATGTGCTGCGAGCCCAGGTTGGACGTCATCACGATCACGCAGTTCTTGAAGTCCACGGTGCGGCCCTGGCCGTCGGTCAGGCGGCCATCGTCCAGCACCTGCAGCAGCACGTTGAACACGTCCGGATGGGCCTTCTCGACCTCGTCCAGCAGCAGCACGCTGTAGGGCTTGCGGCGCACGGCCTCGGTCAGGTAGCCGCCCTCGTCGTAGCCGACATAACCCGGAGGCGCGCCGATCAGGCGGCTGACCGAGTGCTTCTCCATGAACTCGCTCATGTCGATGCGGACCATGTGGTCCTCGCTGTCGAACAGGAAACCGGCGAGCGCCTTGCACAGCTCGGTCTTGCCGACGCCGGTGGGGCCCAGGAACAGGAAGCTGCCCAGCGGCTTGTTCGGGTCGGACAGCCCGGCGCGCGAGCGCCGGATCGCATCCGCCACCGCGACGATGGCCTCGTCCTGGCCGACCACGCGCTCATGCAGCTTCGCTTCCATCTGCAGCAGCTTGTCGCGCTCGCCCTGCATCAGCTTGGACACCGGGATGCCGGTCGCGCGCGAGACCACCTCGGCGATCTCCTCGGCGCCGACCATCGTGCGCAGCAGCTGCGGCACCGACTTGTCCTTGGCCTTGCCGGCCTCCTTGGCCTGGGCTTCGTTCAGGCGCTTCTCCAGCTCCGGCAGCTTGCCGTACTGCAGTTCGGCGACCTTGTTGAAGTCGCCCTTGCGCTTGAGCTCCTCGATCTGGAACTTGATGCGGTCGATCTCTTCCTTGACGTGCGCGGAGCCCTGGGCCTGCGCCTTCTCGGCGGTCCAGATCTCCTCCAGGTCGTTGTATTCGCGCTGGAGCTTGAGCAGCTCTTCCTCGATCAGCGTGAAGCGGCGCTGCGAGCCCTCGTCGGTCTCCTTGCGCACGGCCTCGCGCTCGATCTTGAGCTGGATCATGCGGCGGTCGAGCCGGTCCATCGCTTCGGGCTTGGAGTCGATCTCGATCTTGATCTTGGCGGCGGCCTCGTCGATCAGGTCGATGGCCTTGTCGGGCAGGAAGCGGTCGGTGATGTAGCGGTGCGAGAGCTCGGCCGCGGCGACGATGGCCGGGTCGGTGATCTCGACGCCGTGGTGGACCTCGTACTTCTCCTGCAGGCCGCGCAGGATGGCGATCGTGGCCTCGACGCTGGGCTCGTCGACCAGCACCTTCTGGAAGCGGCGCTCCAGCGCGGCGTCCTTCTCGACGTACTTGCGGTACTCGTCCAGCGTGGTGGCGCCGATGCAATGCAGCTCGCCGCGCGCGAGCGCGGGCTTGAGCATGTTGCCGGCGTCGATGGCGCCCTCGGCCTTGCCGGCGCCGACCATGGTGTGGATCTCGTCGATGAAGAGGATGATGCGGCCCTCGTCGGCGGCGACTTCCTTGAGCACGGACTTCAGGCGCTCCTCGAATTCCCCGCGGAACTTGGCGCCGGCGAGCAGGCCGGCCATGTCCAGCACCAGGACGCGCTTGTCCTTGAGGGACTCGGGCACCTCGCCGTTGACGATGCGCTGGGCCAGGCCCTCGACGATGGCGGTCTTGCCGACGCCGGGCTCGCCGATGAGCACCGGATTGTTCTTGCTGCGGCGCTGTAGCACCTGGATGGCGCGGCGGATCTCGTCGTCGCGGCCGATCACCGGATCGAGCTTGCCGGCGCGGGCGCGCTCGGTCAGGTCGAGGGTGTACTTCTTCAGCGCCTCGCGGTTGCTTTCCGATTCCTGGCTGTCGACCTTCTGGCCGCCGCGGACCGCCTCGATCGCGGTCTCCAGGGCCTTGCGCGTCAGGCCGTGGCCGCGCACGACGCCGGCCAGGTCGCTCTTCGCGTCGGCCAGGGAGAGCAGGAACATCTCGCTGGCGATGAAGTGGTCGCCGCGCTTGGCGGCCTCCTTCTCCGCGGCCTGGATCAGGCCGATCAGGTCGCGGCTGGGCTGGACCTGCTGGCCCTCGCCCTGCACCTGCGGCAGGCCGGTCAGGATCGCGTCGACGGCCGCCTTCAAGGCCGGCACCTTCACGCCGGCCCGCTCCAGCAGCGCCTTGGGGCCCTCGTCCTGGGCCAGCATCGCGCCCAGCACGTGGGCGGGCTCGATGTAGGGGTTGTCGCGCGTCACTGCGAGGCTCTGGGCCTCCGCCAACGCTTCCTGAAACCGGGTGGTGAGCTTGTCGACTCGCATGGGAAAAACCTCCGTTGCGACCCCAACTGGGAGTGTGTCCCCATATTTCAAGATGCTGGGATCGTGGCAAGGCGGGTGCCCAACGGCGGCAGGCGCTTCAGATCAATCTCTGCTCCAGCACCGCGCGGCCATCCGCCCAGCACAGGCGGGCGGAAGCGCCCTGCACGATCGACCACTGCGGCGCCACATGGCCGATGTCCACGTCCAGCAGCACCGGGCAGCTCAGGCCGCCGAGGGCGCGCCGCAGCGCATCGCGCTCGGTGAAGTCACCGGCCGACGCGACCGCCTCCGGCACCGCGCTGCGCCCCAGGACCACGCCCGCCGCGTCCTCGAACCAACCCGCCAGCCGCAGGCCGTGCAGCGCCCGGGCCAACTCGAAAGGCGGCAGCTCGGCCACCTCGAAGAACAGGATCGGCCGCTCGCCGGCGCCGCAGGCGGCCCGGAACGCCCGGATGTCGCCGAACGGCGTTCCCGCCAGCCTCGACACCGAATCCAGGCAGCCACCGAGGATCCGGCCCTCGATCGTCACCGGCCCGGCGCGCTCGTCCAGCGCGCGGACGAGCGTCCCCGGGGCCTGCGGCTGCGCCAGTTCGGCGCCAGCGCCACTGGCCCAGGCATCGAAGATCCGTGCCGACACCGCATCCAGCGCCGGATCGGCCAGCTGCATGAGATTCGGCCCATGCAGCGATGCCCAGCCCGCCCGGACCAGCAAAGGCAGCTGGATCGTCGACAGGTCCGAGAAGCCGTTGAACCACTTGGGCGAGGCGTCGCGCAAGCGGTCGAAGTCCAGGTGCTCCAGCACCTCGATGGCCAGTTCCCCACCCCAGGGCGGGATGACCGCCGCGACCGTGGGGTCGAGCAGCGCCGCCATCAATTCCGCCGCGCGCTCGGGACCACTCGCGCTCGCGCCCTGCTCCTGCCGGCGCAGCGAGCGGCCCTCGCGGACCTCGAACCCCTTGGCGCGCAACAACGCCAGCGCCGCATCGAGTCGCTCATGCATCGCCGGACGGACGCCGGACGACGGCGCCATCACCGCGACGGTGTCGCCCGGCCGCAGCGCGCGGGGGAAACGCGGACGCCCGGCGTTCACGGCGTTGGCTGCGGTCACGGTGCTTGCGGCGCTCATGCCGAGGTCAGCATCTGCATGACCTTGAGGCCGGCCGCGGCCGCCGCGAGCGAACCGATGACATGCGCGCCGGAGTGCGACAGCGCCATCAGGAACTCGCCGCGCTGCAGCAGCGACAGCGATTCGCCCGAGAACGAGGAGAAGGTGGTGAGGCCGCCCAGGAAACCGGTGACCAGCAGCAGCTTGAGCAGGTCATCGGGATAGCGGCCGAACCACTCGAGCGCCATGCCGATCAGGAAACCGCCGACCAGGTTCACCGCCAGCGTGCCCAGCGGAAAGCCCTGCCACTTCGTGTTCAACCACAGGCCCGCGCCCCAGCGCGCCAGCGCGCCGCCCGAGGCCCCGACGGACACCGCCGCCACTTGCAACCAGCTCATCGACCATTCCCCTCCACGTCAATGCCCCATCGGGCGAGCGTCTCGTCATCGGCGACGCGGGCGTCGACCCAGCGGGCGCCGTCCGGTCCGTGCTCCTTCTTCCAGAACGGCGCCTGCGTCTTCAAGTAGTCCATCAGGAACTCGCAGGCCTGGAAGGCCTGGCCGCGATGCCGCGCGCTGACCAGCACCAGCACGATCTGCTCACGCGGCCGCAGCGGGCCGACGCGGTGGATGACGCGCGCGCCCCGCAGGTCGAAGCGGCGGAAGGCCTCGTCGATCATGGCCTCGATCGAGGCCTCGGTCATGCCGGGGTAATGCTCCAGCTCCATCAGCGACACCGGCGTCCCGTCCGCGCCGTCGCGGACCGTGCCGACGAAGCTGACGACGGCCCCGACGCCACCATCCGCGGCGCGCAGCGCGAGCGTCTCGGCGCTGAGGTCGAAGTCTTCGGTCTGGACGGTGACGCGCGGCGTCGCGGCGGGCGAATTCATCCCGCCATTCTGGCCCATGGCCCGCGGCGCCCACCGGCCCGCGGCAGGGCCGCCGGGCGGGCAGCGGCGCAGGCGCGTTCCTGGGGAAAACCCACCCCACCGCATCCCCCATCCGATCGATGCGCGTACCGCACCCGCCCTCTAGCTTTGAGGCTGGAGTGCGCCGCGCTCCGGCTCGCCGCGCCGATGCGGCCCTGCAGGAGCATTCATGTTCGGTCTGACCCTTCTCGGCGCCGTGCACACGGCCTTCGCGCTGGTGGCCCTCGTGGCCGGCTACGCGATGCTCTTGCGCCACGGCCGCATCGACGGCGCGTCCACCTGGGGACGCCTCTACGTCTGGTGCACCGTCGTCACCTGCCTGACGGCCTTCGGCATCTTCCGGCACGGCGGTTTCAACATCGCGCACACGCTGGCCATCGTCACCCTGGTCACGCTGGCGATCGCCGCGGCGGCGGCCCGCACGCGCTTCCTCGGCGGCTTCTCGCCGTACGCGGAGACGCTGGGCTACTCCGCCACGCTGTTCTTCCACATGATCCCGGGGCTCAACGAGACCTTCACCCGCGTGCCCGTCGGCGCGCCGCTGTTCACCGGCCCCGACGACCCGGCGCTGCAGAAGGCCGTCGGCGTGGTGCTGTTGCTCTTCCTGATCGTCATGGCGGCGCAGGCCTGGCGCATTCGCAAGGGCCCCGCGGCCGCACGGCAGCCGCATCCCGCCTGAGCGCAGTCGCCAAGCCTGAAGCGCCCATCGGCGAGCCTGTACGAATGGATAGGTCGTCTGGACGATCAGACGATGGCCGGGGCGGGGCGGGCGCGGATACTCGGCGCTCCTCCTCCTCCCGCGCGCCAGTCGCGCCCGCACCATGTCCACGCCCAAGACCGTCCTGGCCCTGCGCCACCTGGCTTTCGAAGACCTCGGCCTGCTCGGGCCGGTGCTCGAGGCGCGCGGCTTCACGCGCTTGCTCACGCGGGACGCCGGCGTGGACGACCTGCGGGACGTGGACCTGGACGCGGTCGACCTGCTCGTGGTGCTCGGCGGCCCGATCGGTGCTTATGACGACGCGCTGTATCCATATCTGAACGACGAGCTGGCGCTGATCCGTCGGCGCCTCGGCGCGCGGCGGCCGCTGCTGGGCATCTGCCTGGGCGCGCAGCTGATGGCGCGGGCGCTCGGCGCATCGGTGCGGCCGATGGCGCATGGCCGCAAGGAAATCGGCTTCGCGCCGCTCACCTTGACCAACGCCGGCCGCGAATCGCCGCTCGCGCCGCTGTCGCAAGGCCAGCCGGTGCTGCACTGGCACGGCGACCAGTTCGAGATCCCCGCCGGATGCGCGAGTCTCGCGACGACGCCGCTGTGCCCGCATCAGGCCTTCGCGGTCGAGGACTTCGCGCTCGGCCTGCAGTTCCATCTGGAAAGCGATCCGGCGCGGCTGGAGCAATGGCTGATCGGGCATGCCGGCGAACTCGCGCAGGCGCGGGTCCCGCTGGACGCGCTGCGCAGCGACGCGAAGGCGCACGGGCCGGCGCTGCGCGCGGCCTTGGGCGATGTGATGGACCGCTGGATGGCGGGCTGGCCCGGCCGGGCCTGACGCCCGGGTCGGGCCGGCCGTCCACCAAGGCCTCCGACCACGCGACGCGGGCGCATCGCCGGCGCCAGGCCCGTCGCAAGAGGCGGGCACGCAACAGGCGTTCAAGCGCATCGCCGGCATCAGGCGCACCGCCGCTCGGGCGCGCCGGCGGACAGCGCTCGCAGCGCGCCCAGTGAGCGCAGCGTCTTCAGGCCGAGGTCGCGCCAGTGCACCGTCGGCTGAGCCGCGAACAGGTCCGCGCCGCCGGCGAGCGCGTTGGGCAGCAGCGAGGGCAAGGGGCTCGGGCCCTCGTCCGCCGTCTGCACCAGCCGGTAGCGCGCCAGCACCTGCCGGTCGTCCTCGACCTTGACGATCAGCCCCGCCGCCGGGCCGCTGCGGTCGGCGCGCGACTGCCACAGCGCCGCCGGCAGCGACTCGCGGATCGCCACCGCCTCGAAGGCGCGGCGCCAGTCGGTCGAGGCCGCGAGTGACGCGCGCAGCAGCGGCTCCAGCCAGTGCGGGTGGGTCGGCATCGGCCCCGCGTAGAGCACCGGCGCGCTCAGCACCGGTGAGCCCTCGAGCAGCGCCAGCCGACGCGATGTCGACAGGCAGTGGCCGCTGTCTCGATCGACCAGCTCCGTCGCGATGAAGTAATGCGGCAGCCGGTCGTACCAGACGCGACGCATCGCGTAGGTCCAGGCGCCGTGCAGCGCGAGGCGGTCGCCGAGCCGCTCCATCAATCGATGCTCATGGGCCAGGGCCCAGATCTTCAGCGGGATGAAGGGGCGCTCGCCGAAGCCGCCCGCCAGGGGCCGGCCCTTCGTGGCGAGCCGCAGCTCGCCGCGCGCGTCGAAGCGCAGTTCGGCATCGGCGCCGTCGAAGGCTTCCTCGATGACGACCTGTCGCCCGGCCAGCGTCGACAGCGGCAGCCGCTCGACGCCGGGGCCCGTGGGGTCAGGCAGCGGGCTCGGGCCCGCAAGGGTCGCCGCGCGCGCCGAGGGCGGCAGCGGCAGGGAGATGAGATGCATGAATCCGTCGGCCTGTCGCGTTGTTGGCGCGAGCAGGACCTCATGAGGTCAAGGGACCGACGGGGAGCGGAAGGTGGCGCGCCATGCGGCACCGGCATCAGGACCGGTGGGGGCATCGCGGCGAAGGAATCGGAAGGATCCGGACAGCCGTCGGCGATCAGCGAAGGGTGAACGTCGGGTTCTTCATCGGGCACCTCCTGGATGGCAAAGAGGTTGAGGGAGCGCGCGGGCGGTGGGCCTCGGCGGCGTGGGCGCGATTCTTCCACCGCGGCGATGACGGCGTCAACCGTGCGTGACGCCCCTGCTCGCCGCAGGGCCGGGGACGCGGCCACGACGGCCGCGCGGGCTCACTTGCCCTTCTTCTGCACCAGCTTGGCGTAGTCCGCCTGCAGCTTGGTCATGAAGTCGACCGTCGCGCGGAACTGCTGCTCGTGGAAATCGATGAGCTTCTGGAACTCGTCGGCCGCGACCTCGAAGGGCGTGCCCGCCGCGCGCATCGATTCCATGATCGCCTTCTGCGACGCGAGCACCGTGCTCCACGCCGCGTAGTTCTGCTCGAACGCCTTCTTCGACTGCTCGAAGAAGGTCTTGGCGAGTTCGACCTGGGCCTGCTGAATCATGAGAAGTCTCCTGTTGAGCGTGTTGTCGAGCCAGCGCCCGGGGTAGGCGTGCGGGCAATGCTACAGGGGACGCGGCCCGCGCGGGATCGCCGGCGCTCAGGGCATGAGCCGGTAGCCGACGCCGGTCTCGGTCAGCAGATGCCGCGGGCTGGCCGGCTCGGCCTCCAGCTTCTGGCGCAGGTTGCCCATGTAGACGCGCAGGTAGTGGTTCTGCTCGACCTGCGACGGCCCCCACACCGCCTTCAGCAGCTGGCGGTGCGTCAGCACCTTGCCGGCATTGCCGATGAGGTGGCTGAGCAGGCGGTACTCGATCGGCGTCAGGTGCACGTCCTGCGCCGCGCGGCGCACGCGGCGCGCGGCCAGGTCCACCTCGACCTCGCCGAAACGGAACACCGGGTCCTGCTGCTCGCTGGCCCGCGCCTGGCTGCGGCGCAGCGCGACGCGCACCCGCGCCATCAGCTCGCCGACGCCAAAGGGCTTGCTCAGGTAATCGTCGGCGCCATGGTCCAGCGCGGCGATCTTGTCGTCCTCCGCGCCGCGCGCGGACAGCACGATCACCGGCACCTGCGACCAGGCGCGCAGGTCGCGCAGGAAGTCCTGGCCATCGCCGTCCGGCAGGCCCAGGTCGAGGATGACCAGGTCCGGCCGCCGGGTGCCGGCGTCGATCAGGCCCTGGCGCAAGGTGCCGGCCTCGTGCACGGACCAGCCCTCGCCCTCCAGGGCCAGCCGCACGAAGCGGCGGATGTTCGGTTCGTCCTCGACGATCAGCGCGATCGGCTGCGGCTCGCTCACGGCAGCGGTTCCCCGTCTTCTTCGAAGGCCGGCAGCGCCGGCGATTGACCCAGGCGCAGCGAGAGACTGAAGCGCGCCCCGCCCTGCGGCGTCGCGCGTTCGGCCCGGATGCTGCCGCCGTGGGCCTGCATGATGGCACGGCAGATCGCCAGCCCCAGGCCGACGCCCGGCAGGTGCGACTCGGCATGGCCGCGCGCGAATTTCTCGAACAGCGCCTCCTCGCGACCGGGCGGCAGCCCCGGACCGTTGTCCTCGACGGACAGGCGCATCTCGCCCTCGCCCGCCTGCAGCGCGCGCGCGTCGCCGATCGCCCGCGCGATCACGCGGATCTCGCTGCCCGGCGGCGTGTACTTCGCCGCGTTCTCCAGCAGGTTGACCAGCACGCGCTCGATCAGCACCGCATCCAGTTCCACCATCGGCAAGGTCGCCGGCACGTCCAGCACGACGCGATGTCGCGCCAGCGTCGTCCCCATCAGCTGGAGGCTGCTGCCGACCACCTCGTCCACCGGCTGCCACTGCCGGTTGAGCTTGAGCGCGCCGCTCTGCAGCCGCGCCATGTCCAGCAGGTTGTGGACCATCGCGTTGATGCGCAGCGACTGCTGCTCGATCGCCTGCGCGGTCTCGGCCGCGCCGGCATCGAGCTCGCGCCGGGCCAGCGTCTCGGCCAGACCCTGCAGCGCCGCCAGCGGCGTGCGCAGGTCATGCGACAGCGCCGACAGCAGCGAGTTGCGCAGCCGCTCCGACTCGATCTGCAGCAGTGCCTGCTGCGCGACCTCGACGTAATGCACCCGCTCCAGCGCCTGGCCGGCGATGCGCGCGGCGGTCTCGAGCTGCGCGCGGCGCTCGGGCAGCAGCAGCGTGCGCGCGTCGCCGGGGCGCAGCGCCAGCACGCCGCGGGTGCGCATCGGCGCGCGCAGCGGCAGGTAGAACCACTGGCTGCCCGGCAGCGTGTCGGTGCCCAGTCCCGCCGCCTGCTCGTGGTCGAGCGCCCAGCGCGCCGTGCCCGCGTCGGAGCGCTCGCCCGGCGGCAGCGCCTGCTCGGTGGGCGACGGCTGCAGCCGGTCGTCCTCGTCGAGCACATGCAGCAGCGCCCGTCCACCGAATTGCTGCGCGATCTGCTGCTCGGCCGTCGCCACCACCTGCTCGGTCTGCAGCGCGCCGGCCAGCTCGCGGGTGAGCTCGAACAGACCGCGCGCCCGCGCCTCGCGCTCGGAAGAGACACGCGCCTCATACCGCAGCCCCGCCGTCAGCTGCCCGGTGACCAGGCCGACGGCCAGCATGACCGCGAAGGTGATCACGTATTGCACGTCGCTGACCGCCAGGCTGAGCCGGGGCGCGACGAAGAGGAAGTCGAACAGCGCGACGCTCAGGAAACTCGCCAGCACCGCCGGCCCGCGGCCCCAGCGCATCGCCACCCCGACCACGCCGAGCAGGAACAGCATGACGATGTTGTCGTTGGCGATCCTGTGCGACAGCGGCCAGCAGGCCAGCGCCACGCCCACGCAGGCCAGCGTCGCCCAGAGGTAGCGGCGCGGCGCGGCGCCGAAGCCGGGGCCGCGCTCATCGGTGCTGCTGCGCTGCGTGGCCGATGCGCCGACCTGGATCAGGTCCAGCTCCGGCGCGGCGCCGCCCAGGCGGGCCGCCAGTCCGCGGCGGCCCCAGCGCCGCGACGAGGGCGCGCCGCGGCCCATCAGCAGCTTGGACAGGTTGTGCTCGCGCGCGTACTCGGCCAGGGCCGGCGCCGGGTCCTGCCCCGCCAGCACCGCCGTTGTCGCGCCCAGGTCCTGCGCCAGTCGCACCGCACGCAGCGTGCGCTCGCGCCGGGCGTCCGGCAGCCGGTGCAGCGCCGGTGTCTCGACATGGATCGCATGCCAGCTCACCGCCAGTTGCTGCGCCAGCTGCGCGGCGCTGCGCACCACCGATTCCGCCTCGTCGCCCGGTCCGATCGCGCAGAGGATGGCCGCCTCGGTCTTCCAGACCGGCGCGATGCGCTCGTTGCTGCGCCAAGCCTGGACGTCGTCCTCGACGCGATCGGCGGTGCGGCGCAGCGCGAGCTCGCGCAGCGCCATCAGGTTGCCCTTGCGGAAGAAGTGCTGGCCGGCGCGCTCGGCCTGCGCGCCCTGGTAGACCTTGCCGGCCTTGAGCCGCGCGAGCAGCTCGTCGGCGGGCGTGTCCACCAGCACCACCTCGTCCGCGCGGTCGAAGAAGGTGTCGGGCAGCGTCTCCTGCACCCGCACCCCGGTGATGCCGCCGACGACGTCGTTCAGGCTCTCCAGGTGCTGGACATTGACGGTGGTGTAGACGCTGATGCCGTTGGCCAGCAGTTCCTCGACGTCCTGCCAGCGCTTGGGATGCCGCGAGCCGGCGACATTGGAATGCGCCAGCTCGTCCACCAGGATCAGCGCGTCCGGCTGGCCGCGCAGCCGCTCGAGCGCGCCATCGAGGTCGAACTCCGGCAGCGTGCGGTCGCGGTAGGCCACCTGCTGCATCGGCAGCCGCGGCAGGCCGTCGAGCAGGGCGGCGGTCTCGGCGCGGCCATGGGTCTCGACGACGCCGACCAGCGGCGCGCGGCCCTGCCCGGCCAGATGCCGCGCCGCCTGCAGCATCGCGAAGGTCTTGCCTACCCCGGCCGAGGCGCCGAAGTAGATGCGCAGGCGACCGCGCGACGCCGCCTCCTCCTGCTGGCGGAGCTGCGCCAGCAGGCTGTCGGGGTCAGGTCTCTCGTCGGTGGCGCTGGGCATCGGGCGATTCTCTCCCTGGATGGCGGGCCGCGGCGGTCAGAAGGTCCTGGAGACGCTCAACACGACGCCCGTATCGCCCAGCCGTTTCGCCCAGCCGTTTCGCGCGCTGCATGAGCGTCGTCGAAGCCGACCCGGAACGGTCAGGCGCTGGCGGCAGACAGGTCTTCATGACATTCAACGAGCGGAGGGCGCGTGGTCCAGCGCGAGGTTGAGCTTGAGCACGTTGACGCGCGGCTCGCCGAGCACCGCCAGGTCGCGGGCCTCGGTGTTCGCCTGGATCAGGCGCTGGACGGCCTCGACCGGCAGGCCGCGCTCGCGCGCGACGCGGGCGGCCTGGTAGCGGGCGGCGGCCATGCTGATGTGCGGATCCAGGCCGCTGGCCGAGGCGCTGACCAGGTCGACCGGCACCGGCGCGCGGTTGTCTGGGTCGGCGGCCTTGAGCGCCTCGACGCGCGCCTTGACCGCGTCGACCAGCGCCGGGTTGGTCGGTCCCTGGTTGGAGCCGCTGGAGCCGGTCGCGTTGTTGGCCATCGGCGCGGTGGCCGACGGACGGCCCCAGAAGTAGCGCGGCGACGAGAAGCTCTGGCCGATCAGCTCGGAGCCGATCACGCGGCCGTCGCGCAGCACGAGGCTGCCTTCGGCCTGGAAGGGGAACAGCGTCCTGGCCACGCCGGTGACCGCGGCCGGGTACAGCAGGCCGGTGACGGCGCTGAGCAGCGCGAAGCCGACCAGCGCCGGACGCAGCATCTTGAGAGTCGAATTCATGGTGAGTTCCTCCGCGTCACACGAGACGCAGCGCGACCAGCAGCAGGTCGATCGCCTTGATGCCGATGAAGGGCACGATCAGGCCGCCCAGGCCGTAGATCCACAGGTTGCGGCGCAGCAGCGCGGCCGCGCCGATGGGGCGGTAGGCCACGCCCTTCAAGGCCAGCGGGATCAGCGCCACGATGATCAGCGCGTTGAAGATGACCGCCGACAGGATCGCCGACGCCGGGCTGTGCAGGCCCATCACGTTGAGCGCGGCCAGCTGCGGGTACACGCCCAGGAACATCGCCGGGATGATGGCGAAGTACTTCGCGACGTCGTTGGCGATCGAGAAGGTGGTCAGCGAGCCGCGCGTCATCAGCAGCTGCTTGCCGGTCTCGACGATCTCCAGCAGCTTGGTCGGATTCGAATCGAGGTCGACCATGTTGCCGGCCTCCTTCGCCGCCTGCGTGCCGCTGGCCATGGCCACCGCCACGTCGGCCTGCGCCAGCGCGGGCGCGTCGTTGGTGCCGTCGCCGGTCATCGCCACCAGCCGGCCTTCGGCCTGGTAGTCGCGGATCAGCTTGAGCTTGGCCTCGGGCGTGGCCTCGGCGAGGAAGTCGTCGACGCCCGCCTCGGCCGCGATCGCGGCGGCGGTGAGGCGGTTGTCGCCGGTGATCATCACCGTGCGGATGCCCATGCGGCGCAGCTGCGCGAAACGCTCCTTGATGCCGCCCTTGACGATGTCCTTGAGCTCGACGACGCCCAGCACCCGCGCGTGGCCGTCGGCCAGGTCGGCCACCACCAGCGGCGTGGAGCCGCGGCGCGCGACCTCCTCCGCCACCGCGGTGACCTGCGCCGGCATCTGGCCGCCGTGGTGCTCGACGAAGCGGCGGATCGCGTCGACCGCGCCCTTGCGCAGCTGGCGCTTCGGATGCTCCGGATCGCCGAAGTCGACGCCGCTCATGCGGGTCTGCGCGGTGAACGGCACGAAGTGCGCCTGCAGCGCGGCCAGCTCGCGCTCGCGCAGGTTGAAGCGCTGCTTGGCCAGCACGACGATGCTGCGCCCCTCGGGCGTCTCGTCGGCCAGCGAGGCCAGCTGCGCGGCGTCCGCCAGCGCCTGCTCCGGCAGCGCGGGCGCCGGCAGGAAGGCGCTGGCCTGGCGGTTGCCCAGCGTGATCGTGCCGGTCTTGTCGAGCATCAGCACGTCGACGTCGCCGGCGGCCTCGACCGCGCGGCCGGAGGTGGCGATCACGTTGGCCTGCATCAGCCGGCTCATGCCCGCGACACCGATGGCCGACAGCAGGCCGCCGATGGTGGTCGGGATCAGGCACACCAGCAGCGCCACCAGCGCGGTGATCGACACGACGGTGCCCGCGCCGGCCGCCTCGACGGCGAAGAGCGAATACGGCAACAGCGTCACGGTCACGACCAGGAACACCAGCGTCAGCGCGACCAGCAGGATGGTGAGCGCGATCTCGTTGGGCGTCTTCTGGCGCTTGGCGCTCTCGACCATCGCGATCATGCGGTCGAGGAAGGCCTCGCCCGGATTGACGGCGATGCGCACGACGACCCAGTCCGACAGCACGCGCGTGCCGCCGGTGACGGCCGAGAAGTCGCCCCCCGACTCGCGGATCACCGGCGCGGACTCGCCGGTGATGGCGCTCTCGTCGACGGAGGCGACGCCCTCGATGACCTCGCCGTCCAGGGGCACCAGGTCGCCGGCCTCGACCAGCACGACATGGCCCTTGCGCAGCTCCTCCGAGGCCACCGGATGCCAGGACGAACCATGGCGCGGCGTTTCGAGCTTCTTCGCCCAGGTCTTGGCCTTGAGGCCGCGCAGCGAGGCGGCCTGCGCCTTGGAGCGGCCCTCGGCCAGCGCCTCGGCGAAGTTGGCGAAGAGCACGGTGAACCACAGCCACAGCGCGATCGCGAGCATGAAGCCGGGGCCCTCGGCGCCCGCCAGCGCGGGCTGGGCGAAGCTCGCCAGCCACAGGCCGGTGGTGAGGAGGCTGCCGGCGTAGACGACGAACATCACCGGGTTGCGCAGCTGCACCGACGGCGCGAGCTTGGCGAAGGACTCGCGGATGGCCGGCTTCACCAGCCCGGGATCCCACATGCCGCCGTTCCCGCCGGAACGTGACGGTGGCGGGGGTGGATCGTGCGGTGCCGGGCCGGAGGGCGTGGCGCCGCCGAGGACCTCGGCGCGCGTCGAGGTCGGCACCGAAGTCGGCACCGAGGTGTGAACTGTCTTGAGGGGTTGGGTCATGTCAGGCTCCGAAGCTTCACTTCCAGAGCATCAGGTGCTCGACGACGGGGCCGAGCGCGAGCGCGGGCACGTAGTTCAGCAGGCCGACCAGGAGGACGGTGCCGATGAGCAGGACGACGAACAGCGGGCCGTGCGTGGGCAGCGTGCCTTCGCCGACAGGGATGCGCTTCTTGGCGGCCAGGCTGCCGGCGATGGCCAGCACCGGCACGATCACCAGGAAGCGGCCCAGCCACATCGCGATGCCCAGCAGCGTGTTGTAGAAGGGCGTGTTGGCGGACAGGCCGGCGAAGGCGCTGCCGTTGTTGTTGGCCGCGGAGGTGAAGGCGTAGAGGATCTCGCTGAAGCCATGGGCGCCGGGGTTGGCGATGCCGGCCTTGCCGTCGCCCGACAGCACCGCGATCGCGGTGCCCGCCAGCACGACGATGGGCGTGACGAGGATGGCGACGGCGCTCATCTTCATCTCGAAGGGCTCGATCTTCTTGCCCAGGTACTCGGGCGTGCGGCCGATCATCAGGCCGGCGATGAAGACGGCGAGGATCGCGAAGATCAGCATGCCGTACAGGCCGGTGCCCACGCCGCCGAAGACGACCTCGCCCAGCTGCATCATCACCAGCGGCACGGCGCCGCCGATCGGGGTGAAGCTGTCGTGCATCGCGTTGACCGCGCCGCAGGAGGCGGCGGTGGTGACGACCGCGAAGAGCGCGCTGGCCGAGATGCCGAAGCGGGTCTCCTTGCCTTCCATGTTGCCGCCGGCCTGCAGCTCGGAGGCCTGCAGATCGACGCCCTGCGCGGCCACCAGCGGATTGCCGGCCTGCTCGGCGGGCGTGGCGACCAGCACACCGGCGATGAACAGCGCGCTCATCGCGGCCAGGATCGCCACGCCCTGACGGCGATCGCCGACCAGTTGGCCGAAGCTCAGGCACAGCGCCGCGGGGATCACGAAGATCGCCACGATCTGCAGCAGGTTGGTCAGCGGCGTCGGGTTCTCGTAGGGATGCGCGGAGTTGGCATTGAAGAAACCGCCGCCATTGGTGCCCAGCATCTTGATCGCCTCCTGCGAGGCGACCGGGCCCATGGCGAGCTGCTGCTCGCCGGTGCGCTGGTGCTCCATGACGGGCTGACCCTGGGCGTCCTTGAGCGGCTGGCCGTCGGCGCCGAGCTTGGGCGTCTGGTAGTCCTGGGCTTCGATCGTCTGCACGGTCTTGTAGCCGTCGAAGTTCTGGATGACGCCCTGCTGGACAAAGACGACCGCGAGCAGGAGGGACAGCGGCAGCAGCAGCCAGAGGGTGCAGCGGACGATGTCGGCCCAGAAGTTGCCGACGTGGCCGGACAGCCGGGAGGCGAAGCCGCGGATGAGCGCGAACACGACGGCGATGCCGGTGGCGGCAGACAGGAAGTTCTGCACCGTCAGCGCCAGCATCTGGGTGAGATAGCTCATCGTGGACTCGCCGCCGTAGCCCTGCCAGTTGGTGTTGGCGACGAAGCTGATGGCGGTGTTGAAGGCCGAGTCGGGCGTCACCGCGCCCAGGCCCTGCGGGTTGAGCGGCAGCACGCCCTGCAGGCGCTGCAGCGCATAGACCGCGAGCACGCCGATGAAGTTGAAGACCAGCAGCGCGACGGCGTACTGCTTCCAGCCCATGCCTTCCTCGGGCCGGACGCCGGCCAGGCGGAACAGCGGGCGCTCGATGGCGGCGATCCAGCGCGGCACGCGGCCCTGCGCGAGCGCGGTGATCCAGCGGGCGAGCGGCCAGGCCAGCAGCAGCGTGACGGCGAGGTAGAGGGCCAGGTTGGCCCAGGCGAGGTTCGTCATGTCAGAACTCCTCGGCGCGCCAGAGCGCGATCAGGAGGTAGACGAACAGACCGGCGCTGAGGAGTCCGGTCAGCCAGTAGAGCGCGTTCATGGCCTGCTCCCCAGCCGGTCACTGGCGACCGCCAGCCCGACAGCGACGAGGAACAGGACCACGCTCAATCCGAGAAAGAGTGCATCCATTTTTTCGAGGTCCCATGCCCTCTGGATTGAGGGCGGGATGGGATGGATGGACTCTAGGAATCAGCGGGTCAAGGGCGTGTAGAAGGTCGCGGCCCGGGTATCAAGATCTCATCAAGAAGACGGTTTGGCCGCCGGCACGGGCCACAGCGCATCGACCGGTCGCTCCAGCACCCGCGCCGCGACGGGATGGAAAACGGCCGGAGCCAGCCGGCCGTCGCGGACGGCCTCGGCGAGCCAGCGCTCGATCGACCCGCCCTGCTCCACCCATCGGTCCTGCCGCAGCAGGCCGTACAGCCCGGCGGCGATGACGTGCATGCCGTCATCGGCCTTGCGCCAGCGGTCGGCCGGATTGCGGGCGACGCCCAGGGCCTCGCTGATCAACTGGTCCAGCGCCTGGACCAGGTCCTCGTTCACCAGGCCCTCCAGCGTCGTGTAGCCCCAGCGCGGATCGTGCTCACGCACGATGCGCATGACCAGCGGATCGCGCTCGAAGGCGGCCAGCGCGGCGGTCGCGGCGGGGCCGTCCATCGGCACCGGCGGATGGAGCATCTCGTGCGCGGCGATGCGGACGGTGGTGGCCGTGTCGTAGTCCGCCGATTGCAGGAAGGTCTGCCCCTGCACCTTGATGCCATGCGGCTTGGCGAACTGCAGCAGCACGATCTGGATCTCCGGATCGAAGCGCCGGCCGGTCAGCTTCTCCTGCCAGGAGATCACGTCGAAGCCGGCCAGCGCGCGGCCGACCTCGGCGATGCGGCGGTCCAGATCGCCGATCCGCTCCTTGCGGAAAGCCGCGAAACCGGCATCGCGCAGGCCGACCAGGATCGTCTCGAGCCGCGGCGCCGCGCGCTCGAACCAGGCCCAGTCGGCGTCGCTCCAGTAGCTGCTCGCCCGATAGCTCGGGAGGATGGCCGTCCGCCGTGACCGCAGCGCGGTCAGCAAGGTGTCGAGCGTGGCGTCGTTGCCGTCCGCCGAGAACAGCACCTGCAGGTTGGGGCCAAGCAGGCCGAAGCCATCCTTCGTTGCTTCGTTCCACAGCCGCGCCACGTCGTCCCGGACCACCGCCGGCAACCGCGGCGAGAAGGCGGCGGCATCGGCGGCATAGAAGTCCAGGTAGAGCTGCGTGCCCGACAGCGGGCCAAGGAAGGCGATGGCATCGGCGCCTTCGGAGCCGCGCACCCGCCACCGGGTGCGATTAGGCTTGGCCTGCGCCCCCGCGCGCAGGGCGGGCAGCAGGGACGCGAGGCCCACGATCGCGGGCGCGGACAGCAAGGTGCGGCGTTTCATGTCGCGATGCTAGGTGGCCGGCCTCGCCCGCTCTTGAACGGACTTAACCCAAGAGCCGCTTCGGTGTCTGGCCCGTCAGGGCAACGATGGCGCGGGTGAAATGGGCCTGGTCCGCGAAGCCCGTCTCGGCGGCGAGCGCCGCCAGCGTTCCGCGCCAGGCGGGCAGCCGGCGCAGGGCCTGCAGCGCGCGCAGCTCCAGGCGGTAGCGCTTCGGGCTGATGCCGTAGGCGAGACGGAAACCGCGGCTGATCGTGGCGGTGCCGGGGCATCCGCTCGAAGGCGCTGTGCATGGAGATCACGGTCGTCATGGGCTGTCCCTCCGGCCAGATCGCGAATCGCGGCGCCGCGCAGCGGACGGCCGAGGCGGTGGAGTATCGCCGCCCGGTCCCGCGCGTGGACAATCGCCCGATCGCCGCTCGTCCCTTCACGCCCGCCTCGCCATGACCGCTCGCACCGTCCCCGCCGACCGTCCGCAGACCCGCGGCGAAGAGATCGCCAACGCCATCAGCCACGGCCTGGGCGCCCTGCTGGCCGTGGCCGCCCTGCCCATCCTCGTGACGCGGGCGATGGGGCACGGCGAGGTCGCGGACGTGGTGGCCGCCGCGATCTTCGCCTCCACCGGCATCCTGCTGTACGGCATCTCCACGCTGTACCACGCGCTGCCGGCCTCCCTGGCCAACGGCCGGGTCAAGGCCTGGCTGATGCGCCTGGACCACGCGGCGATCTACGTGTTCATCGCCGGCAGCTACACGCCCTTCACCCTCGGCGTGCTGCAGACGGGCCCCGGCGTCACGCTGCTGGTCGCCGTCTGGGCCGCCGCGGCCTTCGGCGTGACGATCAAGCTGCTGAACCGGCTGCGCCATCCACTGGTGTCCACCGCCCTGTACCTGGCCATGGGCTGGGTGGTGGTCTTCGCCATCGGCCCCCTCGTGGAGCGCACGCCCGGCCCGGGCCTGGCGCTGCTGGTGGCCGGCGGGCTGAGCTACACGCTGGGCGCGGCGGTCTTCCTGCTCGACAACAAGCTGCGCTACGCGCATTTCGTCTGGCACCTGTTCGTGCTCGGCGGCAGCGTGTGCCACTTCTTCGCGGCGCTGTTCTACGCCTACCGCTGAGGACCGCGCCCGGCCGGCGGCCTCGGCGCGGCGCGCTCAGGCCTTCACCTTCGCCAGGTGGCTCGCCAGCATCCCGGCGGTGATGCGCGCGACCTCCTTGGGCTTGAGGCTCTCGTCGAAGAGCATCTCCACCGTCGCGTAGATCAGCTCCACGACGATGCGGCTCGCCAGCTTGAGCTCCGCGCGCCGAGCGCCCGGCAGCGCCTGCACCAGCAGCTGCGTCTGCGCTTCGGTCACCGCCGCGTGCGAGGCCAGCCGCACCTCCTGCAGCGCCGGCACCGCCCGCATCGCGCGCATGATCCACACGCCGCCGGCGGTCGCGCGCGTCGCCTCGTAGGTGTCGAGCAGCAGGCCCGCCAGCGCCTGCTCCAGCGCCGGCACGCCGCCCTGGATCACCTCGACGGACATCCACTTCGCGACGCATTCGTTCTGGCGCTGCATCAGGCGCTGGCCCAGCTCATGCAGCAGCGCGTACTTGTTGGGGAAGTAGCGGTACAGCGCCGGCGGCGACACCCCGGCGCGCTCGCACACCAGGTTGGTGGAGAGCCGCTCCACGCCCACCTCGATCAGGGTCTGCGCCGCGGCTTCGAGCACCCGCTCGTAGGTCTCGGCGGCGCGCTGCTGCGCCGGCAGCTTCTTGGCCGCGAGCGCCGGCGCGGCGGGCGTGGGCGTGGAAGGAGGAGCGGCGGTCTTGCGGCGGGCAGTGGGCATGGGAATCGAAATGGCGAGGCAACGGCAGGAAGGCTGCGGGATTGTTCCAGGGCGCGAGGCATCCCAGAACGATAGCCATGACTATAAGATCGCCAGCCATCATCCACCGCTCCGCTTGCGCCGAAATGACACACACGCTGCCTCCCGGCCCGACGTCACCCAGCGCCCGCGGCGCGCAGGTGCTGGCGATCCTCGTCGGCTCCGTCGCCCTGCTGATGCTGGGCCTGCAACCGCTGCTGCTGGGCGCGCTGCTGGAGGCGGGCCAGGTGACGCTGGAAGGCGTGGGCCTCGTCGCCATGGGCGAGATCGTGGCCCTGGGCCTGGGCGTGCTGATCGGCGACCTCTGCTTGCCGGTGCGCTCGCTGCGCGCCATCACCACCCTGGCCGCGTTGGCGGCGGCCGCCCTGGACCTCGTCACCACGCGGGTCGGCGGCGACCTGGCGCTCGGCCTGGTCCGCGCGGCGGCCGGCATCGCCGAAGGCCTGATGGTCTGGAGCACCACCGCCGTGATCGTGCGCGCCGCCGTGCCGGAGCGGCTGGCGGGCCTCTTCTTCGTCGTGCAGACCCTCGCGCAGGCGACGACCGGCCTGGTGCTGGCGCACCTCGTGCTTCCCGTCGCCGGCTGGCCCGGCGGCTTCGCACTGCTGGCCGGCCTGTGCGCGCTGGCGGCCCTGCTCGCGGCCCGCTTCGCGCGCCCGCTCGGTCCGCTCACGCCCACGGTGAGCCAGGCCGGCGTCGGGATGCGCTGGACGCGGCCCCGCATCGGCACGCTGCTGCTGGTCTTCCTCCAGCTCGCGACGCTGGGCGCGCTGTGGGCCTATGCCGAGCCGCTCGGCACCCGCGCCGGCTTCTCGCCGACGGCGGTGCAGACGCTCATCGCGGCCGGGCTGGGCATGCAGGTGCTGGGCGGCAGCGTCGGCACCTGGCTGGTCCGGCGCGCACCGATCCGGCCGGTCCTGCTCGGCTGCTGCCTGGTGCTGGGGCTGAGCGCGCTGGGCATCGCGCGCACCGCCCAGGGCGGGCCCCTGGCCTTCGCCGCGCTGTGCGGCCTGTTCACCTTCACCTGGCTGTTCATGCTGCCCTTCCAGATGGCATTGGCCTTCCGCGTCGACGGCAGCGGCCAGGTCGCCTCGCTGGTGCCGGCGGCGCAGCTCTTCGGCAGCGCCTTCGGGCCGCTGATGGCCTCGCTGGTCGTCACCGGCGAGGCGGTCGCGCCGGTGCCCTTCGTGGCCGCCGGCTTCGCGCTGCTGGCCATGCTCGCGCTGCCGCTGACCCGCGGCGCGCCGCGCCAGGGTTTCTCCGAGCGTCAATTTCGGTAGTCATCGCTATACCATAGCCATCACTATCAACTTGACGCGAGGGCGTGCCCCTCCGGAAAGCAGGCGATGGCTTCACGACTGGTCCCTCCGCGACGCCGCTGGCCGATGGCCAGCGCCATCGTCGCCCTTCTGGGCGTGGCGGCGCTGTCCGCGCCGGTGCTGGCCGCCGGCCCTGACGACGCCAAGGGCCTGTGGCTGAGCGCCGACGGCGGCGCGGTGATCGAGTTCAAGCCCTGCGGCGACAAGCCGTCCGCGCTGTGCGGCCGCATCGTCTGGGACAAGGACGCGGGCCAGGCGAGCGACACCTGCGGCATCCAGGTCGCGCAGCTGGAGCGCTATGACAACGAGGCCTGGCGCGACGGCTGGGTCTACGACCCGCGCGACCGGAAGAAATACAAGGGCGCGCTGCGCGTGAAGGGCGGCGACCTGTACCTGCGCGCCTTCATCGGGACCGAAATCCTCGGTCAGACCGAGCAGATGAAGCGCGTGGCCGCCCTGCCGGCGACGCCGGTCTGCAAGTCCTGAACAGCCCTGACGAGGAGACCCGAGATGACCCGCACGACCTCCGCCCCCGCGACCCGACCGGCCCTCGCCGCCTACGCGGTGTACGCCGCATTGGCCGCCCTGGCCGCGCTCGGCCCCTCCGGCGCCCGCGCCGACGACGCCGGCGTGGCCACGATGGCGATCGACGCCGAAGTGAAGCTGCTCTCGGACCTGCGCAACCGCGGTGTCTCCGACTCCGGCCGCAAGCCCTCGCTGCAACTGGGCGTGCAGCTCGCCCACGAGTCCGGCGTCATCGGCCTGGCGCAGCTCTCCACCGTCAGCAAGAAGGCCTTCACCGACGGCGACGGCGTCAACCTGCTGCTGGGCACCGGCTACCGCTTCGGCGATCCGGACGCCTGGCACTTCGGCGTCGGACTGGCCAAGGAATTCTTCCCCGGCGCCAAGTTCGACGCGCCGCACGGCATCGACCTGGAAGCCGGCGTGCCGGTGGACTTCCGCCGCACCCGCTACGACACCGCCTACGCGGTGCTGGAGATCGGCTGGGGCCGGCTCGAGGGCCGGGTGCTGCACGTGCTCTCGCGCACCTACCGCGGCGCGGACACCGGCGGCGTGTGCGGCCAGATCCTCGCCGCGGCCGTCGATCCGACGCCGGCGCTCGAGTGCTACGCGCGCGGCGACCAGAACTCGCGCGGCAGCATGCTCTACGACCTGAGCTATCGCCACCCGCTCACGCCGACGACCACGCTGAACCTGCATGCCGGCACCCAGAAGATCCGCCATTTCCAGGAGGCGGACTTCAGCGACTACTCGATCGGCGTCACCCATCAGCGCTGGGGCTTGAACTGGACCGCCGAATGGGTGGCCACCCGCACCCATCGGCCCGAGCTCTTCATGATCCCCGACGGCGACGGCTGGAAGCGGCAGGACAACAACACGCTGGTGGTCTCCGTGTCGCGCAAGTTCTGATGACCACGCCGGGCACTGCGCCGCTGGTACTGGCGGTGGACCTGGGCACCAGCGGCTGCAAGTGCGCGCTGGTGGCGCAGGATGGCACCGTGGTCGCGTGGGCCTTCCGGCCGGTGGCGCTGCATGTCGAGGGCGTGCGGGCCGAGCAGGACCCCGAGGCCTGGTGGCAGGCGCTGCTCGAGGCCGCCGGCGAGGTGCTCGCGGCCGACGCCAGCCATCGACGCCGCGTGTCGGCGGTGTGCTGCTCCACGCAGACCGAGGTGACCGTCTGCCTCGGCCGCGACGGCCGCGCGATCGGGCCGGCCTTCAGCTGGCTGGACGCGCGCGGCGCCGCCGCCGTGGCCCGGCGCGTGCGCGGTCGCTGGCTCAACATCGAGGGCTATGCGCCGCTCAAGCTGTGGCGCTGGCTGCGCCTGACCGGCGGCGCGCCCTCGCTGACCGGGCGCGACGCGGCCGGCCACATGGCCTTCATCCGCGACGAGCAGCCCGCCGTCTACGAGGCCACGCGCTGCTTCCTCAACGCGCTGGACTACCTCAACTTCCGCCTCTGCGGCCGGCTCTGCGCGACGCAGGATTCCATCCTCACCAGCTGGGTGACGGACAACCGCGACCCCTCGCGCATCCGCTACGACGACCGCCTGATCCGCGCGCTCGGGCTGGACGCCGGCAAGCTGCCCGCGATCGTGCATTCCACCGACGTGCTGGGGCCGCTGCTGCCGGCGGTCGCCGATCAGCTGGGCCTGCCGGCCACGACGCCGGTGGTGGCCGGCGCGGTGGACACCTCGGCCGTCGCGGTCGGCGCCGCGGTGCCGGACTACGAGACCCACCTGTACCTGGGCACCTCGTCCTGGCTGGGGGCGCATGTGCCGGGCATGCGGACCGACGTGCGCCACAAGATCGCGGCGGTGCCGTCGGCGGTCGACGGCCGCTACCTCGCGCTGGCGCTGCAGTCGACGGCCGGCGCCAACCTGTCCTTCCTGCGCGACCGCATCCTCTACCACCCCGACGAGCTCGCCGCCGACGAGGAGCATCCCGCCGTCTACGAGGCGCTCAACCGCATCGCCGCGCGCGTGCCGCCGGGCTCGCGCGGGCTGATCTACACGCCCTGGCTCTTCGGCGAGCGCACGCCGGTGGACGATCCGCTGCTGCGCGCGGGGCTGATCAACCTGTCGCTGGAACATTCGCGCGAGGACATCTTCCGGGCCTTCCTCGAGGGCGTCGCGCTGAACACGCGCTGGATGATGGAGCCCTTCGGGCGGCTGCTGGGCCGGTCGCCCGGCACGATCGCGGCGGTCGGCGGCGGCGCGCAGAGCGACGTCTGGTGCCAGATCCTCGCGGACGTCACCGGCCAGCCGATCCGGCAGCTGGCGCATCCGATCCAGGCCAACGCGATCGGCGCGGCCTTCCTCGCCGGCGTGGGCACCGGCGCGCTTCGTTTCAGCGACCTGCCGGCGCTGCGCCGCACGCGCCGCCTCTACGAACCCGCCGCCGCGCTGCGCCGGCTCTACGGCGACAAGTTCGAGGCCTTCAAGGAAGTCCGCGCGCGCCTGGCACCGCTGTACCACCGCCTCAACCGCGTGCCCGCGACGGGAGCCACCGCATGAAGCACGCAGCCGAACGGCGGCAGGTGGTGGCGCTGTGCCTGCGTCTGTCCGAGCGCGGCTACTTCGCCGGCACCGGCGGCAACCTGATGCTGCGCATCGACGACGAGCAGGTGGCGGTGACGCCGTCGGCGACGGACTACCTCGTCATGCGGCCGGAGGACGTCTGCGTGCTGCGCCTGGCCGACCTGGCCGTCGTCGACGACGCCAGCGGCGGCGCGCGCCGGCCCTCGGTCGAGACCGGGCTGCATGCGCGCGTGCTGCGGGCGCGGCCGGACGTCGGCTGCAGCATCCACACCCACCAGCCGCTGGCCAGCGCCTGCGCGCTGATCGGCGAGCCGCTGGCGGTGCCGCCGGCGCTGCGCGGCTGGCTCGGCGACGAGGTGCCGGTGATCGGGTATGCGCCGTCGGGCACCGCCTGGCTGGCGGGCAAGCTCGGCAAGGCGGTGCGCCCCGGACGCCAGGCCTACCTGCTGCGCAACCACGGCATCCTGTGCTGCGCCGCGGACAGCGACACGGCGATGGCGGCCGTCGAGCGCCTGGAGGACCTCGCCCGCGACCGCCTCGCCGCGCGCATCGACGAGCGCGTCCGCCGCGCACCCGATCTCCGCGATCGCCTCGCCCCGGTGCGCGACCTGCTGCTTCATCTCAAGGGACCGTGATGTCTTCGCTCGCCTCTTCCTCGTCTTCGCCGCCTCCTCCGTCTCCCTCGGCGTCCGCGTCGTCGTCGCCCGCATCGCCGTCAGCCACGCCGTCGTTCGCGACGGACGGTCCCGCGCGAGAGACCGCCGACGCGGACCTGCCCGCCGTGCCCACCTGGCCCGACACGCACGCGCTCTACGAGCGCTTCGCCGCGCTGGTCAACCAGCCGATGCGCCCGATCCGTCCGGACGCGATGCCCAAGGTGCTGCGCTGGTTCGACGAGCACTGCGCCGGCTCCAAGCGCCTGGCCGAGCGCGCCGCCACCGTCATCCCGGGCGGCGTCCAGCACAACCTCGCCTTCAACCATCCCTTCCCGCTGGCGATCGCGCAGGCCCGCGGCGCCCACCTCACCGACGTCGACGGCAACCGCTACATCGACTTCCTGCAGGCCGGCGGTCCGACGCTGCTGGGCAGCAATCCGCCGGCGGTGCGCGAGGCGGTGCAGGCCCTGCTCGACGACTGCGGCCCGGTCACCGGTCTGCTGCATGCCTACGAGGTCGAACTGGCCGAGCGCGTCTGCCGCCACATGCCGGGCGTGGAGATGCTGCGCATGCTGGGCTCGGGCACCGAGGCGGTGATGGGCGCGGTGCGGCTGGCCCGCACCTTCACCCGGCGCCAGCGGGTCATCAAGATCGGCGGCGCGTACCACGGCTGGAGCGACCAGCTGGTCTACGGCATGCGCCTGCCCAAGACCGGCCGCATGGAGGCCACCGGCATTCCCCGCGGCGCGACGGCGCACACGCAGGAATGCCTCCCCAACGATCCCGAGGCGCTGCGCCGGCTGCTGCGCTGGAACCGCCTGCGCGGCGGCACGGCGGCGGTGCTGCTGGAGCCCTTCGGGCCGGAGAGCGGCACGCGGCCGGTGCATCGCGAGTTCAACGCCCAGGTGCGCGCGCTCTGCGACGAGTTCGGCGCGCTGCTGATCTTCGACGAGGTGGTGACCGGCTTCCGCGCCGGCCTGGGCGGCGCGCAGGCCTACTTCGGCGTGACACCCGACCTGACGGTGCTGGGCAAGTGCCTGGCCGGCGGCTACCCGATGGCGGGGGCGATCGGGGGGAAGCGGGAGATCATGATGTCGCTCGTCGGCGGGATCGGCACCACCTCGCGGCGGGCCTTCGTCGGGGGGACGCTGTCGGCCAATCCGCTCAGCTGCATGGCGGGTTACCACGCGCTGCTCGAGGCCGAGCGGACCAACGCCCCCGGCGTCGCGGCCCGCGCCGGCGACCGCCTGCGAAGCGGGCTGGAGGAGATCATCGGGCGCCGCGGCCTGCCCTACGTCGCCTACAACATCGGCTCGATCGTCCACCTGCAGACCTCCGGCGTGCTGCTGCTCGACACCAGCAGCCTGTGGAAGCTGTTCCGCCTGAAGGACGAGGCGCGGCGGCGCAAGCACATGATGGAAGAGATGGGCGCGGCCTTCACCGCGCACGGTCTGATCTCGGTGGCGGGCAGCCGGCTGTACACCAGCCTGGCCGATACCGACGCGGTGATCGACGACGCGCTCAACCGCTTCGACGACGTGATGGCGCTGACATGAGCGAAGAGGACCTGCTGCGCGACACCTGGCTGGGGCTGCGGCGGCGGCTGCTGGCGCGGGGGCTGATGCCGGGCGCCGCGGACAGCCTGTCGCTGCGCGATCCGACCAGCGGGGCGATGGCGTGGGGGACGGCGGAGGATGCGCTCGCGCTGGTCGATCCCCTGGCACCGGCGACCGGCGCCCGCAGGGAGGGCGCGGACGGCGCCGGCGGCCCGAACGGTATGGACGGCCACCTGCCCGCGATCGCGCTGCACCGCGCCGTCTACGCCGCGCGGCAGGACGTCTGCGCGATGCTGATCGGCGGCGGCGCCTTCGGTCGCCAGCTGCAGGCCTTCGGCGGTTGGATGCCGGCGGTCTTCGACGAGCAGATCCGCCAGCTCGGCCACATGGGCCGGCCGACCGAGGCGCTGGCGCGATTGCCGCAGGCGCTGTCCAAGGGCGGCAACGTCACCCTGCATGCGGGTCGGCTGATCGTGCTGGGCATGACGCCGTCGCGGCTGGCGCTCAATGCGGAGCTCTTCGAGAAATGCGCCAAGGCCTGGGTGCCGGCCGTGGCCGGCGGCGCGACGGTGCGCCCCCTGCCCTGGCTGGTGCGCCACGTCGCCAACGGCCGGCTCAGGAAGGAACAGGCCCAGGCCCGCGAGCAGGTGCGCCGGGGCCGCTGGCCGGCGGAGACGCGGGGGTACTGACGGGGGGTACTGGCGGCCCTATGGAATCTCCCCCCTCGGGGTGACCAAGGTCGTCGCTTCGCTGAGGGATACTCGCCCGCGGCGGTCGGTTTGGATCGCATCTTTTTGTGGAGCTGCGCCATGGGCCTGATGGATTTCATCAAGAAACAGTTCATTGACATCATCCAGTGGACCGAGGACGACAACGGCGTCCTGGCCTACCGGTTCCCGATGCAGGACTTCGAGATCCAGTACGGCGCCTCCCTCACCGTGCGCGAATCGCAGATGGCCGTCTTCGTCAACGAAGGCAAGGTGGCCGACGTCTTCGGCCCCGGCATGTACAAGCTGACCACGCAGACGCTGCCGGTCCTCACCTACCTCAAGAACTGGGACAAGCTGTTCGAGTCCCCCTTCAAGAGCGACGTCTACTTCTTCTCCACCCGCCAGCAGGTGGACCAGCGCTGGGGCACCACCCAGCCCGTCACCATCCGCGACAAGGACTTCGGCGCGGTGCGCCTGCGCGCCTTCGGCAACTACAGCTACCGCGTCGTCGACCCGAAGAAGTTCCACACCGAGATCTCCGGCACCCGCGAGCGCTACACCGTCACCGAGCTCGACGGCCAGCTCCGCGGCCTGATGCTGCAGCACATCTCCGACGCGGTCGCCCAGTCCGGCATCCCGTTCCTGGACCTGGCGGCCAACCAGGTCGAGTTCGCCAAGGCGCTGCAGGAAGCCACCCAGCCGGCCTTCGACGCGCTGGGCCTCAAGCTCGAGATGGTCACGCTGCAGAACGTCTCGCTGCCCGAGGAACTGCAGAAGATCCTCGACCAGAAGATCGGCATGGGCATGATCGGCCAGAACATGGGCCAGTTCATGCAGTACCAGACCGCGCAGGCCATCCCCAAGCTCGCCGAGGGCGTGGGCTCGGGCGGCGGCGGCGTGGCCGGCGACGCGATGGGACTGGGCGCCGGCCTGGCGCTGGGCCAGACCATGGCGCAGCAGCTGCAGCAGGGTCTGACCGGTGCCAATCAGGGCGCCCAGCCGGCCGCGCCGGTTCAGCCGCAACCGGTCAGCCAGGGCGCCGACGAGGTCCTGCTGCTGCTGGAGAAGCTCGGCGACCTCAAGGCCAAGGGCATCCTCACCGACGAGGAATTCGCGGCCAAGAAGGCCGAGTTGCTGAAGAAGCTCAGCTGACGCCGCCAGGCGCGCTCCGCCCCGGGTCCTGATTGGCTACCGCTTCCCCCCAGCGCCGCTGGCAGGCGCAGTGCCCCCATTGCGGCGCGCCGGTCGAGTTCGCCTCGGCCGCGTCGGCCAGCGCCGTCTGCAGCTATTGCCGCTCCACGCTGCTGCGTGAGGGCGACGCGCTGCGCCGGATCGGCACCAGCGCCGAGGTCTTCGAGGACTACTCGCCGCTGCGGCTCGGCAGCGCCGGGCGTTATGCCGGCGCGGGCTTCGTGGTCGTCGGCCGGCTGCAGATGTCCTATGCGGACGGCGGCTGGAACGAGTGGCACCTTCTCTTCGACGCCAGCGCCGACCAGCCGCCCCGCAGCGGCTGGCTGGCCGAGGACAACGGCAGCTTCGTCATCAGCTTCGAGGCGCCGCTGGCCGAGCGCGCGCCCGATCCCGCCACGCTGCGCCCGGGCGGACTGCAGATGCTGGCCGGCTCGGCCTGGCAGGTGGCCAGCATCGTCGACGCGACCGTGGCCGCGGCCCAGGGGGAACTGCCCCATCCGCCGCGGCTGGCCAGCAGCTATCCGGTGGTCGACCTGCGCAACACCGCCAACGAGGTCGCCTCGCTCGAGTACAGCGACCCCGCGCAGCCGACCTGGTCGGTCGGCCGCCCCGTCAAGCTCGCCGACCTGCAGCTGACCGGGCTGCGCGCCGAGAGCGGCGCGACGCTGCAGTCCAAGGCCCTGCCCTGCCCGAACTGCGGCGCCGCGCTCGAACCGCGGCTCGACACCACGCAGTCCATCGTCTGCGGCCAGTGCAAGTCGGTCGTCGACATCTCCAAGGGGGCCGGCGCGGAGCTGGCCGCCTACCGGCAGAACACCGGCGGCGAGCCGCAGATCCCGCTGGGCACGACCGGCCAACTCGCGATCTCCGGCGGCGCGCCGCAGCCGTGGCAGGTCGTCGGCTACCTGGAGCGCTGCGACCTGCCCGAGTCCGCCGAGGACGAACAGACCTTCTGGCGCGAGTACCTGCTGTTCAACCGCATGGAGGGCTTCGCCTTCCTCGTGGACACCGAGGACGGCTGGAGCCTGGTGCGCCCGATCACCGGCGCGCCGGCCAATGCGGGGGCGAAGTCGGTCAGCCACCAGGGCAAGGACTTCAGGCACAAGTGGACCTACACCGCCAAGGTCACCTACGTGCTGGGCGAGTTCTACTGGCGCGTCAAGCGCGAGGAACGCGCGCTGGTGCGCGACTACGAATGGCGCAACGGCACGCGGCTCGAGCTGCTGAGCAGCGAGCAGACCGGCAACGAGGTCACCTGGAGCCATGGCCGCGCGATCGACGCGGCCGAGGTGCGGCGCTTCTTCTCGCTGCCCGAGGACCGCATGCCCGCGCTGCAGCGCGACGTGTCGTCCGGCCTGGACCAGGGCAAGCTGCTGCGCAACATCATCATCGCGATCTTCGTGATCGCGGTGCTGTTCGCGCTGCTGCGCGCCTGCAGCAGCGACGACTGCGACCGCTACAAGGACAGCTACGGCGAAAGCAGCGCCGAGTACCAGCAGTGCAAGCGCAGCAGCCGTGGCAGCGGCGTGGGCTATGTCGGTTCCAGCGGCGGCTCGTATGGCGGCTACAGCAGCGGCGGCGGCGGTCACAAGTAGTCGCCATCGTCCCGCCGACCCGTCCGCATCCACGCCGACTTCCCCGCGACAATCGCCGGCCCGCGCCGACCCCAGACCTTCAACCCCACCGAACGACCGACCGACCAGGAGAACGAGATGGAAGGATTCGAATGGCTCAAGCCCGCCATCGTGCTGGGCTCCATCCTGTATGCCGTCATCGGCGTGCTGGTGTTCTGGATCAGCTTCGTCATCATCGACAAGCTCACCCCCTACAAGCTGTGGGAGGAGATCGTCGAGCACAAGAACATGGCGCTCGCGGTCGTGGTCGCGGCGATGTGCATCTCCATCGGCCAGATCGTGGCCGCGGCGATCCACGGCTGAACGGGCCATGCCGATGCGTCGATCCGCGCGACTGTCCGCCCACCTGCCGGCTCGCCTGCCCGCTCGCCTCTGCGCCCTCGCCACCCTTTCCGTGTTGGCCCTGACGGCCGCCGGCGGCGTCGCACTGGCCCAGACCCAGCCCTACAAGCCGCCGCCGCCCGCGCGGCCCACCGGCATCGCGCCCAAGGGCGACTTCACCAAGGGCCTCGAGGTGGCCCGGCCCGAGCTCGATCCCGGCCAGGCCGCCGGCAGCGAGGGTTCGGACGAGGCCTTCCGCGCCAAGGCCGAGGCCGACGCGATCCGCAAGGCCAACGTCGGCGGCGGCCACGTGCTCATCAAGCGCGCCGGCTCGCGCCTGATGCTGCCGACCGGCTCCGGCCGGCCCGAGGTCTTCGACAGCGTCTGGCCCAATGCCTCGGGCAACAACGAGGGGGCCTACGAGGATTACCGCTTCGACGGCCTGTCCCCCGACCGCGAGTTCTTCGTCGTCCGCGCCACCTTCTACGAAGGCAGCAATGTCTACTGGGTCTCGCGCAAGGACGGCACGCGCTACACGATGCACGGCGAGGTGCGCCCGTCGCCGGACGGCCGCTTCCTGGTGATGGCCAACGCCTCGGCCTCGCACGACTTCAACGGCATCGTGGTCTGGGAGAACCTCGGCGGGCGGCTGGTCGAGCGTTTCCGCTTCTCGCCGCCGCTGGTCGGGATCTCGTTCTACCGCTTCATGCGCTGGAAGGACGGGCGCACGGTGGAACTCGAGCACACCGCCCTGGGCGACGAGATCACCTGCCGCGACGGCACGCAGGAAGCGCTGGCCGTGCTGACCCGCGATGGCGAGCAGTGGGCCGTCAAGGACGTGACGGCGTCGCGCTGCAAGCGCTGAGGCCCCGCGCGGCGCGCGGCGCGCGAAGCCCCGGCGCCTGACCCGGCGTCCGGCATCCGGCGCCAGCGTCCTCAGCGGACCCGCTTGTAGACCACCGTCGCTTCGCTGCTGCTGTCACTGCCGTCCGGGAGGTCGGTCCGCACGATCAGCGTGTCGATGGTGATCGATTCGATGATCAGGGTGTCGGTGCCCGTCGACCCGCGCAACTGCAGGGCCACGACGGCGCGTTCGTCGACGATGCGCTGGCCCTTCTCGTAGCGTGCCTTGCGCGTCTTGGCGTCGACCACGCTCCAGTCATGGGCCTTGGACCAGGCCTTGCAACCGGCGGTGTTCGCGCCGTAGCGCATCGTGCCCTTGCGGTCGGCGCCGATCTCCATCCGGGTATCCCGCGAGCACGGCGAGTATTCGCTCATCGCGTCATTCGACGAGACGCCATCGCGGTTCAGGTCCACCGGCTGGTCGAAACGCACGCCCGACACCTGCCAGGTGCCGACCACCAGGTCCAGCGCCCGGGCGCGCGTGACCGCCGGCGCCGCCTCGGGCGCGGCGATGGCCATGCCGTCGCGCTCGGCCTGGCGGATCAGCCGCCGCACGGCGGATTCGTCGCTGTCGAGTTGCCCGAGCCGGCGGCTGGCGGCCTCGCGGGCCGCGGCCTGGGTCTTGCTGTCGGCCAGCAGCTTGCGCTGGTCCAGCTGCTCGGTGGTGATGCGCTCGAGCCGCCGGTTCAGGTCGAAGAGCTCCTTGCCCAGCCGATAACCGCCCTGGAAGGCGGCGCTCGATTCGGGCGGACAGGTGTCGCGATCGCCGCCGCCGAGGCGGCCGAAGTCGAAACCGTTCTTGGCGGTGCAGAAGCGCAGCAGGCCCTCGTCGTAGCCGATGCGATAGGCCCGCGCGGCGGCCGGCACCTGGCAGGCGGCGGATCGCGGCTGGCCGGCCATGGCCTCGTCGCGACCACGGTCGGACGTACAGAAGGTCAACTGCCCCTGCGCATGCCCGGCCGCGTATTCGGACGAGTCGGCGTTGTTCACGCCGGCCTTGAAGCAGGCCTCGGCGCGCTGCGCGAAGCGGGACGAGGCCTGGCCGCGCTCGGCATCCTGCCGGCCGAGTTCGCGCCAATCGGCCTTCTCGCAATCGCTCTTGCTCATGGCCGCGCAGCCGGCCAGCAGCGCAACGGCCGCGAGAACGAGCACGCCTTGCCGGGCGCGCGGGAGGGTCGGATCAAGCGTCATGACGGGAGTTCCAGGAGGAGGCGGAGGGAGGGGTTTGGGCGCATCTTGAACGAGCCTCGGCGGCGGCGAATCGGCCATCTCCAGGAGGGGCCGCGCCGTGCGCGCCATGTCGTGATCCAGTTCACGATCCGTGTGGCTGGCAGGAGGTCGGCTTTGTCACCAGTCGTAAGGAGCCGGGCCCGCACGCAACACCGCTCTTAGACTGCCGCGCCCCAGCGCCGGTGGCCCATCGTCGGCGCCGCTGCGTTCCGCTGGCCGATTCCGCTCCGCCTTCCCGCTGTCGCCTTCCGCCATCGCCTTCCGCTGTCGCCGCTCCGCCCGATGCCCGCCTTTCCGATCGTCCCGTCCATCGCCCGTCCCGTCGTCCGACCCGTCGCCCCTCCTGCCGCCCGTCCCATGGCGCCCGCCGATCGCCTCGGCCGCGCGCTCCGGACCGGCCTGACGGGTCTCTCGCTGTGCGCCGTACTGGCGGCCGCCGAAGCGGTCCCGGTCGCCCCGCCCAATCCTCGTCCCGCCGCCGCGGTGGGCATCGCGCCGCGCGGCGCGCTCTTCACGCCGGCGTCCGAGGCCTCCGCCCCCGCGGGCGCCGACGACGGCTCCGACGAGGACTTCCGCGCCCGCGCCGAAACCGAGGTGCTGCGCCGCGTCGGCGCCGGCGTGCGGCGCGAGGACCAGCGCCTGTGGCTGCCCATCGCCAAGGGACGGCCGGTCGTCCTGGACAGCCGGCGTGCCGATCCGTCCGACCCGGCCTCGCCCGAGGTCGACTTCCGCCTGGACGGCCTCTCGCCGGACCGCGAGTTCTATGTCGTGCGCGCAACGCTCGCCGCCGGCAGCGAACTGCTCTGGATCTCCCGCGCCGACGGCACCCGCTACGCGATGCACGGCAACGTCCATCCGTCGCCGGACGGGCGCCATCTGGTCGTCACCCATGCGTCGCCGGGCACGGAATTCAACGGCGTCGTCATCTGGCGCCGCGAGGAAGGTCGCCTGGTCGAGCGCTACCGCTTCCAGCCCACGCCGGACCAGACGGCCGTCAGCTTCCGCTTCCTGCGCTGGCGCGACGCCGACACCATCGAACTGGCGCAGTTCGCCGAGGTCGACCCCGCGACCTGCGGCCTGGGCACGCTGAGCGCCACCGCCCTGCTGTCCCGCAAGGGCGAGCGCTGGATCCTGCGCAGCGCCAGCGCCCCGCGCTGCGAGCCGTGACCCCGCGATCGCCGCGGGCTTAACACGTTCTTCAAGCGCCGTCGGACCCCGGAATTGCATCCGATGTGACGCTCGGTAATCGAACTTGTAACAGCGCCGAAGGCGGACCTAGGATTTCATCGATCCTTCAATTTCAGGTCCGCTCATGAACCAACAAGCCTCCCGCCAAGACGCCGCCCGCCCCTCGCTGGCCAAGCGCGCGATCGCCTCGGCGCTGATCGTCTCCTGCTCCCTGATGGCGCTGCCGATGCACGCCAGCGCCCAGGTCGTGCCCACCGACGCCCTGGTGCAGCAGGACGCGCCCGCCGGCACCGCCGCCGACAGCCGCGTGCGCGTCAATGCCTTCTTCGCCCGCGAGGACGTGCGCCAGGCGATGGTCAAGGAAGGCGTGAACCCGGCCGACGCCCAGTCGCGCGTGGACGCGATGTCCGATGACGAGATCCGCGCGCTGGACGGCCGCATCGCGCAGGCCCCGGCTGGCGGCGACGTGCTGGGCGTGATCTTCGCGGTCTTCGTGATCCTGCTGGTGACCGACATCCTGGGCTTCACCAAGGTCTTCCCGTTCACCCGCTCGATCCGCTGAGGTCCGCATGCGCGTCGTCCGGTCCTCGCGGTCCCTGCTCCCGCTGGCCGCTCCCGCGCTGGCGCTGGCCCTGCTGCTGGGCGGCTGCGCGAGCACGCCGCCGCAGCTGAAGGCGCTGGAAGCGCAGTGGCCCGCGGACCTGCCGGCGCGCGTGGACCTGTCCGCGAAGACGCCCTTCATCGCGCAGGACGACTATGAATGCGGCCCGGCCGCGCTCGCGATGCTGCTGCGCACCGCCGGCAAGACCGCGACCGTGGAGCAGCTCAAGCCGCAGGTCTTCCTGCCGGGCCGCAAGGGCTCGCTGCAGACCGAGATGCTGGTGGCCACGCGCCGCCAGGGCCTGCCCGCCTACGTGCTGCCGCCGCGGCTGGACGCGCTGCTGGCCGAGCTCGCGGCCGGCCATCCGGTGATCGTGTTCCAGAACCTGTCGCTGGACCTGGCGCCGGTGTGGCATTACGCCGTCGCCGTCGGCTACGACCGCCAGCGCCGCACCGTCCTGCTGCACAGCGGCAAGACCGAGCGGCAGGAGGTCGAACTGCCGGTCTTCGAGCGCACCTGGGCGCGTGGCGACTACTGGGCGATGACGACGCTGCCGCCGGACCTGCTGCCGGCCTCGCTGGACGGCGCGCAGACGGGCGCGGCGCTGGCGGCGCTGGAGCGCCTGAATCCGGCCGCGGCGCGCAAGGGGTACTCGGCCGCGCTCACGCGCTGGCCCGGCGAGCCGGTGCTGCTGCTGGGCGCCGGCAACACGGCCTACGCCGCCAAGGACCGGCGCACCGCGGCCCGCCATTACGCCCGGCTGACCGACGTGCGCCCCGACCTGCCCGAGGGTTGGAACAACCTGGCGCAGGTGCTGATGGAACAGGGGCAGCGCTACAAGGCCTCGCTGGCGATCGAGCGCGCGGTCGCGCTCGGCGGCCCGCGCCTGGACCAGTACAAGGCGCTGCAGAAGAAGATCACCACCGGCATGTGAGCCGGGCCGGCCCCGCCTGGCGCCCGGTGCCGCAAGGCATCAAGGCCTCGCGGCCCTGCGGCTGCTTGGGTCCCTGGGGACCTCAGGGCCGGAAGTCGATCGTGCGCTGCGCCGCCTCGAGCGCGGCATCGGCCGCATAACTCCACGTGTCGAAGCTGCGCTCCAGCTCATGCCAGTAGCCGTTGAGTTCCGGCTGCCCGCCCGCTGCCGGATGCGCGGCGATCACCAGGTAGCGCGCCCGGAATGGCGGCGCCTCGCCGACGACTTCACGGACGAACCAGCGCCCGTTGTGACTCTCGACGCCGCCGACGGCATCGGTATGGTCTGGCTTGGCTGACATGGACGCTCCTTTTCGCGTTGTGGCCGCAACCGCGGCCAGAGGATCGACGGGCCGCTCGTTCAGCGCCTGGGCAAGTTTCCCTCCAAGCGTCGTCCGGCGCCACGCGCGCCGACGATGTTTTACCCCCGCATTACAAGGTCGACTGCCGGGGCGATCCGCGAAGCAACTTCCGCACCGCCGGTGTCGGGATTCATTACACCGCCTGACCCCTTCTCGGGGGACAGGCCTTGCAAGTGCTTGAGCCAGCGGGACATCCTGCCCCGTGGCTTGGATGTTGCTTCCCCGAGCCGCTTCCGGCCGCGCGCCGGACGTCGCCCGGCCTCCCGCCCAGGGCCTCCACAAGAATGACCGCCAGAGAGATCCCGATGAAGCGCTCGCCCCTCGTTCCCCGACTGCTTTCCTGCCTTCCCCGCCTCCGTGCCTCCCTCGCTGCCGCCGCGCTGTGCGCCCTCGGCGGGGCCGCGCAGGCCTCGGTGCTGATCCTGGGCGCGACGGGCCAGCCCGGCGGGCTGACCGACGTGCAGTCCAAGATCGCCGCCACCGGCGTGGTCAGCGGCACGGTGGACGTGTTCAACGCCAACACCGGCACGCCCACGCTCGCGCTGCTCAAGAGCTACGACGCGGTCCTGGTGTTCAACGACACCTTCAACAAGCCCTTCGCCAGCGCCACGCAGCTGGGCAACGTGCTGGCGGACTACGTGGATGCCGGCGGCGGTGTCGTCGAGGCCGGCCTGTCCCACGCGACCATCCCGTTCGGCGGGCTCACCGGCCGCTTCGTGACCGGTGGCTACGACGTCTTCAACGCCAACAACAACCAGAACTCGTGCGGCAGCCTGGGCCGGGTCGCGGATCCGCAGAGCCCGCTGATGCGCGACATCGACAGCTTCAGCGGCGGCCTGTCGGCGCTGTGCTACCGCGTCACGCCCAAGGCCGGCGCGAGCGTCGTCGCCTACTGGACCAACGACAAGCCGCTGCTGGGCTATCGCACCGACCACAAGGGCATCGTCGTCGGGCTGAACATGTTCCCGGTCTCGGGCGACGTGCAGGCAGGCCTGTGGGACAGCAGCACCGACGGCGCGCGGCTGATGGCCAACTCGCTGGCCTTCGCCGCGGGCGAGCTGCCGGAGCCGGGCTCGCTGGCGCTGCTGGGCATCGCCGCGGTGGCGGCGGGCGTGGCGGGCCGTCGCCGCGCGCGCCGGGCCTGAGGGATACTTCCGCGCATGTCCACGCCGCCGACCTTCAAGTTCCCCGTTCCGCCTCCCGATCTGGTGATCACCGACGAGGAGCGCGCCGCGCTCTACTTCATCCCGCAATCGCCGGGCGGCATGCCGGTCAGCGAGGAGATGCAGCAGCGGCTGCAGGACAAGGGCCTGGCCACGCCGATCCGCGAGGACGGCCGGCGCTGGCTGACGGAACTCGGCGACCGCGCGCGACTGGGCAAGATCTGACCCCGTGCCGGTGGGAGCCGGCAGGCTCCGTGCCCGCGCCGGGGCCCGGCGGCTCAGCGCCGGTCGTACTGGGTCTTGCCGAACAGCATCTCGCGGGCCTTGTCGTCGACCAGCGGCCGGCGCTTCTCGGCCAGCACCTCGACGGCGCGCATCACCGCCGGGCGGGCCGCGATCTCGTCGAACCAGCCCTTGAGGTGCGGGAAGTCCGCCATCTCCACGCCCTGGTTCTTCGCGCCGCGCAGCCACGGGAAGATCGCCATGTCGGCGATGCCGTAGGCGGGGCCCGCGATGTAGCGGCTGCGCGCCAGGCGGCGGTCGATGACGCCGTACAGCCGCTTGGCCTCGTTGGTGTAGCGGTCGATGGCGTACTCGATCTTCTCGGGCGCGTACACCCGGAAGTGATGGGTCTGGCCCAGCATCGGCCCGACACCGCCCATCTGGAACATCAGCCACTGCAGCGCCTCGTAGCGTCCGCGGGTGTCGGGCGGCAGGAACTGCCCGGTCTTGCCGGCCAGGTACAGCAGGATCGCGCCCGACTCGAACAGCGACATCGGCTGGCCGTCCGGCCCGTCGGGATCGACGACCGCGGGGATCTTGTTGTTGGGGCTGATGGCCAGGAAGCTCGCGTCGAACTGCTCGCCCGCGCCGATGTCCACGGGAATCACCCGGTAAGGCAGCCGGCATTCCTCCAGCATGATGTGGACCTTGTGGCCATTGGGCGTGGGCCATGAATACACTTCGATCATCACGCGTTCTCCCAAGGGGCGCGGGGCCCCGGTCGCCGACACCTCAATGCACGGACACCAGGCCGCTCGCGCATCGTCCCGCCTCATGGTAATCAAACAAATCAAACAGTGGTTGACCGCCCGCGCCAACTCGGCCCGGTGGCGCCCCTTGAGCGAATGGGCCGCTGAACGCGGCGGCCAGCTGCGTCACGCCCGCGACGGTCGCGGCTTCGTGATCGACCTGCCGCGCACCCTGCCCGGCCTGACCCGCATCGAATGGGGGCCCTCGCAACGCAGCTACATCGAGGGCTTCGAGCTGCGCATGAGATGCGAGCTCAAGGTCAATCCCGACATGCAGATGATGCTCATCGAGCGCAAGCTGATGGAGCGCCTGGAGAGCAGCGTCTTCGAGGCCTACACCGACACGCTGCGCACCCGCGTGGACACCGACACGCCGGAGGAGATGCGCTGGCTGGTGATGTTCCCGAAGCAGTCGCAAATCGAGTCCAAGCTCGTGCGACAGCGCTTCGGCGCGGTCGGCATCAATCGCGAGCTGATCATGGCCTGGCTCGACAAGGACCTGTCCGAGCGCCTGGCCCAGGCGACGCAGGACGTGCTCATCGAGGGCCGGCCCTTCGTGCTGCTGAGCCTGCGCGGCAACGTCTATCTGCGCACCGCGATGCCCGAGCCGGCACTGGCCGAGGTCGAGGCCCTGACCCGCGTGCTGGACGCCGCGGCGGGCAGCGCGCTGGCGGTGCACCAGCGCATCGGGGACGGCGGTCCCTGGCCGACAACCACCTCGGTGGCCTGGCACAGCCGGCCGTCCGAAGGCGACTACGGCGCGCCGGTCTGAGCCGCCCTCGCGGCCTGGCCGACGACGGCGGCGCATGCCCCACGGCGGCCCGCGCCGCGCACTTCAGGCGAAGAGATCCGCCGCGCCCGCGACCGCCTCGGTGCAATCGATCAGCCGGCCCTGGCCGGTGATGAAGGCGCAGCGCACCGGCTCGCCGGGCTGCAGCGCCATCACCGCCTCGCGATAGCGCCACAGCTGCTGCAGGTAGTCCGGGTTGCGCTGCGGCGCCGGATTCAGCTTGTAGTCGAGCACCCACCAGGTCCGCGCGCCCGCGGCGTCCTGCCGGCAGACGAGCCGGTCCAGGCGCATGTCGTGCCCGTTCCAGCTCAGCGGCACCTCGTTGCCGTGCCAGACCAGCGCGTCGGCATCGAAGAAGGCGGCGCAGTCGGTGCTGCCCAGGATCGCCTTCACGCTGCGCTGCAGGCGCTCGTCGCGACGCGCGTCGAGCCCGTACATCTGGGCCGCCGCCGCCATCAGGCGCTCGAGCGTGTGATCGCGCCCTCGCGGGCCGCTGTGCCACTCCAGCACGCGATGCAGCGCCTCGCCGAGCGCGGCGCTTTCGTCGACCTCGTCCGGGCTCTGGCCGACCTCGGCGCCCATCCCATCGACCGCCTCGGCGGGCAGCGGCGCGACGCGCGGCAGCACCTTCAAGCGGGCCACGGTGGCAACGCCATCGGCATGCGCGGCGGCAGCGGCATGCGCGGCACGAGCGGCCTCCTCAGCGTTGGCGGCATCGACATCCACACTCGCGTCGAGCTCCGGCACCGCCAGCGGCGCCGCGTGCGGCTGCACCCGCGCCCACCAACTCGCCGATGCGCTCTGGCGCTTGGCCGGCGTGCGGCTCAGCAGCAGCCGATGACGCGCCCGGGTCATGGCGACATAGAGCGCGTTCAGCTCCTCGCGCTGGCGCTGCTCCTTTTCGTCGTCGAGCAGCGCCTGCAGCGACGGCGGCGGTTTCGCCTCTGAGACGATGAAAGCCACGGTCCGCGGCACCGGCTCCTGCACCGGCCATGAGATCGCCAGCGCCATGCTCTCGGCGCGCGCCGGCCCGGCTTCCGCGTCCATCAGGACCACGACCTTGGCCTCCAGGCCCTTGGCGCCATGCACCGTCAGCAGCTGCACCGCATCGGGCTCGGCGGGCGCGGCCAGCTTCAGCGCGCGGCTCTTCAGCGCCCGCACGAAGCCGTACAACCCGGCATAGCGCCCGCCGTCGAGCTCCAGCGCGAGCGCCAGCAGCGCCTCGACCGCATGCAGCCGCGCACGGCGCTCGCTGGCCGGCACGGCCGCGGCCAGGCGAGCCATCAGGTCGCCCTCGTCGACGATCGCATCCAGCAGGTCGTGCGGGCTGCGCAGCGCGGCCACCGACGCCCAGCGCGACAGCAGGCCCTGCGCGCGTCGCAGCGGCTCGCTCAGCGACGCCGGCTCGGCCTGCAGCAGGACCTCCCACCAGGAGCGTGTGACCGGCCCGGTCGAGCTGGCTGCGGATTCGTCACTGTCCGCCGAGCCGTTCGGCGGCGCGTCGTCAGCCAGAGGCGCTTCATCGACCGCGGGCGTCGACCGGCGCGCTTGCGGCGGCTCCTGGCCGAGCCAATGCGCGGAGCGCGACTCGGCCGCGAGCCACAGCAGGTCGGCCTCGGTGGCGCCGAACAAGGGGCTGCGCAGCGCATGCGCCAGCGACAGCTGATGCCCGCTGGACGCCAGCGCATCCAGCAGCGCGAGCAGGTCCCGCACGTCCGGCGCGTCGAGCAGCGCCATGTCCTCCGGCGCCGCATGCGCGATGCCCAGGCCCTTGAGCACCTGCGCCAGCACCCGCA
>Ga0209370_1000190_pt1 | contig 117006 bp, 99 predicted proteins | sample AgamicAtPrz_FD_187164 | JGI IMG/M metagenome (GOLD analysis project Ga0209370, IMG submission 187164) | Agave microbial communities from Guanajuato, Mexico - At.P.rz (SPAdes) (version 2) | ecosystem: Host-associated > Plants > Phyllosphere > Phylloplane/Leaf | place: Guanajuato, Mexico...
GGATGGCGGCCAGAGGCGAAGCGAGACAGGACAAAATTGCCGGGAGCAATTTTGAACAACGCTTGCGTTGGCCCCGAAGGGGCGAGTCCCATGGATGGGACGAGTAATCACGAGTTGAGCCGACCGCGGGTAGGAGGTCGGAAGGTGAGCGTAGTGCGAAGCACCGATTTCTTTGCGGGGCCGCGGGGATTGAAAAGGGGGCCGCGGTGGCCCCCTTTTCCCGTTCACGTGTGCGAGAACGTCATTATCTACTGGTCATAAAGTGAACGGAACAAACAACAGCGTTCAAGTATTGAACAAAAAAATCAAAGCACCTTATGCGGCCCAAAACACTCATAATGAATCTTATCCGCACTCACCCCCTGTGCCACCAGCTGCTTCGCCGCAAACTGCATAAACACCACCGGGCCACAGAGATAAAACTCCATCTCCGGCGCGTCGAACAGCCCTTCGAGCTGCGCCAGCTCCATCAGCCCTTCGCTGGTAAAACGCATCGCCGCGCGATCGGCGTCGGTCGGCAGGCGATACCAGGTATGGGCGGCGAAATGCGGCAGCTCGGCGGCAAGCGCTTTCACTTCGTCGTCAAAGGCGTGCACATCCCCGTTTTCAGCGGCGTGCAGCCAGTTCACCTGCGCGGCGTGCTTGTTTTTCGCCAGGGTATCGAGCATCGCCAGCATCGGGGTCTGGCCTACGCCCGCGGAGATCAGCGTAACCGGCGTATTCGCCTCAACCGCCATAAAGAAATCACCCGCCGGGGCCGCGAGATGCACCACGTCACCCACTTTCGCTTCATTATGCAGCCAGGTGGAGACCTGACCGCCTTCCTCGCGTTTTACCGCGATACGGTAGCTTTTGCCGTTTGGACTGCGGGTCAGGGAGTATTGGCGGATCTCCTGATGCGGGAAACCCTCCGGCTTCAGCCAGACGGCAAGGTACTGGCCAGGCTGGTAGTCGGCAACCGGCTGCCCGTCGACGGGCTCAAACTCAAAGCTGGTAATCAGCGCGCTGCGCGGGGTTTTTTCTACAATGCGGAAAGGGCGTGTGCCTTCCCAGCCGCCTTTCTTGCTGGCGTGCTCGCTGTAGATCTGCGCTTCGCGGTTGATAAACACATTTGCCAGCACGCCGTAGGCTTTACCCCAGGCGTCCAGCACCTCCTGGCCCGGGCTGAACATCTCGTCCAGGGTCGCCAGCAGATGTTCACCCACGATGTTGTACTGCTCGGGTTTGATCTGGAAGCTGGTATGTTTCTGGGCAATCTTCTCTACCGCCGGCAGCAGGGCAGGCAGGTTTTCGATATTGCTGGCGTAGGCGGCAATGGCGTTGAACAGGGCCTCACGCTGATCGCCGTTACGCTGGTTGCTCATATTGAAAATCTCTTTGAGCTCCGGATTATGGGCGAACATGCGATCGTAAAAATGGGCGGTGAGCTTAGGGCCGGTTTCGACCAGCAGCGGAATAGTGGCTTTAACCGTAGCGATGGTTTGTGCATCAAGCATAGCGATTTCCTTTCATGTAACTTTAATGATGTATTTTATATACATCTTATAAAAAATAACCCTTCTTTGTAAATGGTTCTTTGCAACATGAAATATACGCATCACAAACCTGAAAAGAAATCCCCTGTCGCAGGCCGGGCGCTTATTACTCAAACCCTTGCGCGACGGGCAGGTAAACGTTTGCGTAAAATCCTTTGTCAAGACCTGTTATCACAGAACGATTCAGTTATACTGTTGCCCGTCGTCCATCAGGACTGCCTTTTCAGGCCAAAATTTACTTGTTAGCTGAGTCAGGAGATGCGGATGTTAAAGCGTGAAATGAACATTGCCGATTATGATGCCGAACTGTGGCAGGCTATGGAGCAGGAAAAAGTACGTCAGGAAGAGCACATCGAACTGATCGCCTCCGAAAACTACACCAGCCCGCGCGTGATGCAGGCGCAGGGCTCTCAGCTGACCAACAAATACGCTGAAGGTTATCCGGGCAAGCGCTACTACGGCGGTTGCGAATATGTGGATATCGTTGAGCAGCTGGCTATCGATCGCGCAAAAGAGCTGTTTGGCGCCGACTACGCTAACGTCCAGCCACACTCCGGCTCCCAGGCTAACTTCGCCGTCTACACCGCGCTGCTGCAGCCGGGCGATACCGTGCTCGGTATGAACCTGGCGCAGGGCGGCCACCTGACTCACGGCTCCCCGGTTAACTTCTCCGGCAAGCTTTACAACATCATCCCTTACGGCATCGATGAAACCGGTAAAATTGACTACGAAGACATGGCGAAGCAGGCCAAAGAGCACAAGCCGAAGATGATCATCGGCGGCTTCTCTGCCTACTCCGGTATCGTTGACTGGGCAAAAATGCGTGAAATCGCAGACAGCATCGGCGCGTACCTGTTCGTTGACATGGCGCACGTTGCCGGTCTGATCGCCGCGGGCGTTTACCCGAACCCGGTTCCGCATGCGCATGTCGTTACCACCACCACCCACAAAACCCTGGCGGGTCCGCGCGGCGGCCTGATCCTGGCGAAAGGCGGTGATGAAGAGCTGTACAAAAAACTGAACTCTGCCGTCTTCCCGAGCGCGCAGGGCGGCCCGCTGATGCACGTTATCGCCGCGAAAGCCGTAGCGCTGAAAGAAGCGATGGAGCCTGAGTTCAAGGTTTACCAGCAGCAGGTTGCTAAAAACGCCAAAGCGATGGTGGAAGTGTTTCTGAACCGCGGCTACAAAGTGGTTTCCGGCGGTACGGAAAACCACCTGTTCCTGCTGGATCTGGTGGATAAAAACCTGACCGGTAAAGAAGCCGATGCCGCTCTGGGCCGCGCTAACATCACCGTTAACAAAAACAGCGTACCGAACGATCCTAAGAGCCCGTTCGTGACCTCCGGTATCCGTATCGGTTCGCCGGCCGTTACCCGCCGCGGCTTCAAAGAAGCGGAAGTAAAAGAGCTGGCCGGCTGGATGTGTGATGTGCTGGACAACATCAACGACGAAGCCACCATCGAGCGCGTCAAAGGTAAAGTTCTGGAGATCTGCGCCCGCTTCCCGGTTTACGCATAAGTCTGCTTTACCCCACTAAAAAAAGGCCGCGCTTGCGGCCTTTTTTATGGCTAACGCCGGTCGATGGCGTCTCAGCCAGCCGCCAGCGCATCTTCAACGAATAAGTAGCCGATACCAATTATTTGCTGCTGCCGGGTTAGGCCGCCAAAGGCGATTTCCGTTTGCCGGTTACGCACGGCGTCCCCTTGATCGAAGGGGGTAAACCCAATCTGACGGTTAATGGTCTGCAACCAGCGTTCGCCAAAGGCGCAGCTGCGGCCATAAAACCAGATCTGGTTGATATTGAGGATATTGAGCAGATTATAGAGCGTCAGGCCGATAGCGTTGGCGGCCTCGTCTGCCCAGCGCTGAATGCGGGCATCTCCCTGACGCCAGGCCTCAAGCAGCTGCAGGCTGGTGAGGGTATCCGGGTCGAGACTCAGGGAGCCGGGCTGAGATTTCAGCCACAGCCGCGCCTGTTTTTTAAGGGCCGATAAGGAGGCGACCGTCTCCAGGCAGCCGTATCGCCCGCAGGCGCAGGCCACGCCGTCGCGATCGAATATGGTGTGGCCAATCTGCCCGCTGCCGTTCAGCGTCCCGCGATAGACCTGGCCGTTAATGACGAACGAAGAGCCGATGCCGTAATCGACGTTAATGACGCAAAAATCGTCGCGGTTTGCCGGGTTTTGCCATTTTTCCGCCAGTGCCAGCATCACGCAGTCGTTATCCACCATTACCGTAATGTCCAGCTTCTCTTCCAGCAGATATTTAATCTCGACCGGTTTTTTCCAGGGGGCCTGGGGCATTACCTGAGAAACCCCGGTGGCGGTATCCACCTGTCCATGAATGCCTAACGCCAGATTAATGCGCTGCCCCGGCCACCGTTTACGCTGCTGCTGCCACAGGCTCTCGATGGCCTGCAGCAGCGTCTCTGGCGTGCGGGCGTTGACGTCGGTCCAGATGAAGTCTCCCAGCGGCGACATGCGGCCGTCGATCAGCTGGCTTTCAATGCTGGTGGGGCTGACGTTCATGCAGAGTATCAGTGGACCCTCATCCGGGATCTGGTAATGGCCGCTGTTCATTCCCCGCGTGCTGAGGTTTTCGCTGGAATGTGCCAGCTTTTTGTCGGCGACCAGCTCATCCAGAATTTTACTGACGGCAGGAATCGACAGCCCGGTGTGCTGCGCCAGCTGCGATTTGCTCAGGCGCCTGTAGCGCCAGATAAGGGCCATAATGGTGTGTCGGTTGTGCTGCCGCACCCTCTGATTATTCAGACCGGCTATCTGCATTTCACTAAACTCCGTTAATTGTATTGCGTGAGCATTACGCAATCAGCGCGCTGAATTCCTCTCTACACTGCCATCCTATAACTTTTTACTGTTGTTTGTTTACTGGAGGGTGAATATGTCTGGAGCAGTGAAGATTTGGCGGGAGACCGTCACATTACCGACGTGGACCACAGGAGCAGAAGATACCAACCCGATGTTCCTGGAGAAGCGCGTGTACCAGGGCTCCTCTGGCGCGGTCTACCCCTACGGCGTGACCGATACCCTGACCGGAATCCGCGAGATGCGCGATTACCAGGCGGTGTGGATGGAAAATGACTACATTCGCATCATGCTGCTGCCGGAGTTGGGCGGGCGTATTCACCGTGCGTATGACAAAGTCCAGCAGCGTGATTTCGTCTATTACAACGAAGTAGTGAAGCCGGCGCTGGTGGGCCTGCTGGGGCCGTGGATCTCTGGCGGGATCGAATTTAACTGGCCGCAGCACCATCGCCCAACCACCTTTATGCCCGTCGACGTGACCATCCAGCCACAGGAGAGCGGGGCGCAGACCGTCTGGCTTGGTGAGGCCGAGCCGATGCGCGGCCTGCAGGTGATGACCGGCTTTACGCTCTACCCGGACCGGGCGCTGGTTGAGATCGTTGGCAAAGTCTTCAACGGCAACGCCACGCCGCGCCACTTCCTGTGGTGGGCGAACCCGGCAGTGAAGGGCGGGGACGATCATCAGAGCGTCTTCCCGCCGGACGTCACGGCGGTGTTTGATCACGGCAAGCGCGCGGTGTCGGCCTTCCCGATCGCCACCGGCACCTACTATAAGGTCGACTACTCGGCGGGCGTGGATATCTCGCGCTACAAAAACGTGCCGGTCCCCACCTCCTACATGGCGGAAAAATCGGATTACGATTTTGTCGGCGCCTACCATCACGGCGAGCGGGGCGGCCTGCTGCACGTGGCCGATCACCATATCTCTCCGGGCAAAAAGCAGTGGTCCTGGGGCCATGACGATTTTGGCTGCGCCTGGGATCGCAATCTGACCGACGAAAACGGCCCCTATATCGAGCTGATGACCGGCGTCTTTACCGATAACCAGCCTGATTTCACCTGGCTTGCACCCTATGAAGAGAAGATCTTCGTGCAGAATTTCCTGCCCTACAGCGAGCTGGGGCAGGTGCAGAACGCCAACACCCAGCTGGCGCTTAAGCTGGAGCGCCGCGAGCAGCAGCTTCACCTCGGCCTGTACGCCATCGCCCCGCTTAAGGCCGTGCGTCTAGAACTCATCGCTGATGACAAACCGGTGTGGGAGACCGCGCTGTCCCTGATGCCGGGGGAAAGCTGGCAGCAGGCGCTGGCGGATAACTGGCCGCAGCGCTTAACTCTGAGGGTAAAAGACAGCGCGGGCCGCACACTGCTGCACTACCAGGAACATATCGCCGAAGAGACGCCGCTGCCGGACCCGGCCACCGCGCCCGCCATGCCGGAAGCCATCAGCAACAGCGATGAGCTCTATTTTATTGGTCAGCATCTGGAGCAGTACAACCACGCCAGCCGCTATGCGGAAGATTACTACCGCCGCGCGCTGGAGCTGGATGCCCACGACTACCGCAACAACGTGGCGCTGGGCACCCTGGCGCTGAACCGCGCCGACTGGGCGCTGGCGCAGCGCTGTGCCGAAGCCGCGCTGGTGCGGGCGCATAAGCTGAATAAAAACCCCCGCGACGGCGAAGCCAGCCAGCTGCTGGCGACGGCGCTGGAGCGGCAGGGGAACGACGATGCCGCATGGGATCATTATTATAAAGCCTCATGGAGCGGCAACTGCCGGGATGCGGCATTCTGGTCTCTGGCGCGGCTGGCGATGAAGCGCGGGAACTTCGCCGACGCGCTGGAAAAAGTCGACATCAGCCTTGGCATCAACGCCAGTAACAATCTGGCGATGGGGCTCAAAGCCCTTGCTCTGGCAGAGGTTGAAGGCAAAGAAGCGGCGCAGGCATATATTGATCGCTGCCTGCAAACCCACCCTCTCAGCTACGCCCTGCACTATGCCCGCTGGGCCATTGGCCGGGACGGCGCTGCGCGTGACCAGCTGCTGCAGGTCACCGGCCGTCGCGGGGCCAACGCCTGCCTGCTGGCGGGCTGGTTAATCTCGATGGGCATGCGCGACGCGGCCCGCGAGATGCTGGACCTGCTCGACAGCCAGGAGACCTTGCCCCAGCTGTGGCGCGCCGCGCTTAGCGACGAGCCCGCCATCCGCGGCCGCTATATTACCGCCGCCCGCCGCTGTCAGGGCAACCGGGTGCGTTTCCCGAACGCGCTGGACGAAGTGCAGATGCTGCAAACCCTGCAGGATGACCCTTTCGCCCGCTACCTGCTGGGCTGCTTCTGGTACAGCAAACGCCGTTACGACGATGCGGTGGCCTGCTGGCAAGCCACCCTCGAACAGGAGCCGCAGTTTGCTCCCGCCCACCGCCTGCTAGGGATCTACGCCTGGAATAAACAGCACAGTCTGGCGCGGGCAGAGCAGCATCTGCAGCGTGCCGTGGAATTGGAGCCGGATAACCCGCGCTTCCTGTTTGAGCTGGATTATCTTAATAAGCTCACCGGCCAGCCGGTGGCGAAACGCCTCGCCATGCTCACCGAGCGGGAAACGATAGCGCTGAAGCGCGACGACCTGACCGCAGAGCTGTTGAGCCTGTGGAACTGCGCCGGGTGCTACGACGCGGCGGCAAAGGTGCTTGCAGAGCGCCAGTTCCATCCATGGGAGGGGGGAGAAGGCAAGGTGACCGGGCAGTACCTGCTCAACCAGCAGCACCGTGCGTTGCAGCACATCGCCCGCGGCGAGTTCCGCGGGGCGATTGCCCTGCTGCAGGCGGCGCTGAGTTATCCCCACAACCTGGGGGAGGGACGCCTGCCGGGACAAACCGATAACGATATCTGGTATCTGTTGGGCTACTGCCACGCTCGTGGCGATGCGCCTGCCGAGGCGCAGCGCTGCTTTGAACGGGCGGCGCAGGGGGGCTCGACCCTCGATGCCGGGCGCTACTACAACGATCAGCCGGCGGATTACCTGTTCTGGCAGGGAATGGCCCTGCGCCAGCTGGGGGAGCGTGCGGCGGCTGAGCGCCACTTCCAGGCCTTCCTGGCGTGGGTACAGGCCCATCGCGACGACGTTCCGGAGGCCGATTTCTTTGCGGTCTCGCTGCCGGATCTGGTGGTGCTGGATACTCCAGCCGGTCAACAACATCAGCAGCACTGCCTGTTTATTGAGGCGCTGGGCCATGCCGGGCTGGGCGACCTTGCCGCCTGTAACCGTCAGCTGGGTGCCTTACTGGCCCTGCATCCGGCCCATGACAAAGCGCATCTGATCCAGCATGCGCAGACCACCGGCATTTTTCATTAACTGACCTGGCGGGTGGGGGAACCCACCCGTTAACCCTCTGTACCCTGCGTTTCCCTTAAAGAGGAATCAACATGAATAACAGTGCGCAGACACAACTAAAAATGGGCTACGTCTGGACAATCTGTCTGGTCGCCGCCTGCGGTGGATTGCTGTTTGGCTACGACTGGGTGGTGATTGGCGGGGCCAAACCTTTCTATGAGGCCTGGTTCTCTATTACCGACCCGGCGCAGTCCGGCTGGGCGATGAGTTCCGCGCTGGTGGGCTGCATCTTCGGGGCGCTTATCTCCGGCTGGTGTGCCGATAAATTTGGCCGCAAGTGGCCGCTTATTCTCTCGGCGGTGCTGTTCAGCGCCTCGGCGTGGGGCACGGCGATGGCGAGCAGCTTTGACATGTTCGTGGTCTATCGCATCGTCGGCGGCGTCGGGATTGGCCTGGCCTCCGCCCTCAGCCCGCTCTATATCGCCGAAGTCAGCCCGGCGGACAAGCGCGGCCGCTTCGTGGCTATCAACCAGCTGACCATCGTGGTCGGCGTGCTGGCGGCGCAGCTGATTAACCTGATGATTGCCGAGCCGGTGGCGGCGGGCGCCACCCAGGAGGCCATCGTCCAGACCTGGAACGGGCAAACCGGCTGGCGCTGGATGTTCGGCGCCGAGCTGGTGCCGGCCCTGGCGTTCCTGGTGCTGATGTTTTTTGTTCCGGAATCTCCGCGCTGGCTGATGAAGGCCGGCAAGCCGGAACGTGCCCGCGCCATGCTGGAGCGTATTGGCACCCCGGAGTACGCCAGCCGGACCTTAAAAGAGATTGCCCACACCCTGGAAAAAGATACCCAGAAGGTGGCCTTCTCCACGCTGCTGCAGCCGCAGGTTAAACCGATTGTGATTATCGGCATGGTGCTGGCGATGTTCCAGCAGTGGTGCGGGATCAACGTTATCTTCAACTATGCCCAGGAGATCTTTGCCTCCGCCGGGTTTGATATCAACGACACCCTGAAGTCAATTGTGGCGACCGGCATCATCAACCTGGTCTTCACCCTGGCGGCGCTGCCGCTGGTGGACAAAATTGGCCGCCGCAAGCTGATGCTGCTGGGCGCATCCGGCCTGACCATCATCTACGTGCTGATTGCCAGCGCCTACGCGATGAATATCATGGGCTGGCCGGTTCTGCTGCTGGTGCTGGCGGCGATTGCTATCTATGCCCTGACGCTGGCTCCGGTGACCTGGGTGCTGCTGTCAGAGATCTTCCCCAACCGCGTGCGCGGCCTGGCGATGTCGATGGGCACGCTGGCGCTGTGGATCGCCTGCTTCCTGCTGACCTACACCTTCCCGCTGCTCAATGCCGGACTGGGCGCGGCGGGCAGCTTCCTGCTCTACGGGGTAATCTGCGCCGCCGGGTATCTCTACATCCTGCGTAAAGTTCCGGAAACCAAAGGCGTGACGCTGGAGGCGCTGGAAGAACAGCTGGAGAAACAGCATGGTAAGGTGGCCGCGACGGCGGATGCCGGGCGCATACACTGATGGACCTGTTGTTGTTTGAAAACGCGCATCTGCGGATGCGCGTCAACCCGCAGGGCGGCGGATTGCAGGAACTCTTCTCCCACACGCACGGGCAGCCCGTGCTGTGGGACGAGGGCGACAGCGCGCTGTTTCCGATGGTGCCGCTGGCCAATCGGGTGGCAGGCAATCGCTTTGCGTTTCAGGGGCGAGAGATTACTCTGCCGCAAAGCCCGGTGGATGAGCGCTTCTTTTTGCACGGGGACGGCTGGCAGGCGCGATGGCAGGTGGCGTCGCGGACGGATACGGCGTGTATCCTCACGCTGCGCCGCCAGTATGACTGCGGCTTTGATTATCAGGCTTCGCTGCGCTACCGGCTGAACGAGCATGTTCTGCGCGCGGAGCTGACGCTCACCCATCTCGGGCCGCAGCCGATGCTGTACGGCCTGGGCTTTCATCCGTGGTTTTACTTTGATGCCAGAAGCCGCCTGCAATTTTCCGCCAGCGGCTACTGGCCGGAAGGGGAGCACCATTTGCCGCTGGGGTGGCAGAGCGAAATCCCGTCGGATATGGATTTCAGCGCGGCGCGGCAGGGGGGCGATCGCTGGCTGAATGTCGGCTATTCCGGCTGGAACGGCGTGGCGCTCATCGAACACGATGTGATGAGGGTCACAATTACCGCGCAAACACCGTGGCTGATGCTGTTCAGAATGTCGGGTAAATCGTTCTTATGCTTCGAGCCGCAGAGCCATCCGGTCAATGCCCACAACATGGCCGGGCAGCCCGGGCTGGTGGTCTTAGGCCCCGGTAACAGTACCCGCTTTTCGATGGAAATTGCTGTCGAAAAGGGCTGTTAATAAGCGGTTAATACCCGCTTGCGCCAGCCCGTTTTTACCGCCAGACTATCGCCTCCAAAACGGGAGGGATTCATGGTTTTGCATTCCACGCGCTGGCTGGCGCTCAGCTATTTCACCTACTTTTTTAGCTACGGTATTTTTCTGCCTTTCTGGAGCGTCTGGCTCAAGGGAACGGGGCTGACGCCGGAGACCATCGGCGTACTGCTTGGCGCAGGCCTCGTAGCCCGCTTTCTCGGCAGCCTGCTGATTGCGCCCCGCGTCAGTGATCCCGCCCTGCTTATCAAAGCGTTACGCGTGCTGGCGCTGCTCACCCTGGTGTTTGTTGCCGGCTTCTGGGTCAGCCAGCAGTTTGCCTGGCTGATGGTGGTGATGGTGGGCTTTAACCTTTTCTTCTCCCCGCTGGTGCCGCTCACGGACGCGCTGGCGAATACCTGGCAAAAACAGATCACCATGGACTATGGCCGGGTGCGCCTGTGGGGCTCGATTGCCTTTGTAATTGGCTCGGCGCTGGTGGGTAAGCTGGTCAGCCTCTATGACTACCACGCCATTCTGGCGCTGCTGAGTATTGGCATTCTCTCTATGCTGCTCGGCATGCTGCTGCGCCCTTCGGTGATGCCGCAGGGCGAGAGCCGCCAGCAGGAGAGCGCCGGCTGGCCCGCCTGGCGGGCGCTGGTTATCCAGAGCTGGCGTTTTCTCGCCTGCGTCTGCCTGCTGCAGGGTGCCCACGCCGCCTACTACGGCTTCAGCGCCATTTACTGGCAGGGGGCAGGGTATTCCGCCTCCGTGGTGGGCTATCTCTGGTCGCTCGGGGTAGTTGCAGAGGTCATTATTTTTGCCTTCAGCAACCGGCTCTTCCGCCGCTTCAGTGCCCGGGATCTGCTGCTGCTCTCCGCCGTCTGCGGGCTTCTGCGTTGGGGAATTATGGGCTGGACGACGGAGCTGCCGTGGCTCATCGTGGCGCAGATCCTGCACTGCGGGACCTTTACCGTCTGCCATCTGGCAGCGATGCGCTACATTGCGGCCCGCGAGGGTGGGGACGTGATCCGCCTGCAGGCGGTTTACTCCGCGGTTGCCATGGGGGGCAGTATCGCGGTAATGACCGTTTTTGCCGGCTTCCTCTACCAGCACCTTGGTGCGGGCGTCTTCTGGGTGATGGCGCTGCTGGCGCTGCCGGCGATGGTTCTGCGCCCGCGCATCGCAGGGCGCTAAGATTCCAGCATGACGCGAATATGTTCCTGCTGCTGCGCATTCAGGGTCTCAACGGCGTGAATGAGCGGCGGCGAGAACAGCGGCAGGGCGGTGGTGTAAGGCGTAATGACCAGCGCCGCCTCCCTGGGCGCCCCCTCCTTCTGAAAAGCCTCCAGCGACAGATAGCGAATGTTCAGCGGCAGCAGCGTCAGCTCCCTGAGCTGCTGTTCAATCGCCGTTTCGCAGGCCTTATCTTCCCCGGTGAGTAACACCACCTGCTTTTCATGCAGATCGTTCTCCTGCATCAGCCAGGCGCCAAAAATCACCGCCACCAGGCTGGCCTCTTCATGGGAAAACTGCAGGCCAAACTCCGTCTCCAGCTCCGAGAGCGCATCCTGGGTGGTGCGCATCAGGCGCGGATAGAGGCGATCTATCTCCTCCGCCAGGCTATTGTCGATGCCAATACCGAACAGCGACCGATCCAGCGCCTGGGCCAGGTGAATATAGAGCTGATCGGTGAGCCCCTGCTCGTCGCTAAAGCGCATCCCCGTGCGGGTATGGAAACGGGCAATCATGCGCAGGATGGCCTGGCGCAGCCGCTCGTCCTGCTGCTGCCTGTCGCGCAGCGGATCCGGAATGCGCAGCATCATAAACAGCAGCGTCAGAAAAGCCTGTTCGTCGGCATGGGGCAACTGCGTCACCCGGCGCTGCCAGTGGCGCACTATCTCCTGCGCCATCAGGTATTCGCCCCGCTGCTCCGTCCAGCTGCGCTGAACGGGAGAGAAGAGCGGCGACTGGCCGAGGTGGTGCTGCATCAGGCAGTACTGTAAATAGAGCTGCAAAAACTGCACGTCCCGGCATTCAAACTGGCGCTGCAGGCGGCGGGCGCAGAAGTTGATCAGCGCCCGCAGGTTGGTATCGTCATACAGGGTGCGGGCAATACCGCACTGTTTAAGCGCGGTTTTAAGAGATGGGGTAAACTGCTGCGCGACAAAGTGCGGGCACAGCCGCTGGGCGCGCCGAAGCCAGTGCAGCAAACATAAGCGTTGATCAAGCGTCGTGCCTTCAATCCGGTAGCTGCCGTCATGGTGCGTGGCGATATCGAGCCGGTGATAGCGCTGGATTTCATCACGCGTCTCGGCTATATCTTGCCGGGCAATGATGCCATCGACACCGTTGATCTCACCGATGCGCTGCTCGGTGGCGATAAAATCCGGCAGGTAGAGCATCAGGAGCACCTGGCAGCGGCGCTGCGAACTGGAAAGCACAGATGGCATTTCGAGAGTCGTCATCATCTGCAAGGTTCCAGTGAGTGTGTTCGATAAGAATAGCTAAAGGATCGTTGCCCGAAAGCCTGCGCAAGGGGCTTTCCTTCAGGAATGCGGGCGAACATCACAGAATTTTTGACGCGAGTAACAGATGCAAATAGTTAAACAAAGCGCCACGGCGCTCTTTTTTGCGCTTTTATCTGCCAGCGTAGCCGCGCATCCCCACAGTTTTATTACGCTGAAAACGGAGCTGGTGGCTAACGACACCCAGCTCACCGGGCTGAAGATGCGCTGGACCATGGATGAAATCACCTCCGCCGATCTGCTATACGACGCGGGGGATGCCCGGCCGGGGGATGAGATCTGGAAAAAGCTGGCGGCGGAGGTGATGGCCAACGTATTGGGCCAGCACTATTTCACCGAGTTCTGGCATAACGGCCAGAAGGTGAAGTTTCTTAATCGTCCCAGCGAGTACGGGATGAGCCGCGACGGCCATCAGGCGGTGCTGACCTTTGTCCTGCCCCTGGCGCAGCCGCAGCCGCTGGCGGGACAGAAATACAGCTTCTCGACCTTCGATCCGACCTACTACGTGGACATGCGCTATGCCGCAGAGGGCGACGTCACCCTGCCGGCGGCGCTGCAAAAGAGCTGTCGCCTGACGGTGCACACCCCCCAGCCGAGCGAGGAGACGCTTAACTTCGCCATCGCGCTGGATAAAGACGATGCGCCGCCGGAGGATATGGAGCTCGGCAAGCAGTTTGCCCAGCAGGTGACCTTACAATGTCAGTAATTTATTCGCCGAACGTCCGCGCGCGGCGCTGGCTGCAACTCTGGCCGCTGGGGCTCTTTGCGCTGCTGGCCCTGGCCGGCGCGCTCTGGCTCTGGCAGGCCTGGCCGCAGGTGATGATGCAGAGCATTATCTGGCAGCGTGAGGTCAACCAGCAGATGAGCGGCCTGCTGAAAGCGGTGGCGGCCGATCCCACCCGGGCTGGCGGATCGCTGCTGATCTTCAGCCTGCTGTACGGCGTGCTCCACGCCCTCGGGCCGGGGCATGGCAAAATCGTCATCACCACCTGGCTTGCCACCCATCCTTCGAAGCTAAAATCCAGTATTGGCCTGACGCTGGCCTCTTCTTTACTGCAGGGCGTGGTGGCGATTGCGCTGGTCGTCGTCGTGCTCGGCCTGCTGCAGCTGCCCGCGCGCCAGCTTCATGCCAGCAGCTTCTGGCTGGAGAAGGGGAGCTATGCCCTGGTGGGCGTGCTGGGGCTGCTGCTGTGCTGGCGGGCGCTGAAAAAGCTGCGCATACTGCTACGCAAACCTTCCTTTAAACGCTTTACGCCGCACCACGTGCATGACGCCCGATGCGGCTGCGGCCATCAGCATCTGCCGACGCAGGCGCAGCTACGGCGCGGCGACGACTGGCGTGCCAGGCTGATGATTATTCTCTCTATGGGGATGCGGCCCTGTTCCGGGGCCATTATGGTGCTGCTGTTCAGTAAGGTGATTGGCGTCTTCGGCTGGGGCATAGCCTCGGCGCTGGCTATGTCGGCGGGCACTTCCGTGACCATCTCTGCTCTGGCGCTGCTGGTGCACAGTTTTCGCCAGCTGGCCATCAGGCTGAGCGGCAATAAAACGCCGGTTCTGTGGCGGCAAATAGGCTGGACGACTTTGGCTTTAACGGGCGGAGTGATTCTGATTGCGGCGGCGGTGGTGATGTGGCTGAGCGCGGTGCCGGTGGGGCGGGGGTTAAGGCCATTTTAAAATAGCCCCTCGCCGGCATGAGCGAGGGGCAGACGTGCCTGAATTAACGCTTCAGGGCTTCGCTCAGTTCGTCACGCATGCTGGCCAGCATGGATTTCACCACGCGCGGGTTACCGGCAACGATGTTGCCCGTCAGCATGTAGTTATGACCGCCGGTGAAATCGCACACCAGCGCGCCGGCTTCGCGGGCAATCAGCTCGCCAGCGGCAAAGTCCCACGGCTTGAGGCCAATCTCAAAGTAACCGTCAACGCGGCCCGCTGCCACATAGCACAGATCCAGCGCGGCTGAACCGGCGCGGCGGAAGTCGGCGCACTCGGTGAACAGTTTGCCGAGGATCTTCATGTAGGCAGGCGCATGCTGTTTGGCCTTGAACGGGAAGCCGGTCGCCAGGATGGTGCCATCCAGATCGCGGGCGGTGCTGCCGCGCAGGCGGTAGCCGTTCAGCTGTGCGCCCTGGCCGCGGGTGGCGGTGAAGAGTTCGTTGCGCATTGGATCGTAAACCACGGCGACTTCAGTACGGCCTTTGATGCGTACGGCGATAGAGACGGAGAAGTGCGGCAGACGTTTTACGAAGTTGGTGGTGCCATCCAGCGGATCGATAACCCATTGAACATCCTGATCTTCGCCCTCATGCTCACCGCTTTCTTCGGTGATGATGGTGTGCTGCGGGTAAGATTTGCGAATGGTTTCGATAATCACGGCTTCTGCGGCTTTATCGACGTTAGTCACAAAGTCATTGCTGCCTTTCTGGCTGGTTTCTACGGAATCAGGTGTTTCGTAGTGCTTGGCAATTACATTACCCGCCTTGCGCGCTGCGCGCACGGCGATGGTCAACATTGGATGTTGCATCGGTTACTCTCACTGGATGTTAAAGAACGGGGGAAACGAAAACGGCGCAGAGTATAGCAGCGAGTTCGGAATATGTCTTCCGTTTATGATAGCATGGCCGAATATTCTTCCGACTCAGAAAAACTATGCTGCAAAATATCCGAATCGTGCTGGTCGAAACCTCTCATACCGGCAACATGGGCTCCGTCGCCCGCGCTATGAAAACGATGGGCTTGACCAACCTCTGGCTGGTTAATCCGCTGGTTAAACCCGACTCACAGGCTATCGCCCTTGCGGCAGGCGCCAGCGACGTCATTGGCAATGCGCAGATCGTCGATACCCTCGACGAGGCCCTGGCCGGCTGTAGCCTGGTTGTCGGCACCAGCGCCCGCTCCCGCACGCTGCCCTGGCCGATGCTGGATCCGCGCGAGTGCGGCCTGAAAAGCGTCTCTGAAGGCGCCCATGCGCCGGTAGCGCTGGTGTTTGGCCGCGAGCGCGTTGGCCTGACCAACGAAGAGCTGCAAAAGTGTCACTACCACGTCGCCATTGCCGCTAACCCGGAGTACAGCTCGCTGAACCTGGCGATGGCGGTACAGGTTATTGCCTACGAAGTGCGTATGGCCTGGCTGGCCACTCAGGAAACCCCGCAGCCGGCAGAGCCGGAAGAGGCACCTTATCCGCTGGTGGACGATCTGGAGCGATTCTACGGCCATCTGGAGAAGACGCTGCTGGGTACCGGTTTTATCAAGGCCGACCATCCGGGGCAGGTAATGAACAAGCTGCGCCGTCTGTTTACCCGCGCCCGCCCGGAGAGTCAGGAGCTGAACATCCTGCGCGGTATTCTGGCGTCGATCGAGCAGAAGAATAAAGAGTAGTGCCGTTGGTTTTCCCCCTCTCCCCGTGGGAAAGGGCCGGGGTGCGGGCATCGGGCAGCACCCTGTTAAAACGGCACGGATGGTTAAATACCTGACTAAAACAGTCAAGTAAATAGTTGACCATTTTAGTCAGGAATGTCAGACTTGCCCCTGCTATGCAAGACCCCCATTTTACAATAAAAAACCCCGGGCAGGGGCGAGTTTGAGGTTAAGTAAGACATGAGACTGACATCTAAAGGGCGTTATGCCGTGACCGCGATGCTGGACGTTGCGCTCAACTCCGAAGCGGGCCCGGTACCGTTGGCTGATATTTCTGAACGTCAGGGAATCTCCCTCTCTTATCTGGAACAGCTGTTCTCAAGACTGCGTAAAAATGGCCTGGTTTCCAGCGTCCGTGGTCCTGGCGGTGGTTATTTACTGGGTAAAGACGCAGGCAGCATTGCCGTTGGCGAAGTGATTAGCGCGGTAGACGAGTCCGTCGACGCGACCCGTTGCCAGGGTAAAGGTGGTTGTCAGGGCGGCGATAAATGCCTGACTCACGCGCTGTGGCGCGACCTGAGCGACCGTCTTACCGGCTTCCTGAACAACATCACCATCGGTGAGCTGGTTAATAACCAGGAAGTTCTGGATGTGTCCGGGCGTCAGCATAGCCATGAGTCCCAACGCAACACCCGCACGCAGGACGCAATCGACGTCAAACTGCGCGCCTAAATAAAAATGACGCACGCACTTCGGGCGCTCTTCGCTGAGACAGCCTGAAGGCTAAAGCGTCAAAAGAATTCAGAATCAGGCCGGGGCATAACTCGCCCCGCGTACTCGGTCGTACATCCAGCCGGTAGCCTGATTCCTTGCATTAGAGCGATGTACGGAGTTTAAAGAGCAATGAAATTACCGATCTATCTCGACTACTCCGCAACCACGCCGGTGGACCCGCGTGTTGCCGAGAAAATGATGCAGTGTCTGACCCTGGACGGAAACTTTGGTAACCCGGCTTCCCGTTCACACCGTTTTGGCTGGCATGCTGAAGAGGCGGTAGATATCGCCCGTAATCAGATTGCCGAGCTGGTTGGCGCCGACCCGCGTGAAATTGTTTTCACCTCCGGTGCGACCGAATCCGATAACCTGGCGATCAAAGGTGCGGCCAACTTCTATCAGAAAAAAGGCAAGCACATCATCACCAGCAAAACTGAACACAAAGCCGTGCTGGATACCTGCCGCCAGCTGGAGCGTGAAGGGTTTGAAGTAACCTATCTCGCCCCGCAGCGCAACGGTATTATCGACCTCAAAGAGCTCGAAGCGGCAATGCGTGATGACACCATTCTGGTCTCCATCATGCACGTGAACAATGAAATCGGCGTGGTTCAGGATATCGCCACCATCGGCGAACTCTGCCGCGCCCGCGGTATCATCTACCACGTTGATGCGACTCAGAGCGTGGGCAAACTGCCTATCGACCTGAGCCAGCTGAAAGTGGACCTGATGTCCTTCTCCGGCCACAAAATCTACGGCCCGAAAGGCATTGGCGCCCTGTACGTGCGTCGTAAGCCGCGTATCCGTATTGAATCCCAGATGCACGGCGGCGGTCACGAGCGCGGCATGCGTTCTGGTACCCTGCCTGTTCACCAGATTGTGGGCATGGGTGAAGCTTACCGTATCGCCAAAGAAGAGATGGAAACCGAGATGGCACGCCTGCGTACGCTGCGTAACCGTCTGTGGGACGGCGTGAAAGATATGGAAGAAGTTTACCTGAACGGCGATCTGGAGCAGGGCGCGCCAAACATCCTCAACGTCAGCTTCAACTACGTTGAAGGCGAGTCGCTGATTATGGCGCTGAAGGACCTCGCGGTCTCTTCCGGTTCCGCCTGTACTTCTGCAAGCCTCGAGCCATCCTACGTGCTGCGCGCGTTGGGCATGACCGACGAGCTGGCGCACAGCTCAATTCGTTTCTCTTTAGGTCGTTTTACTACCGATGAAGAGATTGACTACACCATCAAGCTGGTTCGCAACTCCATTGGCCGTCTGCGCGAGCTCTCTCCGCTGTGGGAGATGTTCAAAGAGGGCGTGGATCTGAACAGCATTGAATGGTCACATCATTAATCGGTTTATTAAGGAGAATTCAGCATGGCTTACAGCGAAAAAGTTATTGATCATTACGAGAACCCGCGCAACGTTGGCTCTTTCGACAACAGCGATGACAGCGTAGGTAGCGGCATGGTCGGCGCACCGGCCTGTGGCGACGTAATGAAGCTGCAGATCAAAGTTAACAATGAAGGTATCATTGAAGACGCCCGCTTCAAGACCTACGGTTGCGGCTCCGCAATCGCTTCCAGCTCGCTGGTCACCGAATGGGTGAAAGGCAAGTCTCTGGACGAAGCGCAGGCGATCAAAAATACCGATATTGCAGACGAACTCGAACTGCCGCCGGTAAAAATCCACTGCTCTATCCTGGCGGAAGACGCGATCAAAGCCGCAATTGCGGATTACAAAAGCAAACGTGAAGCAAAATAATTAGTTGAGGTTGTTATGTCGATTACCCTTAGCGACAGCGCTGCCGCGCGTGTAAACGCCTTCCTGGCGAACCGTGGTAAAGGCTTTGGCCTGCGACTGGGCGTACGTACTTCAGGCTGTTCCGGTATGGCTTACGTACTGGAGTTTGTTGATGAACCTGCGGCGGAAGATACCGTATTCGAAGACAAAGGCGTGAAGGTGGTGGTCGATGGCAAAAGCCTGCAGTTCCTCAACGGCACTCAGCTGGACTTTGTAAAAGAAGGCCTGAACGAAGGGTTCAAATTCACCAACCCGAACGTAAAAGACGAGTGCGGCTGCGGCGAAAGCTTCCACGTTTAGTCGCGCATTACCTTAAAACCCCACCGCAGGGCTCCTGTGCGTGGGGTTTGCTTTAATCGGCTACCCCTGAGATTGTTATGGATTACTTCACACTCTTCGGATTACCTGCGCAATACTCCATCGATGTCCCGGCGTTAACGACCCGCTTTCAGGATCTGCAGCGTCAGTATCATCCGGATAAATTTGCCAGCGGTACTCAGGCAGAGCAGCTGGCTGCCGTTTCTCACTCAGCAACCATCAACCAGGCGTGGCAGACGCTGCGTAATCCGCTGGCCCGCGCGGAGTATCTCCTCTCCCTGCACGGCTTCGACCTGGCAAGCGAACAGCATACCGTGCGCGACACGGCGTTCCTGATGGAACAGCTGGAGCTTCGCGAAGAGCTGGATGAGATCGAACAGGCCAGAGATGAAGCGCGCCTGGAAAGCTTTATTAAACGGGTAAAAGGGATGTTTGATACCCGTCACCAGCAGATGGTGCAAGAACTCGATAACGAAACCTGGGAGCACGCGGCGGACACCGTGCGTAAACTCCGTTTTCTCGATAAACTGCGCAGCACAGCAGAACAACTCGAAGAAAAGCTGCTCGATTTTTGATTCTGGAAGCTCAACATGGCCTTATTACAAATTAGTGAGCCTGGCTTAAGCGCCGCGCCGCACCAGCGTCGTCTGGCGGTGGGCATTGATTTAGGCACCACCAACTCGCTGGTGGCAACCGTGCGTAGCGGCAAGGCCGAAACCCTGGCAGACGAACAGGGCCAGCACCTGCTGCCGTCGGTCGTACATTACCAGCAGCAGGGCCACACCGTGGGCTACAGCGCCCGCGCCAATGCGGCGAAAGATCCGGCTAATACCATCAGCTCGGTGAAACGCATGATGGGCCGCTCGCTGGCGGATATTCAGGCCCGCTACCCGCATCTGCCTTATCAACTGCAGGCAAGTGAAAACGGCCTGCCGATGATCGCCACCCAGGCCGGGCTGCTGAACCCTATTCGTATTTCCGCCGATATCCTCAAAGCCCTGGCCGCGCGCGCAACCGCCACGCTGGAAGGCGAGCTGGATGGCGTAGTCATTACCGTTCCGGCTTATTTCGATGATGCGCAGCGCCAGGGCACCAAAGACGCCGCGCGTCTGGCGGGCCTGCACGTGCTGCGCCTGCTGAATGAACCCACCGCCGCCGCCATCGCCTATGGCCTGGACTCCGGTCAGGAAGGGGTGATTGCGGTATTCGATCTCGGCGGCGGCACCTTTGATATCTCTATTCTGCGCCTCAGCCGCGGCGTGTTTGAAGTGCTGGCCACCGGCGGCGATTCCGCCCTGGGCGGCGACGACTTCGACCATCTGCTGGCAGATTACATCCGCGAGCAGGCGGGTATCGCCGATCGCAGCGACGATCGCGTCCAGCGTGAACTGCTGGATACGGCCATTGCCGCCAAAATCGCCCTGAGCGATGCGACCTCCGTTACCGTTGAGGTGGCGGGCTGGAAAGGCGAGATTAGCCGCGAGCAGTTCAATGAGCTGATTGCGCCGCTGGTTAAACGCACCCTGCTGGCCTGCCGCCGCGCGCTGAAAGATGCGGGCGTCGAGGCGCATGAGGTGCTGGAAGTGGTGATGGTGGGCGGCTCCACCCGCGTCCCGCTGGTGCGCGAGCGCGTGGGCGAATTCTTTGGCCGCACGCCGTTAACCTCTATCGATCCGGATAAAGTGGTCGCTATCGGCGCGGCGATTCAGGCAGATATTCTCGTCGGCAACAAGCCGGACAGCGAAATGCTGCTGCTGGACGTGATTCCGCTGTCGCTGGGTTTAGAAACCATGGGCGGCCTGGTGGAGAAAGTGATCCCGCGTAATACCACCATTCCGGTGGCGCGCGCCCAGGAGTTCACCACCTTTAAGGATGGCCAGACCGCGATGTCTATCCACGTGATGCAGGGCGAACGCGAACTGGTGCAGGATTGCCGCTCGCTGGCGCGCTTTGCGCTGCGCGGTATTCCGGCGCTGCCGGCGGGTGGGGCGCATATTCGCGTCACCTTCCAGGTGGATGCCGACGGTCTGCTGAGCGTCACGGCGATGGAGAAATCGACCGGCGTCGAATCTTCCATCCAGGTGAAACCCTCCTACGGGCTGACCGATAGCGAAATCGCCTCCATGATTCAGGACTCAATGAGCTTTGCCGAACAGGACGTGAAGGCGCGCATGCTGGCTGAACAGAAAGTTGAAGCCGCACGCGTGCTGGAAAGCCTGACCGGCGCGCTCACTGCCGATGCCGCGCTGCTAAGCGCCGCAGAACGTCAGGCCATTGACGACGCCGTCGCGCAGCTGATCGCGGTAGCCGAAGGCAATGACGCTGACGCCATAGAAGAAGCGATTAAAAACGTTGATAAACAAACCCAGGAGTTTGCCGCTCGCCGCATGGACCAGTCGGTCCGCGTTGCGCTGAAAGGCCACTCCGTGGACGAGGTTTAATATGCCAAAGATTGTTTTTCTGCCTCATGCGGACCTCTGTCCGGATGGCGCAGTTCTGGAAGCTGAGACCGGCGAAACCATCCTTGACGTTGCCCTGCGTAACGGCATCGAAGTGGAACACGCCTGTGAAAAATCCTGTGCCTGCACCACCTGCCACTGCGTAGTGCGTGAAGGTTTCGACTCGCTCGCCGAAAGCACCGAAGACGAAGACGACATGCTGGATAAAGCATGGGGTCTGGAGCCGGACAGCCGTTTAAGCTGCCAGGCCCGCGTCACCGATGAAGATCTGGTGGTCGAGTTCCCGCGTTACACCATTAACCACGCACGCGAGCACTGATATGGGACTGAAGTGGACAGACAGCCGTGAAATCGGCGAGGCGCTGTACGACGCCAACCCGGATCTCGATCCCAAGACCGTACGGTTCACCGATATGCACCAGTGGATCTGCGATCTTGAAGATTTCGACGACGATCCCAATGCATCCAGTGAAAAAATTCTGGAGGCGATTCTGTTAGTCTGGTTAGATGAAGCAGAATAAATAACGAAACGGGCTGCCTTGAGGCGGCCCGTTTGCTAGTTGCGAATAAGGATAAATAAAATGACCGAAGCGATGAAGATTACGCTTTCGAACCAGCCCGCCGACGCGCGCTGGGGCGAAAAAGCCACTTATAGCATCAACAACGACGGCATTACCCTGCACCTGACCGGCAAAGACGATACCGGCCTTATCCAGCGCGCGGCGCGCAAAATCGACGGTCTCGGCATTAAGCACGTGATGCTGGCCGGTGAAGGCTGGGACACCGACCGCAGCTGGGCGTTCTGGGCAGGATACAAAGGCCCGAAAGGCAGCCGCAAAATCGAGTGGGCAAACCTTGATGCCGATGGGCAAAAAGAGCTGGAAAGCCGCCTGACCATTATCGACTGGGTGCGCGATACCATTAACGCCCCGGCGGAAGAGCTGGGCCCGGAGCAGCTGGCGCAGCGCGCGGTGGATCTGCTGTGCAGCGTGGCGGGAGACAAGATGTCTTACCGCATCACCAAGGGTGAAGATCTGCGCGAGCAGAACTATATAGGCATCCACACCGTGGGCCGCGGCTCTGAACGCCCGCCGGTGCTGCTGGCGCTGGACTTTAACCCGACCGGTGACAAATCCGCGCCGGTATTCGCCTGCCTGGTGGGTAAAGGCATCACCTTTGATACCGGCGGCTACAGCCTGAAGCAGAGCGCCTTTATGGACTCCATGAAGTCCGATATGGGCGGCGCGGCCACCATTACCGGCGCGCTGGCGTTTGCCATTACCCGCGGCCTTAACAAGCGCGTGAAACTCTATCTGTGCTGCGCCGACAACATGGTGAGCGGCAACGCCTTCAAGCTGGGCGATATCATTCGCTATCGCAACGGCAAAAACGTGGAGGTGATGAACACCGACGCGGAAGGTCGCCTGGTGCTGGCGGATGGCCTGATCGACGCCTCCGCCCAGAAGCCTGAGCTGATTATCGATATGGCGACCCTGACCGGAGCGGCGAAAACCGCGCTGGGTAACGACTACCACGCCCTGTTCAGCTTCGACGACAAGCTGGCGGCCCGCCTGCTGGCGAGCGCCGCAGAAGAGAACGAGCCGTTCTGGCGCCTGCCGCTGGCCGAGTTCCACCGCAGCCAGCTGCCGTCTAACTTTGCCGAGCTGAACAACACCGCCAGCGCCGCCTATCCGGCGGGGGCGAGCACCGCGGCAGGGTTCTTGTCCCACTTTGTGGAGAACTATCAGCAAGGCTGGCTGCACATCGACTGCTCGGCAACCTACCGCAAAGCGGCGGTTGAGCAGTGGTCTGCCGGGGCGACGGGTCTAGGCGTGCGCACCGTGGCGAACCTGCTGACCGCAGAGTAATTCTGACCTGACCCCTCACCCCGGCCCTCTCCCCATAGGGGAGAGGGTGTTCAAGTTCCCTCTCCCCTATGGGGAGAGGGTTAGGGTGAGGGGAAAATGCAAGAAATGGAATGTTTATGTCCGAAAGCAAAAACGAATTAGAGATCCTGCTGGAACAGGCTGCTACCGAGCCCGCCCACCGTCCGGCCTTTTTCCGCACCCTGCTGGAGTCCACCGTTTGGGTTCCCGGCGCGGCGGCGGAAGGCGAGCAGGTTGTGGAAGAGAGCGCGCTGGATCTGCTCCACTGGGAGAAAGACGACGGCACCTCGGTGATCCCGTTCTTTACCTCGCTGGAAGCCCTGCAGCAGGCGGTTGAGGACGAGCAGGCGTTCGTGGTGATGCCGGTGCGCACGCTCTTTGAGATGACGCTCGGCGAAACCCTGTTCCTCAACGCCAAACTTCCTACCGGCAAAGAGTTTACCCCGCGTGAAATCAGCCATCTGATTGGCGAAGAGGGCAATCCGCTCAGCACGCAGGAAGTGCTCGAAGGCGGCGAAACGCTGCTGCTGTCAGAAGTGGCCGAGCCGCCGGCGCAGATGATCGACTCGCTCACCACCCTGTTTAAAACCCTTAAGCCGGTGAAACGCGCTTTTCTCTGCTCCATCAAAGAGCGCGCGGACGAACAGCCGGTGCTGCTGATTGGCATTGAGGCGGACGGCGATTTTGACGAGATCGTTCAGGCTGCGGGCAGCGTGGCCACCGATACCCTGCCGGGGGATGAGCCGATTGATATCTGCGAGGTGAAAAAAGGCGAGAAGGGCATTAGCCACTTTATTACCGAACATATCATCCCCTTCTACGAGCGTCGCTGGGGCGGCTTCCTGCGCGATCTTAAAACCAACCGCATTATCTGATTACCCGGGGTGAGGCTTCACCCCGTGGCTTCCAGCAGCAGCAAATCCATCAGCAGCACCAGATTCGATTCAAACGAGGTGACCCCTGCGGCCTCGGCGGCATAGTGCACCGCTTCGTCGTAGAGGGCGAAGTGCAGGTCGGCCATTCCCGCCAGCGTATTGGCGGAGGCGCGGGTAAAGGCCACCACCGTCATCCCCACGTTTTGCGCGATGCGCGCTTTATCCAGCACCTGTTCGGTTTCCCCGCTGCGGGAGACGGCGATAAACACCTGATAGCGCGCGGCGTTGCTAAGAAAAATATTGCGGCTGTCGCCCGGCCCGGAGATAAAGGCGGTTTTGCCCAGCACCTGCAGCTTTTTGGTCAGGTATTCGGCGAACAGATAAGAGAACCCGGCGCCGTAGAGAAAGAAGCTCTCTTTATCGCGCAGCAGCCCGGCAAACTGCCGGCGCTTCGCTTCCGTTACCCAGCGGAAGGTCTGCTGATAGTTGGCAATAAACTGGTTAAAAAGCGCCGGCAGTTCCGGGGAGCGCTGCGGGCTGGCGGCGATATGCGGGGTGTCGGACAGAAGCTGCTTGCAGTGCCAGATAAACTCGCTAAAGCCGCTAAATCCCAGCTTCTGGCACAGGCGCATAATGGTGGCGGTCGAGACAAAGGTCGCCTGCGCCAGCTCGCGCACCGTGATATTGCCCACCAGCAGGGGATGCTCCGTCAGATGGGCTAAGACCCGGTACTCGGCGCGGGTCAGCGACGCCCCGCGCGTTAACAGCGTCGTCAGGCGATTATCCATTATCAGGCCGGTTCAACCGGCAGATCGTCACGCGCACCCCATTCGCTCCAGGCGCCGTCGTAGAGGGTGACGTCGGTTTTGCCAAGCGTCGCCAGCGCCAGAATCACCACGCAGGCGGTGACGCCGGAGCCGCAGCTGGCAATTACGGGGCGATTGATATCCACCCCCTGACGGGCGAAAATTTCGCGCAGCTCGTCGGTGGTTTTGAGTTCGCCCTCAAAGACTAAATCGCCCCAGGGCACGTTCAGCGCCCCCGGAATATGGCCGCGCTTCAGCCCCGGACGGGGTTCGTCGGCCTGCGCGTTAAAACGCGGGGCAGGGCGCGCGTCGACGATTTGCGCCGTCTGTTCGTGGCTCACTAGCAGCACGTCGGTCAGGCGTTTCACCTGCTCAGGATCGAAGGTGGCATCGAACTCCCCTTCCGGCAGGGTAACGTCGCCCTGCTGTAGCGGCAGCTCATCGCGCTGCCAGCCCGCCAGGCCACCCGCCAGAATCGAGACCTTTTCCACGCCGAAGTTTTTCAGCATCCACCACGCCCGCGGGGCGGAGAAGAGGTTGCCTTCGTCGTAGACCACCAGATGCTTGTCGCGGCTGATGCCCAGCTCGCGCATGGCAACCGAGAAGGCCTCCGGGCGCGGCAGCATATGCGGCAGGGGAGAGGTGTGATCGGAGAGGGCTTCGATATCAAAAAATACCGCCCCGGGAAGATGCCCGGCGCGGTATTCCGCAGGGACGTCGCGGTGCTCCTGCCCCGGAGGGGCCATCCGCGCGTCGAGGATCTGCACTTCAGGATCGTCGCCGTGCTCAATCAGCCAGTCGGCGGCGACAAAATATGAGGTGGACATGGTTGCCTCCATTTCATTCTTTGAAAAGGAATTGTCGGTGTTTTTTCTGACACCGACAAGCAAACCACGTTCAACTCGCGAGCAAGCGCTTATTTTGCTTACTTTCTTTCAGGCGAATGAGTTGTTATTGAATCGCTTCGCCCTCCTGCCAGGCTTTTTGCAGCGCGGGCCAGTAGTGGCGATTGGCCTCGATCATCTCATCCAGAATCGCCTTCGCATGCTCCATGGTCGGTACCGTGCGGTTCAGGGTGAATGCCTGCAGCGCTTTCTCGTAGCTGCCCTCAATGGTCGCCTCCACCAGCAGCTGTTCGGACGCCAGCTGCTGTTGCAGCAGGGTCTGGTGGAACAGCGGCACCCGGCCGATGCGCACCGGCTCCGGCCCTTCGGAGGTGATATAGGCGGGCACTTCCACCATCGCGTCGTAGGGCAGGTTGACGATGGCGCCGCGGTTTTCCACCATCACCAGATGGCGCTGGCGCAGGTTAAAGGCCAGCGAGCGGGCCACATCGACGATAAATTCCCCGTGGACCCCCACGTGGAAGGCGTCCGGTAAAATGCCGGTACGCTTGTACTCCTCTGCCGCCGCAAAGAGCTTTTTCTCGCGCCCGTTCATCACTTCGTTGGCGCGGGTGTAGTCCGGGTTCTGGTGCTCGACGATCTGGTTCGGCATCAGGTAGTACTGCAGATAGGGGTTCGGCAGATACTCCGGGAAGTTATCCATAATCGGCTTGATGTTGCGCCAGGTCTTCACCCAGGAGGGATCCGAGTGCTGCGGGTCGGTTTTGGCCGCGTCTTCCGTCAGCAGGCCGAATTTGGCGATATGGCGGCGCAGCTCCGGCAGCCGGTCTTCGCCGTCAACCAGCACCCGGGTAAACCAGCCGAAGTGGTTCAGGCCAAAATAATCCACCTCCAGCCGGTGGCGATCCACGCCTAAAATCGCCCCCATATTGCGCATCGCCGCCACCGGCATATCGCAGATATTCAGCACCCGGGCGGCGGGGCGCAGGCGGCGCACCCCTTCGGCGACGATGGCCGCCGGGTTGGAGTAGTTAACGATCCAGGCTTTTGGGTGGGCGTAACGATCCACCAGATCGATAAGCTCAACCATCGGCAGGATGGTGCGCAGGCCGTAGGCCAGCCCGCCCGGTCCGCAGGTCTCCTGGCCCACAACGCCGTGGCGCAGCGGGATCTTCTCATCCTGCTCGCGCATTTTGTACTGGCCGACGCGCATCTGGGCGAAGACAAAATGCGCCCCGCTGAAGGCCACTTCCGGATCGCTGGTGACGGTAAATTTGATGCTCTGGCTGTGATCGCGGATAACCTTCTCCACCACCGGGGCAATGGTGTTCTGGCGCGCCTCGTCGATGTCGTACAGGCGAATTTCGGCCAGCGGGAAATCCTGCAGGCGTACCATCAGGCTCTTGACGATGCCGGGGGTATAGGTGCTGCCGCCGCCGGCGATAGACAGAATGAATGGGGGTTTAAACATCTTTAGCTCCTTTCAGAGAAACGTCTCAACGGCTTCTCGCATTTTTTTGACATGCAGCCCGTAGACCACCTGAACGTTGTTACCTTGTTTGATAATCCCTTTCGCGCCGGTCGCCTTCAGGCGCGGCTCGTCCACCATCGCCACGTCTTTTACCGTGACGCGCAGGCGGGTATAGCAGTTATCCACCACCTCAATATTTTCCCGCCCGCCGAGGCCCACGACGATGGATTCGCCCAGCCCGTCGTTGTTGCCCTTCGCCTGGTACTCCTGCTTGCTGTACAGGCGCGTCTCCTGCTCCTCATCCTCGCGCCCCGGCGTCTTCATGCTGAAGCGCAGGATCAGGAAGCGGAACACCACGAAGTAGAGGGCGAACATAATCAGCCCGACCAGGATGTACATCGGCCAGTTAGATTTTTCGGTGCCCAGCGGCAGGTTGTAGAGAATGAAGTCGATAATGCCGTTGGCGCCGATGGCGTGAACGCCGAACAGCGAGAAGAGCATCATGCCGATCCCAGTCAGCACCGCGTGCACCACGAACAGCAGCGGGGCGACAAACAGGAAGGAGAACTCGATAGGCTCGGTCACCCCCACCAGCAGCGAGGTGAGCGCCGCCGGGATAAGAATCGCTTTGGCTGCCGCCTTACGCTCCGGTTTCGCCGTCATATACATCGCCAGCGCCGCCGCCGGCAGGCCGAACATTTTGCTGATGCCCCTGGCATCCCACACCACCGTGCTGCTCAGTTGCTTCACCTCCGGACAGGCCATTTCGGCGAAGTAAATATTGCGCGCGCCCTGATAGGCGGTGCCGCACACCTCCTGGGTGCCGCCCAGTTCGGTATAGAGGAACGGGGTATAGACCAGATGGTGCAGGCCGGTGGGTACCAGGATGCGCTCGAGGAAGCCATACACCGCCACGCCAAACGGGCCTGAGCCTTTGATAGCCAGCGCCAGGGCGCTGATGCCGTGCTGGGCAAAGGGCCACAGCTCGCTCATGACCACGCCCAGCAGCATCGAGACCGGCAGCATAATGATGGCGACAAAGCAGTGGCCGGAATAAATCGCCATCGCGCCGTTAAACTGCACGCCGGAATATTTGTTATAGAGATAGCCCGACAGCGCCCCGGTGAGGATCCCGGCGAAGACCCCCATCTCCAGCACCTGTACCCCCAGCACCATCGCCTGCCCGGCCGCCTTCATCTGGTCTGCCGGCGCCAGCTCGCCCTGCAGCTGCAGGGTCACGTTCATGGCGTTGATAAAGACCACGAAGGTCACGAGGCCGATCAGCGCCGCATAGCCTTTATCCCGGGCCGCCAGGCCGATGGGGATCCCCACGGCGAATACCAGCGCCAAGTTTACCAGCACCGATACCGCCGATTTGGCGATCAGCTGGCCGATGTTCTGCACCAGCGGATGGCCAAGGAAGGGCAGGTAGTCGGCGAGCGCGCCGTTACCCAGCACGTTACCAAAGGCGATAAACAGACCGACGATGGGCAGGATAAGTACCGGTCCGTACAATGATTTTCCGAAATTCTGTAGGGCGTTGACGGCTCGTTTCATGGCTATCTCTCTTATTGAACCGCGCACTCGGGGTGCGTCTTAAGAGTAAAATTAGCAGGGATAAGCCGGAGGTATCTATCTATCTTATTGTTTTAAAAACAAATGACCTTAAAGGTAACATGTGACCTTTAAGCCTGTGATCGGCGTAACAGTGCCGGAGGGGGACCGGCAGGGGATTTGCGAGGCGCTTTCCAGATTCTTAATTTGGACTTTTGTATTAGCGAAACTAGCGGATAATACTTATCCCGACGACGACCAACAGGCCCCTCAGGCCAGGGATAAAGGATGAAACCGTTTCGCCTTGCCGCGCTCTCACTGGCGCTGCTGACTACCACGCTTGTCGGTTGTGATGACAGCAGTGACAAAACCACCGCACAGGCTCCGGCCGCCGCCGCCGCGGCGCCTGCTAAACCTGAAGTCACAACTAAACCCGATAACGCGACGCTGGAAAAACTGGCCGCCCGCAGCCAGGGGAAACCCCTGACCCTGCTGGACGCCTCCGAAATACAGCTCGACGGCGCCTCTACCCTGGTGCTCACCTTCTCGGTGCCGCTCGATCCGGCGCAGGATTTCTCGCGCACGCTGCACCTGGTGGATAAGAAAAGCGGCAAGGTCGATGGGGCATGGGAGCTGGCGCCAAACCTGAAAGAGCTGCGTTTGCGCCATCTGGAGCCGAACCGGGAGCTGATCGTCACCGTCGATCGCGGCCTGCTGGCGCTGAACAAAGCCACCTTTGGCATCGACTATGAAAAAACCATTACCACCCGCGATATCGAGCCCAGCGTCGGCTTCGCCAGCCGCGGCTCGCTGCTACCGGGTAAGGTGGTAGAGGGGCTGCCGGTAATGGCCCTGAACGTGAACAACGTCGACGTCAACTTCTACCGGGTGCGGCCCGAGTCTCTGCCGGCCTTTATCAGCCAGTGGGAGTACCGTAACGCCGTCACCAACTGGGAGTCCGACAATCTGCTAAAAATGGCGGATCTGGTCTATACCGGCCGTTTCGACCTTAACCCGGCGCGTAACACCCGGGAAAAACTGCTGCTGCCGCTGCGCGACATCAAACCGCTGCAGCAGGCGGGGATCTATCTGGCCGTCATGAACCAGGCCGGGCACTACAACTACAGCAATGCGGCAACGCTCTTTACCCTCAGCGATATTGGTTTGTCGGTGCACCGCTTCCACAACCGGCTGGATATCTTTACCCAGAGCCTGGAAAACGGCGCCGCCCAGGCGGGCATTGAGGTGGTACTGCTGAACGATAAGGGACAGACGCTGGCGCAGGCCACCAGCGATGCCGACGGCCATGCGATGCTGCAGGGCGATAAAGACGCGGCGCTGATCCTGGCGCGTAAAGAGGGGCAGACCACGTTACTCGACCTCCATCTGCCCGCGCTCGACCTGGCCGAGTTTGATATCGCCGGCGCCCCCGGGTTCAGCAAGCAGTTCTTTATGTTTGGTCCACGCGATCTCTATCGCCCTGGCGAAACGGTGATCCTCAACGGCCTGCTGCGCGACAGCGACGGCAAACCCTTGCCCGACCAGCCGGTGAAGCTGGAAGTGCTGCGCCCGGACGGGCAGGTGGCGCGCACCGTCGTCAGCCAGCCTGAAAAAGGACTCTACCGCTTTAACTATGCGCTGGACGGCGGCGCCCAGACCGGCATGTGGCACATTCGCGCCAGTACCGGCGACAACCAGCAGCAGATGTGGGATTTCCACGTTGAAGATTTTATGCCGGAGCGGATGGCGCTGAACATCAGCGGGCAAAAAGCCCCGGTCAGCCCCCAGGATGACGTCAGCTTCAACGTGACCGGCTATTACCTGTACGGCGCGCCGGCCAACGGCAACAGCCTGCAGGGGCAGCTGTTCCTGCGCCCGCTGCGCGAGGCGGTGAGCGCACTGCCCGGCTTCCAGTTTGGCGACATTGCCGAAGAGAACCTCAGCCGCAGCCTGGACGAAGTGCAGCTCACCCTCGACGCCGAAGGGCGTGGGCAGGTCAGCGCCGAAAGCCAGTGGAAAGACGCCCATTCGCCGCTGCAGCTTATTTTGCAGGCCAGCCTGCTGGAGTCCGGCGGCCGTCCGGTAACGCGCCGCGCGGAACAGGCCATCTGGCCTGCGGATAGCCTGCCCGGCATTCGCCCGCAGTTTGCCAGCAAGGCCGTCTATGACTACCGTACCGACACCACCGCTAACCAGCCGATTGTGGATGAGGACAGCCAGGCCGGCTTCGATATCGTCTATACCGATGCCAGCGGTGCTAAAAAAGCGGTGTCCGGTCTTCAGGTTCGCCTGATCCGCGAACGCCGTGACTATTTCTGGAACTGGTCTGAAAACGAAGGCTGGCAGTCCCAGTACGATCAAAAGGATCTGGTTGAAGGCGAACAGACGCTGGATCTTAAAGCCGACGAGACGGGCAAGGTCAGCTTCCCGGTGGAGTGGGGCTCCTATCGTCTTGAAGTAAAAGCCCCCAATGATACCCTCAGCAGCGTTCGCTTCTGGGCGGGCTATAGCTGGCAGGATAATAGCGACGGTCAGGGGTCAGCGCGCCCGGATCGCGTAACGCTGAAGATGGATAAACCTTCTTATCAGCCGGGCGACACCATTAACCTGCACATCGCCGCCCCGGCGGCCGGCAAAGGCTATGCGCTGATCGAATCCAGCGACGGGCCGCTGTGGTGGAAAGAGATTGACGTCCCGGCAGAGGGGCTGGATCTGGCGATTCCGATGGACAAAGCCTGGAAACGTCACGATCTCTACCTCAGTACGCTGGTGGTGCGCCCCGGCGATAAATCCAAATCCGCCACGCCGAAGCGGGCGGTCGGCCTGCTGCATCTGCCGATGGGGGACGAGAACCGTCGTCTGAATATCGCCCTGGAAAACCCGCAGAAAATGCGCCCCAACCAGACGCTGACGGTGAAGGTCAAAGCCAGCGTGAAGGCGGGGACCGTGCCGCAGAAAGTGAACGTACTGCTGTCGGCGGTGGACAGCGGGGTGCTGAACATTACCGATTACGCCACCCCGGATCCGTGGCAGGCGTTCTTTGGCCAGAAGCGCTACGGGGCCGATATCTACGATATCTACGGGCAGATCATTGAAGGGCAGGGGCGTCTGGCGTCGCTGCGCTTTGGTGGCGACGGCGATGAGCTGAAGCGCGGCGGCAAACCGCCGGTCAATCACGTCACCATCATTGCCCAACAGGCGCAGCCGGTTGAGCTGGATGCGAACGGCGAAGGCACTATTACCCTGCCGGTGGGCGATTTTAACGGCGAGCTGCGCCTGATGGCGCAGGCCTGGACCGACGACGACTTCGGCAGCAGCGACAGCAAAATCATCGTTGCCGCACCGGTCATCGCCGAGTTGAACACCCCACGCTTCCTGGCAAGCGGCGACACCTCGCGTCTGACGCTGGATGTCAGCAACCTCACCGACCAGCCGCAGACCCTGAACGTAGCCTTAACCGCCACCGGCAGGCTGGCGCTGGAAGGACAGCAGCCGCCTGCGGTTAAGCTGGCTCCGGGGGAGCGCCATACGCTCTTTATTCCGGTGCGCGCCCAGGAAGGCTACGGCGATGGCGAAATAGCCGCCCAGGTGACCGGCCTGCAGCTGCCGGGTGAAACCTTCGCTCCTCTGAATAAAAACTGGAAAATTGGCGTACGTCCGGCCTTCCCGGCCCAGACGGTGAATAGCGGCACCATGCTCAAACCGGGCGAAAGCTGGACTGCACCGGCGCAGCATCTTACCGGCTTCTCTGCGGCCACGTTACAGGGGCAGCTAATGCTAAGCGGCAAGCCGCCGCTTAATCTTGCCCGCTACATCCGCGAGCTGCAGGCCTATCCTTATGGCTGTCTGGAGCAGACCACCAGCGGCCTGTTCCCGTCGCTCTATACCAATGCCGCGCAGCTCAGCGCGCTGGGTATCAAAGGCGACAGCGACGAGAAACGCCGGGGTGCCATTGATATTGGTATTTCGCGCCTGCTGCAAATGCAGCGCGATAACGGCGGCTTCGCCCTGTGGGATAAAAACGGTCCGGAAGAGTACTGGCTTACCGCCTATGTTACCGACTTCCTGGTCAGGGCAGGGGAGCAGGGCTACAGCGTGCCGGTGGAGGCGTTAAACAACGCCAATAACCGTCTGCTGCGCTATCTGCAGGATCCGGGCATGCTCGCTATTCGCTACAGCAACGACGCTCAGGCCAGCAAGTTCGCGGTGCAGGCCTACGCCTCTCTGGTGCTGGCGCGCCAGCAGAAAGCGCCTCTCGGCGCGCTGCGCCAGGTCTGGGAGAAACACGAACAGGCGAAATCCGGCCTGCCGCTGCTGCAGCTGGGTATCGCCCTGAAGATGATGGGCGATGAGCCGCGCAGCCAGCAGGCGATACAGGCGGCACTGAACACGCCGCGCGTCGATTCGCAAAACTGGATGGCGGACTACGGCAGCCAGCTTCGTGATAACGCTCTGATGCTCTCCCTACTGCAGGAGAATAACCTGCTGCCGGATGCCCAGAACGCCCTGCTGAACACCCTGTCGCAGCAGGCGTTCGGCCAGCGCTGGCTCTCTACCCAGGAGAGCAACGCCCTGTTCCTCGCCGGACGTTCATTGCAGAACAGCTCCGGTGCGTGGCAGGCAACCACCTCGCTGGCGGAGCAGGAGATGCATGGCGACAAGGCGCAGGTCACCAATATTAGCGGCGACAAGCTGGCGGGCCTGCAGGTAATCAACAGCGGCAGCGCGCCGCTGTGGGTGCGTCTCGACAGCAGCGGCTATCCGGAATATGCGCCGCAGCCCGCGTCCAACGTGCTGAGCATCGAGCGCCATATTCTGGCAACCGACGGCAGCAGCAGATCGCTCTCTTCGCTGAAAAGCGGCGAGCTGGTGCTGGTCTGGCTGGAGGTAAAAGCCACTCAGAACGTGCCGGATGCGCTGGTGGTGGATCTGCTGCCTGCCGGCCTTGAGCTGGAAAACCAGAACCTGGCCAGCAGCAGCGCCAGCCTGCAGGAGAGCGGCGGCGAGGTGCAAAACCTGCTGAACCAGATGCAGCAGGCGGATATCCAGCATATGGAGTTTCGCGACGATCGCTTCGTTGCGGCGGTGCCGGTAAACGAAGGCCAGCCGGTGACGCTGGTTTATCTGGCCCGCGCCGTCACGCCGGGTACTTACCAGGTGCCGGTGCCGCTGGTTGAATCCATGTACGTTCCCGAATGGCGGGCAACGGGTGCGGCAAGCGGCCCGCTGATTGTCGTTCCGTAAGGTGCAGATCGCGCCACGCTTACGCTCCCGCTGGCTCCGGCTGGCGGGAGCGCTGCTTATTTTATGGGGGCTGGTTTACCTTGCCGACCGCCTGTGGCCGCTGCCGTTAAAAGAGGTCAACCCCGCCCGGGTGGTGGTAGATGAGCAGGGGACGCCGCTGTGGCGTTTCGCCGACAGTGACGGGATCTGGCGCTATCCGGTGACCATTGAAGAGGTCTCCCCCCGCTATCTGCAGGCCCTGATCCAGTATGAAGACCGCTGGTTCTGGCGCCATCCCGGAGTTAATCCGCTTTCGGTGCTGCGCGCCGCCTGGCAGGATCTCTCCTCCGGGAGGGTGATTTCCGGGGGCAGCACCCTCACCATGCAGGTGGCGCGGCTTCTCGATCCCCATCCCCGTACCTTTGGCGGCAAGATCCGCCAGCTCTGGCGCGCGCTGCAGCTTGAGTGGCACCTCTCCAAGCGCGACATTCTTACGCTCTATCTTAACCGCGCCCCGTTCGGCGGCACGCTGCAGGGGGTGGGGGCGGCAAGCTGGGCCTATCTCGGTAAATCGCCCTCGAACCTAAGCTACTCCGAAGCGGCGCTGCTGGCGGTTCTGCCGCAGGCGCCCAGTCGTTTACGCCCGGACCGCTGGCCGCAGCGTGCCGAAGCGGCGCGCAACAAAGTGCTCGATCGTATGGCAACTCAGGGCGTGTGGCAGGCGCAGCAGGTGCAGGAGTCCCGGCAGGAACCGGTATGGCTGGCGCCGCGGCAGATGCCGCAGCTGGCGCCGCTCTTTTCCCGCATGATGCTTGGCAAAAGCCGTGAGAATAAAATCGTCACCACCCTGGATGCGGGCCTGCAGCGCCAGCTTGAAGAGATGGCGCTGAACTGGAAGGGGCGCCTGCCGCCGCGCAGCTCGCTGGCGATGATCGTGCTCGATCACACCAGTATGAAGGTGCGCGGCTGGGTGGGCTCGGTGGACATTAACGACGACAGCCGCTTCAGCCATGTGGATATGGTCAGCGCCATTCGATCGCCGGGATCGGTGCTTAAACCCTTCGTCTATGGCCTGGCGATGGACGAGGGGCTTATTCACCCGGCCTCGCTGCTACAGGACGTGCCGCGGCGCACCGGTGATTACCGGCCCGGCAACTTTGATAGCGGTTTTCATGGCCCCATCAGCATGAGCGAAGCCCTGCTGCGCTCCCTTAATCTGCCCGCCGTGCAGGTGCTGGAGGCCTACGGCCCGAAAAAATTTGCCGGCGTGCTGCGCAATGCCGGTCTGCCGCTGATGCTGCCCGCCGGCGCGCAGCCCAATCTGGCGTTAATTCTCGGAGGAGCGGGGGCGCGGCTGGAGGATATTGCCGCGGCCTATAGCGCCTTTGCCCGTCAGGGCAAAGCCGGGCGACTGCGGCTTCAGCCGGACGATCCGCTGGTAGAGCGCCCGCTGCTCTCGCCGGGTGCCGCCTGGATTATCCGCCGGATCCTGGCGAACGAGGCGCAGCCTCTGCCCGACAGCGCCTTGACCCAGGTGGTGCCGCTGGCGGTGAAAACCGGCACCAGCTACGGCTATCGTGACGCCTGGGCTATCGGCCTCAACGCGCGCTATGTTATCGGCATCTGGACCGGAAGGCCGGACGGCACTCCGGTAGCGGGGCAGTTTGGCTATGCCAGCGCGGTGCCGCTGCTGAATCAGGTCAATAACTTGCTCCTGTCGCGCTCGGCGGTGGATGAAGCCCGTCTGCCGCGCGACCCGCGCCCCGCTTCGGTCGGGCGCGGGGTGATTTGCTGGCCTGGCGGGCAGTCGCTTCCCGAAGGAGACGACAACTGCCGCCGACGGCTGGCGACCTGGCTGCTGGACGGCAGCCAGCCGCCCACCCTGCTGCTGCCGGAGCAGGAGGGTGCCCGCGGGATCCGCTTCCCGCTCTGGCTTGACGGGAGCGGCAGGCGGGTCGCGGCGGACTGCCCGGACGCCAGAGAGAAGAAGCTCGACGTCTGGCCGCTGCCGCTGGAGCCCTGGCTACCCGCCGCGGAGCGACGGGCCGCGCGCATTCCGCCGCCGTCTGCGAGCTGTCCGCCGCTCGCCCGGGATTTTCCGGTGCCGCTGCTGCTGTCCGGCATTCAGGATGGGGCGGTCATTAAGCGTCTGCCCGGCGAAGCACGGGTGTCGTTACCGCTGTTTGTCAGCGGCAGCGACGGCGTGCGCTGGTGGTTTTTGAACGGCGAGCCGTTAAATGCCCATGGGCGGAGCGCGACCCTTAGCCTGGAAGGGGCGGGCGAGTATCAGCTGCTGGTGATGGATGAAGAGGGGCAGGTGGTGACGGTGCGCTTCACGCTGCAGTAGGGAAAATAGTCCCCTGAGGCCAACTGTTGTTGAAACTCGTCTTATTTTAAAAAAATGTTACGTGCATCCATAGGCAATGGCGCTATTGCTCATTATAATCCGCGCCTGGTCTTACGCTGTATGCAAACCACATAACAACTCACAGAGGTAATCATGGCTATTGAACGTACTTTTTCCATCATCAAACCAAACGCGGTGGCAAAAAACGTTATTGGCAGCATCTTTGCGCGCTTTGAAGCGGCAGGGTTCAAAATTGTTGGCACCAAAATGCTGCATCTGACCGTTGAGCAGGCTCGCGGCTTCTATGCTGAGCACGAAGGTCGTCCTTTCTTCGACGGTCTGGTTGAGTTCATGACCTCTGGCCCGATCGTGGTTTCCGTACTGGAAGGCGAAAACGCGGTACAGCGTCACCGCGATCTGCTGGGTGCTACCAACCCGGACAACGCCCTGGCGGGCACCCTGCGTGCAGACTACGCAGACAGCTTCACCGAGAACGGCACCCACGGTTCCGACTCCGTTGAATCTGCAGCTCGCGAAATCGCTTTCTTCTTCGCTGAAGGCGAGGTGTGTGCCCGTACGCGTTAATCGCGCGGGTTTACACTTTATTTCGTAAATGCCGCGTGCAGACGTGGCATCCCTGCGCCAGACTTTGTACAATGCAACGCCCCGGACGAGCAGACTGCTTTCCGGGGCGTTTCTTTTCAACCCTCCACGGGCCATAACGTGTAACAACGAGGCCGGAAAAAATTATGTCTGAATTAGTGAATACCTCCGAAGTCGCCATTCCTGCGGTTCCAAATAAAAACGGAAAAATCAACCTGCTGGATCTGAACCGTCAGCAAATGCGCGAGTTTTTCAAAGAGTTAGGTGAGAAGCCGTTTCGTGCCGATCAGGTCATGAAATGGATGTACCACTATTGCAGCGACAACTTTGATGACATGACCGACATCAACAAAGTGCTGCGCAACAAGCTGAAAGAAGTGGCTGAAATTCGCGCCCCGGAAGTGGTCGAAGAGCAGCGCTCCGCCGATGGCACCATCAAGTGGGCTATCGCCGTAGGCGACCAGCGCGTCGAAACCGTCTACATCCCGGAAGAGGACCGCGCCACCCTGTGCGTCTCCTCCCAGGTGGGCTGTGCGCTGGAGTGCAAATTCTGTTCTACCGCGCAGCAGGGCTTTAACCGTAACCTGCGCGTTTCTGAAATCATCGGCCAGGTGTGGCGCGCGGCGAAAATCGTCGGTGCGGCAAAAGTGACCGGCACCCGTCCTATTACCAACGTGGTAATGATGGGGATGGGAGAGCCGCTGCTTAACCTGACCAACGTCGTGCCGGCAATGGAAATCATGCTCGACGACTTTGGCTTTGGCCTCTCCAAGCGCCGCGTAACGCTCTCTACCTCCGGCGTAGTGCCTGCGCTGGATAAGCTGGGCGATATGATCGACGTTGCTTTGGCTATCTCCCTGCACGCCCCGAACGACGAGATTCGTGACGAAATTGTACCTATTAACAAAAAGTACAATATCGAAACCTTCCTCGCCGCGGTGCGCCGTTATCTGGAGAAGTCCAACGCTAACCAAGGCCGCGTGACCATCGAATACGTAATGCTCGACCACGTGAACGACGGCACCGAGCACGCCCATCAGCTGGCCGAGCTGCTGAAAGATACGCCATGCAAGATCAACCTGATCCCATGGAACCCCTTCCCGGGGGCGCCTTACGGCCGTAGCTCAAACAGCCGTATCGACCGCTTCTCCAAAGTGCTGATGGAGTATGGTTTTACCACTATCGTGCGTAAAACCCGCGGTGACGATATTGATGCCGCCTGCGGTCAGCTGGCGGGTGATGTCATCGACCGTACCAAGCGTACCCTGCGTAAACGCATGCAGGGCGAGGCGATTGCCGTTAAGTCCGTTTAATTATTATGCAGCCGCGGCGCAGATTTTACGCCGCGGCTCTCTCTCAGGCGCATAAACATCCGACGTGCCTGCGAATGCGTAATAATACGGTGCGTTTCTGATGACTTTAAGGCAGTATGTAACGACGCAACAACAGTTTAGCCAGCGGGCAGGCTCTCTTCTGTCAACGAAGACCTGACAGTCCTGTACTGTCTTACTAAGGTTAACTGACCAGAAATTTCGCGGTGCGGGTAGCATTGTGACTCACCGGCACCTGGATCCTTAATTTTCACGTACCAGTAGTTGTAGCGAATGAATACTGAAGCCACTCACGACCAAAATGCAGCACTATCCACTGGCGTTCGTCTCCGCAATGCCCGTGAACAACTCGGACTTAGCCAACAGGCCGTTGCAGAGCGCCTTTGCCTGAAGGTTTCCACGGTACGCGATATTGAAGAAGATAAGGCCCCGGCCGATCTGGCTTCAACGTTTCTGCGTGGTTATATCCGCTCCTATGCAAAACTGGTGCATATCCCCGAAGAAGAACTTCTGCCGATGATGGAAAAACAGGCGCCGGTTCGTGCAGCAAAAGTTGCGCCGATGCAGAGTTTTTCCCTCGGCAAACGCCGCAAAAAACGCGACGGCTGGCTGATGAGCTTTACCTGGCTGGTGCTGTTTGTCGTTATCGGCCTGACGGGCGCATGGTGGTGGCAGAACCACAAGGCGCAGCAGGAAGAGATCACCACCATGGCCGATCAATCCTCCGCCGAGCTGAACAACGCTTCTGGCAGCGCGGCGAACGACGGCGCGCAGAGCGTGCCGTTGAATACCGAGTCCAGCAGCACTCCTGCCGAGCCGCAGATCGCGGCGAACGCCGCGCCTGACGCAACTCAGGCTCCGGCGGCCAGTCAGCCTGCCCAGGCGCCTGTCGATAATGCCGTGGTGTCACCGTCTCAGGCTAACGTAGACAGCACCGCACCGGCGGCCACCGCCGATACTACCGCGCAGCCGCTGCCGTCCGATCCGGCGGGTGTAACCACACCTGCCGCCGATCCTAATGCGCTGGTGATGAACTTCTCTGCCGATTGCTGGCTGGAAGTGACCGACGCTACCGGTAAAAAGCTGTTCAGCGGCCTGCAGCGTAAAGACGGTAACTTGAATCTGACGGGCCAGGCGCCGTATAAGCTCAAAATTGGTGCACCTTCAGCGGTGCAGATCCAGTTCCAGGGTAAACCTGTGGATCTGAGCCGTTTTATCAGAACTAACCAGGTTGCGCGTCTGACCCTCAATGCCGAACAATCAGCAGCACAGTAACAGTCAGGCAGCGCGGGAGATTTTACATGCATAACCAGGCTCCTATTCAACGTAGAAAATCGAAACGTATTTACGTTGGGAATGTGCCAGTGGGCGATGGCGCCCCCATCGCCGTTCAGTCGATGACCAACACGCGCACCACGGATGTGGAAGCGACGGTTAACCAGATCAAAGCATTAGAGCGCGTAGGCGCGGACATCGTTCGCGTATCCGTGCCAACCATGGATGCCGCTGAGGCCTTCAGGCTTATCAAGCAGCAGGTGAACGTTCCGCTGGTTGCCGATATTCACTTTGACTACCGTATCGCCCTGAAAGTGGCGGAGTACGGCGTGGATTGTCTGCGTATCAACCCGGGCAACATCGGCAGCGAAGAGCGTATTCGCACCGTTGTCGACTGCGCGCGCGATAAAAATATTCCTATCCGTATCGGCGTTAACGCCGGTTCTCTTGAAAAAGATCTGCAGGAAAAGTACGGCGAACCCACGCCGCAGGCGCTGCTCGAATCGGCCATGCGCCATGTGGATCATCTGGATCGCCTTAATTTCGATCAGTTTAAGGTCAGCGTGAAGGCCTCCGACGTCTTCCTGGCGGTGGAGTCTTATCGTCTGCTGGCGAAACAGATCGATCAGCCGCTGCATTTAGGGATCACCGAAGCCGGCGGCCTGCGTAGCGGATCGGTTAAATCTGCGATCGGCCTGGGGCTGCTGCTCTCTGAAGGGATCGGCGATACCCTGCGCGTGTCGCTGGCCGCCGATCCGGTAGAAGAGATCAAAGTCGGTTTCGATATCCTCAAATCGCTGCGCATCCGCGCCCGTGGCATCAACTTTATTGCCTGCCCAACCTGTTCGCGTCAGGAGTTTGACGTTATCGGAACGGTCAACGCGCTGGAACAGCGCCTGGAAGATATCATCACGCCGATGGATGTCTCCATCATTGGCTGCGTGGTGAACGGACCTGGCGAAGCGCTGGTCTCAACCCTGGGCGTGACCGGCGGCAACAAGAAAAGTGGTCTCTACGAGGATGGTGTGCGCAAGGATCGTCTGGATAATAGCGACATGATCGCCCAGCTTGAAGCCCGCATTCGTGCCAAGGCGACCATGCTGGATGAAAACCAGCGCATCAGCGTGCAGCAGGTCGAAAAATAACGAGATGGGAAGCGGTGCGCTTCCTGTGTATGATTGACCCCCCGGATGAGTTAATCCAGGGGTCATTTTTGTATATATAAAGAGAATAAACGTGGCAAAAAACATTCAAGCCATTCGCGGCATGAACGATTATCTGCCTGGCGAAACCGCCATCTGGCAGCGCATTGAAGGCACGCTGAAAGAGGTGCTCGGCAGCTACGGTTACAGCGAAATCCGTTTGCCGATTGTAGAGCAGACCCCGTTATTCAAGCGCGCTATCGGTGAAGTAACCGACGTGGTTGAAAAAGAGATGTACACCTTCGAAGATCGCAACGGCGACAGCCTGACCCTGCGTCCGGAAGGTACGGCGGGCTGTGTACGCGCCGGCATCGAGCATGGTCTTCTCTACAATCAGGAACAGCGCCTGTGGTATATCGGCCCGATGTTCCGCCACGAACGTCCGCAAAAAGGCCGCTACCGCCAGTTCAACCAGCTGGGTGTCGAAGTCTTTGGCCTGCAGGGGCCGGATATCGACGCCGAGCTGATCATGCTCACCGCCCGCTGGTGGCGCGCGCTGGGTATCTCTGAACATGTCTCCCTCGAGCTGAACTCAATCGGTTCTCTCGAAGCCCGCGCCAACTATCGCGATGCGCTGGTAGCCTTCCTCGAACAGCATAAAGAGAAGCTGGACGAAGACTGCAAGCGCCGCATGTACAGCAACCCGCTGCGCGTGCTGGATTCCAAAAATCCTGAGGTGCAGGCGCTGCTGAACGATGCGCCGGCGCTGGGCGACTATCTGGACGACGACTCCCGCGAACACTTTGCCGGCCTGTGCAAACTGCTGGAAGCGGCAGGCATTGCCTATACCGTTAACCAGCGTCTGGTACGCGGCCTGGATTACTACAACCGCACCGTCTTTGAGTGGGTTACCACCAGCCTCGGTTCACAGGGCACGGTCTGTGCCGGTGGCCGCTACGACGGCCTGGTTGAACAGCTCGGCGGTCGCGCTGCGCCAGCGGTTGGCTTCGCCATGGGCCTAGAGCGACTTGTTTTGCTGGTTCAGGCAGTTAATCCGGAATTTAAAGCAGAATCCGTTGTCGATATATACCTGGTAGCCTCTGGCGCGGATACGCAGCCTGCGGCAATGCAGCTTGCCGAGCGTCTGCGCGATGCGCTGCCGGGCGTTAAGCTGATGACCAACCACGGTGGCGGCAACTTTAAGAAACAGTTTGCGCGCGCCGATAAATGGGGCGCACGTGTGGCACTGGTACTGGGCGAGTCTGAAGTGGCCGCGGGCAGTGTAGTGGTTAAGGACCTGCGCTCTGGTGAGCAAACAACGGTAACGCAGGACGGCGTTGCGGCGCACTTGCGCTCTTTGACTTTCTAAGGAGAAGGACTGCGTGGAAATGTACGAGAACGAAAACGACCAGGTTGATGCGATAAAACGCTTCTTTGCTGAAAACGGCAAAGCGCTGGCTGTTGGGGTAATTTTAGGTATTGGCGCGCTGGTAGGCTGGCGTTACTGGAACAGCCATCAGATAGAGGCTGCGCGTGGTTCTTCCCAGCAGTATGAAAATACGGTCAGCGCAATCAGCGCCGATCGGCCGGAAAGCCTGGCGGCGGCGGAGAAATTCGCGGCTGACAATAAAAATACCTACGGCGCGCTTGCTTCACTGGAAGTTGCCCAGCAGTTGGTTGATAAAAACGAACTGGATAAGGCAGCGGCTCAGCTTCAGCAAGGTCTGGCGGCTGCCGGTGACGATAACCTGAAAGCGGTTATCAATCTGCGTCTGGCCCGTATCCAGGTCCAGCAGAAGAAAGCCGACGAGGCGCTGAAAACGCTCGACACTATTAAAGGTGAGGGTTTTGCCGCTATTGTTGCCGATCTGCGTGGTGAAGCGCTGCTGAGCAAAGGCGACAAGCAGGGCGCGCGCAGCGCATGGGAAGCCGGTGTGAAAAGCAACGCTTCGCCAGCGCTGAGCGAAATGATGCAGATGAAAATAAATAATTTGTCCGTCTGAGAGGGACCCGATGCAATTGCGTAAATTACTTCTGCCAGGACTGCTTTCCGTTACGTTATTGAGCGGTTGTTCACTGTTCAGTGGCGAAGAAGATGTTGTCACCATGTCTCCGCTGCCGACGGTGGAAAACCAGTTTACCCCGTCTACCGCGTGGAGTACCTCCGTGGGCGATGGTATTGGTGATTTCTATTCCAACCTGCACCCTGCTTATGCAGACGGCGTTGTCTATGCGGCCGACCGTAAAGGTACCGTGAAGGCGATGAACGCTGATGACGGCAAAGAAGTGTGGTCCATTAACCTGGCGGAAAAAAGCGGCTGGTTCTCCCACTCGCCGGCGCTGCTTTCCGGCGGCCTGACCGTCTCCGGCGGCCACGTCTATGTGGCGAGCGAAAAAGCGCAGGCCTATGCCCTGAACGCCAGCGATGGCTCCATTGCATGGCAAACCCGCGTGGCGGGCGAAGCGCTCTCTCGCCCGGTGGTCAGCGATGGCATGGTGCTGATCCATACGGCTAACGGCCAGCTGCAGGCGCTGAATGAAGCGGACGGCAGCATTAAATGGACCGTAAACCTGGATATGCCTGCGCTCTCTCTGCGCGGCGAATCCGCCCCGGCGACCGCCTTTGGCGCCGCTATCGTGGGTGGTGACAACGGTCGCGTTAACGCCGTGCTGATGCAGCAGGGCCAGATGATCTGGCAGCAGCGTATCTCGCAGGCAAACGGCCCGACCGAAATCGACCGCCTGAGTGACGTAGACACCACGCCGGTAATCGTTAATGGCGTAGTTTACGCGCTGGCTTACAACGGCAACCTGACGGCGCTGGATCTGCGCAGCGGCCAGATTATGTGGAAACGCGAGCTGGGTTCAGTGAATGATTTCATCGTCGACGGCAACCGTATCTACCTGGTTGACCAGAACGATCGCCTGCTGGCGCTGAGCACCGAAGGCGGCGTGACCCTGTGGACGCAAAGCGATCTGCTGCACCGTCTGCTGACTGCTCCGGCGCTCTATAACGGCAGCCTGGTGGTGGGCGATAGCGAAGGCTACATGCACTGGATCGACCCGTCAAACGGCCGCTTCGTGGCGCAGGATAAAGTGGACAGCTCTGGCTTCCTGACCGAACCGGTCGTGGCGGACGGCAAACTGCTTATTCAGGCGAAAGACGGTACGCTGTACGCGATCACGCGTTAATCATCGCAGTTGTTGTATAATAAACGGCCCCTGTCTCTTCAGGGGCCGTTTTGACTTTTTTAAATACGCCGCAAAAGCGCCGTATTCAGCATTATTTTAAGAGGCTTTAATCATGGTACCTGTGGTCGCGCTTGTCGGGCGCCCGAACGTTGGAAAATCCACTCTGTTTAACCGTTTAACACGCACCCGAGATGCGCTGGTAGCGGATTTCCCGGGGCTCACGCGTGACCGTAAGTACGGTCGTGCAGAAGTGGAAGGTCGTGAATTTATCTGTATCGATACCGGCGGTATCGACGGAACGGAAGATGGCGTTGAAACCCGCATGGCGGAGCAGTCCCTGCTGGCTATCGAAGAAGCGGACGTAGTGCTCTTCCTGGTGGATGCCCGTGCCGGCCTGATGCCTGCCGACTCCGCGATTGCCAAACACCTGCGCGCGCGCGAGAAACCCACCTTCCTGGTGGCGAACAAAACGGACGGTATCGATGCCGACCAGGCGATGGCCGACTTCTGGTCATTAGGCCTGGGCGAAATCTACCCTATCGCCGCCTCCCACGGCCGCGGGGTCACCAGCCTGCTTGAAACCGCGCTGCTGCCGTTTGTGGATGAGGTTAATCCGCCGGAAGAGGTGGACGAAGACGCAGCGTACTGGGCGCAGTTCGAAGAGAGTGAAGAGGGCGAAGAGGGCGAAGAAGAGCCTGAAGACGACTTCAACCCGCAGGATCTGCCTATTAAGCTGGCTATCGTCGGGCGCCCGAACGTAGGTAAGTCTACGCTCACTAACCGTATCCTCGGCGAAGACCGCGTAGTGGTTTACGATATGCCGGGCACCACCCGCGACAGTATCTACATCCCAATGCAGCGCGACGAGCGTGAATACGTGCTGATTGACACCGCGGGCGTGCGTAAGCGCGGCAAAATCACCGACGTCGTAGAAAAGTTCTCGGTTATCAAAACCCTGCAGGCGATTGAAGACGCCAACGTGGTGATGCTGGTTATCGATGCCCGCCAGGGTATTTCGGATCAGGATCTCTCGCTGCTCGGCTTTATCCTCAATAGTGGGCGCTCACTGGTTATCGTGGTCAACAAGTGGGACGGCCTGAGCAACGAAGTGCGCGAGCAGGTAAAAGAGACCCTCGACTTCCGTCTGGGCTTTATCGACTTTGCTCGCGTACACTTTATCTCCGCCCTGCACGGCAGCGGCGTGGGTAACCTGTTTGAGTCGGTGCGTGAAGCGTACGACAGCTCCACCCGCCGCGTGGGTACCGCTATGCTGACCCGCATCATGACCATGGCGGCAGAAGACCATCAGCCGCCGCTGGTGCGCGGTCGCCGCGTGAAGCTGAAATATGCCCACGCCGGTGGTTATAACCCGCCGATCGTGGTGATTCACGGCAACCAGGTGAAAGATCTGCCGGACTCCTACAAACGTTATCTGATGAACTACTTCCGTAAATCGCTGGACGTGATGGGCACGCCTATCCGCATTCAGTTCAAGGAAGGGGATAACCCGTTTGCCAACAAGCGCAACACCCTGACGCCGAACCAGTTGCGTAAGCGTAAGCGTTTAATTAAACACATCAAAAAGAGCAAGTAATCGCCCTCTGGCGCTCTTTTACTATCAGGCCCGCATAATGCGGGCTTTTTTATGGCCACGCTCTTTCATTTCCTTGATGTCAGTACGCTGATGTCAATCACATTTCTGCTTTTTCCAGCATAAAATCTGCGAAACTAGACGCCTGTCGAATTTTCGTCTTAAGGTACCGCATCTGGCACTAGACAAAACCAGCCTTCGGTTATCAAATGGTTAAATAATATTTGCGAGGTACGATCGGCCAGCAGCATAACGGGCAGACAGATGTCTCGTGTTTACAATTACAACGACACGCCTCTTCGGGAGAACTATGCAATCCTCAGTTAATAACAACGAAAGCCGGACCTTCTTCGGCCACCCTTATCCGCTTGGCTCGCTATTTTTTACCGAGATGTGGGAGCGTTTCTCCTTTTACGGTATCCGCCCGTTACTGATCCTCTTTATGGCGGCAACCGTCTATGACGGCGGCATGGGGCTGGCGCGTGAGAACGCCTCGGCCATCGTCGGTATCTTCGCCGGTACCATGTATCTGGCGGCGCTGCCGGGCGGCTGGCTGGCGGATAACTGGCTCGGCCAGCAGAGAGCGGTGTGGTACGGCTCGATTCTGATTGCCCTCGGGCACCTGTCGATCGCCCTCTCGGCGGTGATGGGCAATAACCTGTTCTTTATCGGCCTGATGTTCATCGTGCTGGGCTCGGGCCTGTTTAAAACCTGTATCTCGGTGATGGTCGGCACCCTCTATAAAAAAGGCGATGCGCGCCGCGACGGCGGCTTCTCGCTGTTCTATATGGGCATCAACATGGGCTCCTTTATCGCCCCGCTCATCTCCGGCTGGCTGATTAAAACCCACGGCTGGCACTGGGGCTTTGGCATCGGTGGTATCGGCATGCTGGTGGCGCTGATTATTTTCCGCCTCTTCGCCGTGCCGTCGATGAAACGATACGACCGCGAAGTGGGCCTCGACTCCACCTGGAACAGTCCGGTGGCGAAGAAAAACGGCGTTGGCGCCTGGCTGCTGGCGCTGGCCGTAGGGCTGGCGATTGTTGTTACCCTGGTCGCCCAGGGGGTAATTGTGATCAACCCGGTGGCGGTCGCCAGCATGCTGGTGTACGTGATTGCGGCCTCGGTTGCGCTCTATTTTGTCTACCTGTTCCTGTTTGCCGGCCTGAATCGTAAAGAGCGCGCCAGGCTTCTGGTGTGCTTTATTCTGCTGGTCTCTGCCGCCTTCTTCTGGTCTGCCTTTGAGCAGAAGCCAACCTCGTTCAACCTCTTTGCCAATGACTACACCAACCGCATGATAGGTGATTTTGAGATCCCGGCGGTCTGGTTCCAGTCTATCAACGCCCTGTTTATTATTCTGCTGGCGCCGGTGTTCAGCTGGGCATGGCCGAAGCTGGCGAGCAAAAACATTCGTCCGGGCAGCATTACCAAGTTTGTCATCGGGATTTTGTGCGCCGCGGCGGGCTTTGGCCTGATGATGCTGGCGGCGCAGAACGTGCTGAATAACGGCGGGGCAGGGGTATCGCCGTTCTGGCTGGTGGGCAGCATCCTGATGCTGACCCTGGGCGAGCTGTGCCTCAGCCCAATTGGCCTGGCGACCATGACCCTGCTGGCGCCGGAAAGAATGCGCGGCCAGATGATGGGCCTCTGGTTCTGCGCCAGCGCGCTGGGTAACCTGGCGGCCGGCCTGATCGGCGGCCACGTGAAGGCCGATCAGCTGGATATGCTGCCGGACCTCTTTGCCCGCTGCTCCATTGCGCTGCTGATCTGCGCCGCGGTTCTGATTGTGCTGATCGTGCCGGTGCGCCGGATGCTGGAAAACGCCCGCAGCGGTACGGAACAAAAAACCGTGACTAACGCCTGATAGGCAGCCACCTTAACGTTAAAACCGGCGTACAGACGCCGGTTTTTTTATGCCCTCGCAGGCTGGAACAGGCGGTAAGTGGTAAAATCAGCCGGTAGAACCCCTCTTAAGGAGCCCATGATGTCCCTGACCTGCCCGGATTGCCATGCCGCGCTGGAGCCGCAAAACGGCTATGCGCACTGCGAAAACTGCCAGAAAGATATCCCCCTCGACGCGCGCTGCCCTGACTGCCACCAGCCCCTGCAGGTGTTAAAAGCCTGCGGAGCGGTGGACTATTTTTGCCAGCACGGCCACGGGTTGATTTCCAAAAAACGGGTGGAGTTTGTCCTTCCTGACGCTTAATCGCAGACGCAGTCTTCCCCTTTACGCCATAGATCCACCAGCGAAGGGGGTGCTTCCTGTTCCGGCACCAGCAGGATCACGTCGGTATACTGCGCCTGGCTGTGCCGGGTCCAGACGATCTGGATGCGGAAGTAGCGCTGATCCCCGCGCCCCGGCGAAGAGGCCTGGCCGGGCGGCTGGCCAAGCGTCAGCGCCTGGTCGAGGATCTCCATCACCCGCTGGCGCTGCTGCTCATTGAGGCTGGAAATCGCGATCCGACGCAGGCCGCTCAGCCTGGGGATAAAGGCGACGCCGCCCTCGCGGGCCAGCTCAACCACCGCATCTTCTGTCAGTTCCGGGATCTGCATTTACAGTACTCCTGTGGCCTTCCATGCCTGCTCTATCGCCGCGGCGACGTCGCCGCCGGAGCGTTTCTCTCCGTGATAGATGGTCAGTTTTGCGAAAGCGGCAAAATCCGCGTCCTGCTCCAGCGTGCGATCGCACACCGTATCGTACCAGGCATAGCCGGCTTTTTTCCAGGCGTAGCCGCCGATGGCGGTCGCCGCCAGATAAAAGGCCCGGTTGGGGATGCCGGAGTTGAGATGCACGCCGCCGTTATCTTCGCGGGTTTTGATAAAGTCATCCATGTGGCCCGGCTGGGGATCCTTGCCCAGCAGCGGATCGTCGTAGGCGGTGCCGGGTTCGGCCATCGAGCGTAGCGCCTTGCCGTTAATTCCGTCGGCCAGCAGCCCTTCGCCAATCAGCCAGTCGGCTTCAGCGGCGGTCTGCTTAAGGTGATATTGCTTCACCAGCGCGCCGAAGACGTCCGATAACGACTCATTCAGCGCGCCCGACTGTTCAAAATAGATAAGCCCGGCTTCGGTTTCGGTCACGCCGTGGCTCAGCTCGTGGGCGACAACGTCTATCGCGATGGTAAAGCGGTTGAAAATCTCGCCGTCTCCGTCGCCGAACACCATCTGCTGGCCGTTCCAGAAGGCGTTCTGGTACTCCCGGCCATAGTGGACGGTGCCGGTGAGGATCAGCCCTTTATTATCCAGCGAGTCGCGCTGGTAGTTCTTCCAGAAAAAGTCGTGGGTAATGCCCAGATAATCGTAGGCTTCGTCAACCGCAACGTCTCCGTTAGAGAGCTGTCCTTCATAGCGTACCTGGGTGCCCGGCAGCTCCTGGGTCTGCCTGGCATCGTAGATGTCGCGCTCCAGCTGACCGGCTTTATTGACGTGCGGCGCGGCGGGTTTCCCCGGCATATGGGCCATCAGCGTCTGGACATGGGTGAGCGTCTGGCGGGCGCAGCGCTGCTGCGGCTCAGAGCCGCTCTCAATAATACGGCGAAGGATGTACGGCGGGATCACGCTATAGAGTCGGGTCATGCGTCTCTCCTGTTATGGCAATGCCGAAAAAAGCAACACCTTAAGTGTAAGCCATACCAGCATAACGGCAGTGAAGTCGGACAAATCAGGGGGCGAAAAAGTGGCACAACCGTCGCTCAGGGTTTAGGTTTTAACGACCCAACGCGAGGAAGGTCATGAATAAAAACGCAGCTCTGGCAATCACTGGCTTTGCGCTTATTGCCGTCACCTATGGAATGGCGAGGTTTTCATGGGGAATTATGCTGCCCGATATCAGGCAGGCGGTCCCCCTCACACCGCAAACGGCAGGTTTGATTGCAGCCTGTAGTTACGCAGCCTACTGCCTATCCGTATTTTTTGCCTCGCAGCTGACCGCGCGCTTCGGGCCGCGCTTACCGGCCCTTCTGGCGGCCTTAACGGCGGCGGGTGGGCTTTTCATCCTGGCGCTTGCTCCTTCACCGCTCCTTCTTGCGGTGGGGCTGTTTATTGCCGGTCTCAGTTCAGGGCTGGCTTCTCCTTCCCTTGCCGGGGCCGTGAGCGCCGGGGTTAAAGCTGAACGGCAGACCCAGGTGAACACCATTATTAACGCCGGCACCAGCGGCGGCATCATCCTGTCGGTGCCGGTGCTGTTTTTCGTGCCTGGAGGCTGGCGGATAGCCTGCGTGATTTTCGCCCTGCTGGCTTTAGCCTCGCTTTTCCCCGTCTGGCGATATCTGCCGGCAACAGGGGGCGAGGGCGAGCAGGCGCTTCGCTGGCGCGTCCTTATTCGCAAGCCTGGGATGGTCAGGCTATCCGCCATTGCGCTTGTTAGCGGCATTGCCAGCGCCGCCTGGTGGAGCTTTGGCCCGGAACTGCTGCAGCGTCACACCGGGCTCAGCAGCGTCACAACCAATATTCTGTGGCTGCTGAGCGGTGGAGCAGGGGTTGCCGCCGTCTTTACCAGCAGCCTCGCCGGACGCATTGGCGTGCGCGGTGTTTATCGGGGTTCCCAGTTGTTTATGGCCGTTTCCCTTATCGCATTATCGCTGAGTCACGGCTTCGCCTGGTGGCTGGTTCCCGTGGTGGCGATGAGCGGGGCGGGCTATGTCATCTTGTCCGGGGTGCTGCTGGTGCAGGGGGCGCGGGTCGCAGAACCTTCACCTGCCGCCGGGGTCAGTATTGCCTTTCTGATGCTGGCGGTAGGGCAGATTATCGGATCCGTGGCCTTTGGTTTGCTATATGAGATGGTGGGTGCGGCCGGGGCGCTACTGCTTTTTTCCGGGCTATCGCTGTCGATGCTGGCCGTTACGCCCGATGCCGAATATCAGGCGTAATCGTCATCAGGTTTTTTTGCGGCTACGGGGTTTCTTCACCGGGGTCACGGCTGTTACTGCGCTCTCAACCCAGCCGTCCGCGACGCGGGTCGTCAGCAGATCGCCGGCCTGCACCTGTTTTGTCTGCTTGAGGATGTTGCCGTCCGTCGCGGTCGTCACGCTGTAACCGCGCGCCAGGGTTGCCAGCGGGCTCACGGCTTCAAGATGGGTGACCGCATTGCCAAAGCGTTCGCGGGTGGCGCCGAGGCGCGTGCGGATATTCTCGGCCAGACGATACTCGAGCTGCTGAATACGGGTTCCGGTGCGGTAAATGCGCGGCTGCGGGTTCTGCTGGTTAAGGCGATGAATGACCCGCTGCTGGCGCGATACCGACCGCTTAAGCTGATTATCCAGCGCGGTGTTCATGCGCTGGCGAAGCCGTTCCAGCACGGTTTGCTGACGCGCCAGGCGCAGCTGCGGGTGCTGCTGCTGCAGGCGGTGGTGCAGCTGGGTAAAGCGGCGGGTGCGGTTGGCAATGAAATAGTCCATCGCCATCTCCAGCCGCTGCTGGCCGCTCTGGAGCTGGCGCAGCAGCTCAAGCTGGTTGCGGCTCACCACCTCTGCGGCGGCAGAGGGGGTTGGCGCACGCAGATCGGCGACAAAATCGGCGATGGTGACATCGGTTTCGTGCCCGACGGCGCTCACCACCGGGATCCGGCTGGCAAAAATCGCCCGCGCCACGCGCTCGTCGTTAAAGCTCCAGAGATCTTCCAGCGAGCCGCCGCCGCGCCCGACGATCAATACGTCGCACTCTTTGCGGCGGTTCGCCTGTTCAATGGCGCGCACGATCTGCGCCGGCGCATCGTCGCCCTGTACCGCCGTCGGGTAGATGATCACCGGCAGGGAAGGGTCGCGGCGCTGCAGAACATGCAAAATATCGTGCAGGGCCGCCCCGGTACGGGAGGTGATCACCCCCACGCAGTGCGCCGGGGAAGGCAGCGGTTTTTTATACTGCTGATCGAACAGCCCCTCTGCCGACAGGGCGGCCTTGAGCTGCTCATACTTCTGCTGCAACAGCCCTTCACCAGCCGGCTGCATGCTTTCGACGATGATTTGATAATCGCCGCGCGGCTCGTACAGGGTGATATTGGCGCGCACCAGCACCTGCTGGCCATGCTGAGGACGGAAAGTCACCCGGCGGTTGCTGTTGCGGAACATCGCGCAGCGCACCTGGGCGGTATCGTCTTTCAGGGTAAAGTACCAGTGGCCGGATGCCGGTTGGGTGAAGTTGGAGATTTCACCGCTGATCCAGACCTGGCCCATCTCCTGCTCAAGCAGCAAACGCACCGTCTGGTTAAGACGGCTGACGGTATAAATTGAGGGGGATTGAGAGGATAACATGTGAGCGGGATCAAATTCTAAATCAGCAAGTTATTCAGTCGATAGTAACCTGCCCGGAGGGGATCGCAAGCATTTTTTATAAAAAAGTGTAGATGCAATCGGTTACGCTCTGTATAATGCCACGGCAATATTTAACCACCCAGGTCAGAGATATTGCCCATGCTACGTATCGCTAAAGAAGCACTGACGTTTGACGACGTCCTCCTCGTTCCCGCTCACTCCACCGTTCTGCCGAATACTGCCGACCTCAGCACGCAGTTGACCAAAACCATTCGCCTGAACATTCCTATGCTCTCCGCGGCAATGGACACCGTGACTGAAGCGCGCCTGGCTATTGCCCTGGCTCAGGAAGGCGGCATCGGCTTTATTCATAAAAACATGTCTATCGAGCGCCAGGCGGAAGAAGTTCGCCGCGTGAAGAAACATGAATCTGGCATCGTCACCGATCCACAAACCGTACTGCCCACCACCACCCTGCGCGAAGTGAAAGAGCTGACCGAGCGTAACGGTTTTGCAGGCTACCCGGTTGTGACTTCCGATAACGAACTGGTGGGTATCATTACCGGCCGCGACGTGCGTTTCGTTACCGACCTGACCCAGCCGGTTAGCGTCTACATGACCCCGAAAGAGCGTCTGGTCACCGTTCGCGAAGGCGAATCCCGCGATGTGGTATTAGCCAAAATGCACGAGAAGCGCGTCGAAAAAGCGCTGGTTGTGGACGACAGCTTCCACCTTCGCGGTATGATCACCGTTAAAGATTTCCAGAAAGCAGAACGTAAACCGAACGCCTGTAAAGACGAGCACGGTCGTCTGCGCGTAGGCGCGGCGGTTGGCGCCGGTGCGGGCAACGAAGAGCGCGTTGACGCGCTGGTTGCAGCGGGCGTTGACGTGCTGCTGATCGACTCCTCTCACGGCCACTCCGAAGGCGTTCTGCAGCGTATTCGTGACACCCGCGCCAAATATCCTGACCTGCAGATCATCGGTGGTAACGTAGCAACCGGCGCAGGCGCTCGCGCGCTGGCCGACGCGGGTTGCAGCGCGGTGAAAGTGGGCATCGGTCCTGGCTCCATCTGTACCACCCGTATCGTTACCGGCGTAGGCGTACCGCAGATCACCGCCGTATCCGACGCGGTAGAAGCCCTTGAAGGCACCGGCATTCCGGTTATCGCCGACGGCGGGATCCGCTTCTCCGGCGATATCGCTAAAGCTATCGCTGCCGGCGCCGCCGCGGTGATGGTGGGATCCATGCTGGCCGGTACCGAAGAGTCCCCGGGCGAAATCGAACTCTTCCAGGGCCGCTCTTACAAATCCTATCGCGGAATGGGCTCTCTGGGCGCCATGTCAAAAGGCTCCTCAGACCGCTATTTCCAGACCGATAACGCCGCGGACAAACTGGTACCGGAAGGGATCGAAGGCCGCGTGGCCTACAAAGGCTACCTGAAAGAGATCATTCACCAGCAGATGGGCGGCCTGCGCTCCTGTATGGGCCTCACCGGCTGTGGTACTATCGACGCCCTGCGTACTAAAGCGGAATTCGTACGTATCAGCGGTGCAGGTATCCAGGAAAGCCACGTTCACGACGTGACTATCACCAAAGAGTCTCCGAACTACCGTATGGGCTCCTGATTAATTTCCACGCCCGGCTTAAGCCGGGCGATTTTGTTTCTCTTGCCTCGGAATTAGCGTCAATGACGGAAAACATTCATAAACATCGCATTCTCATCCTCGACTTCGGTTCTCAATATACCCAGCTGGTAGCGCGCCGCGTGCGTGAGCTCGGCGTGTACTGCGAGCTCTGGGCGTGGGATGTGACGGAAGCGCAGATCCGCGATTTCAACCCAAGCGGCATCATCCTCTCCGGCGGTCCGGAAAGCACCACCGAAGAGAACAGCCCGCGCGCCCCGCAGTACGTGTTCGAAGCCGGCGTACCGGTATTCGGCGTCTGCTACGGCATGCAGACCATGGCGATGCAGCTGGGCGGCCACGTAGAGGGCTCTAACGAGCGTGAGTTCGGCTACGCGCAGGTTGAAGTTCAGACCGACAGCGCCCTGATTCGCGGTATCGAAGACTCCCTGACCGCGGACGGCAAAGCGCTGCTGGACGTCTGGATGAGCCACGGCGACAAAGTCACCGCCATCCCGGCCGACTTCGTGACCGTTGCCAGCACCGAAAGCTGCCCGTTTGCGATTATGGCCAACGAAGAAAAACGCTTCTACGGCGTGCAGTTCCACCCGGAAGTGACCCACACCCGCCAGGGCCTGCGCATGCTGGAGCGTTTCGTTATCGATATCTGCCAGTGCGAAGCCCTGTGGACCCCGGCAAAAATCATCGACGACGCCGTGGAGCGTATCCGCCAGCAGGTTGGCAATGACAAAGTGATCCTCGGCCTCTCCGGCGGCGTTGACTCCTCCGTTACCGCGATGCTGCTGCACCGCGCCATCGGCAAAAACCTGACCTGCGTCTTCGTGGATAACGGTCTGCTGCGCCTCAACGAAGCCCAGCAGGTGATGGACATGTTCGGCGACCACTTCGGTCTGAACATCGTTCACGTGGAAGGCGAGAAGCGCTTCCTCGACGCGCTGGCAGGGGAGAACGACCCGGAGGCGAAGCGTAAAATCATCGGCCGCGTCTTTGTCGAAGTGTTCGACGAAGAGGCGCTGAAGCTGGAAGACGTTAAGTGGCTGGCGCAGGGCACCATCTATCCGGACGTGATCGAATCGGCGGCGTCTGCCACCGGTAAAGCGCACGTCATTAAATCTCACCACAACGTGGGCGGCCTGCCGAAAGAGATGAAGATGGGCCTGGTTGAACCGCTGCGCGAGCTGTTTAAAGACGAAGTTCGTAAGATCGGCCTCGAGCTGGGTCTGCCGTACGACATGCTCTACCGCCATCCGTTCCCGGGTCCGGGTCTGGGCGTGCGCGTGCTGGGCGAAGTGAAGAAAGAGTACTGCGACCTGCTGCGTCGCGCGGACGCTATCTTCATCGAAGAGCTGCACAAGGCTGACCTGTACAATAAAGTGAGCCAGGCGTTCACCGTATTCCTGCCGGTTCGCTCCGTAGGGGTGATGGGCGATGGTCGTAAGTACGACTGGGTTGTCTCCCTGCGTGCGGTCGAGACCATCGACTTTATGACCGCGCACTGGGCACACCTGCCGTATGACTTCCTCGGCCGCGTCTCTAACCGCATTATCAACGAAGTTAACGGCATTTCCCGCGTGGTGTATGACATCAGCGGCAAGCCGCCGGCTACGATTGAGTGGGAATGATGTAGAGCGAGTTCATAGCGCATCATAGCTATTCAGTAATTAACCCTCTGTATTTACAGAGGGTTTTTTTATGTCTACTTCTGTTTATTCACGCCAGCCTCTGTTTTTTGAGGGTATAAATGACGGTATAAAGATCGGTATACTCGGGCTGCGACCGGCGGAGCGAGAAGAGAACAAAGCTGATGCCGTAATTATAAAAAGGAATCATTGAATGAACAGAGGTATGTTTTCGTTTATCTCGTCGAATCCGCTGTACGCTGCCGGTGATAAAGAGTGGCTTGTTGGACTGGATAAGTGCCATCGGTACTGGTATGACTTAATTGTTAATCCAGGCGAGGTCGCAGATTATTTTGATACCCAGGAGTTGATCGTTAGCTATCTGGCAAATATCAAAAAAGAAGTTGAGGAGCATTTAGAAAAAAGGTTTATCTACTTTATCTGTTCCCGGGAACGGGTAAGGTTTAACGTTAATAAAAAGCCTTCTTACAATCCTTTTACTAAAAAGATGAAAATCCACGTTCTCACTGGAGAAAACAAGAAGCAAAGAAGCTTTAAGTGTACCTTTGTCGATGTAAAATCAGGGAAAGTATTCCGACCGGCCATTAAACTTACCGATAAATATATCACGATGGAAGACGCTTCAGGGGGCTTAACGACCTATTCTGTACATGATTTTCTTGAGCATCTCAATATCAGGCTGGGCCTGGACAGCAGGGTTGAATACGTAGGCTGTACCAAAAACCCGCACACGAGGCCCACTAACGGGGCGCATACGGGGCTGAGCTTTGTGCAACATCAGATAGCAGAAGAAAAAAGAGATACGCTTGTCTATTTTAATCTCTTCAAGGTTCTTACACGTACCAGCAACCCTAACGCTAACGTTATTTTTAACGTTGCAAATGCCATGAGCAATGAAATAGATCCTACGCTTGAAGGCAATATCATTGAAAAGTGCTTTATTTTTTATTTCGACTCAAAAAACCAAAATCGCAATAAAGTGAATGAGCGTAAAGAGCTGGAAGGGAACCTGACCAGGATCGCAAGTAAAAACAAAATTAAAGCGATTCATATTAATTACGAGTTTGATGAAGCCAATGAATACGCAACGTTTTCGTCATCAAGCGTTGCCGCTAATACCAAACACAGATTTACCGTCAAAAAAGAGAAGGACGGCATATCTATCCTGCCTGGGTCTAAGGCATTTGATGAGCTGTATCAGAACTTATAACAGCCTGTATCTTAGGTCGGCACTGTACCAGCGCTATCGCCAGCAGGGCAACTACCAGCGTCAGGCTTAACGACACCCACAGCGTCCCCGGCATCCCCAGCGTTTTATTCAGCCAGGCATAGGCAAAGGGCGAGGCGGCGGCCATCAGCTGGCCGGGGATCAGCAGCATGCCGGTACGGCTGGCGTAGCTCTCAGCGCTAAAAAGCTCCAGCGGCAGCGTCGCTTTGACTATCGTCACCAGCCCGTTGACGGCGCCGTAGCCCAGCACAAAGCCCGCCGCGCACCACGCAAACGCCGTGCCGCAGAGGCCGATAACAAAACAGAGCGGCATCGCAATCGCGGTAAACAGCGTGAGCCGAAGCGGGGTCAGGCGCGCGCCGGCGGCCACTTCCGTTAGCCGCGCGCCGGTTTGCCCGAGCCCCCACAGCATGCCGACGGCCACCGGCAGCCCGGCGCCGGCGATAAACTCCGGCAGATGGGTGGAGGTACCGTTAGAAACAAAGGTAATCAGCGCGATAAAAGCCGCGTACAGCCATCCGCTACGCCGATCGCTGCCCGTCGCCGGCGCGCCGTGGCTTACGGCGACGGGCAGCGATCGTCGGGGAAGCTGGCGGATCAAAAGCGCGCTTAGCAGGCCAAAAAGGGCATAGATCAGCAGGGCGTTTTGCCAGCTCATAGCCTTAAGCAGCGCGTCCCCCAGCGGCCAGAACAGGGCCGATGCCAGGCCGCCGGCCAGCGTCACCTTTGAGATAGCGCGCCGCGCCTGCTGCCCGTACAGGTTTACCAGCGAGGCAAACAGCGCATCGTAGAGCGACAGGCGCATCCCGATGCCGGTAAGCAGCCAGCCGCCGTACCAGCCCGCGAGAGAAGCGGTGTGGGCCATGCCCGCGCAGCCTGCGGCAATCAGCAGCGTACCGCCCATCACCACCCGCTGTCCGCCAAAGCGCGCCAGCAGGCGGGCGACAAAAGGCGAAACGGCCGCCATTACCAGCATGGCGAGGGTCAGCCCGCCGTAGATCTGCGGCGATGACCAGCCGGTATCCCTCGCGATGGCGCGCGCAAAGGTGCCGGGCATATAAAAGGAGATCCCCCAGTTGATCAGCTGATTGCAGCCTGCGGCAACTATCAGCGCGCGGGGCGGGGCGGGTGTTTTCATTTTTATTGATTCCATCAGGGAGTTGTCCTGAGGATACCGCGCGCGGTAAGGTGCAGGCAGGCCCGCATCCTTATCACCCCTATAAGAGAAACTTTGCATGAGCACCCTCAACCTGGCACATCTGGCAACCTTCCGGCTGGTTATCCAGCGCCGCAGTTTTTCTGCGGCGGCGGACGCGCTGGGGATCTCCCAGCCTGCCGTCAGTTTGCAGATCCGCCAGCTTGAACAGTTCCTGCGCACGCGGCTGGTCGAGCGGACGGGGCGGGGGATTAAAGCTACCGCGGCCGGCATGGCTTTACTGGAACATGGGGAGCGTATTACCCGGGCGGTAGAGGATGCCCTGCATTCGCTGGATGAATACAGCCATGAGGTGAGCGGGACTATCACCCTTGGCACCGGCGCAACGGCCTGCATTCATCTGCTGCCGCCGCTGTTACAACAGCTGCGTGAAGCGCATCCGCTTCTTCGGGTGGGCGTCACCACGGGCAATACGCCTGATATCGTGCGTGCCGTTGAAGAGAATCGTCTTGATATGGGGCTGGTGACCCTGCCGGTGAACGGGCGCGGGCTGGAGGTAACGCCGGTGCGGGAGGAAGAGTTCGTGTATATCACCGCCGGGCAGGCGCCACAGCCGCCGACGCCCGCGGCGCTGCATCCGTTGCCGCTGATCGCCTTTGAATCGGGCAGCGGTACGCGGGCCCTGATTGACGGCTGGTTTCAGGCCCAGGGCCTGCAGGCGGAGCCGGTGATGCAGCTTGGCAGCATAGAGGCAATCAAACGCATGGTGCGCGCCGGCCTGGGGTACAGCATAGTGCCGCGCATGGCGGTAGAGCAGACGGCCGATCGGGAAGGGCTGTGCGTGCGGTCGCTCACGCCGGTATTGCATCGCCAGCTGGCGACGGTGATGCGTCAGGATAAAGTGTTAAGCAAAGGCATTACCGGGATAATCAGGCTGCTGCAAAAGGCTTAATAACGCTCAGTGAACAAAAGAGGTTTACCGTACGCCTGGGCCAATGCCGAGTGAGGTTTGCTGCGATTCGAGCTTGTCCTGATGATGGTACCAGGCGCCTATCGAGGAGTAGACGAAGCGGCCAAAGAAAAAGAGGAAGCTGATTAATAAAATGATGCGCGTCATCCGAGTGTTAAACCGATGTCGTCTTCGCATACGTGTGGCCTGACTCACTATGTTTTTCCAGATAATACCCTAAGGGCGACAGGCTCATTAAGGCACAGCGGCGAAGCGGGGTCAATTATTGATAATGTAAAATTCCGTCAGCAAATAAATTGTCGGGTGTTATAAATATTAAGTGCTTTATTTACGCTATTGATAATTAGAACAAAAATAACGTGAAAAAATGTGATTATTCTTTCGGGATATTAAAAAGTTTGATTTATGTCAACTATCGCTCGTCGTCGCTTAATAAAATCTCTGCTCTTCTTCCCGTCCGGCACACTTCTGGCCGGCACGGCTTAAGCGTCAGGTTGGATGCCTGTCTGAAATCACCCTTGTGGACGATCGGGATCAAATGGCATCTATGACTATTATTTCGCTATATCAACAATACAAAGATCGCTGGTGGGCACTGCCTCTGCTGCTGCCCGTACTGCTCCTGCCGCTCATGCGCCATGCTTCTACCTATACGCAAATAGATGGCAGCCTGGTGGTGCTCTATTATATGCCGCTGGCCTTTTTACTGGCGCTGATGCTGTTTTACGGGCTGAAGGCGGTGCCGGGCATTATGCTGGCGCTCTTTCTTCACTATTATTTCGAGGTTGGCGGTTATATTACCGCCATCGCCATTGCCCATTTTCTCATCCCGATAATCTTCAGCTGGGGTGGATACCGGGTCTTTACCCCCCGGCGCAATATGGTCGCCTATGGCGATCCGCGGCTGATGGCCTCGCGGCTGTTCTGGCAAATGTTCTGCCCGGCGACGATATTTTTCCTGCTGTTCCAGTTTGCGCTCTATCTGGGCATTTACGAAAGCCGGTTCAGGCTCTCCGGGCTTGCCACCTCCGGCATCCGGCTGCTGATAAATTATCAGGGGCTGCTGGTGGGCTGCCTGACCGGGGTACCCTTCAGCTATCTGTTGATCCGCATTATTCGCCATCCCCGCTATCTGCGCAGCCTCTGGTCGCAGATACGCACGCAGATTGACAGCAAAGTAACGATACTGGAGATAGTTTGCTGGCTGGGGATTAACAGCCTTTTGCTGAGCATGCTGCTGTGGCCGATGACGGAAAACAGCTCTATTTTCAGCACCAACTACACGCTGTCGCTGATCATGCCGGTGATGCTCTGGGGCTCAATGCGCTTTGGCCATAAGCTCATGGCGCTGCTCTGGACGCCGATATTGATCGTCGCTATCCACTACTTCCATCGCTATATCCCCCTGTCGGCAGGCTACGATATTCAGCTCACCATCACCTCGTCCAGCTATCTGGTCTTTACCTTTGTGGTGGTCTATATGGCGATGCTGGCCTCGCGCCAGCGCTCCATTACCGTCCGCGCCCGTCGGCTGGCCTTTCTCGATCCGGTGGTCCATATGCCTAACCTGCGGGCGCTGAACCGCGCGCTGGGCAAGAAACCCTGGTCAGTGCTCTGCTTCTTACGTATTCCCGAGCTGGAAGTACTGGGACGCAACTACGGCATATTGCTGCGTACCCAGTACAAGCAGCAGATCGCCGAATGGCTGAACGACTACCTGCAGTCGGACGAGTGCGTTTACCAGCTATCGGGCCACGATCTGGCGCTGCGCCTGAATACCGAATCGCATCAGCTGCGCATTGAAGAGCTGGATCAGCACATTAAGCGTTTCCGCTTTTACTGGGACGGCATGCCGCTGCAGCCGCAGGTTGGCGTCAGCTACTGCTACGTGCGTTCCCCGGTGGTGCACCTCTACCTGCTGCTGGGCGAGCTGAGCACCGTGGCCGATTTGTCCCTCTCCACCTGTCATCCGGAAAATCTCCAGCAGCGCGGCGCCATCAATTTGCAGCGCGGGCTGAAAGACAAGGTGGAGATGATGAACCGCCTGCAGCGCGCGCTGGAGCACGACGCCTTTACCCTGATGGCGCAGCCCGTGCAGGGCATGCGTGGCGATGACTATCACGAAGTGCTGCTGCGGATGCACGACGAGCAGGGGGAGATGATCTCGCCGGATCTGTTCCTGCCCGTCGCGCTGGAGTTTGGCCTCTCGTCGCGCATCGATTTATGGGTGCTGGAAAAGACGCTGCAGTTTATGGCGGCGAACCGGGAGCGCATGCCGGGCAAGCGTTTCGCTATCAACCTTTCTCCCAGCTCCATCTGCCGGGCCCAGCTGCCGCTGGAGGTGACGCGCCTGCTGCAAACCTACGCCATTGAACCCTGGCAGCTGATTCTGGAGATCACCGAGTGCAGCAGCTTTGGCAACGCCGGGCTGGCAAATCAGATCGTAAGCCAGCTGCAGAAGATGGGGTGTCGGATCGCTATTGATGATTTTGGCACCGGCTACGCCAGCTATGCCCGCCTGAAGAACGTGGATGCCGATATCCTGAAAATTGACGGCAGCTTTATCCGCAACATCGTGAGCAACAGCTTCGATTACCAGATTGTGGCCTCGATTTGCCACCTGGCGCGGATGAAAAAGATGCTGGTGGTAGCGGAATACGTCGAGAGCGAAGCCATTCGCGATGCGGTGGCGGCGCTGGGAATTGATTATCTGCAGGGATATTACATCGGCAAGCCGGAATTACTGGAAAATCTGGCACAGGATCGGGCGCTCCCGGAGAGCGCCTGACCCTTTACTCAGGCTGCGACGTTGGGCGAGCGCTCTTCTTCGATTTTCAGGCACCAGCCGGTGACCGCGCTCCAGTATTGCTGCTCGCGCTCCAGATCCAGCAACACCAGCGCATTCTGGCTGAACCAGTCATGGGGGAAGCTCAGCGTCCAGTGGTTATCGTCGGTAGTAAGCGTCAGCGTCGGCGGCGTGGTGGTCGCCTGGCGCTGGTTGTTGAGCAGTACGCCCAGACGTAACAGCTGGATCAGCGGCAGGAACTGCTTTTTCTTGAACAGCGTAAAGCGCGGCAGGTCGTCAAGCTTCACGGCCTTACGGTGATAGCGCACCAGGGTGGCCATCATCGTCTGCTGCTCCTGGTTGAAGCCGGGCAGATCGCTGTTTTGCAGAATATAGGCCGAGTGGCGGTGCATGCCGCTGTGGTTGATGTTCAGACCCACTTCGTGCAGCATCGCCGCCCATTTCAGCAGGGCAGTCAGCTGCGGATGCGCCAGCTTCGGATTCTGGGCTTCCCACTGCTCGTACATGTGGGTGGTGGTTTCCAGCACGCGACGCGCCTGTTCCCGGTCAATATTGTACTGGTTCGCCAGGCTCTGGGCGGTACGGCTGCGGATATCCTGGTGGCGGAAACGGCCCTCCATCTCATAGAGCACCCCTTCACGCAGCGCCCCGTCGGAGAGGCGCAGCTCGCGGATAGCCAGCGCATCAAAGACGCCGCACAGGATAGCCAGCCCTGGAACAAACACTCCTTTGCGTTCATCCGAGAGGCCCGGCAGGCTCAGGGCGTCGAAATTTTTATGTTTCAGCACTTCGTCCGTCAGCATGACGAGGCGCTCGGGGGTGATGAAGCCGTCTTTTTCGCCCAGCGCCAGCAGCACTTCGTGCGCGGCCTTGATGCTGCCAGAGGCGCCCAGCGCCACGTTCCAGCCCTGAATACGGTATTGCCATGCCAGGCTTTCCAGCTTCTGTACTGCCGCCATGCGCGCGCGCTGGAAGTTTTCACGGCTGATGGCGCCGCCCGGGAAGTAGAGCTGGGCGAAGCTGACGCAGCCCATCCGGCGGCTCTCAACCAGATGCGGCTCAAAGTTTTCACCGATGACCAGCTCGGTGGAGCCGCCGCCGATATCAATCACCAGCTTACGACCCTTTTCCGGCTGGGTATGTTCGACACCCATAAAGATCAGGCGCGCCTCTTCGTTGCCGGAGATAATCTCGATAGGGTAGGGGATCACCTTCTCGGCACGCTTGAGAAAATCAGAGGCATTCAGCGCCTGGCGCAGCGTGTGGGTGCCCACAATGCAGACGCTGGACGAGCTAAAACCTTGCAGACGTTCAGCAAACAGCGACAGGCAGTTCAGCCCGCGCTCGATAGCCTCTTCGCTGAGCATATTGTTCTCATCCAGGCCGTCGGCCAGATGGACGCGCTGCTTCAGGCGGCCGATTATCTGCATCGCGCCATCTACCTCGCGGGCAATGACCATGTGGAAGCTGTTAGAACCCAGGTCGACCGCAGCAAACTCCTGCGGTCGTGGGGTAGAGTCGTTTATCGGCATAGGTTAATCAGGTTGCTCGAGTGATTTGATATAGTCGTAAATCGCCAGCTGTGCGCGTACTTTGCGGCGGTTGCCGCGCGGCACATAGCGGTTACTCAGTTCTTTATCGATGTAGCGCGCTTTTACAGTATCACTGAACAGAATTTCAATGATATCCAGAATGCGTTGTTTAAGACGCGGATCGAGCAGCGGCGTCGCCACTTCGATACGGTAGTCTATGTTGCGGGTCATCCAGTCTGCGGAAGAGAGATAGACCTGTTTGTCGCCGCCGTTATCAAAAATATAGACGCGATCGTGTTCCAGATAGCGGTCAACGATGCTAATAACGCGAATATTATCGCTGATGCCTTCCAGCTCGGGGATCAGCGAGCACATCCCGCGGATCAGCAGATTAACCTGCACGCCGGAACCCGATGCGGCATACAGCCGATCCACCAGCCCTTTATCCACCAGGTTGTTCAGCTTCAGGGTGATGCCAGCCGGCAGCCCCTGCTGGGCATTGGCGATCTCCCGGTCGATCATGTCATACAGCAGACGACGGGAGTTCTGCGGCGACACCAGCAGATAGTCGAAGCTTACCGGACGGTAAGGGTTTTCAATAAAGTTGAATACCCGGCGCACTTCGTTGGTAATACGGGCATCGGCGGTCAGCAGGGAGTAGTCGGTGTAAATACGCGCGGTTTTCTCATTGAAGTTGCCGGTGCCGATGTGGGCATAGCGCACCACCTCATCGCCCTCTTTACGGGAGATCAGGAACAGCTTGGCGTGAATTTTCAGCCCCGGCGCCGAGAAGATAACGTGCACGCCCGCTTCGGTCAGACGGCGCGCCCAGTGAATGTTGGCCTCTTCATCGAAGCGTGCCTGCAGCTCCACCACCACCGTCACTTTTTTACCGTTGTGGGCGGCATGAATCATGGCATCAATGATGCGCGAATCTTTCGCCACGCGGTAAATGTTGATCTTGATGGCCAGCACGTTCGGGTCGAACGACGCCTGGCGCATCAGCTCAAGCACGTGCTCAAAGGTGTGGTAGGGGTAATAGAGCAGCACATCGCGTTCGCGGATAGCGTCAAAGCCGTTGCGGAACTTATCAAACCAGATATGGCGCAGGCGCGGCAGCGGCTTGTTCACCAGGTTGGCTTTGCCCACGTTCGGGAAGCCAATAAAGTCTTTGAAGTTATGGTAGCGGCCGCCCGGCACGATGGAGTCATAGCGGGAGATGGTCAGCTTCTCGCGCAGCATCTCCACCATGGCATCCGGCATGTCGCGCTGGTAGACAAAGCGCACCGGCTCCGCCGTCAGGCGCTGCTTCAGGCTGGAGGACATCAGCTCCATCAGGCTCGCCTCCATCTCGTGCACCAGGTCATATTCGGCGTCACGGGTCATCTTCATGGAGTAGGCGTTCAGCGCGTCGTAATCAAAGAAGCCCTTAAAGATATCATCCAGGCAGTAGCGCAGGATGTTATCCAGCAGGATCATTGGCTTGCGGCGGCGCGGCGTCTCCGGCGGCAGATTGACGAAGCGCGGTACCTTATCGGAGGGGATCTCCAGCAGCGCGTAACGGATATTGTCGCCACGAATGATCTCCACCGCCAGATAGGTGTAATCATCCTTCAGGAACTGCACCAGATCGGTTTCACGATTGATGAGGATCGGCGTAATGTGCTGGCGAAGATACTGCTTAAAGTAATGGCGCAGCCAGCTCTGTTGATTTACGGAGAGCTGGCGTTCGTTGATAAGGAAGATCTGATTGCGTGCCATCTCCAGCAGCAATTCGTTATACAGCCCGTCAAACTCCTGATCGGCTTTCAGCACCCGGGACTGAATCTTGCCAAGCAGATGGCGCGAGGTGGAGTTTAACCCCTGCTCCTCGCTGATAATGATCCTGCGCTTCAGTTCGGCAAAGCGAACTTTATAGAACTCATCCAGGTTGTTGGAGTAGATCCCCAGAAAACGCATACGCTCAATCAGCGGGTTAGTTTTGTCCGCTGCTTCCTGAAGTACACGCTCGTTGAACGCTAACCAGCTTAGCTCTTTCTCGATGTATAACTTTTCCTGACCCATTACTACTCACACTCCAGTTCAGTCACAGGACGTGGCAAATCCGTCTCGTCCTTATTATGGCGAGCATTGTCACGATATGTCCAACTGTGCCACAAAAGTATGACAGTTAACCGACTACACAGAAGGAAAAAGGGATTAAAGCACATGATTTTTATGCAGGTTTTATGAAGGCAGAGACTAAAAAGCCGGCGGCTGCCGGCTTGGTAATGCATTATTCGTCGCAGGCGTGGCCTTCAGGCGGCAGCCGCACGCCGTCCAGCCAGGCGGCGTTGTCGCGCATCTGAAGACGCCCGTCAACAAACCAGCTGACCACCAGCGGATAGATGCCGTGCTCCTGCGCCTGCACGCGGGCGGTGATCTCCTCTTCGCTGTCACCGGCGAATACCGGCACTTTGGCCTGCAGGATCACCGGGCCGCCGTCCAGCTCGTCGGTAACGAAATGAACGGAGGTACCGTGCTCCCGATCGCCGTTCTCCAGCACCTGGCGGTGGGTATGGAGACCGGGATATTTGGGCAGCAGGGAAGGGTGGATATTTAACAGCCGCCCGGCGTAGTGCGCCACAAAGACCGGGCTGAGAATGCGCATGTAGCCGGCCAGCACCACCAGGTCCGGCGCATAGGCGTCGATCTCCTGCACCAGCTCGCGGTCAAAGGCTTCGCGGCTGGAGAACTGGCTCGCCTCGAGGGCGTGGGCGGCAATGCCGGCCTCGCGGGCGCGCTCAAGGCCGAACGCGTCGGCCTTGTTACTGAATACTGCGCGGAGGGTGCCGTTAATTTTCTTCTGCTGACAGCCATCAATGATGGCCTGCAAATTACTTCCGTTACCGGAAATGAGCACCACAATATTCTTCATGCAATAACCACACGCTCTTCGGAATCAGAGGCTTTGATGACGCCGATTTTCCAGGCGTTTTCACCTTTGGCCTGCATCAGCTCAACGGCTTTATCCGCCTCTGCCGCCGGCAGGGCGATAACCATGCCTACGCCGCAGTTGAAGGTGCGATACATTTCATGGTCGCTTACGTTACCGGCATCCTGCAGCCAGTTGAACACGGCGGGCCACTGCCAGGAGGCTTCGTCGATCACCGCCTGGGTGTTGTCCGGCAGAACGCGCGGAATGTTTTCCCAGAAGCCGCCGCCGGTGAGGTGGGCAATGGCGTGGACGTCAACGCTGGCGATCAGTTCCAGAATGTTTTTCACGTAGATGCGGGTAGGGGCCAGCAGATGGTCGGCCAGCGGTTTGCCTTCCAGCTCGGTGGTTTCCGGATCGCAGCCGCTCACTTCGACAATTTTACGCACCAGCGAGTAGCCGTTGGAGTGCGGGCCGCTGGAGCCCAGAGCGATCAGCACGTCGCCGTCGGCCACTTTGCTGCCGTCGATAATTTCTGATTTTTCTACTACCCCGACGCAGAAGCCGGCCACGTCGTAATCTTCACCGTGGTACATGCCCGGCATTTCCGCGGTTTCGCCGCCCACCAGCGCGCAGCCCGACTGCAGACAGCCTTCGGCGATGCCGCTGATGACGCTGGCTGCGGTGTCTACGTCCAGTTTGCCGGTCGCGTAGTAGTCGAGGAAGAACAGCGGCTCTGCGCCCTGAACCACCAGGTCGTTCACGCACATCGCCACCAGGTCGATGCCGATGGTGTCGTGGCGTTTTAAATCCATCGCCAGGCGCAGCTTGGTGCCCACGCCGTCGGTGCCTGAGACCAGAACCGGTTCACGATATTTTTGCGGCAGTGCGCACAGCGCGCCGAATCCACCCAGACCACCCATCACTTCAGGGCGGCGGGTCTTTTTCACCACACCTTTGATTCGGTCAACCAGCGCATTACCTGCGTCAATATCAACACCGGCATCTTTGTAGCTGAGAGAAGTTTTGTTGGTCACGGCTCAAGTCCCCACGCGATTGCATTACGATAGTAAGAAAAATCGGCGCAATTCTAACAGCCAAGGCAAACGTTTGCGAGCCTATTCTCAACAGAAATTCTCGGCACCACTCTGGCCGGTTACGCCGCCCTGAAGCGGTACAAAGTTGATACCCCTCACGAAAATGAAACCGGGTACAGTCCTGTTCTTGCAACCTTTCGAATGAATGCACATCATTTCACTGAAACCGGTTTCTGTGGTTCGGTTTGCCGATAATTAACGCTGAATGAGGGATTTCGCATGTCAGGATTCAAAGAAGGTTTTCTGTGGGGCGGCGCGGTAGCAGCGCATCAGCTTGAAGGCGGCTGGCAGGAGGGCGGTAAAGGGGTGAGCGTGGCGGATGTGATGACCGCCGGCGCCCACGGCGTGCCGCGCGAAATCACCGACGGCGTACTGCCGGGCAAAAACTACCCCAACCACGAGGCCATCGACTTCTATCACCGCTACAAAGAGGATATCGCGCTCTTTGCCGAGCTGGGCTTTAAGTGTTTTCGGACCTCCATCGCCTGGACGCGCATTTTCCCGAAGGGCGATGAGCAAACCCCGAACGAGGCGGGCCTTAAGTTTTATGACGATCTGTTCGACGAGTGCCTGAAGCACGGCATTGAGCCGGTCATTACGCTCTCTCACTTTGAGATGCCCTATCACCTGGTCAGCGAATACGGCGGCTGGCGCAACCGCAAGCTCATCGACTTCTTTGTGCGCTTCGAGGCGTGGTGGTTCGAGCGCTACCAGCACAAAGTGAAGTACTGGATGACCTTTAACGAGATCAACAACCAGGCCAACTTCCACGAAGACTTCGCCCCCTTTACTAACTCGGGCCTGAAGTATCAGCCGGGCGAAGACCGTGAGCCGGTGATGTTCCAGGCGGCGCACTACGAGCTGGTGGCCAGTGCCCTGGCGGTGAAGGCGGGCAAAGCGATCAACCCGGCGCTGCAGATTGGCTGCATGATCGCCATGTGCCCGATCTATCCTCTCACCTGCGCGCCGGACGACATCATGATGGCGATGAACGCCATGCACCGCCGCTACTGGTTTACGGACGTGCACGTGCGCGGCGCCTACCCGCAGCATCTGCTGAACTATTTTGCACGCCGCGGCTTTGCGCTGGACATCACCGAAGAAGATATCGCCGCCCTGAAGCAGGGGTGCGTGGACTATATCGGCTTCAGCTATTACATGTCCTTCGCCACCAAAGCGACGCCGGACAATCCGCAGCTCGATTATGACGAAAGCAAGAGCCTGGTCTCCAACCCCTACGTGCAGAAATCGGACTGGGGCTGGCAGATCGATCCGGTGGGGCTGCGCTACTCCCTGAACTGGTTCTGGGATCACTACCAGCTGCCGCTGTTTATCGTGGAGAACGGTTTTGGCGCCATCGACGTGCGGGAGAGCGACGGTACGGTCAACGATCAATACCGCATCGATTACCTCGCCGCCCATATCCGCGAAATGAAAAAGGCGGTGGTGGAAGACGGCGTGGATCTGATGGGCTACACCCCCTGGGGCTGTATCGATCTGGTCTCGGCCGGCACCGGCGAGATGAAAAAGCGCTACGGCTTTATCTTTGTTGATAAAGACAATGAGGGCAACGGCACCCTGGCGCGCAGCAAAAAGCGCTCCTTTGACTGGTATCAGAAAGTGATTGCCAGCAACGGTGAATCGCTCTGATGTGAGAAAGCCCCGCCAGGCCCCGCCATGCGGGGCTTTTTTTTACTACGGTTTACAGGTTAATGAAGCGTTAAGCATGTTGGTTGATCCCGGTCAAGCAAGTTGGGTATGGTGCAATCCGAAAAAAGCGGTATAATCCGGCGATTTTTTTTGTGGCTGCCACCCCCGAAGGAGAAAAAGTATGAAGATTGTTGAAGTGAAGCACCCGCTGGTGAAACACAAGCTGGGCCTGATGCGTGAGCATGACATCAGCACGAAACGTTTTCGCGAACTGGCCTCTGAAGTGGGCAGCTTACTGACGTACGAAGCGACCTCCGATCTCGAAACCGAAAAAGTAACCATCGAAGGCTGGAACGGCCCGGTGCAGGTTGAGCAGATCAAAGGTAAGAAAATTACCGTTGTGCCGATCCTGCGCGCAGGTCTGGGCATGATGGAAGGCGTGCTGGAGCACGTACCGAGCGCGCGCATCAGCGTAGTGGGTATCTACCGTAACGAAGAGACCCTGGAGCCGGTACCTTACTTCCAGAAGCTGGTTTCCAATATCGACGAGCGTATGGCGCTGGTGGTCGACCCGATGCTGGCGACCGGCGGCTCGATGATCGCCACCATCGACCTGCTGAAAAACGCCGGCTGCACCAGCATTAAAGTGCTGGTGCTGGTAGCCGCGCCGGAAGGCATCGCCGCGCTGGAAAAAGCGCATCCGGACGTAGAACTCTACACCGCCTCCGTTGACCAGGGGCTGAACGAGCACGGATACATCATTCCGGGGCTTGGCGATGCCGGCGATAAGATTTTTGGTACCAAATAAGTGAATAACTAATAAAAAGCCGACTTTGATAGTCGGCTTTTTTTTGAATAAAACCCACCAACTGCTAACAACTGACAACTCTTGAGGAAAACACTATGACGCGCCGTGCTATCGGGGTGAGTGAAAGACCGCCGCTTTTGCAGACGATCCCGCTTAGTTTGCAGCACCTGTTTGCGATGTTTGGCGCAACCGTGCTGGTGCCAATCCTGTTCCACATTAACCCGGCCACCGTGCTGCTGTTTAACGGCGTGGGCACGCTGCTGTACCTCTTTATCTGTAAAGGCAAAATCCCGGCCTATCTGGGATCCAGCTTTGCGTTTATCTCGCCGGTGTTGCTGCTGCTGCCGTTAGGATATGAGGTGGCGCTGGGCGGTTTTATTATGTGCGGCGTGCTGTTCTGCCTGGTCTCTTTCATCGTTAAGAAAGCGGGCACCGGCTGGCTGGACGTGATGTTCCCGCCTGCGGCGATGGGCGCCATCGTTGCGGTTATCGGCCTTGAGCTGGCGGGCGTTGCGGCCAATATGGCCGGCCTGCTGCCGGCAGAAGGGCAGGCGCCGGACTCTAAAACCATCATCATCTCGCTGGTAACCCTGGGCGTGACCGTCTTTGGCTCGGTGCTGTTCCGCGGCTTTATGGCGATTATCCCGATCCTGATTGGCGTGCTGGCGGGCTACGCGCTCTCCTTCGCCATGGGCGTGGTGGATACCACCCCTATTGCCCAGGCGCACTGGTTTGCCCTGCCGACCTTCTATACGCCGCGCTTCGAGTGGTTTGCTATCTTCACCATTCTGCCGGCGGCGCTGGTGGTAATTGCCGAACACGTCGGTCACCTGGTGGTTACCGCCAATATCGTGAAGCGCGACCTGATCCGCGACCCGGGCCTGCACCGCTCCATGTTCGCCAACGGCTTTTCGACCATTATCTCCGGCTTCTTTGGCTCCACGCCAAACACCACCTACGGTGAGAATATCGGCGTAATGGCGATCACCCGCGTCTACAGCACCTGGGTTATCGGCGGGGCGGCGATTATCGCTATCCTGCTCTCCTGCGTGGGTAAACTGGCCGCGGCGATCCAGATCATTCCGGTGCCGGTAATGGGCGGCGTTTCGCTACTGCTGTACGGGGTGATTGGCGCATCCGGTATCCGCGTGCTGATCGAATCCAAAGTGGATTACAGCAAAGCGCAGAACCTGATCCTGACCTCGGTGATCCTGATTATCGGCGTCAGCGGTGCGAAGGTGCATATCGGTGCCGCCGAGCTGAAAGGCATGGCGCTGGCGACCATCGTCGGCGTTGCCTTGAGCCTGATCTTCAAGCTGATCTCCGTTCTGCGCCCGGAAGAGGTGGTGCTGGACGCGGAAGAGACTGAAAAATCAGCGCATTGATCGCCAGAGCGATCGACAAACCGGGCGGCCGCTCCGCCCGGTTCTCTCTCTGCAGGTTCCGTGTTAAACTCTTCGCCGATTACGAGTAAGACCTGGTTGAGGTAATTCTGAACGCACCGGCACAGCTCTCTTTGCCACTTTATCTTCCTGACGACGAAACTTTTGCAAGTTTCTGGCCGGGCGATAACTCCTCTTTACTGGCCGCCCTGCAAAACGTGCTGCGCCAGGATCACAGCGGTTACATCTATATCTGGTCACGCGAAGGAGCGGGGCGCAGCCACCTGCTGCATGCCGCCTGCGCCGAGCTCTCCCAGCGCGGCGACGCGGTGGGCTACGTTCCCTTAGATAAACGCACCTGGTTCGTCCCCGAAGTGCTGGACGGCATGGAACAGCTGTCGCTGGTCTGTATCGATAATATTGAATGCGTGGCGGGGGACGAGCTGTGGGAGATGGCGATTTTCGATCTCTATAATCGTATCCTGGAGTCGGGCAACACCCGGCTGCTGATCACCGGCGATCGCCCTCCGCGCCAGCTGAATCTGGGACTGGCGGATCTGGCATCGCGCCTCGACTGGGGGCAGATTTATAAACTGCAGCCGCTCTCGGATGAAGATAAGCTTCAGGCGTTACAGCTGCGCGCCCGGCTGCGCGGTTTTGAGCTGCCGGAAGACGTGGGGCGTTTCTTACTGAAGCGGCTGGACCGCGAGATGCGCACACTGTTTATCACCCTCGATAAGCTCGATCACGCCTCTATTACCGCCCAGCGCAAGCTGACCATTCCCTTCGTTAAAGAGATCTTAAAACTCTGAGCCCGGCGCTCCGGGCTACACGTCTTACTTAACGATCTCCAGCACCTGCTCCGGCGGGCGCCCGATTCGCGCCTGGCCCCGTGCCACGACCACAGGCCGCTCGATCAGCTTCGGATTCTCTACCATCGCCTGGATCAGCGCCTCTTCGCTAAGCCGATCGTCGGCCAGATTGAGCGATTTATAGAGATCCTCTTTCTGGCGCATCAGCTCGCGGGGGCTTTTCATGCCGAGCATCGCGAGCAGCGAGCGCAGGGTCTGCGCATCCGGCGGGGTCTCCAGATAGAGCACCACCTGCGGCTCCACGCCGTTGGCTTGCAGCAGGCTTAAGGTTTCGCGGCTCTTTGAGCAGCGGGGATTGTGGTAGATAGTTACCGCGTCAGACATTTTCTCTCCTGTTACATCTTCTCATACGGGCGGAAGCGCTGTTGCAGCTGACGCAGCTGGTCAATGCGCGCGTCGTAGCGTGCCTGCTGCAGGCTGCCCAGCTTCACCTGCGAACTGGCGCTGCTCAGCAGGGAGATAGCCTGATCGAGGCGTCCGGCAAGGGCATAGCCCTCGGCCCGCGCCGCCAGCTCCTGATCGCGATGATTAAGCGCCGCTTCGGCCTGCGCCAGCAGATCCCAGCCGTTGGGATCGTCTTTATTGGTAAAGGTATAGCGATTAAGGATGGTTGCGGCTTCCTGCGCCTGACCGCCCTGTAAGTAAGCATTCGCCAGGTTAAGCTGCAACACCGGGTTGGTGCGGATCTCCCGGGCGTTTTTCAGCCGGTTGATGGCGTCGCTGGCCTTTTTCTGGCCGAGGTCGATATCGGTCGCCAGATCCAGATACCAGACGTTGCCCGGCTCTGCGGCCAGCAGCGGCTGAAGCTGTTTACGCGCTTCGTCGTTATTGCTGGCCTCCATCGCCTGCAGGGCGCGGCCATATTGCGCCGCCCGCTGTTCGCGGACGTTGCCTTTCGCCAGGCTGTCGAGCAGGTCGCTGGTCAGCTGGTTGCGCCCGGAGTTATACATGCCGAGGGTACGCACTTTCGCCATGTAGAAATCTTCGGACGACTGCACCACCACCGGGCGCATCTGGTTGGCGCGGTTGCGGGCATCGGAAAGACGGCTTTCCGGCAGCGGGTGGGTGAGCAGAATTTCCGGCGGACGCGATGAGTAGCGCGCCTGGTCGAGCAGCTTTTCGAGGAAGCTCGGCATCGCCTGGGGGTCGAAACCCGAGCGTTGCAGCACCTGAATCCCGATGCGGTCGGCTTCCTGTTCATTTTGCTGGGTAAAGCTAATCATTCCCTGACGCGTCCCCGCCAGCGTACCGGTGAGGGCCGCCATGCCCGCCTGCGGGCTCGCCATCGCCAGCAGAATAGAGCCTAGAGCCCCGACCCAGGTGAGCGGAGCGCTGCGTTTTTGATCTTCCATGGCGCGCGCCAGGTGGCGCTGGGTAACGTGTGAAATCTCGTGCGCCATTACCGAGGCCAGCTGGCTTTCGTTATCGGCATAGCGGAATAACGCCGAGTGCAGCACCACGTTGCCGCCAAAGAAGGCGAAGGCGTTGATCTCGTCGTTATTAATTAAAAAGAAGTGGAACGGCGTTTTTACCGAATTTGCATGGGAGACCAGCCGCATGCCCAGGGCGTTAATATAGTTTACCAGCAGGGGATCGTTAATCAGCGGTGCGCTGCCCCGCAGCTGGCGCACATAAAAGTCGCCCATCTGCATCTCCTGGCCTATGGAGAGCGTGCTTCCTGCTGAGGTGCCCATATCCGGCAATGAGTCTGTCGAATCAGCAAAGGCTGGCAACATCTGCCCCGCGGTCAGCGCAGCGATAAGCGTTGCAACCAGCGTTTTTTTCAACTGCCTGAACATAACCTCGGTCCTGTCTGTTGGGGTGCTATTTTGACCGGCGAACCCGCGTATCGTTCACCGACGGCTGCTTTGCGAGTGTAGCCGGGTCAGGGCGATAAGAAAATCCCTCACTTCAGCCTTTTACGTTTTGTGAGGCCGCGCGAAAAAGCGAAAGTGTTTTTATTCACTCTTAGATACAATTCCCGCTCTTATCCAGTCATCATTTCAGGGAAGGACTGCATGCTCGAATTATTGCTGCAATGGTACCGTCGGCGCTTTAGCGATCCGGAGGCCATTGCATTACTGATCATTCTGGTCGCCGGATTTAGTATTCTCTTCTTCTTTAGCGGCCTGCTGGCGCCGCTGCTGGTGGCTATTGTGCTGGCCTATCTTCTGGAGTGGCCCACCGTACGCCTGGAGAATATTGGCTGTTCCCGCCGCTGGGCCAGTATTATCGTGCTGGTCTTTTTTGTCGGTATCCTGCTGTTAATGTCCTTTGTGGTGCTGCCCATCGCCTGGCAGCAGGGCATCTACCTCATCCGAGATATGCCCGGCATGCTCAGCAAACTCTCTGATTTTGCCGCCAACCTGCCGCGCCGTTATCCGGCCCTGATGGATGCGGGCATTATCGACGCCATGGCCGAGAACATGCGCACCCGCATCATGGCGATGGGGGATACGGTGGTAAAAGTCTCCCTCGCGTCGCTGGTGGGGCTGCTGACCCTTGCGGTCTACCTGGTGCTGGTACCGTTGATGGTCTTCTTCCTGGTGAAAGATAAAGAGCAGATGCTCAACGCGGTGCGCCGGGTGCTGCCGCGTAACCGCGGGCTGGCCGGCCAGGTCTGGAAAGAGATGAACCAGCAGATCACCAACTATATCCGCGGCAAGGTGCTGGAGATGATAGTGGTGGGGGTGGCGACCTGGATTGGCTTTGTGATCTTTGGCCTGAACTATTCGCTGCTGCTGGCGGTGCTGGTGGGCTTCTCGGTGCTTATTCCCTATATTGGCGCCTTTGTGGTCACCATTCCGGTAGTAGGGGTGGCGCTGTTCCAGTTTGGTCTGGGAACCGAGTTCTGGAGCTGCTTTGCGGTGTACCTGATTATTCAGGGGCTGGACGGTAACCTGCTGGTGCCGGTGCTCTTCTCCGAGGCGGTGAATCTGCATCCGCTGGTCATCATTCTGTCGGTGGTGATTTTCGGCGGGCTGTGGGGATTCTGGGGCGTCTTCTTCGCCATTCCGCTGGCGACGCTGATTAAGGCGGTGGTACACGCCTGGCCGGATGTCCCGGCCGTTGAAGAGTAAATAAAAAGGCCCGCTTAGCGGGCCTTTTAAATTATCAGGCGTTCTCTTTCACCCAGTTGAGCACCACGTCGTGGTGGTTGCTGGTTTTGAAGTCATCGAACACGTGTTCAACTTTACCGTCAGCGCCAATCAGGAAGCTGATGCGGTGGATGCCGTCATAGGTTTTGCCCATAAAGGTCTTCTCTCCCCAGACGCCAAAACTGTCGCAGACCTGATGATCTTCGTCAGACAGCAGCGTGAAGTTGAGCAGCTCTTTTTCGGCAAAGCGAGACAGCTTTTCAGGTTTATCGGTGCTGATGCCCAGCACTTCTACCCCTGCACTTTTCAAATCGTCCATGTTATCGCGTAAACCGCACGCTTGTACGGTACAGCCTGGCGTCATGGCTTTCGGGTAGAAATAGACCAGAACACGCTGTCCCTGGAAGTCGGCCAAATTTACTTGCTCACCGTCTTGATCGGGCAAGCTAAATTTCGGTGCGATGTCACCGGCTTTCAGTGGATTCATTACTCAACTCCATCCTGTTCATGCTGTGAATAGTTGACGACGTTTATACTGCCTTGCGCATTCAATTCTGTACATAGTGCTTTAAACGCTTGCTCGATATTTGAGGCATCGTGCGAGGCGGGGCTGTGCGCGGTGATCTGAATAAACAGCCGGGGAACGCTATTCTCTTGTCCCGGCTGCGTGCGCGAAACCAGCTCGGCGATATTCATCTGATGGTGGTCAAACAGCGCGGTAAAACGTTCAATCAGATGGGGTGAATCCTCGACTTCGACCTGCACCCAGACGGTGGACGGCATAGCCGGCTGCGGGCGCGCCGTAGTGCGTTTCATCACGATCAGCAGCTCAAGCTCTGCGCCCTTCATTGGTAGCGTCGATTCAATCAGGTTGATGGCATTCCACGAACCGGAAAGCAGCATAATGAAGGTGAACTCTTCTCCCAGCATCGCCAGACGGCTGTCTTCAATATTACAGCCGCAGCTACTGACGTGACGGGTGATGGTGTTCACGATACCAGGCCTGTCGGCACCCAGCGCAGTGATAACCAGGTAATGTTGTGATGAGGTTGTCAAACCTGTTCTTCCTTTGCGTGGTTAAGTCTTCCTAAGGAAAGCATAAAAAAAACTGGCATACAATAACCTGAAGGTCTCACGTCGCTTGCTTTTATTACAGCACCAAACGTAACATTGAGGCTCTTGTACGCACAGAGGATGGCCCATGTTCACGGGAAGTATTGTCGCGCTTGTTACGCCGATGGATGACAAAGGTAATGTCTGCCGGTCAAGCCTGAAGAAACTGATTGATTATCATGTCGCCAGCGGAACCTCGGCGATCGTATCGGTAGGGACTACCGGTGAATCTGCTACGCTGAGTCATGACGAGCATGGCGATGTCGTCATGATGACCCTTGAACTGGCTGACGGGCGTATCCCGGTGATTGCGGGCACAGGCGCAAATGCTACCGCAGAAGCCATCAGCCTGACCCAGCGTTTCAACGACAGCGGCGTGGTAGGTTGCCTGACGGTAACGCCTTACTACAACCGCCCCACCCAGGAAGGTCTGTTCCAGCATTTCAAAGCCATCGCGGAACATACTGACTTGCCGCAAATCCTGTATAATGTGCCGTCGCGTACCGGCTGCGATATGCTGCCAGAAACGGTAGGCCGTCTTGCTAAAGTAAAAAATATTATCGGTATTAAAGAGGCGACCGGGAACTTAAGCCGTGTTCATCAGATCAAAGAGCTGGTTTCAGACGACTTTATTCTGCTGAGTGGCGATGATGCCACCGCGCTGGACTTTATGCAGCTTGGCGGCCACGGGGTGATCTCCGTTACGTCCAACATTGCAGCCCGTGATATGGCCGAGATGTGCAAACTTGCCGCAGAAGGTCATTTCCAGGACGCCCGGTTGATTAACCAGCGTCTGATGCCACTGCACAATAAATTATTTGTCGAACCCAATCCGATCCCAGTGAAATGGGCATGTAAGGAGTTGGGACTTGTAGCGACCGACACGCTGCGTCTGCCGATGACCCCTATTACCGACCACGGTCGTGAAGTGGTTACCGGCGCGCTGAAGCATGCCGGTTTGCTGTAAAGTTTAGGGAGATTTGATGGCTTACTCAGTACAGAAAACGCGCCTGGCGAAGGTTGCGGGTGTTTCGCTTGTTATGCTGCTTGCGGCCTGTAGCTCAGATTCACGCTATAAACGCCAGGTGAGCGGTGACGAATCCTACCTGGATGCCACGCCGCTTGCTGAACTTCATGCCCCGGCGGGGATGATCCTGCCGGTTGAAAATGGCGACTACAACATTCCGGTCAGCAATGGCAGCGGCGCGGTAGGTAAAGCGCTGGATATTCGCCCACCGGCCCAGCCGCTGGCGCTGGTGAGCGGGGCGCGTACCCAGTTCACCGGTGATACCGCTACCCTGCAGGTTGAAAGCGCGCGTAATGCTAACCTGTGGCCACAGGTCGTCAGCGTACTGCAGGCGAAGAACTACGGCATCGACAAACGCGACGACGCCAGCCAGACGCTTACCACCGACTGGATCGAATGGAACCGTCTGGATGAAGATCAGCAGTACCGCGGTCGCTATCAGGTCTCTGTTAAACCTCAGGGTTATCAGCAGGCGGTGGTGGTTAAGCTGCTGAACCTGGAGCAAGCGGGTAAACCGGTCTCTGACCCTGCCTCTCTGCAGCGCTACAGCGCCGAGATGCTTAACGCTATCTCTGCGGGCCTTGATAAGACCGCGACCGATGCCGCCAATGCCGCCCAGAGCCGCAGCGGGTCTACCTTCGACGTGCAGAGCGGCGCCGATGATACCGGTCTGCCGATGCTGGTGGTGCGTGGGCCGTTCAATCAGGTCTGGCAGCGTCTGCCGGCTACCCTTGAACGCGTGGGCATGAAAGTGACCGACAGCACCCGCTCAACCGGCAGCATGACGGTAACCTATAAGCCGCTGTCCGACAGCAGCTGGGAAGAGCTGGGCGCGCGCGATCCGGGCCTTGCCTCCGGCGACTATAAGTTGCAGGTCGGCGATCTGGATAACCGCAGCAGCCTGCAGTTCATCGACCCGAAAGGGCACACCCTGACCCAGTCGCAGAACGACGCGCTGGTAGCGGTCTTCCAGGCCGCGTTCAACAAGTAAAACGAAAAGGCTGGTTAATCCAGCCTTTTTATTTTAGTGCCACGCAAACGTGTGCGTGGCATAATACGCCGGGTTTTGTACACAAATCATCACACCAGGAGTAAAGAAGATGCAGAAGCAAGCTGAGTTGTATCGTGGCAAAGCGAAGACCGTATACAGCACGGAAAATCCCGATCTGTTGGTGCTCGAGTTCCGCAATGATACATCAGCAGGAGATGGCGCGCGCATTGAGCAGTTCGATCGTAAAGGGATGGTGAACAATAAGTTCAACCATTTCATTATGACCAAACTGGCAGAGGCGGGTATTCCGACGCAGATGGAAGCGTTGCTGTCCGATACGGAATGTCTGGTGAAAAAACTGGATATGGTTCCGGTTGAATGCGTGATCCGTAACCGCGCCGCTGGCTCCCTGGTGAAACGTCTGGGCATCGAAGAGGGCATTGAGCTGAACCCGCCGCTGTTCGATCTGTTCCTGAAAAACGATGCCATGCACGACCCGATGGTAAACGAATCCTACTGCGAAACCTTCGGCTGGGTGAGCAAAGAGAACCTGGCCCGTATGCAGGAGCTGACCTACAAAGCCAACGACGTGCTGAAAAAGCTCTTCGATGACGCCGGCCTGATTCTGGTCGACTTCAAGCTGGAGTTTGGCCTCTATAAAGGCGAAGTGGTGCTGGGCGACGAGTTCTCCCCGGACGGCAGCCGCCTGTGGGATAAAGAGACGCTGGATAAAATGGACAAAGACCGTTTCCGTCAGAGCCTGGGCGGCCTGATCGAAGCCTATGAAGCCGTTGCCCATCGTCTGGGCGTCAAACTCGATTAATCCGCGCTGTTCCGTCAGAGGCACGCCGCTGCCTCTGACAACTCCTCCTTCTTTCCTGTGGTAATCCTGGCTTTAACCGCCTACGATCATACTTATTATCAATACGATATTGTTGAGGTGGTTTATGCGCTGGCAAGGGCGTAGAGAAAGTGACAACGTAGAAGACAGACGCAGCAGCGGCGGCGGCCCGATGATGGGCGGCCCCGGTTTTCGTTTACCGCGCGGTAAAGGGGGGCTGATCCTGTTAGTGGTGATCGTGGTGGCCAGCTATTACGGGGTTGACCTCTCCGGGATGCTCACCGGGCAGCCGATGGAGCAGCAGCAAACGCAGCGTTCTATCAGCCCGAATGACGATGAGGCGGCGAAATTCACCTCGGTCATTCTCGCTACCACTGAGGATACCTGGGGCCAGCAGTTCGAAAAAATGGGGCGCACCTACCAGCAGCCGAAGCTGGTGATGTATCGCGGCGCGACCCGTACCGGATGCGGTACCGGCCAGTCGGTGATGGGCCCGTTCTACTGCCCGGCGGATTCTACCGTCTATATCGATCTCTCTTTTTACGATGAGATGAAAAACAAGCTGGGCGCCGACGGCGACTTTGCCCAGGGCTACGTCATTGCCCACGAAGTCGGCCACCACGTGCAAAAGCTGCTGGGCATTGAGCCGAAGGTCCGCCAGCTTCAGCAGAACGCCAGCGAGACCGAGGTGAATGCCCTGTCGGTGCGCATGGAGCTGCAGGCAGACTGCTTCGCCGGCGTATGGGGTAAGAGTATGCAGCAGCAGGGCGTGCTGGAGTCGGGGGATCTGCAGGAGGCGCTGAACGCCGCTGAAGCCATCGGCGACGATCGTCTCCAGCAGCAAAGCCAGGGGCGCGTGGTGCCGGACAGCTTTACCCACGGCACCTCCGAGCAGCGTTATACCTGGTTCAAAAAAGGCTTCGACAGCGGCGATCCGGCGCAATGTAATACCTTCGGCCGCGAAATGTAATGTCTGACTGGGTTAACGCGCTGCGCGATTTTCAGGCGCAGCTGGCCGATACCGGCCATCGTCGGCTGCTGGTGATAAACGCGGAGCCAGATCGGGCGCAGCGGCAGGCGCTTGAACTTTGTGAAATCCTGCCCGGCGACTGGCTGTGGGTCGGCGAGAACGCCCCGGTTGCCGGCGCCTGCTCAACCCAGGCGCTGGGTACGCTGCTGGGGCGCGAGTATCTTCACGCCGTTTTTGACGCCCGCCGCGGTTTTGACGTGGCGGCGTTTGCGGCCCTCGGCGGTACCCTGCGCGCCGGCAGCCTGCTGGTGCTGCTGACGCCGCCCTTCGCCCGCTGGCCGGAGGCGCAAGACGCCGACTCCGTACGCTGGAGCGACCGGGCGGAACCTATCGCCACCCCCCGTTTTGTACACCACTTCTGTCGCCATCTTGCCGCCGATCCGCAGGTGCTGCTGTGGCAGCAGGGCGACGACTTTCCTCTGCCTGCCCCTCCGCAGGGGCCGCGCTGGCAGCCCGCCAGCGGCGAGCCGCAGCGCGAGCAGGAGCAGATCCTCGATGCGCTGCTCACCATGCCTCCGGGCATCGCCGCTGTTACCGCCCCGCGCGGGCGGGGGAAATCGGCGCTGGCGGGCATGCTGCTGCAACGCAGCCGGGCAACGGCTATCGTCACCGCCCCGGCAAAAGGCGCCACCGGGGTGATTGCCCGCTTTGCCGGAGAGGATTTTCACTTTATGGCCCCGGACGCGCTGCTGGCCTGCGGGCACGCCGCCGACTGGCTGATTGTGGACGAGGCCGCCGCCATTCCCGGCCCGCTGCTGGCGAAGCTGGTAGCGCGTTTTCCACGCGTGCTGCTGACCACCACCGTGCAGGGCTATGAGGGTACGGGCCGCGGCTTTTTACTCAAATTCTGCGCCCGCTTTGCCGGGCTGCGCTATTTCACCCTGTCTGAACCGATACGCTGGGCGGCGGGCTGTCCGCTGGAGCGCTTTATTGATGAGGTGCTGCTGTTTGACGATCGCCCCGCGCTGGATAACCCGCAGGGAAGGGTAACCTTTTCCGCGCTGGAGCCCGACGCCTGGCGCAGCCGGCCCGCGCTGCCGGCGGACGTCTACCGGCTGCTTTGCGCCGCCCACTACCGCACCTCGCCGCTCGATCTGCGCCGAATGATGGATGCCCCCGGGCAGCATTACGCCGTAGCGCGCGCTGGCGAGGCGGTGGTCGGCGCCCTGTGGCTGGTGGATGAGGGCGGCCTGAGCCCTGCGCTCAGCCGGGCGGTGTGGGCCGGATCCCGGCGGCCGCGCGGCAACCTGGTGGCACAGTCGCTGGCGGCGCACGGCGGCTCTCCTCTGGCCGCCACGCTCGCCGGACGGCGCGTTACCCGCATTGCGGTACACCCGGCGCGGCAGCGCCAGGGGCTGGGGCAGGCGCTGATTGCCAGCGCCGCCGGGGCGAGGTGCGACTACCTCTCCGTCAGCTTCGGCTATACCGAGGAGCTGTGGCGCTTCTGGCAGCGCTGCGGCTTTGTGCTGGTGCGCATCGGCAGCCACCGGGAGGCCAGCAGCGGCTGTTATACCGCCATGGCGCTGCTCCCCCTGAGCGAGGCGGGGCAGGCGCTCTGCGAGCGCGAGCATCAGCGCCTGCGCCGGGATGCCCGGATCATTGAACGGGAGAATGGTGAAAAGATCCCGGTAGAGACGCTGGCGGCGACTACCCTTAATGATGACGACTGGCTGGAGCTGGCCGGCTTTGCCTTTGCCCATCGTCCTTTCTCCGCCGCCGTTGGCGGCCTGTCGCGGCTGATAAACGCAACGGATGTGCCGCTGCCGGCGCTGCGCGGCAAAATCGAGCGCCGCCTCGACGACGGCCCCTTAGGCAGCATGCTGGGATTGAGCGGGCGCAAAGCGCTGCTCGTCCGGCTGCGTGCAGAAACGGAACGGGCGCTGGAGGAGCTGGATAGCCCACGCGCGCAGCGGCTCAAAAACGACATTATGCAATGGCAAATTTTTCAATGACTTCTTCAATGAACCAGGATGGTCATTACGACCGGCAGGCGTAAAATCGGGTTCATCAGATAAGGAGAGTGCCATGAAACATGACCATTTCGTTGTCCAGCGCCCGGAAAACCCGGCGAAACAGCTGCTGCTGCTTTTTCATGGCGTGGGCGATAACGCCACCAATATGGGCCAGATCGGCCGCCTGTTTGCGCCGCATTTCCCCGATGCGCTAATTGTCAGTATTGGCGGCGCCGAGCCGTGCGGCCCCGATGGCCGCCAGTGGTTCCCGGTGCAGGGCGTTACGGAAGAGACGCGCCAGGGGCGGGTCGATGCCGTCATGCCGCGCTTTATCGACACGGTTCATTACTGGCAGCAGCACAGCGGCGTACAGGCCAACGCTACGGCGCTGATTGGCTTCTCGCAGGGGGCGATTATGTCGCTGGAGAGCATCAAGGCCCGGCCGGGGCTTGCCTCGCGGGTGATTGCCTTTAACGGCCGCTACGCCACGCTGCCGCAAAGCGCCTCCACGGCGACGACCATCCATCTGATCCACGGCGGTGACGATCGCGTCATCGAGCTCTCTTACGCGGTAGATGCCCAGGAGGCGCTGATCCGGGAAGGGGGAGATGTAACGCTGGATATTGTGGACGACCTTGGTCACGCCATCGACGATCGCAGCATGCAGTTTGCGCTGGATCACCTGCGTTATACGGTGCCGAAACACTACTTTGATGAGGCGCTCAGCGGCGGTAAGCCGAACGATGACGATATCGTGGAGTTTCTCTGATAAAACGCCCTCTCCCGGTCGGGGAGAGGGCAATACCGTTACTTCTTCTGGTCCTTGTTCGGCCAGTCGTCTTCGTCATCCCACTTATCGTTAAAATCACGATGCGGCGGAAGGTCGGGTTTATTGGCGAGAAACTTCTTGTGGTCGACGCGCTTCAAATCTTTGATCACGTTCAGCACCACGCCCACCAGGAACACCAGCACCAGAATCCACCAGTATTTAGCCAGCCAGTCCATTCGCTTTTCCTTCTACAGAGCGTCCGTCAGGCGACGAGCTGCTCCATGATACGTTGATACATACGGGCCAGCAGTTGCAGATCCGCCGCTTTCACACATTCGTTGATTTTATGAATAGTGGCGTTTACCGGCCCAAGTTCCACCACTTGCGCACCCATGCGGGCAATAAAGCGCCCGTCGGATGTCCCGCCGGTGGTCAGCAGTTGCGGTTTAACTTCATTATAGTGCGCGATGGCGTTAACTACCGCATCCACCAGCTTGCCGCGTCCGGTCAGGAACGGCTGGCCGGAGAGCCACCACTCCAGGCTGTAGCGCAGCTGATATTTTTCCAGCAGCGCCACGACGCGTGCTTTGATCATTTCGTCGGTCAGCTCGGTGCTGAAGCGGAAGTTGAACTGCACGAAGAGATCGCCGGGGATAACGTTGTTGCTGCCGGTACCGGCTTTGATGTTGGCAATCTGCATGCTGGTGGGGGGGAAGTAGTCGTTGCCCTTATCCCATTCGATACCCACCAGCTCGGTGAGCATCGGGGCCGCGCGGTGCACCGGGTTATCCGCCAGGTGCGGATAGGCCACGTGGCCCTGCACGCCGTGAATAGTCAGGTTGCAGGTAAGCGAGCCGCGGCGGCCATTTTTCACCACGTCGCCCACCACTTCGGTGCTGGAGGGCTCGCCCACCAGGCAGTAATCCAGCCGCTCGTTGCGCGCCATCAGCGCCTCGACCACCTTCACGGTGCCGTTATGGGCGCTGGCCTCTTCGTCAGAGGTGATCAAGAACGCCAGGCGGCCTCTGTGATGTGGGTGCTGCGCGACAAAACGTTCCGCCGCCACCACCATCGCCGCCAGCGAGCCTTTCATGTCCGCCGCGCCGCGGCCAAACAGCATGCCGTCGCGGATGGTGGGCTCGAAGGGCGGGTTGATCCAGCGGTCGGCATCACCGGCAGGCACCACGTCGGTATGACCGGCGAATGCCAGCGTCTCGCCCTGACCGCGCCACGCCCAGAAGTTTTGCGTATCGCCAAAATTCATCGCTTCGACGGTAAAACCAATGGCGCGCAGACGTTCGATCATCAGCGCCTGACAACCTGCGTCGTCCGGACTGAGGGAGGGGCGGCGAATAAGCTGCTGAGTCAGCTCAATGACCGGGCATGACATAGACTACACCTCGTCAAAATAGCGTTGGTAACTGGATTCACTAAAGCCCAGCAGCATAGGCTGACCTGGCGCCCAGAGCAATGGGCGTTTGATAATGGCAGGCATTTCCAGCATCAGGGCGGCGGCGCTTTCGGCGTTATTGATAGCGGCGCGCTTGTCTTCTTCCAGCTTGCGCCAGGTGGTGCCGCGGGTGTTGAGCAGCGCTTCCCAGCCCAGCGCCTGGATAAAGGTGTGCATCAATTCTGCATCCAGACCGTCAGTGCGATAGTCGTGAAAACGGTAATCAAGGTTGTGCTCTTCAAGCCAGCGGCGCGCTTTTTTTATGGTGTCACAATTTTTGATGCCGTAAAGGGTGATCATGGTGAGTCCTTTTGTCTTAATTGCCGTTAAATGCTCAATATTTTCGATTAAATAAGCGGCGGGAAATATAACATATTAGGCTTATAACCTTATTTAAAATCGCTGCTGCAACATTCACCAAAATGAATTATGAATATTTTTTCATTATGACTGCATAGAAGTCCAGCGGTAAAGCAGTAGCTATTAAAGAAACGTTTTTTTATTTATCTGAACCTTCCGGTAGTTGTTTCAAAATATTGCACCACGTCACATAAAGTTTATGCGGTTAGCTCCATATTATCTACAAGCCCAGTCATAACAGGCCTGGAGCGAAGAGAGCGATAGGTTAAAACATCTTCACAGTGCAGATATATTTTCGTAGAATGCCGATAATAATAAGAGAGGTCGTTATGATTGAACATGAACTGGGGAACTGGAAAGACTTTATCGAAGCCATGCTTCGTAAATGAATTCTGGAAGAATTGCAAAAGCACTTGAGCAGTAAATAATGATAGTGTGCAAACAAATAAGCACACAAAAAGGCGGCCAGTAAAGCCGCCTTTTTTAATGTCCGGCGTTTATTCGCCGCGCGCTTTTAACGGAAAACGCCGGCGCACCATCACGAAGAACAGCGGCACGAAGAAGATCGCCAGCACGGTCGCCGAGATCATCCCGCCCATCACGCCTGTCCCTACCGCATGCTGGCTGCTGGAGCCCGCGCCGGTACTGGTTGCCATCGGCAGTACGCCAAACACAAAGGCCAGCGAGGTCATCAGGATCGGGCGCAGGCGCTGACGGCAGGCGTCGAGGGTGGCGGCCATCAGATCCTGGCCTTTCTCGTTCATCTCGTTAGCAAACTCGACGATCAGAATGGCGTTTTTCGCCGACAGCCCGATAACCGTCAGCAGCCCCACCTGGAAGTAGACGTCGTTTTCCAGCCCGCGCATCCAGGTGGCGAGCAGGGCGCCAATCACCCCCAGCGGCACCACCAGCATCACCGAGAAAGGCACCGACCAGCTCTCGTACAGCGCCGCAAGGCAGAGGAAGACCACCAGCAGCGACAGGGCGTACAGCGCCGGGGCCTGGGCGCCGGAGAGACGCTCCTGATAGGACATCGCGGTCCACTCGAGGCCAAACCCGGCCGGCAGCTGGCTAACCAGCCTCTCCATCACTTCCATAGCCGTACCGGTACTGACGCCCGCGGCGGCCTCGCCGACGATCTCCAGCGCCGCGTAGCCGTTATAGCGCTCCAGGCGCGGCGAGCCGGTCTCCCAGCGCGAGGTGGCGAAGGCCGAGAAGGGCACCATGCCGCCCTCTTTATTACGCACATACCACAGGTTGATGTCGTCCGGCAGCATGCGGTATTTAGCCGCGGCCTGCACATAAACCTTTTTCACCCGGCCCCGATCCATAAAATCGTTCACATAGCTTGAGCCCCAGGCGGTTTGCAGGGTGTCGTTGATATCGTCGATAGAGACCCCCAGCGCCTGGGCTTTGCGCTGGTCAATATCGATCTGCAGCTGCGGGCTGTCGTCCAGGCCGTTGTGGCGCACCCGCGTCAGGGAAGGCTCTTCCCCGGCCAGCTCCAGCAGCCGGTCGCGCGCCGCCATCAGGGCATCGTGTCCGGCCCCGGCGTGGTCCTGCAACTCCATATCAAAGCCGGCCGAACTGCCCAGACCGCTGATGGCCGGCGGGCTGCTGGCGAAGACCCGCGCCTCTTTAATGCGGCTGAAGGCCCTGGTGGCGCGCTCGATAATGGCAAAGGAGGTGCCGGTTTTCGCATCCCGCTCTTCCCAGTCCTTAAGGCGGACAAACATCCGCGCCACGTTCTGCCCGTTGCCGCCGGGGCCGGAGCCCACGGTGGCAAAGACCGACACCACGTTATCTTTCTCGTGGCTAAAGAAGTAGGACTCCACCTGCTGGACTACTTTCAGGGTCTGCTGCTGGGTAGAGCCGCTCGGGAGCTGCACCGAGGTGATAAACATCCCCCGGTCCTCCAGCGGCAGGAAGGAGGTGGGCAGCCTCAGGAAGAGAAAGACCATGCCGCCCAGCAGCAGCACATAAACCACCATCCAGCGCAGGCTGCGCTGAAGAATGCGGCCTACGCCCGCCTCATAGCGGGCGGCGCTGCGGTTAAACATGCGGTTAAACCAGCCGAAAAAGCCTTTCTGTCCGTGCTGCTCGCCCTTATGCAGAGGCTTAAGCAGGGTGGCGCAGAGGGCAGGGGTGAGGATCATCGCCACCAGCACCGACAGCACCATCGCCGCCACTATGGTGATGGAGAACTGGCGGTAGATGGCGCCGGTGGTGCCGCCAAAGAAGGCCATCGGCACAAAGACCGCCGACAGCACCATCGCAATGCCCACCAGCGCCCCCTGGATCTGCCCCATCGATTTACGCGTGGCTTCACGCGGGGAGAGCCCCTCTTCGCTCATGATACGTTCCACGTTCTCCACCACCACGATGGCGTCGTCCACCAGCAGGCCTATCGCCAGCACCATGGCAAACATGGTGAGGGTGTTAATGCTGTAGCCAAAGGCGTAGAGCACCGAGAAAGTGCCCAGCAGCACCACCGGCACGGCAATGGTGGGAATTAGGGTGGCGCGGAAGTTTTGCAGGAACAGATACATCACCAGAAAGACCAGCGCGATGGCTTCCAGCAGGGTTTTTACCACGTCTTCAATCGAGGCCTTCACGAATGAGGTGGTCTCATAGGCGACCTTGTACTCCAGCCCGTGGGGGAAGAAGTGCGACAGCTCGTCGAGGCGGTCGATAACCAGCTTCGCGGTGGCCATCTCGTTCGCGCCCGAGGCCAGTTTGACCCCCAGCCCGGAGGCCGCCTTGCCGTTAAAGCGGCTCAGATAATCATATTTTTCCGCCCCCATCTCCACCTCGGCCACGTCGCCCAGGCGCACTTCCGAGCCGTCCTGATTCACCCTGAGGGTGATATCCCGGAACTGCTGGGGGGTTTGCAGCAGGGACTGGGAGTTAATAGTGGCGTTCAGCGCCTGTTTATCCACCGAAGGGGTACCGCCAAGCTGCCCCACGGCAATCTGGGCGTTTTGTGATTCGATGGCGTCGGTGACGTCCTTGGCGGTCATCTGCACGCTGTTGAGCTTCGCCGGATCGAGCCAGATGCGCATGGAGTACTGCGAGCCGTAGGCGTCGATATCGCCGACGCCGTTAATACGGCTCAGGGGATCCTGAATATTACTGGCCACGTAGTCGGCGATATCCTGCTTATCCATCGAGCCGTCGGTGGAGACAAAGGCGATGGTGAGGATGTTGGTGTCCCCGGTTTTACGCACGGTGACGCCCTGGTTTTGCACCGCCTGCGGCAGTTTACGCATCGCCGACTGCAGCTGGTTTTGCACCTGCTGCACGGCTTCATCAGGATCGCTGCCGGCGGTAAAGCTCAGGGTTACGGACGCCTGGCCGGTGGCGCTGCTCTGGGAAGACATATACATCAGGTTATCGAGGCCGGTCATATTCTGCTCGATCACCTGGGTGACGGTGTTCTCCAGCGTCTGCGCCGAGGCGCCGGGGTAGTTGGCGGTAATGCGCACGTTAGGCGGCGCCAGCTCCGGATATTGCTCAACGGGAAGCGAAAAAATGGCAAGGGTGCCCGTCAGACACAAAAGGATTGCCAGCACCCAGGCAAAAATGGGGCGATCGATGAAGAAATTCGCCATTGAAACAGAACCTCGTTTTGCTGCGTATAGTTGTTTTACATTGCCCGCATAACTCTAGCGGCAAGGCGGATGCCAAACGTGGAGAAAAAAAGGAGATAGTGTAAATTATCATGCCTCTTTCCTGCGCCCGGCCCTTTCTGACAGGAGCTGAGTATTGCCCATCCTCCCGGCAGGCTGGTGACAGGCATTGCTAATTTACCGTTATTTACCCTCTCTTTGGCCGTTACCGCCGGGCGACAAACAGGACGTCACGGCGTAGTATAACGCCCGGATATCGCGCTATGGAGCCCGCATGAGCCTGAAAATCGACCTGATCAAAGACCAACTGCTTTCTGATAATTACTTTGTGCTGCGCAACATGACCTACGATCTGACGCGCGATAACGGCGAGGTGGTGCGCCACAAACGCGAGGTTTACGATCGCGGCAACGGCGCTACCGTGCTGCTTTACAACCGGGATAAAAAAACGGTGGTGTTAATCCGCCAGTTCCGGGTCGCCACCTGGGTTAACGGCAACCCGGATGGCCTGCTGATCGAAGCCTGCGCCGGGCTGCTGGATGACGACGAGCCCGAAGTCTGCGTACGTAAAGAGGCGATAGAAGAGACCGGCTTCGCGGTCAGCGACGTGCGTAAAGTGTTTGAACTCTATATGTCGCCGGGTGGGGTAACCGAGCTGATCCACTTCTTTATCGCCGAATACAGCGATGCCCATCGCGCCAACGCGGGCGGCGGCGTGGAAGATGAGGAGATCGAGGTGCTGGAGCTGCCCTTCAGCCAGGCGCTGGAGATGGTAAAACGCGGTGAAATTCGCGACGGCAAGACGGTGATATTACTGCAATATATGCTTACGTCCGTGCTAATGGCTTGATCTTTATGGTGTTAATAAGTTGCATTTTAAATAAATCTATCCGATAAATCTGATTGAGCCTCCCCGGATTGCACAGGAAGATACCGCCAGTTTGAAATGTCTTGCTTCCGGGATCCTGTTATTCATGCGTCACAGCCTTATTTTTATCGTTTTGCTCAGTATGCTGCCCGCCTTTATAGCGCAGGCGGCACCTGCGCAGCGGGCGTTTTCTGACTGGCAGGTTACCTGCAACAACCAGAATTTTTGCATTGCGCGCAACGTCAATGAGCATAACGGGTTAGTGATGACCTTAAGCCGCAGCGCCGGCGCCAAAACCGATGCGGTACTGCGTATTGAACTCGGCGGCCTCGCCAACGTCTCGTCCGCCGAGCCGGCCATCGCCCCGCGCCTGCGGCTCGACGGCGAGCCCCTGAAGCTGGGACCGCAGCACTGGCAGATCTCCCCCTGGCGGCTGGTTACGGACGACACCGCCACCATTGCCGCAACGCTGGTGGCCATCCAGGACAAAGACGAGATTATCCTCGCCGGGGGCAAGCAAATTATCTCTCTTGATGGCCTGAAGGCCGCGCTGCTGTTCATCGACAGCCAGCAAAAGCGCGTGGGCAGCGAAACCGCGTGGATTAAAAAAGGCGGCCAGCCGCCGCTGAGCGTGCCGCCCGCTCCGGCCCTGAAAGAGGTTGCGGTGGTTAACCCCACGCCAACCCCGCTTACCCGTGAAGAGCGCCGCGATCTGCTGGACTACGGCAGCTGGCGGATGAACAACAGCCAGTGCTCCCTCGATCCGGCGCGCCGGGAAGTGCGGGTCACGGCGCTGACCGACGACAAAGCCTTACTGATGATTAGCTGCGAGGCGGGGGCTTACAATACCGTGGATCTGGCATGGCTGGTGTCGCGTAAAAAACCCTTCGCCGCGCGCGCGGTTCGCCTGCGCCTGCCGTTTGTCCCCTCCAGCGACAGCAGCGATATGGAGCTGATGAACACCGGCTTCGATGAGAAAAGCCGCGAGCTGACCACCCTGGCGCTGGGGCGCGGGCTCGGCGACTGTGGGATCCAGACCCGCTGGCGTTTTGACGGCCAGCGCTTCCGCCTGGTGCGTTACGCGGAAGAGCCAAGCTGCGATAACTGGCATGGGCCGGACGCCTGGCCGACGCTGTGGATCACGAGGTAAAAAAAACGGTAACCCAAGGGTTACCGTTTTTTATTATGTGCCCCCTTGCACTAAAGAAGAGGGCCGCAGCGCCGGGCAGAATCCCTACAGCAGGGCCTGCGCCTTCTCGACTACGTTTTCGACCGTAAAGCCAAAGTACGGGAACAGCTTATCGGCAGGGGCGGACTCGCCGTAGCCGGTCATGCCGACAATCGCCCCTTTCAGGCCAACGTATTTGTACCAGTAGTCGGCAATACCGGCCTCAACCGCGACGCGGGCGGTCACGTCCGAAGGCAGCACCGATTCACGATACTCTTCATCCTGGGCATCGAAGATATCGGTGGAGGGGAGGGAAACTACCCGCACCGCATGACCTTCCGCGGTCAGTTTTTCCGCCGCCTTGACGGTGATCTCCACCTCTGAACCGGTGGCAATCAGGATCAGGTCCGGCTTGCCGCCGCTGTCTTTCAGAATGTAGCCGCCGCGGGCGATGGCTTTCACCTGCTCCGGGGTACGCTCGATCTGCGCCAGGTTCTGGCGGGAGAGGATCAGCGCCGTCGGGCCATGGTGGCGCTCAATCGCCAGCTTCCAGCCCACCGCCGCTTCAACCTGGTCGCACGGACGCCAGGTGCTGAAATTCGGCGTCAGGCGCAGGCTTGCCAGCTGCTCTACCGCCTGGTGGGTCGGGCCATCTTCCCCAAGACCGATGGAGTCGTGGGTATAGACCATTATCTGCCGGGCCTTCATCAGCGCCGCCATACGCGCCGCGTTGCGGGCGTACTCGACAAACATCAGGAAGGTGGCGGTATAGGGCACAAAGCCGCCGTGGTGGGCGATACCGTTGGCGATAGCCGTCATACCGAACTCGCGCACGCCGTAGTGGATATAGTTCCCGGCCAGATCTTCCTTCAGGGATTTAGAACCCGACCAGATGGTGAGGTTGCTGGGCGCCAGATCCGCCGAGCCGCCGAGCAGCTCCGGCAGGATCGGCCCGATGGCGTTAAGGGTGTTCTGCGACGCCTTACGGGTAGCAATTTTGGCCGGATTGGCCTGCAGGTCGGCAATCAGCTGCTGGGTTTTCTCTTCCCAGTCCTCCGGCAGTCCGCCGCCCATGCGGCGAGAAAACTCGGCGGCCAGCTCCGGATGGGCTTTCTCATAGGCGGCAAACTTCTCGTTCCACATCGCCTGGGCTTTTTCGCCCTTTTCACGGGCGTCCCACGCGCTGTAGATCTCTTTCGGGATCTCAAACGGCGGATATTTCCAGCCCAGCTTCTGGCGGGTCAGCGCCACCTCTTCTTCGCCCAGCGCGGCGCCGTGCGACTCCTCTTTGCCGGCTTTATTCGGCGAGCCAAAGCCGATTACCGTGCGGCAGATAATCAGCGACGGTTTGTCCTTCACGCTTTGCGCTTCCAGGATGGCCGCTTTCAGCGCCTCAGGGTCGTGGCCGTCTATCTCGTGCACCACGTGCCAGTTGTAGGCTTCGAAGCGTTTTGCCGTATCGTCGGTAAACCAGCCCTCGGTCTCACCGTCGATGGAGATACCGTTGTGATCGTAGAAGCCAATCAGCTTGCCGAGGCCCAGGGTGCCCGCCAGGGAGCAGACTTCGTGGGAGATCCCCTCCATCAGGCAGCCGTCGCCCATAAAGACGTAGGTGAAGTGGTCGACGATATCGTGGCCCGGCTGGTTAAACTGCGCCGCCAGCGTGCGCTCGGCGATCGCCAGCCCCACGGCGTTGGCCAGCCCCTGGCCCAGCGGCCCGGTGGTGGTTTCGACCCCCGGCGTGTAGCCAATTTCCGGGTGTCCCGGCGTTTTGGAGTGCAGCTGGCGGAAGTTTTTCAGCTCTTCCAGCGGCAGGTTATAGCCGGAGAGATGCAGCAGGCTGTACAGCAGCATCGAGGCGTGGCCGTTGGAGAGGATAAAGCGGTCGCGATCATACCACGTCGGATCGTTCGGGTTGTGCTTCAGGAAGTCGTTCCACAGCACTTCAGCGATATCGGCCATGCCCATCGGCGCCCCGGGGTGACCGGAATTGGCTTTTTGCACCGCATCCATACTGAGGGCGCGGATGGCGTTGGCGAGCTCTTTACGGGACATAGTTCACTCCATGGCAGGTTTAAAGTTTGGCGGCGAGCAGATCTTCAAGTTTGCGCTGGTCCACGGCGAAGAGGCGAATGCCGTCCGCCAGTTTATCCACCGCCATCGGGTCCTGATTATGTTCCCAGCGGAACTCGGCCTCGGTCATCGGTTTTGGTTTAGGCAGCACGGTAGAGGACGGGATCAGCTTGCGAACCACGGTGCCTTCTTCGTCCTGCAGTTTTTTCAGCAGGTCCGGGGATATGGTCAGGCGGTCGCAGCCGGTCAGGGCGAGGATCTGCTCGGTGCGGCGGAAGCTGGCGCCCATCACGATGGTTTCGTAGCGGTGCTGCTTATAGTAATCGTAGATATTGCGCACCGACTTCACGCCCGGGTCCTGCTCTACCACGTAGGGATCCATCGGCTGTTTAGCCTGATACCAGTCGTAGATACGGCCAACAAATGGCGACACCAGGAAGACCCCGGCCTCGGCGCAGGCGCGCGCCTGGGCGAAGGAGAAGAGCAGGGTCAGGTTACAGTTGATGCCCTCTTTTTCCAGCGCTTCGGCGGCGCGGATCCCCTCCCAGGTGGAGGCGAGTTTGATCAGAATACGCGACTTATCAATGCCCTGATCCTGGTAAAGCTCAACCAGCCGGCGCGCCTTGGCGATGCTCTTTTCGGTATCAAAAGAGAGACGGGCATCCACCTCGGTTGATACGCGCCCCGGGATACTTTTCAGAATTTCTGCACCGATATTTACCGCCAGCTTGTCGCTGGCTTCGGCCACCTGCTGCTCCTGGGTCTTACCGCGCTGCTTGCCGTAGGCGATGGCGTCGTCGACCAGATGACTAAAGTGGCTCAGGCTGGCCGCCTTCAGCAGCAGCGAGGGGTTGGTGGTCGCATCTTCCGGCTGATAGCTGCGGATTGATTCGATATCGCCGCTGTCGGCAACCACGGTAGTAAATTGTTTGATGCCGTCTAGTTGGTTCATAAATACTCCTTGGAAATAAACGTTTTAGACGAGTGCGTTAGATCACACTTCTGGGGAATTCATGATGTGCTTAACAAAAAAGCATAGCAGACGGCGAGGGTCTTGCTTTGGCGGGTGCGTTACGCGATTGTTATAAATTGATAACAATTTTTGTCGTTTGATGGCCAGAGTTTGGCAGCCTTCAAAGTTTGAGCCGCCAGCAGCGGCGATACTAAGCGGCACTTCAGGGTGTATATCAGGAACGAAAACAGAACACCCATTTTGAACGATACGTGAAAGGAAAGAGAAGATGGACGATCAGTTAAGACAGAGTGCCCTCGATTTTCATGAATTTCCGGTTCCGGGCAAAATCCAGGTTTCCCCTACCAAACCCCTCGCCACCCAGCGCGATCTGGCCCTGGCCTACTCGCCGGGCGTAGCCGCCCCCTGCCTCGAAATCGAAAAAGATCCGCTGGCGGCCTACAAATATACCGCGCGCGGCAACCTGGTGGCGGTTATTTCTAACGGCACCGCGGTGCTGGGGCTCGGCAATATCGGCGCACTGGCCGGTAAGCCGGTGATGGAAGGGAAGGGGGTACTCTTTAAGAAATTCGCCGGTATCGACGTTTTCGATATCGAAGTCGACGAGCTGGATCCGGATAAATTTATTAACGTGGTGGCCGCGCTGGAGCCGACCTTTGGCGGCATCAACCTCGAGGATATCAAGGCGCCGGAGTGTTTCTACATCGAGCAGAAGCTGCGCGAGCGGATGAATATTCCGGTCTTCCACGACGATCAGCACGGCACCGCCATCATCAGCACCGCCGCTATCCTCAACGGCCTGCGGGTGGTGGAAAAGAACATCTCCGACGTGCGGATGGTGGTTTCCGGCGCGGGGGCGGCGGCTATCGCCTGTATGAACCTGCTGGTGGCGCTGGGGATGCAGAAGCACAACATCGTGGTCTGCGACTCCAAAGGTGTTATCTATAAAGATCGCGAGCCGAACATGGCGGAAACCAAAGCCGCCTATGCGGTGGTGGATGACGGCAGGCGCACCCTGGATGACGTTATTGCCGGCGCGGATATCTTCCTCGGCTGCTCCGGCCCGAAAGTGTTAACCCAGGAGATGGTGAAGAAGATGGCCCGCGCGCCGATGATTCTGGCGCTGGCGAACCCGGAGCCGGAGATCCTGCCGCCGCTGGCCAAAGAGGTGCGCGCCGACGCCATTATCTGTACCGGCCGCTCCGACTATCCGAACCAGGTGAACAACGTCCTCTGCTTCCCGTTCATCTTCCGCGGCGCGCTGGACGTGGGCGCCACCGCCATTAACGAAGAGATGAAGCTGGCGGCGGTTCACGCCATCGCCGAGCTGGCCCACGCCGAGCAGAGCGAAGTGGTGGCCTCCGCCTATGGCGATCAGGATCTGAGCTTTGGCCCGGACTACATTATTCCTAAACCCTTCGACCCGCGCCTGATCGTCAAGATCGCCCCGGCGGTAGCGAAGGCGGCGATGGAGTCCGGCGTGGCGACGCGCCCGATTCAGGACTTCGACGCCTACGTCGATAAGCTGACCGAGTTTGTCTACAAAACGAACCTGTTTATGAAGCCGATCTTCTCCCAGGCCCGCACCGACGCCAAACGCGTAGTGCTGGCGGAAGGGGAGGAGGCGCGGGTGCTGCACGCCACCCAGGAGCTGGTGAGCCTGGGGCTGGCCAAACCGATCCTGATTGGTCGCCCGAGCGTCATCGAGATGCGTATTCAGAAGCTGGGGCTGCAGATTAAGCCGGGCGTGGATTTTGAGATCGTCAATAACGAATCGGATCCGCGTTTTAAAGAGTACTGGAGCGAGTACTACAACATCATGAAGCGCCGGGGCATTACCCAGGAGCAGGCCCAGCGCGCGGTCATCGGCAACACCACGGTGATCGGCGCGATCATGGTTCATCGCGGCGAGGCGGATGCGCTGATCTGCGGCACCATCGGCGAGTATCATGAACACTTTAGCGTGGTGCAGGAGATCTTCGGCCACCGGGAAGGGGTACATACGGCGGGGGCGATGAACGCGCTGCTGCTGCCCAGCGGCAACACCTTTATTGCCGATACCTACGTCAACGACGATCCGACCCCGGAGCAGCTGGCGGAGATCACCGTGCTGGCGGCGGAGACCGTGCGCCGCTTCGGCATCGAGCCCAAGGTGGCGCTGCTGTCGCACTCCAACTTTGGTTCCTCAAAATCGGCGGCGGCCTGCAAAATGCGCCAGACCCTCGAGCTGGTGCGCGAGCGGGCGCCGGAGCTGATGATCGACGGCGAGATGCACGGCGACGCCGCGCTGGTGGAGAGCATCCGTAACGAACGTATGCCGGACAGCCCGCTGAAGGGCTCGGCGAACGTGCTGATCATGCCGAACGTGGAGGCGGCACGCATCAGCTATAACCTGCTGCGCGTCTCCAGCTCTGAAGGGGTTACGGTGGGGCCGGTGCTGATGGGGGTGGCGAAGCCGGTGCACGTCTTAACGCCGATCGCCTCGGTTCGCCGTATCGTGAATATGGTGGCGCTGGCGGTGGTAGAGGCGCAGACGCAGCCGCTGTAGTAAGGATTCCGCACCTCTCACCCCGGCCCTCTCCCCACAGGGGAGAGGGTGAAAAGAGGGTCGGTGCGGTGCCCTCATTTTTTTGGAAGTGAATAAAAAGACGGCTCCGTACAGTCCCCTCTCCCTTTTGGGGAGAGGGTTAGGGTGAGGGGGCTAAACCCAGTCCCGAACCTTAATAAACTCACGCAGGGCGGCCTCCGGGCTGCCCTCTTTTGGCTCAAAGCTATACTCCCAGCGCACCAGCGGCGGCATCGACATTAAAATCGACTCCGTGCGCCCTCCGGTTTGCAGGCCAAACAGCGTGCCGCGATCCCACACCAGGTTAAACTCAACGTAACGCCCGCGACGATAGAGCTGGAACTCGCGCTCGCGCACGCCGTAGTCGTGGTTTTTACGCCGCTCAACGATCGGCAAATAGGCCTCGGTATAACCATTGCCCACCGCCTGCATAAAGGCGAAAGCGGTATCGAAATCGGGCGTGTTCAGATCGTCAAAGAACAGACCGCCGATCCCGCGCTGCTCGTCACGATGCTTTAAGTAGAAGTACTCATCGCACCATTTTTTATATTTAGGATAAACGTCCTCACCGAAGGGCTGGCAGAGATCCCGCGCGGTGCGGTGCCAGTGCACGGCATCCTCCTCAAAGCCGTAATAGGGCGTCAGGTCGAAGCCGCCACCAAACCACCACACCGGGTCGGCGCCCGGCTTTTCGGCGATAAAGAAGCGTACGTTGGCGTGGCTGGTGGGGACAAAGGGGTTGTGCGGATGCACCACCAGCGAGACGCCCATCGCCTCAAAGCTGCGCCCCGCCAGCTCGGGGCGGTGCGCGGTGGCGGAGGCGGGCATCGCATCGCCGTGCACGTGGGAAAAGTTCACCCCGGCCTGCTCGAAGACGCCGCCGTTACGCAGCACCCGGCTGCGTCCGCCGCCGCCGGCCTCGCGCTGCCACTCGTCCTGCTGAAATTCACCGCCGTCCACCGCACTGAGCTGCTGGCAGATAGTCTCCTGCAGCTGCAGCAGAAAAGTTTTTACCGTTTGCGCGTTGGGTTTCATTAACGTCTCTTCACGTGGGCTTTTTGATTATCGAACCAGTTGAAATAGCTGATTATCCCGGAGGCGATGGCGTTGGCGATCTTCTGGCGGAACGCGGTGGTGCCGAGCAGGCGCTCCTCCTCCGGGTTGGTAATAAAGGAGGTCTCCACCAGCACCGACGGGATCGACGGTGACTTCAGCACCACAAAGGCCGCCTGTTCGGTGCCTTTGCTGTGCAGGCGGTGCACCGGTTTAATCTTCTTCAGAATATGCGACCCGAGGGTGAGGCTGTTCTTGATGGTGTCGGTTTGTACCAGGTCAAACAGCACCTGCTGGAGCAGATGATCTTTATCGGTGGCCTTTTTACCGGCCACCTCATCGGCGCGGTTCTCGCGGTCCGACAGGTATTTCGCCATGGCGCTACTGGCCCCGCGGTTGGAGAGGGCAAACACCGACGCGCCCGCCGCGCTGGGGTTGGTAAACCCGTCCGCGTGAATTGACATAAAGAGATCCGCGCCGTGCTTGTGGGCTATCTCCACGCGGTCGTACAGCGGGATGAAGGTGTCGCCGCTGCGGGTCAGACGCGCGTCAATGCCGTTGCTGCGTAAAATCGATCGCACATTTTTTGCAATCGCCAGCACGACGTGTTTTTCTTTGGAGCCGTTACGGCCAATCGCCCCGGTGTCGATCCCGCCGTGGCCCGGATCGAGCACCACCACACGCCTGCCGCCGGCTTTTTTGGCTTTCGGCTTGCTGTGGCCGTTACTGGTTTTAAGCGCGCTTTCGTCTTTCGCCTGCGCCGTGGCAATGCCTGATAAGGTTAAGGCCGCCAGCCCCGCTTTGAGAACCTGACGACGCGATGTGAGTATTTTTAATGGTTTGTATGTGCTCATGCGGCCTGAATTGTAAAATTTTGGGGTCCTGGTGTTATATCGTATCGTCTTTTGCGTTACGACTGTCCTTGATGTGAATTGTTTTACTTTTCATTTCAATACGTGACAGAGTCACAGTATGCCAAATTTTACGTCATTTTTCGCTGGATATTGGCGAAGCGGGGCGTTCGCGCCATAATCACAGTTTTTAAACCCAAAAAGGCGGTTAATACCATGGAGATACGCGTTTTTCGCCAGGCAGATTTCGAAGAGGTGATCACCCTGTGGGAGCGTTGCGATCTTCTGCGCCCGTGGAACGATCCGGAAATGGACATCGAACGTAAGCTCAACCATGACGTCAGCCTGTTTCTGGTGGCAGAGGTAAACGGCGAAGTGGTAGGCACGGTGATGGGCGGCTACGACGGGCACCGCGGCTCGGCCTATTACCTGGGCGTCCATCCGGAGTTTCGCGGACGCGGCATCGCCAACGCGCTGCTTAACCGTCTGGAGAAGAAGCTGATTGCCCGCGGCTGCCCCAAAATCCAGATCATGGTGCGGGAAGATAACGACGTGGTGCTGGGGATGTACGAACGCCTCTCTTATGAACATTCTGACGTGCTGACCCTGGGCAAACGCCTGATCGAAGATGAAGAGTACTGAATTCTACCCGACCGATTTTGATAGCCAGGGGCGACTGCGGTTGCCCTTTCTGTTCTGGTGCGTGCTGCTGCTACAGGCGCGTACCTGGGTACTGTTCGTGCTGGCGGGGGCCTCGCGCGATCAGGGCACCGTCTTACTCAATCTTTTTTATCCCGATCGCGATAACTTCTGGCTCGGGCTGCTGCCGGGCCTGCCGGCGGTGCTGGCGTTTGTGCTGAGCGGACGGCGCCAGCTGTGGCCGCGCCTGTGGGCGGCGCTGTACGGGCTGCTGGTTCTGGCGCAGCTGATTCTGCTTGGCTGGCAGCCGTGGCTATGGCTGCACGGCGAGCCGTTCAGCGGCGTTGGCATTGCGCTGGTGGTTGCCGATATCGTCGCGCTGCTGTGGCTGGTAACCAACCCCCGGCTGCGCGCCTGTTTTACCCCCGAGAAAGATTAAAGGCACTTTTTGCCGATGCTGCACTCCAACAAGCGTTGAATTAACCAGAAAGGATCTCATGATGAAATCGCTGCGTTTATTACTTTGCGCGCTTCCCGTTGTGTTGACGGGCTGTTCCACCCTCTCTTCCGTTAACTGGTCTGCGGCCTATCCCTGGAACTGGTTCGGATCCGCGGTCGAGGTGACCGAGCAGGGGGTGGGTAACATTACTGCCGCCACGCCGATGGAGCAGGAGGCCATTTCGTCGGCCCTCGGCGGCGATTACCGCCTGCGCAGCGGGATGAAAACCGAAAACGGCAACATCGTGCGCTACTTCGAAGCGCTCAAGGATGACAAGCTGGCGCTGGTGATTAGCGGCAGCAACAGCGCCGTCAGCCGGGTAGAGGTGCTGGACAGCGATATCGAAACCGACGGCGGCGTGAAAGTGGGCACCCCGTTCAGCGATCTTTATCAGAAAGCCTTCGGCAACTGCACCAGCGCGGTGGCGGATGAGGGGGTTGCCGTTGCGTGTAAGGCCGACGGCAGCCAGCACATCAGCTATCTTTTTACCGGCAGCTGGAGCGGCCCGGAGGGCTTAATGCCGTCTGACGATGCGCTGAAGAACTGGAAAGTGAGCAAGATTATCTGGCAGCAGTAAATTGCGCCTGAACAAGCCGCCTCGCTGAAAAAGGCGGTATAATCGCCGCCAACAATGCCACGACGTCGTGGCATCTTTTTTTCAGGAGGAGCGATGTCTCAGGTTCAGAGCGGCATTTTGCCAGAACATTGCCGTGCGGCGATTTGGATAGAAGCCAGCGTTAAAGGGGACGCAGATTCCCTGCGCGCTGGCGGCAAAATTTTTATCGATAAACTGGCCACCTTCCAGGCCAAATTCCCGGAGGCGCATCTCGGGGCGGTGGTGGCATTTGGTCACAACGTCTGGCGCCAGCTGAGCGGCGGGGAAGGGGCTGAAGAGCTGAAAGATTTTATCCCTTACGGCAAAGGCCTTGCCCCTGCCACCCAGTATGACCTGCTGATCCATATTCTCTCCCTGCGTCATGACGTTAACTTCTCCGTTGCCCAGGCGGCGCTGGAGGCCTTTGGCGACAGCATTGCGGTTCAGGAAGAGGTGCACGGCTTCCGCTGGGTGGAAGAGCGCGATCTGAGCGGCTTTGTGGACGGCACGGAGAACCCGGCCGGCGATGAGATCCGCCGCGACGTGGCCGTCATCAAAGAGGGCGTGGATGCGGGCGGCAGCTACGTCTTTGTGCAGCGCTGGGAGCATAACCTCAAGCAGCTGAACCGTATGAGCCTGCACGATCAGGAGATGATGATCGGGCGCACCAGGCAGGATAACGAAGAGATCGACGGCGACGCGCGTCCGGTCACCTCGCACCTCTCCCGGGTCGATCTGAAAGAGGACGGCAAGGGGCTGAAAATTGTGCGTCAAAGCCTGCCGTACGGCACCGCCAGCGGCACCAACGGGCTCTACTTCTGCGCCTACTGCGCGCGCCTGCACAACATTGAACAGCAGCTGCTGAGCATGTTTGGCGACACCGACGGCAAGCGCGACGCCATGCTGCGCTTCACCCGCCCGGTGACCGGCGGCTACTACTTCGCCCCCTCGGTTGAGCGTCTGCTGGCGCTTTAAGGCCTTTATTCTTCTCCCGGCCGGGCGTGCACGAATGGCCCCCTCTCCTCTCTGGGGAGAGGGTTGGGGTGAGGGGAAGCAGGCGACTCTGAGAACGGTTCCCGCACCTCCCGGTTACTTTGCACCCTTATTCCCTTTTCTGCTTCCAAATCACCAAACGGTATATAAAACCGTTACTCCTTTAGTACTCGTTATAAATATTATGACCATAAGATAGTCATCTCATTTATAAGGGTGCTTAATGGCCGTTACAGTACTGAAAAAAGGATATCTGGCGCTGGCTGCTTCCGTGCTGCTGGTGGCGCAGGCGCAGGCGATCGAGCTGCTCAACAGCTCTTACGATGTCTCCCGCGAGCTGTTTTCCGCCCTTAACCCGCCGTTTGAACAGCAGTGGGCGAAAGAGAACAACGGCGACAAGCTGACCATTAAGCAATCCCACGCCGGCTCATCCAAGCAGGCGCTGGCCATTTTGCAGGGCTTAAAGGCCGATGTGGTGACCTACAACCAGGTGACCGACGTGCAGATCCTGCACGACAAAGGCAAGCTGATCCCGGCCGACTGGCAGAGCCGCCTGCCGAATAACAGCTCGCCGTTCTACTCCACCATGGGCTTCCTGGTGCGCAAGGGCAATCCGAAGAACATCCACGACTGGAGCGACCTGGTGCGTCCTGACGTGAAGCTTATTTTCCCGAACCCGAAAACCTCCGGCAATGCGCGTTACACCTATCTGGCAGCCTGGGGCGCGGCGGACAAAGCGGACGGCGGCGATAAGGCCAAAACCGAACAGTTCATGACCCAGTTTCTGAAAAACGTCGAAGTCTTTGATACCGGCGGACGCGGCGCTACCACCACCTTTGCCGAGCGCGGTCTCGGCGACGTGTTGATTAGCTTTGAATCGGAAGTGAACAACATCCGCAAACAGTACGAAGCCCAGGGCTTTGAGGTGGTTATCCCAAAAACCAATATCCTGGCGGAGTTCCCGGTCGCCTGGGTGGATAAAAACGTGCAGGCTAACGGCACGGAGAAGGCTGCGAAAGCCTACCTGAACTATCTCTACAGCCCGCAGGCGCAGACCATCATCACCGATTACTACTACCGCGTGAACAACCCTGAGGTGATGAACAAACTGAAGGACAAGTTCCCGCAGACCGAGCTGTTCCGCGTGGAAGATAAGTTCGGCGGCTGGCCGGAAGTGATGAAAACGCACTTCACCAGCGGCGGTGAGTTAGACAAACTGCTGGCGGCGGGGCGTAAGTGATGTTTGCAGTCTCCTCCAGACGCGTGCTGCCGGGCTTTACCTTAAGCCTCGGCACCAGCCTGCTGTTCGTCTGCCTGATTTTGCTGTTACCGCTGAGCGCGCTGGTGGTGCAGCTCTCGGAGATGAGCTGGTCCCAGTACTGGGAAGTGGTCACCAACCCGCAGGTGGTGGCGGCCTATAAAGTGACGCTGCTGTCGGCCTTCGTGGCGTCGATTTTCAACGGCGTGTTTGGCCTGCTGATGGCGTGGATCTTAACCCGCTATCGTTTTCCGGGCCGCACGCTGCTGGACGCGCTGATGGATTTACCTTTCGCCCTGCCGACGGCGGTGGCGGGTTTGACCCTCGCCTCGCTCTTTTCGGTAAACGGCTTTTACGGCGAGTGGCTGGCGAAGTTTGATATCAAAGTGACCTATACCTGGCTTGGCATCGCGGTGGCAATGGCCTTTACCAGCATCCCCTTCGTGGTGCGTACCGTGCAGCCGGTGCTGGAGGAGTTAGGGCCGGAATATGAAGAGGCGGCGGAGACCCTGGGGGCAACCCGCATCCAGAGCTTCCGTAAAGTGGTGCTGCCGGAGCTGTCGCCAGCGCTGCTGGCGGGCGTGGCGCTGTCGTTTACCCGCAGCCTGGGTGAATTTGGCGCGGTGATCTTTATTGCCGGTAACATCGCCTGGAAAACCGAAGTCACCTCGCTGATGATTTTTGTCCGTTTGCAGGAGTTCGATTACCCGGCGGCGAGCGCTATCGCCTCGGTGATCCTCGCGGCCTCGCTGCTGCTGCTGTTCTCGATTAATACTCTGCAAAGTCGCTTTGGTCGACGCGTGGTAGGTCACTGATGGCGGAAGTTACTCAATTGAAGCGTTATGACGCCCCCCGTATTAACTGGGGAAAATGGTTTCTGATTGGCACCGGGGCGCTGGTTTCGGTGTTTATCCTCGTGGTGCCGATGGTCTATATCTTCGTCCAGGCGTTCAGTAAAGGCATTATGCCGGCGCTGCAAAACCTGGCCGATCCGGACATGCTGCACGCTATCTGGCTGACGGTAATGATCGCCCTGATTACCGTGCCGGTAAACCTGGTGTTCGGCGTTCTGCTGGCGTGGCTGGTGACGCGCTTTAACTTCCCGGGGCGCCAGCTGCTGTTGACCCTGCTGGATATCCCCTTTGCCGTCTCGCCGGTGGTTGCCGGCCTGGTTTATCTGCTTTTTTACGGCTCCAACGGCCCGCTGGGCGGCTGGCTGGATGAGCACAACCTGCAAATTATGTTCGCCTGGCCGGGCATGGTGCTGGTGACCATCTTCGTGACGTGCCCCTTCGTGGTACGCGAGCTGGTACCGGTGATGCTGAGCCAGGGGAGCCACGAAGATGAAGCGGCGATCCTGTTGGGCGCCTCCGGCTGGCAGATGTTCCGCCGCGTGACCCTGCCCAACATCCGCTGGGCGCTGCTGTACGGCGTGGTGCTGACCAACGCCCGGGCCATCGGCGAGTTTGGCGCGGTGTCGGTAGTTTCCGGCTCGATCCGCGGCGAAACCCTGTCGCTGCCGCTACAGATTGAATTACTGGAGCAGGACTATAACTCCGTCGGCTCCTTTACCGCCGCAGCCCTGCTGACGCTGATGGCGATTTTGACCCTGTTTTTAAAGAGTGTGGTGCAGTGGCGTTTAGAGAATCAGGAAAAACGCCGGCATCAGGAGGGAAATCATGAGCATTGAGATTGCCAATATTAAGAAGTCTTTTGGTCGCACCCAGGTGCTGAACGATATCTCGCTGGATATCCCTTCCGGACAGATGGTGGCGCTGCTGGGGCCGTCCGGCTCCGGTAAAACCACGCTGTTGCGTATTATTGCCGGCCTGGAGCATCAGACCAGCGGCCATATCCGCTTTCACGGTACCGACGTAAGCCGCCTGCATGCCCGCGATCGTAAAGTCGGCTTTGTATTCCAGCACTATGCGCTGTTCCGCCATATGACGGTGTTCGATAACATCGCCTTTGGCCTGACGGTGCTGCCGCGCCGTGAACGCCCGAACGCGGCGGCGATTAAGGCGAAAGTAACCAAGCTGCTGGAGATGGTGCAGCTGGCCCATCTGGCCGACCGCTTCCCGGCCCAGCTCTCCGGCGGGCAGAAACAGCGCGTGGCGCTGGCGCGCGCCCTGGCCGTCGAGCCGCAAATCCTGCTGCTGGACGAGCCCTTCGGCGCGCTGGATGCTCAGGTACGTAAAGAGCTCAGGCGCTGGCTGCGTCAGCTCCATGAAGAGCTGAAATTCACCAGCGTCTTCGTCACCCACGACCAGGAAGAGGCGATGGAAGTGGCCGACCGGGTGGTGGTGATGAGCCAGGGGAATATTGAGCAGGTCGACGAGCCTGAGCAGCTCTGGCGCGAACCGGCGACCCGCTTTGTGCTCGAGTTTATGGGCGAAGTGAACCGTCTGCACGGCACCGTACGCGGCGGCCAGTTCCACGTTGGGGCCCACCGCTGGCCACTGGGCTACACCCCCGCGCACCAGGGGCCGGTGGATCTGTTCCTGCGCCCGTGGGAAGTGGACGTCAGCCGCCGTACCAGCCTTGACTCACCCCTGCCGGTGCAGGTGCTGGAAGCCAGCCCTAAAGGCCACTACACGCAGCTGGTGGTGCAGCCGCTGGGCTGGTATACCGAGCCGCTGACGGTGGTGATGCGCGATGAGGTACCGCCATACCGCGGCGAGCGCCTGTTCGTTGGGTTGCAGCATGCCCGTATCTATCATGGCAATGAGCGTATCGAAACGCGCGAGGATCTTGCTCTGGCCGAATCTGCCTGATAGGTTAATCCGTATGTTTATCGCCCGGTGGCGCTGCGCTAGCCGGGCTTTTTATTGAGCAAAAATCGTGAGCACATTAGAACACACCATCGGCAATACCCCTCTGGTCCGGCTTCAGCGTATGGGTCCCGACAACGGCAGCGAAATCTGGGTCAAGCTGGAGGGCAATAACCCGGCGGGATCGGTTAAAGACAGGGCGGCGCTGTCGATGATTGTTCAGGCCGAGAAGCGGGGTGAAATTAAGCCCGGCGACGTGCTGATTGAAGCCACCAGCGGCAATACCGGCATTGCCCTTGCCATGATCGCCGCGCTGAAGGGCTACCGCATGAAGCTGCTGATGCCGGACAACATGAGCCAGGAGCGCCGCGCCGCCATGCGCGCCTACGGCGCCGAGCTGATTCTGGTAACCAAAGAGCAGGGGATGGAAGGGGCGCGCGATCTGGCCCAGGAGATGGCCGAGCGCGGCGAAGGCAGGCTGCTGGATCAGTTTAACAATCCCGATAACCCCTATGCCCACTACACCACCACCGGGCCGGAAATCTGGCAACAAACCCAGGGCCGCATGACCCACTTTGTCTCCAGCATGGGGACCACCGGCACCATCACCGGCGTGTCGCGCTTTATGCGCGAACAGGCGCCGGGGGTTACTATTGTCGGCTTACAGCCGGAAGAGGGGAGCAGCATACCGGGGATCCGCCGCTGGCCCGCGGAGTACATGCCGGGCATTTTTAACGCTCAGCTTGTGGACCAGGTGCTGGATATTCATCAGCGCGAGGCGGAGAATACCATGCGTGAACTGGCGGTGCGGGAAGGTATTTTCTGCGGCGTGAGTTCGGGGGGCGCGGTCGCCGGCGCTCTGCGGATCGCAGAGCAGTATCCCGGTGCGGTAGTGGTCGCAATTATCTGCGATCGGGGAGATCGTTATCTCTCTACCGGCGTCTTTGGTGAAGAGAGCTATTCGCAGGGGGCGGGGATTTAAGCCTGATGGAGATGATCTTATTCCGGGATAAAACCCGGGCGCAGCAGACCGATATCGTCGCGGTGCAGTCTCAGGTGGTGTACGGCAGCGTGGGGAACAGCATTGCGATACCCAATATTCGCCGCCATCGGTTAACCGTCACGGCGGTGCCCACGGTGCTGTTCAGCAATACGCCCCATTACGATACCTTCTATGGCGGCGTCATCCCGGACGAGTGGTTTAGCGGCTATCTGCAGGCGCTGGAGGAACGCGACGTTCTGCGCGAGCTGAAGGCGGTAACGACCGGCTATATGGGCAGCGCCAGCCAGATAGCGCTGCTGGCCCGCTGGCTGAAAGGCATTAAGGCACGGCATCCCGATCTGCTGGTGCTGGTGGATCCGGTCATCGGCGATGTGGACAGCGGCATGTACGTGAAGCCCGAAATCCCGGAGGCCTACCGCGAGCATCTTCTGCCCCTGGCGCAGGGGATCACCCCCAACGTTTATGAGCTGGAAGTGCTTAGCGGCAGGCCGTGCCGCACGCCGGAAAGCGCCGTTGAGGCTGCCAAAGGGCTGCTCAGCGAGACGCTGAAGTGGGTGGCCATCACCAGCGCGCCGGTGGCGGATAAGCCGGAGCATATTCACGTGGTGCTGGTCACCGCCGACGGCGTCAGCGTGAGCACTCACCCACGGGTACAGGCCGAGCTGAAGGGCACCGGGGATCTCTTCTGTTCAGAGCTGGTGAGCGGCATCGTGCAGGGTAGGGGGGTGGCCGAGGCCATTAACCTTGCGGGGGCGCGCGTGACCGAGGTGATGGAGTATACGCGGCAGAAGGGCTTCGACGAGCTGATTCTTCCGGCGTAAGAAACAAAAATGGCGCCCGAAGGCGCCATTTTACTCTCTGGCAAGAATTACTTCTTGATGCGGATAACCGGGGTTTCACCCACGGTAACGCTGCCAGACAGTTTGATCAGCTCTTTGATTTCGTCCATGTTGGAGATAACAACCGGAGTCAGGGTAGACTTGGCTTTCTCTTCCAGCAGCGGCAGATCGAATTCAATGACCGGGTCGCCAACTTTCACACGCTGGCCTTCTTCAGCGATGCGCTTGAAGCCTTCGCCTTTCAGCTCGACGGTGTCAATACCGAAGTGAACGAACAGCTCAATGCCGCTATCAGATTCGATAGAGAACGCGTGGTTAGTTTCGAAAATTTTGCCGATAGTCCCGTCAACCGGTGCCACCATTTTGTTACCGGTCGGTTTGATAGCGATGCCATCACCAACGATTTTTTCAGCAAAAACGACATCCGGCACGTCTTCGATATTGACGATTTCACCAGACAGCGGAGCAACAATCTCAATAGTTCCGGTGTCGCTATTGCCTTTGTCACCGAACAGTTTACTAAATAACCCCATTAGCCTTCTCTCCTAAGCAGTAATTTGGGCCGCATCTCGTGGATTAGCAGATTGTTTTTTCTTCAATGAACTTGTTAACCAGCGTCATTAACTCGTCCGTTGTCGGTTGAGCAAGAGCCTGCTCTGCTAATACCTTCGCATCTTCGAAGTTCGTGTTACGGATAATCTTCTTAATGCGCGGAATGGAAATGGCGCTCATAGAGAATTCGTCCAGACCCATACCCAGCAACAGAAGTGTAGCACGTTCGTCGCCTGCAAGCTCACCGCACATGCCAGTCCACTTACCTTCTGCATGAGAAGCATCAATAACTTGCTTGATAAGCGTCAGCACGGATGGCGACATCGGCTGGTAAAGATGTGAAATCATATCATTACCACGGTCAACTGCCAGGGTGTACTGGGTTAAATCGTTGGTACCAATACTAAAGAAGTCCACTTCTTTGGCTAAATGACGAGCAATGGTCGCTGCTGCCGGTGTTTCCACCATCACGCCAACTTCAATGGATTCGTCAAAAGCTTTACCTTCGTCACGCAGTTCCTGTTTGAAGATTTCGATCTCTTTTTTCAGTGCACGCACTTCTTCAACGGAGATGATCATCGGGAACATAATGCGCAGTTTACCGAAAGCGGAAGCACGCAGGATAGCGCGAACCTGATCGCGCAGGATCTCTTTACGATCCATCGCGATACGCACGGCACGCCAGCCGAGGAATGGGTTCTCTTCTTTCGGGAAGTTCATGTACGGCAGCTCTTTGTCGCCGCCGATGTCCATGGTACGCACGATTACCGCCTGCGAGCCACAGGCTTCAGCAACGGCTTTGTACGCGGCGAACTGCTCTTCTTCAGTTGGCAGCGCGTCGCGGTCCATGAACAGGAATTCTGTACGGTACAGGCCCACGCCTTCCGCACCGTTGCGCTCAGCACCGTCGACGTCGCGTACGGTACCGATGTTGGCGCACACTTCTACCTGATGGCCGTCCAGCGTAATCGCCGGCAGGTCTTTCAGTTTTGCGAGTTCAGCTTTTTCGGTCGCAACCTGTTCCTGCACGGTGCGCAGCTGCTCGATAACCTCGTTAGTCGGGTTGACGTAAACCACGTTGTTTACGGCATCCAGAATCAGATAGTCGTCATTTTTCACCTGAGAGGTGACGCTACCGGTGCCCACAATGGCCGGCAGTTCAAGGGAACGCGCCATGATAGAGGTGTGGGAGGTACGGCCACCCGCGTCGGTGATGAAACCCAGCACCTTGTTCAGGTTCAGCTGTGCGGTTTCTGACGGGGTCAGGTCGGCTGCTACCAGGATAACTTCGTCCTGAATCGCGCTCAGGTCGATGATTGCCAGACCCAGGATGTTGCGCAGCAGGCGTTTACCGATATCACGTACGTCAGCCGCACGCTCTTTCAGGTATTCATCGTCCAGCTCTTCAAGAGCCGTCGCCTGGCCTTCGATAACTTCATGCGCAGCCGCGTCGGCCGTCATGCCCTTATCTTTAATCAGGGCTATGATTTCCTGCTCCAGCTCCTCATCTTCGAGCAGCATGATGTGCCCTTCGAAGATGGCTTCTTTTTCTTCACCGAAAGTTTCACCAGCTTTCGTTTTGATCGCTTCCAGCTGCGCAGATGCTTTTGCACGACCGCTCAGAAAACGCTCAACTTCCTGATCAACCTTGTCGGCAGAAACTTTTTTCCGGTCAATGACGATCTCGTCTTCCTTCAGCAGCAGTGCTTTGCCGAAAGCGATACCCGGGGATGCTAAAATGCCTGAAATCATAACCCTACCTTACTTGTGACTGATATTTAAAAGAACCCGGATACTTACTCGAGCTCAGCCATCAGTTTAACCAGATGCTCAACTGCTTTCTGCTCGTCTTCACCTTCAGCAGAGATAGTAACAACGGTGCCCTGAGTCAGGCCCAGAGTTTGCAGTTTGAACAGGCTTTTTGCGCTCGCGCTTTTGCCGTTGGAAGTCACAGTGATCTCAGAAGTGAAGCCTTTTGCTTCTTTAACAAACTGAGCAGCAGGGCGGGTGTGCAGACCGTTCGGAGCGGTAATGGTAACTTCTTGCTGGAACATTGTATTTCCCCAACTTATTGGTTTGGTGTTGTGGAACTAAAGTCTAGCCTGGTGGTTGGACTTTAGCCTGTATTGTTAGCACCGGCTTATGGGTACGTGGCGGCAGTTTGCGCCAGACGCATCCTGATGCTTGCATGTCGAGTTGCTGACGCTTCGTCACATTAAACAGTATGCCGTGAAAGCGAGACTTGAACCAAATCATAAAATCGATTCAGCAGCAAGAATTCCTGATGTGATTAATTTCGAGCATCAAAATAATTGCCAGCTTAAATACCAGAGCCAACGAAGTGAAGCAATGCCAGGAGGGGCAAAAGTTTGAAGCAGGCCACAAAAAAGCACCCGGCAGGGTGCTTTTTTACGCGTTATTAACAATCTGGCACTACTGTTGCAGCTCTTTCTCAGTGAAGAGATCGGCAAACAGGGCAGTACTTAAATAACGCTCACCCGAAGATGGCAGGATAACCACAATATTTTTATTGGTAAAGGTTTCATCTTCCAGCAACTTTAACGCAGCGGCCACGGCGGCGCCAGAGGAGATGCCGGCCAGGATACCCTCTTCTTCCATCAGGCGGCGCGCGGTAGAGATGGCTTCATCGTTGGAGATGGCAACCACTTTATCAATAAGCTTCAGATCCAGGTTGCCGGGGATAAAGCCCGCGCCGATGCCCTGAATTTTGTGGGGACCGGGCTTCAGCTCTTCACCTGCCAGCGCCTGGGCAATAACCGGAGAGTCGGTTGGCTCAACGGCAACGGTAATCAAATCTTTTTTACCTTTAGTGCCTTTAATATAACGGCTCACGCCGGTCAGCGTGCCGCCGGTGCCAACGCCGGAGATAAATACGTCGACCTGACCATCGGTATCTTCCCAGATTTCCGGGCCGGTGGTTTTTTCATGGATTTCCGGGTTTGCCGGGTTGCTGAACTGCTGCAGCAGCAGATATTTTGCCGGATCGCTGGCGACGATCTCTTCTGCTTTCTGGATGGCGCCCTTCATGCCTTTCGCGCCTTCGGTCAGAACCAGGTTCGCTCCCAGCGCTTTCAGCAGCTTGCGGCGTTCAATACTCATGGTTTCCGGCATGGTCAGCGTCAGCTTATAGCCGCGCGCTGCGGCCACGTAGGCCAGCGCAATACCAGTGTTACCGCTGGTGGGTTCAACCAGCTCAACGCCGGCTTTCAGCACGCCGCGTTTTTCAGCATCCCAAATCATATTGGCACCGATACGGCATTTTACGCTGAAGCTCGGGTTGCGTGACTCCACCTTCGCCAGAATGCGTCCATTACCGATACGGTTCAGTCGAACCAGGGGCGTATGACCGATAGTCAGCGAGTTATCTTCAAAAATCTTACTCATGGCCTGTCCTTAACTGTATGAAATTGGGATACCGACCCAGCATACCTGTTGGATAAGTCTGGGGAAGTAAGGAATTCGCATATCTATATGCTGCAACGAAATAATGGGGATCAGTATGGAATAAGGAGCGGCATAAGCCACTCCTTTTTTAGCTTATTTCCACAGGGCGTGTTTAGTGCGGTAGCAATCCACCCACATTGCCGTGGCGCCGCATACCGCGACCGGCATGATGAACAGGTTAAGGAAGGGGATCATCGTAAAGAGGCTGGTCAGGGCGCCAAACTGCATGTTGGCGCTCTTTTGCGTGCGCAGGGCGGCACGCATCTCTTTAAACGGCACTTTATGGTTATCGAACGGATAGTCGCAGTACTGAATTGCCAGCATCCATGCGCTGAACAGGAACCATAACACCGGCGCCACCGTCTGGCCGATGCCGGGAATAAAATAGAGGATAAGCAGAAGCAGGGCGCGGGGCAGATACCATGCCAGCTTCTGCCACTCGCGTTTCATGATGCGCGGCAGATCTTTCATAATACCCAGCACCCCGGTATCCGGCGGCGTGGCGCCCGTCAGGCGGGCCTCCAGCTGTTCGGCCAGCAGCCCGTTAAAAGGGGCGGCAATCCAGTTGGCAAGGGTTGAGAAGAAGTAGCCAAACACCAGCAGAATCGAAATAACCGCGATAGGCCATAGCAGATAGCTCAACCACTGCAGCCAGTCCGGTACGTGGCTCATCAGCGACGGGATCCAGCTATCCAGCTGGTGGAACAGCCACCAGAAGGCGCCGCCCATCAGCAGGATGTTGATCAGCAGCGGCAGGATCACAAAGCGCCGTATGCCCGGCAGGGAGACCAGCTTCCAGCCCTGAGAAAAATACCAGACGCCGCTGCGGGGTGATGTTGAATTTGATGAAACCATAACCAGGTTGAGCTCCTTTTATCGCACCCAGTGAAAATGCCTGCCTATATTAGCCAGTTGTACGAGCTTGACCAGTTCGGAAATGTTCGAAAAAACAGCAAAAAGCACGTTTTCATTCATCTTTATGCTGTGAATGCTCTGCATGCACTTGCACTCGACGTAATCGGCAAATACTCTTAGTGAGTAAATGTTTGCCGTGGTGGCAAGGTGTTAGAACAACAGAGAATATAATGATGCAGGATTTGCGTCTGATATTAATCATTGTTGGCGCGATCGCCATACTCGCTTTACTGGTACATGGTTTCTGGACCAGCCGTAAAGAGCGCTCTTCTATGTTTCGCGATCGCCCACTGAAGCGCATGAAGTCTCATCGTGACGACGAGATCGACGAAGACGACATGGAATCTGAGGACGAAGGCGTGGGTGAAGTTCGCGTTCACCGTACCCATAGCGCGCCTGGCGCAGGCACAGGGGAGCATGATGCACCTCGCCAGCCTGTTCAGCACCAGTACCAGCCGCCCTATGCTTCCGCCCAGCCGCGTCCGGCTGCGCCCGTGCAGGAGCCGGTTCCTCACCAGCCTGTACAGCCTCAGCCTGTGCAGACGCAACAGGTACAGCAGCCGCAGCAGCCCGTTCAGGCGCCGCCGGTTGCCCAGCCGCAGCCCGTTCAACAGCCGCAGCAGCCTGTACAGGCACCGCAGCGCGCTCCACAGCCTGCGCCTGTCGCTGAGCCGGAGCCGGTGGTTGCAGCAGAGCCGGTTGTGGAAAAACCGCAGCGTAAAGAGACGGTCATCGTTATGAACGTCGCGGCCCATCAGGGGACCTGGCTGAATGGCGATATCCTGCTGAACAGCATCCAACAGGCTGGTTTTAAATTTGGCGATATGAACATCTTCCATCGCCACCTCAGCCCGGACGGCAGTGGTCCTGTTCTGTTCAGCCTCGCAAATATGGTTAATCCGGGTACCTTCGATCCCGAAATGACCGGCGACTTTACCACCCCGGGCGTAACCATCTTTATGCAGGTACCTTCCTACGGTGATGAAGTGCAGAACTTTAAGCTGATGCTGCAATCTGCGCAGCATATTGCCGATGAGGTTGGCGGCGTGGTGCTTGACGATCAGCGTCGCATGATGACGCCGCAGAAACTGCGTGAATATCAGGACCGCATCCGCGAAGTTAAGGAAGCAAACGCCTAAAGCTGGCGTCTGTTTCATCCCCCTATCAACCCCCGCCTGTCGGGGGTTTTTATCATTGATGGTGCGACATGGACTCTATCGAACAACAACTCACTGAACTGCGAACCACGCTTCGCCATCATGAATACCTCTATCACGTGATGGACGCCCCCGAGATCCCGGATGCGGAATACGATCGCCTGCTGCGGGAACTGCGCGCGCTTGAGGCTCAGCACCCGGAGTTAATTACCCCGGACTCGCCCACCCAGCGGGTAGGCGCCACGCCGCTCTCTGCTTTTACCCAAGTGCGTCACGAAGTGCCGATGCTGTCGCTGGACAACGTCTTTGATGAAGGGAGCTTTCTGGCGTTCAATAAGCGCGTACAGGACAGATTAAAGAGCGTGGACGCGCTTACATGGTGCTGCGAACTCAAGCTGGACGGTCTGGCCGTCAGCCTGCTGTATGAGAACGGCGTGCTGGTTCGGGCCGCCACCCGCGGCGACGGCACGACCGGGGAAGATATCACCACCAACGTGCGCACCATCCGCGCCATCCCCCTGAAGCTGCACGGCGATAACATTCCCGCCAGGCTCGAAGTGCGCGGTGAAGTGTTTCTCCCGCAGGCGGGATTTGAAAAGATTAACGAAGAGGCGCGTCGCACCGGCGGCAAGGTCTTTGCCAACCCGCGTAACGCGGCGGCGGGCTCGCTGCGCCAGCTTGACCCGCGTATTACCGCGAAGCGACCGCTTACTTTCTTCTGCTACGGCGTGGGTATTCTGGAGGGCGGCGAGCTGCCCGATACCCATTTAGGGCGCCTGCTGCAATTTAAGGCCTGGGGCCTGCCGGTAAGCGACCGCGTACAGCTGTGCGATAGCCCCGAGGCGGTGCTGGCCTTTTACCGTAAGGTAGAAGAAGACCGTCCGACGCTGGGCTTTGATATCGACGGCGTAGTTATCAAAGTAAACTCTCTGGCCTTACAGGAGCAGCTGGGCTTTGTCGCCCGCGCGCCGCGCTGGGCCGTTGCCTTTAAATTCCCCGCCCAGGAACAGATGACCTTCGTGCGCGACGTTGAGTTCCAGGTCGGGCGCACCGGAGCCATTACCCCCGTTGCGCGTCTGGAGCCGGTGCAGGTAGCGGGCGTGCTGGTCAGCAATGCGACCCTGCATAATGCCGACGAGATAGCCCGGCTGGGGCTGCGCATCGGCGACAAAGTGGTGATCCGCCGCGCCGGGGATGTGATCCCCCAGGTGGTCAACGTGGTCACCTCAGAGCGCCCGGAAGAGAGCCGTGAGATTGTCTTCCCGTCCCATTGCCCGGTCTGCGGCTCGGACGTGGAGCGGGTGGAGGGTGAGGCCGTTACGCGCTGCACCGGCGGCCTGATCTGCGGCGCCCAGCGCAAAGAGTCGCTGAAGCACTTCGTCTCGCGCCGGGCGATGGACGTCGACGGCATGGGGGACAAGATTATCGATCAGCTGGTCGAAAGAGAGTATGTCCACACCCCTGCCGATCTGTTCCGCCTGACCGCCGGCAAGCTGACCGGGCTGGATCGCATGGGGCCGAAATCGGCGCAAAACGTGGTGAATGCCCTCGAAAAGGCGAAAAAAACCACCTTTGCGCGCTTCCTCTATGCGCTGGGGATCCGCGAAGTAGGCGAGGCCACCGCCGCCGGGCTGGCCAGCTGGTTCGGCACTCTGGAAGCGCTGGAGAAGGCGAGCATCGACGAGCTGCAGAAGGTGCCGGACGTTGGCATCGTGGTGGCGACCCACGTCTTTAACTTCTTCAATGAAGAGAGCAACCGCGACGTCATTGGCCAACTGCTCAACGAAGGGGTGAGCTGGCCTGCGCCTGTGGCAATCAATGCCGACGAGATCGACAGCCCCTTCGCCGGCAAAACGGTGGTCCTCACCGGCAGCCTCAGCCAGCTTTCCCGCGACGATGCCAAAGCGCGTCTGGTGGCGCTGGGGGCCAAAGTGGCGGGCAGCGTCTCGAAGAAAACCGATCTGGTGATCGCCGGCGAAGCGGCAGGCTCCAAGCTCGCTAAGGCTCAGGAGCTGGGCATTGACGTTATCGACGAAGCCGAAATGCTGCGTCTGCTTGGAGACTAAGGTGGAGAAAGCGCAGCTGATTGAGATCGCCAACACCGAGATGCCCTTCGGCAAGTACAAAGGCCGCAGGTTAATCGATCTGCCGGAAGAGTATCTGCTGTGGTTCGCCCGGAAGGAAAATTTCCCGGCCGGGCACCTTGGCGAGCTAATGGCGCTGACGTTGCTGATTAAAACCGAGGGGCTGAGCCAGCTGGTACAGCCCCTGAGACGGCCTTAAGCCTTCGCGGCGCGGGTCTCCTCCTGCGCCTGCAGCGCATCGGTCTGGCGCTTATAGCGACGCGCCAGCACCGCGCAAATCATCAGCTGCAGCTGGTGGAAAATCATCAGCGGCAGCACCATCATGCCGATCGCCGCCGTCGGGAACAGAATATTGGCCATCGGGATGCCGTTTGCCAGGCTCTTTTTCGATCCGCAGAAGACGATGGTAATTTCATCCGCCTTGTTAAAGCCGAAACGGCGCGCGACAAAGACGTTCACGCCAATCACGATCGCCAGCAGCACAAGGCTAACGATCACAATGAACAGCAGCGAACCCACGCCAACTTTGTGCCAGATACCGTTAACCACCGCTTCGCTGAAGGCGGAGTAAACCACCAGCAGAATCGAAGTCTGGTCGGTTTTGGCGATCCACTTCTTATGCTTAGTAACAAAGGCCGCGGTCCACGGACGGGAGAGGTGGCCTAACACGAACGGCAGCAGCAGCTGCAGCATGATCCTGCCCACCTGTTCAAGGCTGCCCTCCGCGCCGTGCATATTCATTACCAGCCCCACCAGCACCGGCGAAAGGAAAATCCCGAGCAGGCTGGAGGCGGATGCTGAACAGACCGCTGCCGCCACGTTGCCGCCGGCCAGTGAGGTAAAAGCAATGGCGGACTGCACGGTGGCCGGCAGAATGCACAGATAGAGGAAGCCGGTATAAAGCGCGGGATCGACATTGACCGGCGCCCACCAGGCGAAGAGCACGCCCAGCACCGGGAAGAGGATAAAGGTACTGCACATCACCCAGAGGTGCAGCCGCCAGTGGCTACCGCCGGCGATGATGGCTTCTCGCGACAGCTTGGCGCCGTGCATAAAGAACAGCAGCGCGATGGCGGCGGTGGTTAAGCCTTCAAAAAAGGGCACAAAGCCGCCCCGGGCAGGGAAGAAGGAGGCCAGTAAAACCACCGCTACCAGGGTTAACGTAAAGGGATCAAGAATGCGAAATAGTTTCATAAATACTCCTGAAGTCAGATGCCGCTATTGTGCTTCCCCTGGTTTGAGAAATAAAATTGATTTATTGCATCCATTCATGAGTAAAGCAGATGAATTACTCTTTACGCCAGCTTCGGGTATTCGTTACCGTTGCCCGGGCGCAAAGCTTTAGCCGCGCGGGGGAGATGATTGGTCTTAGCCAGTCGGCGGTAAGCCACAGCGTGAAAGAGCTGGAGCTGCAAACCGGCGTCCGGCTGCTCGACAGAACCACCCGGGAGGTGGTGCTCACCGAGGCGGGGCAGCAGCTGGCGCTGCGGCTGGAGCGGCTGCTCGATGAGCTTTCCAGCACCCTCAGAGACGTGGGAAGAGTAGGGCAACAGCTCTCCGGCACCGTGCGCGTGGCCGCCAGCCAGACTATCTCGGCGCATCTGATCCCACACTGCATTGCCGAGAGTAACCGCTGCTATCCTGATATCCATTTTGTATTGCACGACCGGCCACAGCAGTGGGTGCTGGAGAGCATTCGCCAGGGGGAGGTGGATTTCGGTATCGTCATCGATCCGGGCCCGGTAAGCGATCTGGAGAGTGAAGTGGTGCTCTCGGAGCCATTTTTACTGCTCTGCCGCGAGGACGACCCGCTGGCCGCCCGCGACAGCGTAAGCTGGCAGGCGCTGGAGGGGGCGAAGCTGGTGTTGCAGGATTACGCCTCGGGAAGCCGGCCGCTTATTGATGCCGCCCTGGCGCAACAGCAGGTCAGGGCCGCCATCGTGCAGGAGATTGGCCATCCGGCCACGCTCTTTCCGATGGTTGAGGCGGGAATAGGAATTAGCGTTCTGCCGGCGCTGGCGTTACCGCTGCCGCAGGGGAGCCGGTTAACGGTAAAACGGTTAACCCCGGCCATTGAACGTAAGCTGATGCTGGTGCGGCGTAAAAATCGCTCTCTTTCCGGCGCGGCGCAGGCGCTCTGGGAAGTGGTGCGGATGCAGGCGCAGCGGCTGACGCAGGCGCGCATCCGCGATCCGCTTTTTAATCCCGATGCGCGTTAAACATAAATATCAATCTGACGATCGTCGGAAGGTTTGTTAACGCCTTCCGCTTTCGCCTGGTTCTGCTGCTGTTTTTGTTGTGCTTCTTCAGCCTGACGGTGTTGCAGCTGGGCCAGCTGCGCTTCAAGGACGGCGATCTGATTCTGGATGAGTTCCTGCTGTTTCTGTTTTTCTTCGGTGGTACCGCTGCCGCCGGCAATCTCTTTGATTTGTTGAGTCAGCTTCGTAATTTGCGCGGTGATACGGCTAATCTGCGAGGCAATGTCGCTGCCGCCGGAGCTGCTTTTACTGCCGTTGCTGCTGGATTGTACCGAGGGGGTGGTTGCCTGAATGGTGGTCATAACGTTTCTCCTGCCATAAATCACTACTATCGGCAGAAAAGGTCCAGGCTTGAGGTTAACTGCCAGAACTGGCAGGTTTAATCATAAATATCGCAGACAGCAAAAAGGCGCCTTTAGGGCGCCTTTTTACACTGGTGGGTCGTGCAGGATGACTCGCTTCGCTCGCCCTTCGGGCCGTCGCCGTACGGCTCCGTTGCCTCACTGCGTTCGGCTCAAACCTGCAGCAGGTATACTCGTCTCATCCTGAGACTCGCCCACGGGCCAACGCTTCGCGTTGTTCAAAATTGTTCCCGACAATTTTGTCGAATCATATATGTCGCAGACAGCAAAAAGGCGCCTTTAGGGCGCCTTTTTACATTGGTGGGTCGTGCAGGATTCGAACCTGCGACCAATTGATTAAAAGTCAACTGCTCTACCAACTGAGCTAACGACCCGAAATGGTGGGCGATGACGGGCTCGAACCGCCGACCCCCTC
>Ga0209370_1000191_pt1 | contig 116353 bp, 97 predicted proteins | sample AgamicAtPrz_FD_187164 | JGI IMG/M metagenome (GOLD analysis project Ga0209370, IMG submission 187164) | Agave microbial communities from Guanajuato, Mexico - At.P.rz (SPAdes) (version 2) | ecosystem: Host-associated > Plants > Phyllosphere > Phylloplane/Leaf | place: Guanajuato, Mexico...
GACCTGCAACTTGAACGTCGCGTCGAACGCGCGCCTGTCTCTGGGCTTCTTCTTCATCATGTCCAACTTCTTGCTCCTCTAGGGTCTAGGTCCCTATCGAGGTGTCCTAAGAAATTGGACCATGACACTACCAACGGCGCACTTCGCTCTTCTTGCACCCTCTCCCGCTCGCGGGAGAGGGAGGGGTGAGGGCCAGCAGCCGCCGCAGGACAATCCGCGCCTCGTGAGGGCCTCCTGGGCTTGATAGCCTGCGGCCCATCCCCACGATAGAGAGCTCCCGCGCATCCGCGCGCGAAAGGCTGAGACACTGTCCCGGCATTTCGTCAGACTCACGAGGCCTGCATGACCGACTCCTCCGCCCCTTCGGCCGCCGCGCCGACCGCCGCCAACCCGCTGCTGTCGACCGCGCCGCTGCCTGATTTCGCCGCGATCGACCCGTCCCACATCCAGCCGGCCATCACCGAGCTGCTCGCCCAGGCCCAGCAGGCGCTCGAGCAGGTCACGGCGCCCGGCGCGCCGGCCGACTACGAGCGCCTCTCCCGCACCCTGAACGTCGCCACCGAGCGCCTGGGCACCGCCTGGGGCGCCGTCGGCCACCTGAACGCGGTCGCCAACACGCCGGCGCTGCGTGAGGCCTACAACGCGATGCTGCCCGCGGTGACCGAGTTCCACACCGCGCTGGGCGCCAACGAGGCGCTGTACGCGCTCTACAAGGCGATCGCCGCGCAGCCGGGCCTCACGCCCGAACGCGCCCAGCTGCTCAAGCACGCGATGCGCGACTTCGTGCTCTCCGGCGCCGAGCTGCAGGGCGAGGCCAAGGCGCGTTTCGCCAAGATCCAGGAGCGCAGCGCCGAACTGGGCCAGGCCTTCTCCGAGCACGTCATGGACGCCACCGACGGTTGGAGCTACCTCGCCACCGCCGCCGAGCTCAAGGGCGTGCCGGCGGACGTCGTCGCCAACGCGCGCGCCGCGGCCGAGAAGGACGGCCACACCGATGCCGACGCGCACAAGCTGACGCTGCACTTCCCGGTCTACATGCCGGTGATGCAGTACGCCGAGGACCGCGCGCTGCGCGAGCGCCTGTACCGCGCCTACGTGACGCGCGCGAGCGAGCTCGGCGACAAGCCCGACTGGGACAACGGCCCGCTGATGCAGGAACTGCTGATGCTGCGCCAGGAAGAGGCGAAGCTGCTGGGCTTCGCCAACTTCGCCGAGGCCTCGCTGGTGCCCAAGATGGCGAGCTCGCCGGCGCAGGTGATGAGCTTCCTGCGCGACCTGGCGACCCGCGCCCGCCCCTATGCGCAGCGCGACCTGGACGAGCTGCGCGACTTCGCCAAGGCCGCGCTGCGCCTGGACGATCCGCAGGCCTGGGACCTGCCCTATGTCTCCGAGAAGCTGAAGGAGGCGCGCTACGCCTTCTCCGACCAGGAAGTGCGGCAATACCTGACCCTGCCGCGCGTGCTGGACGGGCTGTTCCGCATCGTCGACCGGCTCTTCGGCGTGCGGCTGGTGCCGGCCAAGGCCTCGGTCTGGCATGAGTCGGTGCAGTTCTGCGAGCTGCGCCGCGACGGCCAGCTGATCGGCCAGGTCTACCTGGACCTGTACGCGCGCAGCGGCAAGCGCCCCGGCGCCTGGATGGACGAGGTGCGCAGCCGCTGGGCGCGGCCGGACCTGGCCGGCAGCGGCGCCGAGCAGATCCCGGTGGCGCACCTGGTCTGCAACTTCCCGCAGGGCGCGGACGGCAAGCCGGCGCTGCTCACCCACGACGACGTGACGACGCTGTTCCACGAATGCGGCCACGGGCTGCACCACCTGCTCACGCGCGTGGCGGAACTGGGCGTGTCGGGCATCTCCGGCGTCGAGTGGGACGCGGTCGAGCTGCCCAGCCAGTTCATGGAGAACTTCTGCTGGGAGTGGGAGGTGATCCAGCAGCTGTCGGCCCATGTGGACACCGGCGAGCCGCTGCCGCGGGCGCTGTTCGACAAGATGCTGGCGGCCAAGAACTTCCAGGCCGGCCTGCAGACGCTGCGCCAGATCGAGTTCGCGCTCTTCGACATGCGGCTGCATGCCGAGCCCGGCGCCGAGACCCGGGTGCAGGAAGTGCTGGACGAGGTGCGGGCCGAGGTGACGGTGCTGCCGCCACCGGCGTTCAACCGCTTCCAGCACAGCTTCTCGCACATCTTCGCGGGCGGCTACGCGGCGGGTTACTACAGCTACAAGTGGGCCGAGGTGCTATCCGCCGACTGCTGGAGCGCGTTCGAGGAGGAAGGCGTGTTCAACCCGGCGACCGGCCGGCGCTACCTGGACGAGATCCTGTCGATGGGCAGCGTCCGCGACGCGATGGACAACTTCAAGGCCTTCCGCGGCCGTGAGCCGCAGATCGACGCGCTGCTGCGGCATCAGGGCATGGCCTGAGGCCGGGCCGGCGGCGACGCCGCCGCCGGCTTCTTCCACGGCACGGTCTGGATCAGGCGCCGAGCGTCCTCCGCCGGCAGCGCCTGGGCGAACAGCCAGCCCTGCGCCATCTCCACGCCCAGAGCCTCCAGCGCGGCGGCCTGCGCTTCCTCCTCGACACCCTCGGCCAAGGTCCTCAAACCGCGCGCGCGGGCCAGGCCGACGATCGTGCGCACGACCTCCTGCGCCTCGCCGCCCTCGCCCAGCCGTGTGACGAAGCTCCGGTCGATCTTCAGCGTGTCGACCGGGAAGCGGTGCAGATGGGCCAGCGAAGATTGCGCGCTCCCCACGTCGTCGATCGAGAGCCCGAAGCCCAGGCGCGCCAGCGCCTGCAGCACCTCGGCGTGGCGCTGCGGCCATGCCATCGCGGCGCGCTCGGGGACCTCCAGGCGCAGTTGCGAAGGCGGCACCTCGCCGAGCGCCTTGAGCGCCTCGCGCGCATCGGCCAGCAGCACGTCGCCCTGCGCCAGTTGCGCGGCCGACAGGTTGATCGCGACCTCGCCCTTGAAGCCGATCTCGCGCCAGCGCCTCTGCTGCAGCGCGGCTTCGATCAGCGTCCAGCGGCCGATGGCCATGAGGTGGCCGCTCTCCTCTGCCGCCGGGATGAGGTCGTCCGGCAGCACCGGGCCGCGGCTGGGATGCCGCCAGCGGATCAGCGCCTCGAAGCCGAGCAGCGCGCGGTCCGAGAGCCTGACGATCGGCTGGTAGTCGAGTTGGAATTCCCCCGCCTGCAGGCCGCGCTCGAGGTCCTCGCGCAGTGCGCGCCGGGACGCCTCGATGCGCGGCTGCGTCGGGTCGAACAGGCGCGCGTGGCCCGTACCGGCGGCCTTGGCGCGAGCCAGCGCGCTTTCGGCGGCGGCAAGCAGGTCGTCCGGGCTGAAGTTGCCCTGCCCCGTGAAGGCCCACCCCGCGCTGGCGGTCAGCCGGTGCGCGCCGGTTCTCGAGCCCGCGCTCCCTTCCTCGATCGTCTCGAACAGGAACGGCTCCTCGATGCGCGCCAGCGCCCATTCAGGCACACGGTCGACCAGCGCGCCGGCCTCGATGCGGGCGTCGAAGAGCACGCCGAACTGGTCCGCGCCGAGCCGCGCGACCACGCGGCCCGCGCGCGCCGCCCGGCCCGTGCCGCCGGCCAGGCGCCGGGCGCATTCGACCAGCACCGCGTCAGCGGCGACCGGCCCCTGGCGCTCGACGAACGCGCGGAAATCGTCCAGGCCCAGCAGCACCAGGCCGATCGGCACGCCGGGGGTCGGATTCGCCAGGCGCTGCGCGATCAGTTCCATGAACAGCGCCCGGTTCGGCAAGCCGGTCAGGCGGTCGCGCAGCGCGTCATGCGCGGCCTGCTCGTGCAGACGCTCCTGCTCGCTGAGGTCAGTGAGGGCGCCGGCCATGCGCACCGGCTTGCCGTCGCGCCTCACCGCGACGCCCCGCGCCAACAATGCGCGCCGCTGGCCGCCCTGCTCGAAGCGAAGCACATGGTGGAACTGCAGACTGCGGCCCTGCAGGTGCGCGTCGAGCTCAGCGCGGAACAGGCCAGCGGCCGCGTCGTCCAACGGACGCGTGAAGCGCGCGATGCCGTCCGGCGGTTCGTTGGACCGAGCACCGGCAGCTGCGTCACTGCCACCGCCCCCACCGCTCGCCGCGTCGCCCATCAGCGCCAGCCATCGCGCCGACACCTCCAGCCGGTCCGTCGCGATGTCCCAGTCCCAGAGGCCGTCGTTGGCGCCCTGCGCGGCGAGCACATGGCGCTCCTCGCTGAGTTTCAGGCGACGCCACGCCGCCCGCCGTCGCGACCAGGCGGCAAGCCCGCGCAGGCCGAGCACGCCCGCGCTCGCCGCGGCGACCGCCAGCAGCGGATGGCCGAGCGCGAGCACAAGGAAGTGGTCCTCGAAGGCCCATTGCGCCGCGGCCAGGCCACCGCCCACCAGCAGCGCGACGCCAAGCAGTCCGAGCCACAACCGGCCGCGCGCCAGCAGCGCCGCGCACAGCAGCGGCAGCGCCAGCAGCGCGGCCAACTCCGCGATCGGAGCCCAGGAGGGTCGCGTCAGCGTGCGGCCGGTCAGGAGGTTGTCGACGACGGTCGCGAGCCGCTCCGCGTCGGGCAGGCCGGCGTCGAACGGCGTGGGAGAAGCAGCGCCGGCCCCGCGCGCCGACACGCCCAGGATCACGATGCGGTGGCGCAGCGCCTCGTCGGGCACCTTGCCATCGAGCAGGTCGGCCAGCGACACCGACGGAAAGGTGCCGGCCGGGCCGTAGGGATTCACGCCCTGGCGCGACAGCAGGTCCAGCGGCACGCGCAGCGTGCCCCAGCGCAGGTCGCGGCTCCAGCGCAGCGTCGCCTCGGACCAGGGCTGGCGCATCGCGTCGCCCGCAATGCGCAGCGCCAGCGACGGATAGGCCGCGCCGTCCAGCGGCAAGGCCGGCAACTCATGACGCACCGCACCGTCGGCCTCGCGCACCAGCTGCGCATGGCCCAGCGACTTCGCCGCCGACAGCAGCGGCTCCGGCGGCGCGTCCGCGCGCGTCGGGCGCAGCGCGCTGCGGGGCTCGCCCTCGACGTTGAGGAAGGCCTGGGCGCGCAGCGCGGGCGGTACGGCCGCGGCTGGCTCGAGCGCGGGCGGTACGGCCGCGGCTGGCTCGAGCGCCGGCGCTCCGGCCGGGGGCAAGGAGGCGGTGGGCGAGGCGGATGCCGCGGAGATCGAGGCGGGCGGCAGCGCGAACGGCAGCAGCACCGGCGCGCCACCGCGCATGGCGGCCGCCAGCGCGGCGTCGCCGTCGGGCCGCGCGCCATGCATCGGCAGGTCGATCGCGATGAGGCGAGGCTGGGCGGCCTGCACCCGCGCGATCGCCTCGGCGAGCAGCGGTCGCGCCGGCGCCATGCTGTCGAAGCGCGCGGCGCTGGCGTCATCGAACTGCACCAGCGTGATCGGATAGGTCATGCCGGGCGCGAGTCGACCGCGCCACTGGGTTTGCGCGTCCTGCGCGAGGCCGTCGAGCCGCGCGATCGGTCCGGCCTGCGGGCGCGCGAACCACAGCAGCGCGACGACCGCCGTCACCGCCAAGGCCAGCACCGCTTGGGCCCAGGCCCAGCGAGAAGGCCATCGCAGCGCGCCGCGTTGCGGGGCCCGCGTGCCTCGCGGTCCGTTCGATCCAGCCCTCATCTCGCGTGTCATCGTCCCTCGCTTCATGGCGCGCCCGTGGGCGGCTTCATTGCCCCGCCCTCATCATCGCCGCGCCGCATCCTAGGCGAAGGCCCCCGGCTTCCCAACACCGCGTGCGCGGGGCGCGCCGGCCCGACGACGCGATGCGGCCTTGTCCGACAGACCGCCCCCCGCCCCGCCCTTAAGGTGGATCAACGACCCTTCGGTCGAGCGATGGAGTTCGCCATGCGTTCCCTCCCGTCCCTCTTCCATGCCGGGCGTCCGAGGCACGGTCGCCACGGCCCCGGCCATCACGGCGTGATGTTCTGGCTGTCCCATGCGGCGCTGCTGCTGGGGCTGCTGCTGCTTGCGACCGAGGTCTCGGCGCAGCAAGGCGCGGGCCTGCGCGCCCAGTACGAGCAGCTCGCGCCGCAGCTGGCGCGCAGTCCCTTCCAGCGGCCGATCGTCCTGAGCTCGGTGAACGACACCGAACGGCCGACCGGCGAGATGCATGCCGTCGTCCAGCACAACTTCGCGACGCTGGCTGGCGCGCTGCGCGACGCAGGCGCGTGGTGCGATGTGCTCACGCTGCCGGCCAACGTCAAGCGCTGCGCGGTCGAGGACGACGCCGCGCCCGGCGCGACGCTGCACATGGCGATCGGTCGCAAGTTCGACCAGCCGATCGAGGATGCCTATGCGCTCGACTTCCGCTTCCAGGTGCTGGCGGCGCAGCCGCAGTACCTGCTCGTCGAGATGAGCGCGAACAAGGGACCGATGGGGACCAGCCACTACCGGCTCACGCTGGAGGCGGTGCCGCTGGACGCCAGGCGCAGCTTCGTGCGGCTGCGGTATGCCTACATGAACAACTTCGCCGCGCGGGTGGCGACGAACGCCTATCTGGCGACCTCGGGCCGCGACAAGGTCGGCTTCACCGTGGTCGGCCGCGAGGACGATGGTCAGCCGCGCTACGTCGGCGGGATCCAGGGCATCGCGGAACGCAACACGATGCGCTATTTCCTCGCGATCGAGTCCTACCTCGACACGCTGTCCACGCCCGCCGACCAGCGGCTGGACCGGCGCCTGCGCGATTGGTTCGCGGCGACCGAGCGCTATGCGCGCCAGCTGCATGAGCAGTCGCTCGAGGAGTATGTGGCGATGAAGCACAAGGAGGCGCGCCGGCAGGTCGCGATGGCGCCGGGCGAGTGAGAGTGGTTGGCACGCCGACGAGCGGGACGGCAAAAGAAGCGGGCGCACTGCGTCGGCCGTTGGCCCTCACCCTACCCTCTCCCGCAAGCGGGAGAGGGAATCCTTCGGCCAACGCTGCTCTTGCGCACGCCAGTCCTCTACCGCCAGCGGGAGAGGCGTTCAGTCAACGCCGCTTTTGCGCGCACCCTCGCTCTACCGCCAGCGGGAGAGGAATCTGACCAACGCCGCTCTTGCGTCAGCGCTTTGAGCGGCCCATCTCTCTGGCGGCGAACTGCGCGCCCACCAGCACCGAGGCCATCAGCCACAGCGGCGCCGCCGCGACGCTGATCGCGGCCAGCGCGCCGAAGCCCAGCGGCATCGCCACCGTCGCGCCGTTGGACGCCAGCATCCGTAGCCCCAGCGCCTGGCCGTGTCGGTCCGGCGGCGTGACCTGGTGCATCGTGGCCAGCACCATCGGCTGCACCGCGCCAAGCGCGAGCCCGAGCACCGCCGAGCCCGCCATCAGCCCCAGCGTGCCGGGCAGCCAGGCATAGACGATCAGCGTCACGGTGGCGATGGCCATCGCCGCGCGCAGCGCCTTGACCTCGTCGATGTGATGGGCCCAGCGCACGATGGCCAGACGGACCAGCGTCGCCGCGGCGGCGAAGCTGCCCAGCACCAGGCCAATGCTCGAGGCCGACAAGCCCTTGGCGTGGCCGACGACCGGGACGACGAAGCTGTGGGCGTCCCAGCACGAGGACATCGCGACGTTCACGATCAGCAGGTTGCGCAGGCCGCGGTCCTTCAGCAGGTCCCAGGCGGGTCGCGGCTTGGCGCCGGTCGCCAGCGGCGCCGGAGCCTGCCGCGGCACGCGCAGCGCCACCGCCCAGGCCGCCAGCGGCAGCAGGGTCGACAGCACCAGCGCGGCGCTGAAGCCCGCCAGGTCGATGACGATGCCGGTGATCACCGGCGCCAGCGCGTTGGACAGCGCCGGCCCCAGCGCCACCCAGCTGAACACGCGCTTGAGCTGCGAGGGGTCGCGGGCCATCAGGCCGGCCTCGCGCTGGATCGCGACCGCGGAGACGGCGACCGCGCCGCCACAGAGCAGGCAGCCCAGCGCCAGCAGCCACAACCAGCCCAGCAGCTGCGCGGCCAGCGCCAGCACCGCGCCGGCGAAGGCCATCGCCACGCCGATGCCGACCGGCCGATGCAAGCCGTGGCGGTCGGCCAGCCGGCCGGCCCACATCGACAGCCCCAGCGGCGCGACCGCGAACAGGCTCAGCAGCACGCCGACGAAACCACCGCCGTAGCCCTGGTGCAGCACCCACAGCGTCGCCGCGACCCGCGTCGTCGCCATGCACGCATGCACCGCCACCAGCGAGGCAATCACCGCCGCGAAGCCGACGCTCAGGCCGGTGTATCCCGCCACCGGCGGCTGCGGGATACCGATCGCGTCGGCGTTCGTGCCGACAGGCGCGGGCCCGGGCGCACGCGGGGGCGTCGAGCCGGGCCGGTCGCTCATCCGGCGGCGCCTTCCTCGTCGGGTGCGTCGGTGGCACCGAGCTGCAGCACGCGGGACATCTGGTCCTCGGGCAACGCCTCGACCGTCTTGAGCCGGCGGGTCATCGCGCGGGTGCGGACCTCGGCGGCATCGATCGTGTTGCTCGCTTCCTCGAGCTTCTTCTTCGTCTTGGCCAGCACGTCGCCGAACTTGCCGAACTCCGTCTTCACCGCCGACAGCACCTCCCACACCTCGGCCGAGCGCTTCTCAAGCGCCAGCGTGCGGAAGCCCATCTGCAGGCTGGACAGCGTCGCCAGCAGCGTCGTCGGGCCGACCAGCATCACCTTGTGCTCGCGCTGCAGCGCCTCGCTCAGGCCGGGGCGGCGCAGCGCCTCGGCATACAGGCCCTCGGTGGGCAGGAACAGCAGGGCGAAGTCGGTCGTGTGCGGCGGACCGAGGTACTTCTCGCGGATGGTCTTGGCTTCCAGCCGCAGCCGCGTCTCGATCGCCCGGCCGGCCAGTTCCGCTGCCGGCGCGTCGGCGCGCTCCTGCGCCTCCAGCAGGCGCTCGTAATCCTCGCGCGGGAACTTGGCGTCGATCGGCAGCCAGATCGGCTTGCCGTCGTCGCGCTGACCGGGGAGCTTCAGCGCGAATTCGACGCGCCCGCCGCTGCCCGGCACCGTCTCGACGTTGGCCGCGTACTGCTCCGGCGTGAACACCTGTTCCAGCAGCGCCGCGAGCTGCACCTCGCCGAAGATCCCGCGCGTCTTGACGTTGGTCAGCACCCGGTTCAGCGAGCCCACATCGCGCGCCAGCGTCTGCATCTCGCCCAGGCCCCGGTAGACCTGCTCCAGCCGCTCGGCGACCTGCTTGAAGCTCTCGCCCAGGCGCTGCTCCAGCGTCGCGTGCAGCTTCTCGTCCACGGTCGCCCGCATCTGCTCGAGCTTCTTCTCGTTGTCCTGCTGGATCGACTGCAGCCGGGCCTCCACCGTGCGACGGGTTTCCGCCAGGCCGGCCTCGTTGCGCTGGGCCAGTGCCTGCAGCTGCTCGGTCAGCACCGTGGTCGTGCGCGCGGCGGCGGCGTCCTGCGCCTCGCGCGCGGTCGCGGCCTGCTGCGCCAGCGACTGCTGCAGCTGCGCCAGCTGCACGCGGAAGGCGTCGATCTGCTCGTTCTGCGAGCGCGCCGTGTCGCCGCCCTGCGTCAACAGCGCCTGCTGGAACTGGGTCAGCGTTGTCAGCGTCTCCTGGCGCAGGCCGGCGTTCCCGCGGCCGACTTCCTCGCGCAGGCCGGTGTTCACGCGACCCAGCTCATCGCGCAGCGCCCGCTCCAGGCGCTCCAGGCGCTCGCCCGACTGCTGCACCAGCGGGCCCATGGCCGCCGCTGGATCCGCGCCGGACTGTCGTCGCAGCGCGAGCCAGACGGCGATGAGAAGGATCACGATCACCCCGGAGAGGGCGAGATGCAGCAGGTCAACGAAAGTCATCGCGCGATTCTCTCAGCGCCAGCCGCCCCTCCCGCAAGCCACACCCGCAACGATGCAGTCCGCCACACCCAAACCGTGGCAGGACGCCGATGGTGTGGGACGGCATGGCTTGGGGTTCAGGCGCTTGCCGCCTGCGGCCCCATGCCATGGCGGCCAGCGCGCCGTCCATCGCAGGCAGGCGCCCTCACCCCCGCACCACTTCCGGATTCAACGCCGTCGGCGGCACTCCACCCGTGAGCGCGGCGATCAGGTTGTCGACGGCGAGGTTGCTCATCGCCCGCCGCGTCGCGATGGTGGCGCTGGCGATGTGGGGCGTGAGCACCACGTTCTCGCACGCGAGCAGGTCGGGATGCACGGTCGGCTCCCCTTCGAACACGTCCAGGCCCGCCGCGGCGATGGTGCCGGCCTTGAGCTCCGCCGCGAGCGCCGCGTCATCGACGACCCCGCCGCGCGCGATGTTGGTGAGCGTCGCTGTCTTCTTCATCAAGCGGAGCTCGCGCTCGCCGATCAGGTGGTGCGACGACGCGCTGTAGGGCACGACGATGATCAGGTGGTCCGCGCGTCGCAGCAGCTCGTCCTTCTCGACCCACTGCGCGCCCAGCGGTGCTTCCTGGTCGGCCGGCAGGCGCGAGCGGTTGTGATACAGCACCGGCATGCCGAAGCCCAGGTGCCCGCGCCGCGCGATCGCCGCGCCGATGCGTCCCATGCCGAGCACGCCCAGCGTCGCGCCATGCACGTCGGCGCCGGCGAACATGGTCACCGACCATTGTTTCCACTCGCCGCGGCGCAGGAAGTGTTCGCTCTCGGTGATGCGGCGCGCGGTCGCCATCATCAGCGCGAAGCCGAAGTCCGCGGTAGTTTCGGTCAGCACGTCCGGCGCGTTCGTCACGACCACGCCGCGCGCGGTGCAGGCGGCCACGTCGATGTTGTTGTAGCCCACGGCCATCGTGCAGACGGCCTTCAGTTGGGGGCAGGCGTCGAGCAGCTTCGCGTCGATGCGGTCGCCGCCGGCGATGTACGCGCCGGCCTTGCCCTGCAGGCGGCGGATCAGTTCGTCCTGGGACCAGCCCGTGTCGCTGTCGTTGGCCTCGACCTCGAAGTGAGGGCGCAGCCGGTCGACGATGTCGTCGAAGGTCTTGCGGGCCACCAGGACGCTGGGCTTGCTCATGGGCGCATCTCCGTGCAGGAAAGCGCCAACTGTAGGCCGATGGTCCGAGGAGGCCGAACGCGGATCGCCCACCTCGGCGTCCGCGTGTCCCTCACTCGAGGAAGCGGGTGAACGCGGCCACCGGATCGCGCTCGGTGACCAGCGTGTTCTCGATCGCCGCCGGGTCCGCGTAGCCCAGCGACATCCCGCAGACCACCTGCTGGTGGGGCGCCAGCCCCAGTTCCTCGGCGATCACGCGGTGGAACTGGGTGAAGGCCGCCTGCGGGCAGGTGTGCAGGCCGCGGCCGCGCGCCGCCACCATGATGTTCTGCAAGAACATGCCGTAGTCCAGCCAGCTCCCCTGCTGCATCACCCGGTCGATGGTGAACATCAGGCCCACCGGCGCGTCGAAGAAGCGGTAGTTGCGGCCGTGCTGCTCATGCATGCGCAGCTTGTCGCCCTTGGTGATGCCGAGCAGCCCGTACAGGTCCCAGCCGACCTTGCGGCGGCGATCGATGTAGGGCGAGACCCACTCGCGCGGGTAGTAGGCGTACTCCTCGCTGTGGGTGGCCAGTTCCTCCGGGTCGTCGTAGACCGACTGGATGCGCGCCACCAGCCGGTCCTTCGCGCCACCGGTCAGCACATGAACCTGCCAGGGCTGGGTGTTGGTGCCCGAGGGCGCCCGCGCCGCCACGGCCAGCAGCTCCTCGATCAGCGCGCGCGGCACCGGCGTGGGCAGGAAGGCGCGCATCGAATGGCGGGTCACGATGGCGGCGTCCACCGCCGCGGATTGCTCGGGCGTGGGCGGCGTGAACGGATTGGGCAGCGGGTCGGGCAGGGTCATGGCATCTCCAGCGCTCGCAGCGCTTGCTGGTAGGTGTCGGGCAGCGCGTCCACCGGGCGGCGCGTCTCCCGGTCGACATAGACGTGGACGAAGTGCCCGCGCGCGGCGCACAGCGGCTCGCCCTCGGCGAACAGGCCGATCTCGTAGCGGACGCTGGAACGACCGCGCTTCGTCACCCGCAGGCCGGCTTCCACGAGTTGCGGGAAGGCCAGCGAGGCGAAGAAGTTGCAGTGCGTCTCGATGACCAGGCCGATGACAGTGCCATGGTGCAGGTCCAGCGCGCCCTGCTCGATCAGGTAGCGGTTCACCGCCGTATCGAACAGGCTGTAGTAGACGACGTTGTTCAGATGGCCGTAGACGTCGTTGTCCATCCAGCGCGTGGGCACCGGCTGGAAACGGGCGAAGGCCTGGCGCGGCTCGGGGGCCGGGCGTGGCTCGGGCGTGGAGGCGTCGGGGCGGTTGGCGGACAGGGAGGACATGGCGGCAATTCTTCCACCGCCGCGCGGGGTCAGGTGTCGCGCGGGCTACTGTCGCGCCAGCGCGCCCAGGCCTGCGCCGCCGCGCCCAGCGTGCGCATCTGCACCTCGACGGTCACGGCCAGGTCCTCGCCGTAGCCGCCGGCCATGCTCAGCGCCACGGGGATGCGGCGCTCGACCAGCGCGTCCAGCACCATCCGGTCGCGGCGCAGCAGCCCGTCGGCGCTGAGCTTGAGCCGGCCGAGCCGGTCGCCCTCGTGCGGATCGGCGCCGGCCAGGTAGAAGGCCAGCCCCGGCGGGCGATCGGCCAGGCGCCGCCAGACCTCGGCCAGCGCGGTTTCCAGCGCGTCCAGGTAGACCGCGTCCCCGCAGGCGTCGGGCAGGCCGACATCCAGGTCGCTCGCCTCCTTGCGGAAGGGGAAGTTCTTCTCCCCGTGGACGGAGAAGGTGAACACGCTGTCGTCGTCCTGGAAGATGCTGGCCGTGCCGTTGCCCTGGTGGACGTCCAGGTCCACCACCAGCACCCGCAGGCCGGGGCGCCCCGGATGGCGGCGGTGCCACTCCGCCTGCATCAGGCGCGCAGCCACCGCCACGTCGTTGAAGACGCAGAAGCCGCTGCCCTTGTCCGCATACGCATGGTGCGTCCCGCCCGCCAGGCTGGCGGCCACGCCCTCTTCCAGGGCGGCCCGGGCCGCCGCGATCGTCGCCCCGACCGAGCACAGCGAGCGCCGCGGCAGCGCCGGTCCCCAGGGGAAACCGATTTCGCGCTGCGCCGCCGCGCTCAGGGTGCCGTGCATCACGGCGTCGATGTAGTCCGGCGTGTGCACCAGCGCCAGCGCCTCGATCCCGGCCGCCTCGGCCACCCGCGGCCGCATCACGCCGGGCTCGCGCTCCACCCGCTCGCGCAGCATCTGGTACTTGGACTGCGGGAAGCGATGCCCGGGCGGCAGGGCCAGCGTCAAATGGTCGTAATGGAAGGCAAGCATGGTCCGGGACGCTAGCAGAGCCCGCCGTGCCGCGCCGTCAGGGCCGGTTTCCCGGATTTTGCTGCGATGCACAAAAAGTGCTTGCAATCGTCGTCGACGGTCCTATACTGAGTTCATGCTGCACCGCAACAAAGGTCAGCAACGGCGCTCAGCCTGCCGCATTTCCCCTGGCTGACATCACTCTCAAAGGAGATCTCGCATGCTGACCGCTGACCAAGTGCTCGACCAACAAAAGAACCTGCAAGCTTCCCTGTTCGGCCTGACGGCCAAGGCCTTCGAAGGCTACGAGAAGCTGGTCGAGCTGAACCTGCAGGTCGCCAAGACCGCGCTCGGCGAAGCCGCCGAAACCGCCCAGCAGGCCATCACGGTCAAGGATCCGCAGGAACTGTGGGCCCTGCAGGCCTCGCTGCTGCAACCGACCGCCGAGAAGGCCGTCGCCTACAGCCGTCACCTGTACGACATCGCCTCGTCGACCTCGTCGGAATTCGTCAAGCTGGCCGAGTCGCAAGTCGCCGACGCCCAGGTCAAGTTCGGCGCCGTCGTCGACAACGCGACCAAGAACGCCCCGGCTGGCACGGAAAATGCTGTTGCTTTGGTGAAGTCGGCGGTCGCCGCGGCCAACAACGCTTACGAAAGCCTGCACAAGGCGGCCAAGCAGGCCTCCGAGATCGCTGAATCGAATTTCAACGCCGTGACCAGCACGGCGGTGAAGGCCACCCAGAACGCCACCCGTACCGCCAAGCGCGCCACGGCCTGAGCGTTCCGAGAGTTGCCGCAACGGTTGTCTCCTCGGTACCCAAGGAAGCTTGGCTTCCCAAGTGCCCTTCAAGCCCAGCTTCATGCTGGGCTTTTTTTTGGGCGCGGATCAATCGCCTGACGACACCATCGGCGTCGCCGCGTTCGCCCCCGAGGCGAAGCGGGCGAACTGGTCCGCCACGTCGCGCAGCACGCCCTGCACGGTGAACTCGCGCAGCGCCTCGCGGTCGTACAGCGGGTAGCGCGGCAAGCCGATCACCATCATCAGGTAGCCCATGGTGCGCACCGACATCTGGTCGCAGATCAGCCGGATCGCGGTTTCATCGGGCTCGAAGCCCTCCGGCGCGCAGGCCGCCACCCGCTCCCGCATCAGGCCCAGCAGCCGGTTGTAGACCGGTTGCTGCGACTGGCCGATCTCCTCCAGCGAGCCCGTCTGGGTCAGCGACATGTAGATCATCCGGAACTGCTCCGGATGCCGCTCCCAGAAGTCCAGCAGGCAGCGGGTGTGCGCCTCCAGCACCTTGCGCGGGGCGCGCTGGTCCTTGGAGGCGTCCAGCAGCTCGTCGGTCAGCGCCTCGAAGACCTCGATCCACAGCCCGTCCAGCAGCGCCTTCTTGCTCTCGAAGTAGCTGTAGATCGCCATCGTCGAGATCCCCAGCTCCTGCGCCAGGCGCCGCATGCTCAGCGCCTCCACGCCTTCGTCCCGGTAGATCTTGCGAGCGCGCTCCAGCATCTCGCGCTTGAGCGCGGCCATCTCGGCGGGGCCGCGGCGCAGCCGGGGCCGCTCGCGGTCGGTGTGCTGATCGATGTGTGCCACGGCGTTCCTGCATCCAAAGGTTATTGTGGGCGTACGTTATCTCACGCTGGAGACCGCATCCAATCCTCGTGAACCCGCTCAGGGACGGAACCTTCGTCATTGCGTACACGTACGCAAAAAGCTGACCCCAACCCCTCCTCGCGGGCCGACGGCGACCGACGCGTCAGGAGCCGGCGGCCGCGTCCGCGGCGACCGGCGCTTCCTGTCCAAGGGCAAAACGCGCGCCACGGGCACCGGCGCTGCTGCCAGGCCGAGCCCGGTACCGGGGCATACTCGCGGCCCATGGCCACCCGCACCCCGATCTTCTTCGCCAGCGCCGCCGAGTTCCGCGACTGGCTCGACCAGCACGCCGCCACGGCCACCGAGGTCGTGGTCGGCTTCCACAAGCGCGCCACCGGCGAACCCAGCCTCGCCTGGCCGGAGTCGGTCGACGAGGCGCTCTGCCACGGCTGGATCGACGGCGTGCGCACCCGCATCGACGACAAGCGCTACAAGATCCGCTTCACGCCGCGCAAGGCGGTGTCGATCTGGAGCGCGGTCAACATCGCCCGCGCCGAGGCGCTGATCCAGGAAGGCCGCATGAAGCCGGCCGGGCTGGCCGCCTTCGAGCGCCGCCAGGAGGAGCGCTCGAGGGTCTATGCGTTCGAGCAGCCCAAGGAACTGGTGGAACTGACGCCGGCCCACGAGGTCGTCTTCATGCGGCATCCGGCCGCCTGGGCCTTCTTCCAGCAGCAGCCGGACGGCTACCGCCGCACCAGCATCTGGCACATCCTCAGCGCGAAGAAGCCCGAGACCCAGCTGGCCCGGCTGAACAAGCTGATCGAGGCCAGCGCGCGCGGCGAGCGCCTCTAGACGCCCTACTCCCGCGGATCAGCGCGTCTTCGCGACGATCTTGCGGCGGATCTCCGGCAGCATCGCCGTCGCCACCTCGCGGCCGAGCGTGATCGCGCGGCGCCGGGTGCTGAAGTCCGAGCCGCTGAAGCCGTCCAGCTTGGGCCGCAGCACCACGTCGGCGCCCTGCAACTCGTACTGGTTGATCGACTTGCCCATGATCGAGAAGGTCTGCAGCAGCATGCGCATCGCGTCGCCGGGGATCTTGGGATCGGGCGGCTCGCCGATGTCGACGGCGATGACCAGCTCCGCGCCCATCTGCCGGGCGAAGCGCACCGGCACCGGCGCCACCAGGCCGCCGTCGACGTACTCGCGGTTGCCGATCTTCACCGGCTGGAACACCGCCGGCACCGCGCTGGACGCCCGCACCGCGGTGCCCACGTCGCCCTGGCGGAACAGGATGGGCGAGCCGTCGCCCAGGTCGGTCGCGACGATGCCCAGCGGCAGCGGCAGCTGTTCCAGCCCGCGGTTGCCGGTCATCTGCCGGACGTAGCGCGCCAGCGCCTCGCCGCGGATCAGGCCGCGCATCGGGAAGGTCCAGTCGGTGATCGCGCCCTCGTCCATCGCCTCGGCGACGGTCTGCAGCTCCTTGCCGCTGCGCCCGGCCGCGTAGAGCGCCCCCACCAGGCTGCCGGCCGAGGTGCCGCAGACCAGGTCGACCTTGATGCCGTTTTCCTCCAGCACCTGGATCACGCCGATGTGGGCAAAACCGCGCGCGGCCCCGCCGCCCAGCGCCAGGCCCAGGCGCGGGGGCTTGGGCACCGGCTTGGGCGTGACCGGCGTGGGCAGCTCGGGGTCGGGCGTGGTCACCACCGGCGTCGGCGCGCTGGTGGGCGACAGCGTCGTGCAGCCACCCAGCGCGCCCAGGCCGGCGGCGCCGGCGGCGCCGGCGGCGAGCAGCCAGCGGCGACGGGACGGCTCGGGCGGCAGGCCGGCGGATTTGGTAGGGTCGCGGTCGTCTCGGAACATGGCGCGGGATTCTAGGGAAACGCTGTAGCGATCCTGTTGCCAGGCGCACGCACAATCCCGGCCCGCAAGCGGAGAGCCCATCGATGAACGACAAGAGCGCCAAGGACAGCCACCGCCGACCCGGCGCGCCCCGACGCTGGCTGGTGCGGGCCCTGATCGGGCTGCCGCTGCTGCTGATCGCGCTGGCGCTCGGCGTCTGGACCAGCGTGCGCGCCAGCCTGCCGCAGCTCGACGGCGACGCCGCGATCCCCGGCCTGAGCGCGCCGGTGAGCCTGGGCCGCGACGCGCTCGGCACGCTGGTCGTCGAGGGCCGCACGCGGCTGGACGTGGCGCGCGGGCTGGGCTTCGCCCATGCGCAGGAACGCTTCTTCGAGATGGACCTGACGCGCCGCTCGGCCGCCGGCGAGCTGTCCGCGCTGTTCGGGGACAAGGCGCTGGAGCGCGATCGCACGCGGCGCGTGCATCGGCTGCGGGCGCGGCTGACTGATCGCTTCGAGCAGCTTTCCGGCGAGGACCGGCTGCTGCTGCTGGCCTACACCGAGGGCGTCAACGCCGGGCTGCATGCGCTGCCGATGCGGCCCTGGCCCTACCTGCTGCTGCGCGCGCGGCCGCAGGACTGGACGCCGGTGGACTCGCTGCTGGTGATCGCGGAGATGTACTTCATGCTGCAGGGGACCAGCTTCGAGGCTGGCTTCGAGCGCGCGGTGCTGCGCGAGCGCGCCGGCGACGCGGTCTTCGACTGGCTCAGCCCGCGGGGCGGCCGCTGGGACGCGGCGCTCGACGGCAGCCAGCTGGCGCCGCCGCCGATGCCGACGCCCGAGCAGCTGGACCTGCGTCGCGCTCCAGCGCCCGAGGCGCCGGCCAGCGCGCCCCTCCCCGGTCCCGCGGCCTCGCCGGCGAGCGCCCGCGCGGAGCCGCCGGTGCTGGGCAGCAACAGCTGGGCGGTCGCCGGTTCGCGCTCGACGCACGGCGGCGCAATCCTGGCCGACGACATGCACCTGGGCCTGGGCGTGCCGGCCATCTGGTACCGCGCGCAGTTCCAGATCGGCAGCGGCGCGAGCGGCCTGCGCGCCGCCGGCGTGACGCTGCCGGGCCTGCCGGCGATGGTCGTCGGCAGCAACGGCGCGGTGGCTTGGGGCTTCACGAATGCCTACGGCCAGTGGTTCGACTGGGTCGAGGTGCCGCCCGACGCCAAGACCTCGACGCACACCGAGACCCTGGAAGTCCACGGCGGTCCCGCGGTGACGATGACGGTCAGCGAGATCGACGGCGCGCCGATCGTGGCCAGCGACGGCGAGCGCCGCTTCGCGCTGCACTGGGTGGCGCATCAGGGGGCGGCCTACAACCTCGAGCTGGACCGGATGCTGCGGATGCGCCACGTCAGCGACGCGCTGGCGCTGGCGCAGCGCGCCGGCATGCCGCACCAGAACCTGATCGCCGCCGACCGCGACGGCCAGATCGGCTGGACCATCGCCGGCCGGTTGTGGGCGCAGCCGGGGCTGCCGGACGGTTTCGGGCGCTTCGTCGCGCCGGGTGCGATGCGCCGCGAGTGGCTCGATCCGGACCGGGCGCCGCAGGTGCTCTCGCCGGCGCAGGGCCAGCTGTGGACCGCCAACAACCGCCAGCTGGATGGCGCGCCCGGCGAGTTGCTCGGCGACGGCGGCTTCGATCTCGGCGCCCGCGCGCAGCAGATCCGCGACCGGCTCGCGGCGCGCGAGAAGCATGACGAAGCCTCGATCGGCGCGATCCATCACGACGACGAGGCGCGCTTCATGAAGACCTGGGCGGCGCGGCTGCTGGCGGTGGCGCGCAGCGATGCCGCGACCCATCCGACGCACCGCGCGTTCGTGCAGCTGCTCGAGAACTGGAACGGGCGCGCCGACGCGGACTCGGCTGCCTACCGCCTGGTGCGCCAGGCACGGCTGCGGGTGCTCGATACCTTGTGGGAGGCGTGGACGCTGCCCGCGCTGGGCGATCGGCAGCTCGACCCGAAGCGCCGCATCCGCTGGCGCAACCAGTTCGAATACAGCGCGGCGCGCGCGCTCGACGAGCGTCCCGTGCACCTGCTGCCGGCGGCTTACGCGAGCTGGGATGCGTTGCTGCTGGCGCAGTTGGACGCCGCGGCCCGCGAGATCGCGCCGGATGGCAACCTCGGCGGCGCCACCTGGGGCGCGCAGAACGCCAGTCGCATCCAGCATCCGCTGGCCAAGGCGATCCCGGCGCTGTCGCGCTGGCTGGACATGCCGTCGGTGCCGCAGTCGGGCGACAGCAACCTGCCGCATGTGGCCGGGCCGGCGTTCGGGCAGTCGGAGCGGCTGGTCGTCTCGCCGGGCCGCGAGGAACAAGGCTGGTTGTCGATGGCGGGCGGGCAGAGCGGCCATCCGATGTCGCCGTTCTACGGCGCGGGGCACCAGGACTGGGTCGAGGGCAAGCCCACACCGCTACTGGCGGGCCCGGTGATCCATCGCATCACGGCGCACCGGGACTGACAACACGCCGCCGTTTTTTCACCCTCTCCCGCTTGCGGGAGAGGGAGGGGTGAGGGCCAGCGGCCGTCGCAGGACGCGAGCGCCTATCGCGGACTCGGCACCTTGAACACCTGCCGCAGGTAGGCCAGGAAGGTCTGGTCCTCGCACATGGTCTTGCCGGGGCTGTCGGAGAGTTTGGCCACCGGCTGGCCGTTGACGTGGGTCAGCTTGATGACGATGTTCAGCGTCGGCAGCCCCATGTCGTTGCTGAGCTGGGTCCCGATGCCGAAGCCCAGTTGGACGCGGTCCGCGAAATGGCGGTACAGCGCCAGCGCCTTGGGCATGTCCAGCGCGTCGGAGAACACCAGCCGCTTGGTGTTGGCGTCGATGCGCAGCTGCTCGTAGTGCGCCAGCGCCTTCTCGCCCCATTCGACCGGATCGCCCGAATCGTGGCGCAGCCCGTCGAAGAGCTTGGCGAAGTAGAGGTCGAAATCGGCCAGGAACGCGTCCATGCCGATCACGTCGGTGAGCGCGATGCCCAGGTCGCCGCGGTACTCCTGCACCCAGTCCTCGAGCGCCGCCTTCTGGTGGTCGCGCAGCCGCACGCCGGTGGCCTGGTAGGCCTGCAGGTACTCGTGCGCCATCGTGCCGATCGGCACCAGCCCCAATTCCTTGGCCAGCAGCACGTTGGACGTGCCCCGGAAGGTCTCCGGCAGCTCGTCGCGCAGCGTGCGCAGCACCTCCTCGTGCCAGGCGCCGGAGAAACGCCGGCGCAGGCCGAAGTCGAAGAACTGGAACGGGTGGCGGCGCGGCGCCTCGTCGCGGACGAAGGCACGGACCGTCTCGACCTTGCGCTTGAGCCGCCGCCGGCCTTCCTCGATCGCCGGCGCGGCATCGAAGCGCCGGAAGTACAGCTCGTTGACCATCGCCAGCACGAAGATCTCGAAGCCCATCACATGCACCTGCGGGCCGCGCACGATGATCTCGAGCCGCTCGCCGTCCGCGCGCACCGAAATGAAGTCGCGCTGGAAACGGAAGATGCGCAGCAGGTCGATGAAGTCCGGCTTCATGAAGCGCAGGCCGCGCAGGTAGTCGAGCTCGTCCGGCCGGAAGGTCAGCGCGCACAGGTGGTCCAGTTCGCGCTCGAGGTCGGCCACCAGCGTCGCGAGCGGGTACTGCGGCGTGTTGCGGCAGGCGAAGCGGTACTCGGCCTGCGCCTGCGGATGCCGGTGCAGCATCGCCTGCCACATCGTGAACTTGTAGAGGTCGGTCTCCAGCAGGCTGCGGATCACCGGCGGCGAGGTGTCGGAACGGCTCATGGGCGGCGACTGTACCGCCGCCTTCCCGCCCCTGCTTCCGGCCCTCACCCTGGCCCTTGCCTCGGCCCGGCCCCCGCCCTCACTCCAGCACTCGGCGATGATCGCCCCCTGGTACCTCCGATTCGCCGCCGACGTGTTCCAACGCCCCGCCTTCTCCCCTGTCTCGTCCCGAGCCCTCGCGCTGGGCGCCGCCGCGCCGCTGCTGCTCGCCGCCGCGAACGCGCTCGCGCAGCTCCCCGTGGCCATCGAGCAGCCGCCCAAGCCCGAGCTCGCGATGAAGATGGTCTACGGCGGCAGCAGCTGGCGCGACGCGCGCGTCGCCGCCTTCTTCGGCGGCCGTTCGCCGACCTTACGCGCCGAAGTGCGCGAGGTCTTCCGCGCGCGCTACGTCGAGCAGGACGTCGACAAGCTGATGCTGGTCTACCAGCTGACGCCCGGACCGCGCGAGCAGTTCCGCTGCCCGGCCTGCGTGCCGGCGCTCGGCGCGGCGGTGCTGGCCGCCGACGCGCAGGGCCGCTGGCGCCTGCGCGCCAAGGGCCCGCTGCTGATGGCCGGCACGCCGGGCTCGGGCGACGAGGACCTGCAACTGCTGCAGCTCGACGAACAGCGCTGGATCCTGCGCAGCCGGCGCCACGACCAGGACCGCGGCCGCGAGAGCCGCAGCGAGCGCCTGGTGCTGGAGCGCGATGGCGAACTGCAGCTTGGCGCCGAACTCGGCTTCGACGACAAGCCCGGCCCGCAGGCCTGCGGCGCGGGCGCGGCGCCGCAGACCTCGGGCGTCAGCGTGCTGAGCCCCGGCCGCGGCCCGCGCGTGGAGATCGTGCTGCGCTTCAACGAAGGCCCCTGCCCCGCGCCGCGCCCGGTGGTGCAGCGCACCCGCATGGAGCTGCGCGACGGCCATTTCCAGCTCGAGCCCGACGCGCCCGACCCCGACGACGACGCGCCGCCCGCGAAGCGCTGACGCAACGCGTGGTGCGTGACCGGGCGCCGCCGGACGTGGCCGGACATCGCGTCAGGACAGCTTGTAGGTCTGCAGGTGGATGCTGGTCTCGGTCGCGCCGATGCCCTTGATCAGGCGCACCCGCTCGAGGATCTCGGCCAGCTCGCTGAGGTTGTCGGCGCGCAATTCGGCCAGCAGGTCCCAGCGGCCGTTGGTGTCGAACAGCCCGGCCACGCCGGGCTCGCCCAGCAGGATGCCGACGACCTCGCGGGTGCGGTTGCCCTCGACGGCGATGCTCATCCAGGCGGTGATGTGCGGCTGGGCGACGTCGGCGCGCAGCCGGACGGTGTAGCCGACGATCTGGCCGCTGTCCTCCAGGCGCGTCAGCCGGTTGGTCACCGTTCCCCGCGACACCTTCAGCTTGTGCGCCAGCGTCGCGATGCTGGCGCGCGCGTCCTGGCGCAGCAGCGCGATGAGTTGATGGTCCAGCGTGTCCATGGAGGCTCCCGGAAGTCGCGACCGGGCCGCACCACCGTGGCGCAGGTCCGGCGCGGATGCGCGCACAGCGCCCAGGGTTAACCCGAATTTCACGGCATTTCGACAGCCATCGCTGCCGAAATGCTCAATCGACTTCGATTATTGATCAGTTGTTTGGCTTCCTGCTGACACGCGGATCCGAAGAATGGAGGCATCCCCACTGCCATGAGACGGCCGATGACGACCCGATTGCTCCTCACCTCCGACGTCGCCCGCGTGGTCCGCCACGACGGCCTGGCGCACAGCTTCAAGACCCTGGTCCGCTACATCGCCGACGACTACGTCCGCTGGGCCGAATTCGACAAGAGCGCCCGCGTCGCCAACCATTCCGACGAAGGCGTGATCGAGCTGATGCCGATCTCCGACGCCGCGCTCTACACCTTCAAGTACGTCAACGGTCACCCCAAAAACCACCTCGTGGGCCTGCCCACGGTGATGGCTTTCGGCGTGCTCGCCGATGTCGCGACCGGCACCCCGCAGGTGCTGTCCGAGCTGACGCTCAGCACCGCGCTGCGCACCGCCGCCACCTCGGCGCTGGCCGCGCAACACCTGGCCCGCCGCGACTCGCGCGTGATGGCGCTGATCGGCAACGGCGCGCAGGCGGAGTTCCAGGCCCTGGCCTTCCACCACCTGCTGGGCATCGCCGAGATCCGCCTCTTCGACGTCGACCCGGCGGCGACGGACAAGCTGGTCCGCCACCTGTCGCGCATCGAGGGCCTGACGGTCGTCCGCTGCCGCGACACCGCTGAAGCGGTGCGCGGCGCCGACATCGTCACCACGGTGACCGCCGACAAGCGCAATGCCACCATCCTGACGCCGGAGATGGTCGAGCCCGGCATGCACATCAACGGCGTCGGCGGCGACTGCCCCGGCAAGACTGAACTGCATCGCGGCGTGCTGGAGCGCGCCAGCGTCTTCGTCGAGTACGAGCCGCAATCGCGCATCGAGGGCGACCTGCAGCAGATGCCCGCCGACTTCCCGGTCACCGAGTTCTGGCGCGTGCTGCGCGGCGAGGCCGCCGGCCGGCGTTCGGCGGAGGAGGTCACGGTCTTCGACTCGGTCGGTTTCGCGCTCGAGGACTTCGCCACGCTGCGCTGGCTGCGCGACCGCGCGCTGGCCCTGGGACTGGGCCGCGACCTGGCGCTGGTGCCGGACATGGCCGACCCGAAGGACCTGTTCGGTGAACTGGGCCTGCCGGCGCAGCCCCAAGGCTTCGGCATCGCCACGGGCGCCGCCACGCCGGCCCCGGTGATCACGCCGCTGGCCGCCTGAGCGCCTTTGCCCGTCGGCGCTCCACGCGCAAGCAAGCCGGTCCTTGGACCGGCTTTTTTTCGTCCGCTCTCGCGTCCGCGTGTGCGTCGGCTGGCGTGCGCGGTCTGCGCTCCAAAGACACCGTCAACGCCGCCTTCCACCAACCCGCAGATCCTTCCCCCTTGCATGAGTCAGTCACGACGCCACGCTGCCTGATGGATGCGATTTACGCCCCGGGTTGCCCTTTCAAGAATCCGATTCGCCAGCTCCGCGCTGGCGTTTCCTTTTCCATTCAACGAAAGCAATCCCGCATGAAGTTCTCTCCGTTCCCTTCCCTTCTGGTGCTCGCGCTGGCCGTGGGCGCAGGCGCGGCGCAGGCGCAGGTGTATCTCGAAGCCTCGCTGGGCACCGGCAAGGTCAACGGCCAGTGCCGCGACCTGCCCAAATGCGATGCCACCGACGTCGACTCGCGCCTGAGCCTGGGCTACCTGTTCGGTGGCGGCCTGGGCGTTGAAGCGAGCTGGCTGGACTACGCCCGCGTCAAGGCCGGCGACGAGGTCAACGGCGCCCGCGCCAAGCTCAGCGGCTGGGGCATCGGCGGCGTCTATCGCTACCCGTTGACCGACCGGCTGAGCCTGAACGCCCGCGGCGGCGTGGCCTGGAACCAGATCAAGGCCAGCACCTGGGACAACAAGATCACCACCCAGAGCGTCCGCGAGCGTTCGGCCCAGCCCTACCTCGGCCTCGGTGCCGCCTTCGCGCTGAACGACACCTACTCGGTGGGCCTGGGCGCGGACTTCACCCGCGCCAAGCTGGCGAAGGAGAAGGCCAACATCCGCGCGTTCAGCGTGGTGCTGCGCTCGGTGTTCTGATCGTGAGCCCGGGCGGCCGATGACGCGGCCGCCCGGGTGCGGAACGGCCCGCGCGCGGGCCGTTCCACCTCCTGCGTTCCCGCACGCCGGGCTGGCTAAGATGCGGCGCTTGTTCCGCCCCGCGCCTTCGCACCGACCTGCCGTGGACTCCGCTCCCTACGCCCCGCTCATCAAGGAAATCGGCCGCGGCGCGCGCGGCGCCCGCGACCTGACGCGCGAGCAGGCGCGCGAGCTCTTCGGACAGCTGCTCGACGGCACCGTGCCGGATCTGGAGCGCGGCGCCATCCTCATCGCGATGCGCATCAAGGGCGAGAGCCTGGACGAGCTGCTGGGCTTCGTCGAGGCCATGCAGGCCGGCGCGGCGCGCGTCCCGGCCCCCGAGGGACCGCGCACGGTGGTCCTGCCCACCTTCAACGGCGCCCGCAAGCAGGCCAACCTGATGCCGCTGGTGGCGATGCTGCTGGCGCGGGAAGGCATCCCGGTGCTGATCCACGGCCGGCATGACTTCGACAGCCGCATCAGTCCGTTCGAGCTGTTCGATGCCCTGGGGCTGCCGGTGGCGGGGGACGTCGGGGAAGCCGGGCAGCGGCTTGCAGCGGAGCGGCTCGCCATCCTTCCGACGGCGGCGATCCATCCGGGGCTCGACGCGATGATGGCGCTGCGTCCGCGGCTGGGGCTGCGCAACAGCAGCCACAGCGTGGCCAAGCTGCTGGATCCGCTGCCCGGGCGCAGCGTGCGCGTGGTGGCGGTGACGCATCCCGAATACGTCGACAGCATGGGGACGGCGCTGCCCGTCCTGAGCGCGGGCGGCGGGCGGGCGCTGCTGATGCGCGCCAGTGAAGGCGAGGCTTATCTGCATCTGCGGCGCAAGGCGCATCTGCAAGGCTTCGCGGACGGACAAGCGATCGATCTCAATCCGCCAAGCAATGAGGATCTGGACTGGCCGCTGTCGACCGCTTGCGAGCCGGCGGACAACGCCGCGCTGATCCGCGCGATCCTCGCCGGGGCCGAGCCGCTGCCGCCGCGGATCGCGGACCAACTCGCCGCGCTGCGTCGCTTGGCGACCGCCTGAGCATGCGGCCTGCGGCCGCGAAACCCACCCTCACCCCTTCCCTCTCCCGCCCCTGCGGGAGAGGGGGTTCCTTTGGTCGCGCACCGGCGGCGAGAACTTCCTCTGGCCCCTCTGGCTCCCTCTCCCCGCTGGCGGGGAGAGGGCAGGGGTGAGGGGTCTTCGCGCGCGCAAGCGCCTTTGCAGCTCCATTCATATGCTTATCTCGCCATAAGCAATCTACGAATTTGTAGTTCTCATATATATAAAGCGTTCATAGAGTCCAGACTCCCGGCCAGCCCAGGGCGCCAGCCGCGGTGTCAGATGACGCGGCGGGCCCTTCTTGAAACCCGGCCGGGGCCCAGCTGACGCCATGTACGCCTATACCGATTTCGACCGCCAGTTCGTCCACGCCCGCGCGGCCCAATTCCGCGACCAGCTCGAGCGCCATCTGGCCGGTCAGCTCCCCGACGACGACTTCCGCGCGCTGCGCCTGCAGAACGGCTGGTACATCCAGCGCCACGCGCCGATGCTGCGCATCGCCATCCCCTACGGCGTGCTGTCGTCCAGGCAACTGCGCCAGCTCGGCCGCATCGCCCGCGAGCACGACCGCGGCTACGGCCACTTCACCACGCGCCAGAACCTGCAGTTCAACTGGATCCCGCTGCCGCAGTCGGCCGACGTGATGGACCTGCTGGCCGACGTCGACATGCACGGCATCCAGACCAGCGGCAACTGCATCCGCAACATCACCAGCGACGTCACCGCCGGCGTCGCGGCCGACGAGCTCATCGACCCGCGCCCCTACGCCGAAGTGCTGCGCCAGTGGTCGACGCTGCATCCTGAATTCGCCTTCCTGCCGCGCAAGTTCAAGATCGCGATCTCCGGCGCGAAGGAAGACCGCGCCGCCATCGGCTGGCACGACATCGGCCTGCAACTGCGCAGGAACGAAGCGGGCGAGGTCGGCTTCCAGGTCTTCGTCGGCGGCGGCATGGGCCGCACGCCCATCATCGGCCAGGAGATCAACCCCTTCGTCCCGTGGCAGCACATCCTGCTGTACCTCGAGGCGATCGTGCGCACGTACAACCGCTTCGGCCGCCGCGACAACATGTACAAGGCGCGCATCAAGATCCTGGTGAAGGCCGAAGGCCAGGCCTACTTCGATGCCGTCAACGCCGAGTACCAGGCCATCCTGAACGACGACGCCGGCAGCCACGAGCAGATCATTCCCGAGGCGGAACTGGCCCGCGTCGCCGCGAGCTTCGTCGAGCCGCAAGGCGTGACCCCGGCCGCGGGCATCGACATCTTCGAAGGCGCCGCCCCGGCCTACCGCCGCTGGCTGGAGCGCAACGTCCACGCCCACCGCGTCAGCGGCTACCGCTCGGTGACGCTGTCGCTCAAGCGCCTGGGCCTGCCGCCGGGCGACATCACCGACGCGCAGATGGACGCCGCCGCCGACCTGTCCGACCGCTTCAGCCACGGCGAGCTGCGCGTCTCCCACGACCAGAACCTGCTGCTGCCCTGGGTACGCGAAAGCGACCTGCCCGCGCTCTACGAAGCCGCCAAGGCGCAGGGCTTCGCCACGCCCAACATCGGCCTGCTGACCGACATGATCGTCTGCCCCGGCGGCGACTTCTGCGCGCTGGCCAACGCCCGCTCCATTCCCGTCGCGGCCGAGATCACCGAGCGCTTCCAGGACCTGGACGAGCTCTGGGACATCGGCGACATCGACCTGCACATCAGCGGCTGCATCAACAGCTGCGGCCACCACCACAGCGGCCACATCGGCGTGCTGGGCGTCGACAAGGACGGCAGCGAGTGGTACCAGATCACGCTGGGCGGCTCGGACGGCTCGACGCTGTCGGGCCCCGCGGTGCCGGGCAAGGTGATCGGCCCGTCCTTCGCGGCCGACGAGGCGGCCGATGCCGTCGAGGCCGTGATCGCGACCTACCGCCGCGAGCGCGAAGCCGGCGAGCGCTTCCTCCAGACGGTGCGCCGCATCGGCCTGGACGCCTTCAAGCAGGCGACCAACGGCATCCGCCGCACCACCGCCAAGCAGACCACCGACTGAGCCGCCGCACCATGAAGTTCGTTTCCAAGGCCCAAGACCCCTGGCACACCTGCGCGGGCGAGGACGGTCCCCAGCCGCATCCCGCCGCCGCCGACCACAAGCTGCTGACGCTGGAGCAGTGGCATGCCGTGCGCGACACCTGGCCCGAGGGCCTGGCCACCGGCGTGATCCTGCCCAACGACGTCGACGTGACCGAGCTCAAGGCCGACCTGCCGCGCCTGGCGCTGGTGGTGCTGCAGTTCCCCAAGTGGGTGGACGGCCGCGCCTACAGCCAGGCGCATGTGCTGCGCTCGCGCCTGCGTTTCGCCGGCGAGGTCCGCGCGATCGGCGAAGTGCTCGTCGACATGCTGCCGCTGCTGCAGCGCTGCGGCGTCGACGCGGTGCAGCTGCGCGGCGACCAGAACCTGGAAGCAGCCGAACGCGCGCTGACCTTCTTCCCCGGCCATTACCAGGCCGACGTCAACGAGACCCGCCCGCTGTTCGCGCGAGCCGGCGCCGCGAGCCAGAAGGCGGAGGCCTGAGCATGAGCGGCGAGCTGTCCTCGCTGGATTTCACGCCGATCGGCGGCGATGACGCGGCCGCATCGGGCGTGTCCGCGCTGCCGGGCACCGGCGTCGGCTCCGCGATCGGCCTGTACGCCCGCAAGACCGCTGGCTTCGACGAGCGCCTCGCGCGCACGGTCGAGGTGCTGAAGCAAGCCGCCGCCGACTTCGGTCCCGGCGCGCTGCAGTCGACCTCGCTGGGCGTCGAGGACATGGTCATCACCGACCTGATCGCGCGCCACGGCCTGCCCATCGCGCTGGCCACGCTCGACACCGGCAAGCTGCACGCCGAGACACTCGCGCTGATCCCGCGCATCCAGGCGCGCTACGGCCTGGCGGTCGAGGTCTTCGCGCCGGTCAGCGAGCAGGTGGTCCACTTCGTCCGCGCCAATGGCGAGGAGCCGATGTACCGCAGCGTCGAGCTGCGCAAGGCCTGCTGCGGCGTGCGCAAGCTCGAGCCGCTGGCGCGCATGCTCGCCGGCCGCGGCGCCTGGATCACCGGCCTGCGCCGCGAACAGAGCGCCAACCGCGCCGAGGTCCCGTTCCGCGAGGACGATGGTCAGGGCCGCACAAAGATCAATCCGCTCGCCGAGTGGACCTGGGCCGACGTCTGGCACTACGTCCAGGCGAATGACGTCCCCTACAACCCGCTGCACGACCAGTTCATGCCCAGCATCGGCTGCTCGCCCTGCACGCGCGCGATCGCCGTCGGCGAGGACTTCCGCGCCGGCCGCTGGTGGTGGGAGGACTCGTCCAAGGAATGCGGCCTGCACGCGACCCACGCCGAACCGGCCTCGGCCACCGAATCAGATTCCCAAGCGTCTCCCCCGACGTTCAACGCGACCACCGGAGCCCCGGCATGAACGCCCCCGTGAACCTCGAACAACTGCTGCCGCTGGCGGACCACCGCCACCTCGACCACCTCGAGGAAGAGGCGATCTTCATCCTGCGCGAGGTCGCCGCGGCCTTTGAGCGCCCCGCCCTGCTGTTCTCCGGCGGCAAGGATTCCTGCGTCGTGCTGCGCCTGGCCGAGAAGGCCTTCAAGCGCCGCATCGCCGGCAACGAGTTCGCCGGCAAGCTGCCCTTCCCGCTGGTGCACGTGGACACCGGCCACAACTTCCCTGAAGTCATCGAGTTCCGCGACCGCCGCGTCGCCGAGATGGACGAGCGCCTGGTCGTCGGCCATCTCGAGGACTCGATCAAGAAGGGCACGATCCGCCTGTCGCATCCGCTGGAATCGCGCAACGGCCACCAGACCGTGACGCTGCTGGAGACCATCGAGGAGCACCGCTTCGACGTGCTCATCGGCGGCGCCCGCCGCGACGAGGAGAAGGCCCGCGCCAAGGAGCGCATCTTCAGCCACCGCGACAGCTTCGGCCAATGGCAGCCCAAGGAGCAGCGGCCCGAGCTGTGGAACCTCTTCAACACCCGCATCCGCCCGGGCGAGCACTTCCGCGCCTTCCCGATCAGCAACTGGACCGAGCTGGACGTGTGGCTCTACATCGCGCGCGAGAACATCCCGCTGCCGTCGCTGTACTTCGCGCATGACCGGCAGGTGATCCGCCGCAAGGGCCTGCTGGTGCCGCTGACCGAGGTCACGCCGCCCGAGGCCGGCGAGACCGTCGAGACCGCGCAGGTGCGCTTCCGCACCGTCGGCGACATGACCTGCACCTGCCCGGTGGAGAGCCCCGCCGCCAGCGCCGCCGACATCGTCGCCGAGACGCTGACCGTCACCGTCTCCGAGCGCGGCGCCACGCGCATGGACGACCGCACCTCCGACGCCTCGATGGAGCGCCGCAAGAAGGAAGGTTATTTCTGACGCGCCCGGGGCCGCGCCCCGCGTCCGCCACGTTCACTGCCCCCACGGGGGCGCGGGCCGCTCCGAGGCGGCCCGGCAGGAGTTCCGATGACCGCCGTTCACAAGATCCATCAATCCGACGTCGACACCACGCACCGCGCGCTGCGCTTCCTGACCGCCGGCAGCGTCGACGACGGCAAGAGCACGCTGATCGGGCGTCTGCTCTTCGACAGCCGCGCGATCCTGGCCGACCAGCTCGACACGCTGGCCAAGCGCGCCGCCGGCCAGCCCATCGACCTGAGCCTGCTCACCGACGGCCTGGAGGCCGAGCGCGAGCAGGGCATCACGATCGACGTCGCCTACCGCTACTTCGCGACCAAGCAGCGCAAGTTCATCATTGCCGACGCCCCCGGCCATGAGCAGTACACCCGCAACATGGTCACCGCCGCCGCCGGCAGCGATGCCGCCGTGGTGCTGGTCGACGTGACCAAGCTGGACCTGTCGGTGGACGACGTCCCGCTGCTGCCGCAGACCCGCCGCCACAGCCTGCTCGCCCATCTGCTGCGCGTGCCCAGCATCGTTTTCGCGATCAACAAGATCGACGCGGCCGCGCATCCGGGCGACGCATTCCGCAAGGTCTCGGCCGCGCTGGAGAAGTTCGCATCGGCGGCCGGTATCCAGGTCACCGCGGTGGTCCCGGTCTCCGCGCTGCGCGGCGACAACGTCACCCAGCCGCTCGAGGCGGACTGGTATGACGGCCCCTCGCTGCTGCAGGTGCTGGAGTCGCTGCCCACCGTGCAGGAAACCGTCGAAGCCCCGCTGGCGCTGCCGGTGCAGTACGTGGCCAAGGACGGCGACGGCACCGGCAACAACCCCCGCGTGCTGTGGGGCCGCATCGCGCAGGGCCAGGTGCAGGTCGGCGATGAGGTCCAGATCCTGCCGAGCGGCCAGACCGCCGTGGTGGGCGAGCTGCGCCGCGCCGGCGAGCCGGTGGCCGCCTCGGTGGCCGGCGAATCCGCCGGGCTGCTGCTGGACCGCCAGGTCGACGTGTCGCGCGGCGACTGGATCGTGGCGCCGGGCGCCGCGACGCCGCGCCGCGCCTTCGACGCGACGCTGGCCTGGCTGGACACCGAGCCGGCCGTCATCGGCCGCAAATACTGGGTCCGTCACGGCAACCGCTGGGTCCAGGCCCGCATCACCGCCATCGACCACCGCCTGGACATCCAGACCCTGGCCGAGACCGAGGCGCATGAGCTATCCGTCAACGAGATCGGCCATGTCACCGTGGAGCTGCAGGCCGAGCTGCCGCTGCAGCCCTATGCGGACAACCGCGTCGGCGGCGCGCTGATCGTCGTGGATCCCACCAGCAACCGCACCAGCGGCGCGCTGCTGGTCCGCTGAACACCGTCCAGGAGACCGCCATGGGACGCGTCCTCTTCGTCAGCGCCGGGCCCGGCGCCGCCGACCTGATCACGCTGCGCGGCGCGCGGGCGCTGGCGCAGGCGGAGGTCGTGCTGTTCGACGCCCTCACCGATCCGGCGCTGCGCGAGCTCGCGCCCCAGGCGCGGTGGCTGGACGTGGGCAAGCGCGGCTTCTGCCACTCGACCAAGCAGACCGCGATCAACGCGGCACTGGTGCGCGAGGCGAAGGCCCATGCGCTCGTCGTGCGGCTCAAGGGCGGCGACGCCAGCGTGTTCGGACGGCTGGAAGAGGAATTGCAGGCGCTGGCCGAGGCCGGCATCGGCTACGAGATCGTGCCCGGCGTGACCGCCGCGATCGCCGCGGCCGCGCAGACCGGCCGTCCGCTGACGCGCCGCGGCGCCGGACGCAGCGTCGCGCTGACCACCGCGATGACCCGCGAGGGCGACCTCCAGGCCGCCAAGTCCGCCGACACCGAGGTGTTCTACATGGCCGGGCAGCAGCTGGCCGCCCTCGCCCGCCGGCTGCTCGCCGCGGGCTGGGCGCCGGACGCGCCGGTGAGCGTCGTGTCCCGCGCCGGCTGCGCGGACGCGCTGGCCAGCGAGCACGAGGTCGCCACGCTGGGCGCCGCGTCGATGCTGCACCGGGGGCGGCCGACGGTGGTCGTCGTCGGCGCGGGCGCCGCGCCGCTGGGCACGGCGGGCGCGGCGCTCCCGGACCGGGCGTCAGCCACCGCTGCCTCGCCGGCGACCGCGCCCGAGCGGGCGTCCGACCCCGGATTGGGCGAATACGCGACGCTTTCCCCGCCCCAAGACCTTGAGCCGCGCGGGCCGGAAGCGCTGGCGCAAACCCCGAACGTTTAAAATCCGCCGTTTTCCGTCAGCGCCGACCGAGCCCACCGTCCGGGAATCGCCTGGAGACCGCCAGGGACGCTGAATTTCGAGGGCCCCCCGCCGGCCCCGCCACTAGAAGAGCCGCTATGACCCACGTCGTCACCGAAGCCTGCATTCGCTGCAAATACACCGATTGCGTCGATGTCTGTCCCGTCGACTGCTTCCGCGAGGGCCCGAACTTCCTGGCCATCGACCCCGATGAATGCATCGACTGCGCGGTCTGCATCCCCGAGTGCCCGGTGAACGCGATCATGCCGGAGGAGGACGTCCCCGGCGATCAGCAGATCATGATCAAGCTGAACGCGGATCTGGCCAAGAAGTGGCCCAGCATCACCAAGCGCAAGACGCCGCTGCCCGATGCCGACGAGTGGAAGGACAAGACGGGCAAGGTCGATCAGCTGGTCCGCTGACCGATCCCCTCATCTCGCGGCGCCGGAGCCTGCCGGCCGCTGCTTCTCACAAGAATGGAAACGCAAGTGACTGAAGCGACCTCCGCCCCGCACGCGGGCGTGATCGAAACGGATGCCGTCATCGTCGGCGCCGGCCCGGTGGGCCTGTTCCAGGTGTTCGAGCTGGGCCTGCTCGAGATCAAGGCCCACATCATCGATTCGCTGGCTTATCCCGGCGGCCAGTGCATCGAGCTGTATCCCGACAAGCCGATCTACGACATCCCGGCGCTGCCGGTGGTGACAGGCAAGGAACTGACCGACAACCTGATGAAGCAGATCGAGCCCTTCGGCGCGACCTTCCATCTGGGCCAGGAGGTCACGACCGTCGAGAAGCAGGAGGACGGCCGCTTCTTCGTCGCCACCAGCAAGGGCACGCAGTTCCTGACCAAGACCATCTTCATCGCGGGCGGCGTGGGCTCCTTCCAGCCGCGCACGCTGAAGGTCGAGGGCATCGACAAGTACGAGGGCTCGCAGGTCCATTACCGCGTGCGCAACCCGGCGCAGTTCGCCGGCAAGAACCTGGTGATCATCGGCGGCGGCGACTCGGCGCTGGACTGGGCGCTGAACTTCTGCGCCGGCAATGCCGACGGCAACCCGCACAAGGCCGAGAGCGTGATCCTGGTCCACCGCCGCGACGGCTTCCGCGCGGCGCCAGCCTCGGTGGCCAAGATGAAGGAACTCTGCGACGCCTACGAGATGCAGTTCATGGTGGGCCAGGTGGCCGACCTGGACGAAGGCGAGGACGCGCTCAAGGGCCTGAAGATCACCGGCGGCGATGGCGTCACGCGCGTCGTGCCGGCGGACCAGGTGCTGGTGTTCTTCGGCCTGTCGCCCAAGCTGGGCCCGATCGCCGAATGGGGCCTGGCGCTGGAGAAAAAGCAGATCCAGGTCGACACCGAGAAGTTCCAGACCAGCGTGCCCGGCATCTTCGCGGTGGGTGACATCAACACCTACCCGGGCAAGAAGAAGCTGATCCTGTCGGGCTTCCACGAGGCCGCGCTGGCTGCCTTCGGCGCGATGCCGATCATCAACCCCGAGAAGCGCGTCCACCTGCAGTACACGACCACCAGCCCGAAGCTGCACAAGGTGCTGGGCGTCGAGACGCCGGTGTTCGACTGAGTCCGGCGGCCCAGTGCCCCCAACGGGGCGCTGGACCCCCGGGGCCCCGTCGGGGCGCCTGGACCGAAAGAGAGCCCGCCTGGCGATGCCGGCGGGCTCTTTTCATTGCGGGACGAACCAGCGCCAGCGCTGCGCCGGCGCGGTGTGGACCCAGCGCGCGGGATGGCGCAGGCGTCGCCAGATCGAGGCGCCGGGGCCGTCCCCGATCACCGCCCGCCGCAGCGCCGCCACCGAGCCCTCGCGGCCGCCCGTGCGCATCAGCGTGGCATAGGCCTCGATCATCGCCAGCGCCGGCGTCATCCATCCGGACGGCGACCATTCATGCCGCCGCGCGAGGCGGTGCTCCAGCTGCTCGCCACGCGAGTGCGCGGCCAGCAGCGCCAACTCCCAGAGGCGCATGTCCTCCTGGTACGGGTCCCGCGGCAGGGCATGCGCGACCACCTCGCCCAGCTCGTCCCAGTGCCCACGCCGCGCCAGCGCGATGCACAGGTTGGTCAGCGCATAGAGCGGCGACTGCGCGCGGTCGCGCCAGTCGCGCATCCAGTCGACGGTGTCGCGGAACAGGCCGCGCGAGACCAGCGCATAACTCGTCTCGCCCCAGCTCGCCATGTCCGCGCGCAGCCGGTCGCCATGCCGGCGCACCAGCCAGCGCAGCCAGAGGTCGCGCTCGGTGTCGACCAGCCAGCGCAGCAGCGCGCGCAGCAGCAACTGGCCTTGCGCGCGTCGCAGCAGCCGCGCGGCCGTGAAGGCGGTGATCAGCTCACCGCGGCGCCGCGCCTGTGCGCTCAGCCAGTGGTAGGCCAGGCCGGGCGCGCCCTCACCGCGCTCGATGCGGGCCAGCTGCCAGGCCGCCAGCCCCTGTCCCCAGCCCGCCGCGTCGATCGCCTCGCAGGCCAGGCGCGATTGCGTCAGGTCGTAGCCCGGCAGGTCGACCAGGCGCTCCAGCCACTCGAAGGCCAGATCGCGACGTCCGGCGCGGCTGGCGGCGATCACCGCCCGGCGCGCGAGGTCGGTGGTCGGCTCGGCGGCCCACTGGGAGCGCACCGCCCACTCCACGCTGTCGGTGTCGCCGACCCGCTCCGCCGCCTCGCAGAGCACGCGGGCGGCGAACAGGTAGCGGCCTTCGAGCTCCAGCGCGCGGCGCAGTTCGGTGACCGCCTCGGCATGGCGACCCAGCTTGAACAGCGCATGGCCGACGTAGGCGTGCGGCATGCCGCGATGCGGCAGGAGTGCCCGCAGCCGCTGCGCCGCTTCCAGGTAGGCCGCGTTCTCGTCGCGCGCGTCTTCCCAGTCGGCCAGGTCGCGCCAGAGGGCCTCGTCGTCCGGCACCTCCGCGATCAGCGCGCGCAGCCGGGCGACGGCACCGGCCCGGTCGCCGCGCCGCCAGGCGCAGCGCGCCTCCCAGGCCCGCAGCGCGACCGGTGCCGCGCCGGGCCAGGGCAGCGCCTTGAGCAGGGTCTCGATCTCATCGTGGCGCGACAGCTGCGCCAGGCGCTCGAAGCGCGCGATCCAGGCGGCCTCCAGCATCGGCGCCAGCGCCACGGCGCGCTCGGCCGCGGCCAGCGCCTCGAGGTCGTCCCGCCCCTGGCTCGCCCGCACCAGCCAGGCGCTGGCGTCGCCGGGGCGGCTGCGTTCGACCTCGTCGACCATCGCGTCGAAGTCGTGCAGGCGCTCGCCCGCCTCGCAGACGCGTCGCACCATCGCCCAGACCCAGGTCGGGCGCGGATTCAACAGCAGCGAGCGGCGCGCCTCGCGCAGCGCGTCGTCCGGTCGCTGGCGGCGCTCATGCAGCCAGGCGAGCAGCGCGATCAGGTCATCATCGTCATGGGCATGGTGCAGCGCGCGCGTCACGACGCGCTCGGCGGCGTCGTAGTCGGGCTGCGACTCGGTCAGCAGATCGACCTGCAGGCGCACCGCGGCGTTCCAGCCGGGGGATTCCGCCAGCACCGCCTCGCAGGCGGCCCGCGCGCCCTCGCGATCGCCGATCTGGCGCAGGGCCTCCGCCAGTTCGTGCTGCACGCGCGGCAGCGCGGTGAAGCGCCGCGCCGCCTCGACCAGCAGGCGCCGCGCCCGCGGCGCGCGGCCCGACTCGATCCATTGCCGCGCCAGCGCGACCCACAGGTGCCAGGTGTCCGGCTGACGACGCAGGGCCCGCATCAGCCGGCGCGCGACCGCCGTCGGCCGCCAGCCCCGGCCGGCCACCTGCTGGAAGCACAACCAGCCGTCGCCGAGCACGACCTGCCGGTCCAGCTCCGCCGCGGCCCGGTCGACGGCGTCGCGGGCCTTCGTCGGATCCGGCGCGGCGTTGACCAGCAGGCGCATCGAGAAGTCGTAATCCGCGTCCAGCGCCATGGCCCGCCACAGCGCCGGCAGCGCCGCGTCATACCCATCGCGCCGGTGCAGCACATAGGCCAGCACGCCCTGCGCGTCGGCGCGCTCGGGCGTGAGCGCGCAGGCCGCCTCGGCCGTGGCGACGGCCTCGTCGTGCCGTCCCTGGCGGCTGGCCTGCACCGCCAGTTCGCGCCGGGTCCAGGCGTCGTCCGGGTGATGCTCGCGCAGGCGCTCCAGGACCGCGTTGATGTCCTCGGGGCGGTCGGGCACCCAGTCGAACAACAGCCGCTGGAGTCCGTAATGCGCCGGGTGGCGCCCGGCCACCTCGCGCAGCGCGGCCAGCGCCGCGCCCTGACCGTCCCGGCGCGACAACAGGCGCAGGCGCAAGCGGTGCAGCGCCAGGCCGAAAGGTTGCAGCGCGCAGGCCTCGTCGGCCCAGCGCAGCGCCGCATCGAGCTCGCCCCGCGCCTCGTCCAGCAGCGCGCGCAGGCGCAGAACCTCGGCCGGATGCGCTGGTTGCACGGCCGCCTCCACCAGCGCCTGCGCCGCGTCCAGCTGCTGCCGGCGCAGGCGCTGCTCGGCAGCGAAGAGCTTGAGCGCGGCGTCGTCCGGCCGCCGGGCGAGCCCGGCCTGCAACAGCGCCTCCGCCTCCTCCGCGCGTTCGATCAGGTCCAGCTGCTGGTACAGCGTGATCAGGGGCGCGCTCGATCGCCCGCCCCATTCGCGCTCGCGTTCGCGCAGGAAGGCCAGGCCCTCGGCCTCCCGGCCCAGCACGCGGCAGGCGGTCATGTAGGCGCGCGCGGCCTGCTCATCGGTGGCCAGCAGGCAGGCGGTCCAGCGGTAGAGCGCCAGCGCGTCCTCGCGCGAGCCGTGCGCCCATTCGAAGTCCGCCCACTGCCACCAGACCTGCCCCAGCACCGGCCCCCGCCGGACCGCCCGGCGCAGGCACTGCCGGGCCTGCCAGGCACGGCGGCTGTCGAGCGCGAGGCGGTCGGCCCAGCGCACCAGCACCAGCGGGTCGGCGCCGGGCGCCGCCGCCTGCGCCTCCAGCGCGCGCGAACTGGCGGCTTGGCCGGCGATCGCCGACAGCGACGCGACCTGGCTCAGCCGCAGGTGAGGATCGTCCGGGAACATCGCGAGCAGGGCCTCGGTCGCCTCGAGGATCGCCGGCTCGTTGCCGTCGTAGAGCGCGACCAGCCGCGCGGCGCGCCAGGCCAGGCGGCTGCCCGGCGAGCGCGCGGCCAGCACGTCGCGCGCCGCCAGCGCGGCCGGGCGGTCGTGCCGCTCCAGCGCGGTCTGGACACGGAACAGCTCGTCGTGGTCCTCGGCCTCGGGCAGCACGATGCCGTCGAGGCGGTGGGCCTGGTCGGGCGGCACCATGAGCATCGCGCGCGGCCCGTGGGCCGCCTGCGCGGCGAACAGCGGCGCCGCTTCCATCTCCGCATGGGAGGGGTGGAAGGGATCGCGGATCAGCAGCGTGCGCCGCAGCCGGTCATAGCCCGCCACGGCTTGCAGGTGGCCGCTCGCGGCCCCCTTCGTGACCAGCGCGAAGGGCACGCCGGCGTCGATCAGCGCGCAGGCGCTGTCCCAGTCCAGGCGGAAATCCCGGACCAGGAAACCGCGCTGCCCGGCCCAGAGGCGCTCGTTGGCGTCGCTGGTGCCGTCGTAGCAGATGGCCTGGGCGATCTCGAGGTGCTCGGCCGGCCAGCCCCAGTACTGGCAGAGCGAGCTCAGCGTGGCCGGCGCGCAGGTGGACCAATGCTGGCGCACGAAAGGCAGCCGGAGCAGCACCCGCGCCTGGCCCGGCGACGGATCGACCAGGCGTTCGGCGAGCGCGCTGTAGAAGCCGGTCCCGGGCACGCGCAGCGCCGCCTCGCGCGCTTCGGCATGGCGTCCCAGGCGCATCAGCGCGTCGGCGCGCCGAGCCTCGAGGTAGCCGAGTTCAGCCGCGTTCGCGCGCGGCATCATCCGCTGCGCCTCCGCCAGCAGCGCCAGCACCTCGGACCAGGCCTCGCGCTCGTTGAGCAGGTCGGCCAGCTGCAGCGCGATGGCCGCGCATTCGGTGCCCGCCATCGCGGCGCGCAGCACGTCGACGGCTTCGTCCTGGCGGTTCAGCAGCGTGAGCGCGCGGGCTTCGGCCTGCAGGCCGGAGCGGTAACCGGGGCACAGCGCCAGCGCCTCGCGGGCCCGCGCCAGCATGTCCTCGTAGCGGTCCTGGCCCATCAGGGTGAAGCTGTACTCGATGCGCAGCCACGGGTCGGACGGATCGAGCGCGATCGCCCGCTCATGCTCGGCGCAGGCGCGGCTGAAGTCGCGCAGCTGGCCCAGCCAGGTGCCGCGCAGCGCGTGCTCGTCGGCGCGGGCCGCATCGTCCTGGCCGGGCGGGGACGGGAAGCGGCGCCACGCCCGCCACATGCCGAACGGTCCTTGCCGCGCCAGCACCGTGCGCAGCAGGTACAGCCGCGCCTGCGGGTGACCGGGGTGGCGACGCCCCAGGCGCAGCGCCAGCGCCTCGGCGCGGCGGTCGTCGCCCAGGTAGCTCAGCGCGCGGATGGCGCGGACGACGGCGTCCGGCGAACCGTCGGCAATCCAGCCGTCGATCCGGTCGGAGACCGTCAGGTAGTGCCCGAGATCCAGCGATCGATCGATCGCCGACCAGTCTTGTTCTGGAAGCGTGGGCGCGCTCCCCTCCCTCATGTTCATGCGCGCGATGCTAACGAAGCCGCCTGCCTGCGCCTTCAGGGTTGCCCCCGCCTCGCGGCGCCGGACCGTGACCGATCAGGCATCGTTGCGGTCCACGGATGCGGCCAGGTCCCGCGCCAGGCCGGCGAGCGCGTCCAGCACCGGGGAGAGTAGGGCTCGCCCTCGCCGCCCTGCTCGCTGCCGCGATGGCGGGACACGCTTGACGTGAGGAATGCGCCTGGGCGTTCGACGGATGGCGCGCTCCGTCAGAATCAGGCCTTGGAAGGATGCTGTTCGGTCCGCGCTTACAGCGCTTGCAACAGTGCAATCGTTGCACCAGAATTCATACCGACACTGATTCGCCTCTCCAAGTCCAGAATCGACGTTTACGCCAACGATCACCTGCCTCCGCACTTCCACATTCGTGCCCAGGACGGGAGCAAGGCGGCCGTCTCGATCAGGACTTGAAGGTGCTCGCCGGCGAAGTGCCGAAGGCCTGCCTGACTGAAGCCCTTGACTGGGCCGGCCGCAATCGCCCCTTGTTGTTGAAGGCGTGGAAGGAACTGAACTCATGAACACCCCTCAATTCACGCTCACGCGCGTGATACCAACGCCGCGCGCCTCGCTGCTGCTGAGCTTCGCGGACGGCGCGGAATTCGAGGTGAACCTGGTCGAAGTCATCCGGAGCTTGCGCGCACTCGCCCCGTTGAAGGACGAACGCGTTTTCATGAAGGCTCATCTCGGTGAATTCAGCGACACGGTCGTCTGGCCGGGGGACGAAGCACTCGAACTCGCCGCGGACAACCTGCGGGCGATGGGCATCGAACAGACCGGCGGCATCTCGCACGAGTTCATCGTCCGGTGGATGCACGACAACGAATTGAACCTGGACTCGGCAGCGGCCGCGCTGGGAATGTCCCGCCGGATGGTGGCCTACTACCGCAGCGGTGCCAAGGCTGTTCCCCGGACCGTCGCCCTCGCCTGCCTGGGATGGCAGGCGGTGCGCCACGGTCGGGTTGACAACCGACTCGCCCTCGCGGCCTGACTTGCGGAACTCGCCTGTCTGAAAGTAAGAAGCCCGCTGGCTTTCACCAGCGGGCCTCGTTCCCTCAGCGTTAAGTGATCAGGCGTGCGGACCGTCGATCGACTTCTGCGCTGCGTGCGGGACTTGGAGGACCGGCGCGCCGTTGCCCTGCCCCAGCATGCCGGCCAAGGACTGCGCCACGCCGGTGATGCCTTCGTTGGACAGCCCGGCGTCCTTCATCACCGCATCGACGATGGGCTTGGCGATCTGGTACTGCAGCGCCGAGTTCATCACCTGCTCCGGGAAGGTCGCGCCGACGCCCGCACCGGAGCCACCCGAGCCGCCCTGCCCGTTCGCCGCGCCGCCGTCGTTGCTCGCGCCCGGCATGCCGTTGACCTGGAAGATGCGGATTGAATCGATCTTCTCCATCGGACGCACCGCCTGCTCCAGGATGTTGGGCAGCTGCTGCAGCAGCATCGTGCGGACCTGCAGGTCGATCTGCGCGGCGGACAGGGTGTTCAGCGCCTCGTTGATCGCCCGGCGGCCTTCGGCTTCCGCCAGCGCCGCGGCCTGCTTGGCCTGGGCCTCGATGGTCAGCGCCTCGGCGCGGTCCAGCGCCGCCTCCTTTTCCGCCGACGCGGACACCCGCACGGCGATGGCGAGCTGTTCGGCTTCCTTGGAGGCCTCGATCAGCTGGATGTTCTTCTCGCGTTCGGCGACCGCGACCTGCCGGGCCGTGTTCACCAGTTCCTCGGCCTTGACCGCGTCCGCGCGGGCCATGTTGGCGGCCGCGTCGGCATCGGATTGCTCGCGCGACTTCGTCGCGATCGCGATCTGCGTGTCCTGGCGCGCGATCTCGACCTGCTTGCGCTGCTCGGCGCGTTGCATCTCGGTCTTGCGCTCGAGTTCGATCTCGCGGGTCTGCACGACCAGGTTCTTCTCGATCTCCGCCGACTTGATCTCGCGGTCCGCCTCGATGCGCTTCTGACTGACCTGGCGCTCGGCCTCGATCTTCGCCGCCTCGGCCTGGCGGGTGCGCTCGGCCTGCTGCGATGCGATCAGCGCGACCTGCTCGGCCCGGGTGATCTCGATCTCGCGCTGCTGGGACAGCGTCGCGAACTCCTGGTCCTTCTCGATGTTGAGCTTCTGTCGCGTCGCGTCCAGGTTCTTGGTCCGGACCTGCACCTCGGTGTCCTGCTCCACGTCGTTGCGCTGCTTGCGGCGCGCCTCGGTCTGCTCGGTCAGCCGCGTCAGGCCTTCGGCGTCGAAGGCGTTGTTCGGGTTGAAGAACTGCTTGTCCGTCTGGTCGAGGCTGGTCAGCGACACCGATTCCAGTTCGAGGCCGTTCTTCTCGAGGTCTTCCGCGACGGCGTTCTGCACCGCCTGGACGAAATCGCGGCGCTTGTCCTGCAGCTCCTGGATGGACATCGTCGCGGCCGTCGCGCGCAGCGAGTCGACGAACTTGTCCTCCACCAGCGCCTTGAGCTCGTCCGGGCTCATCGTGCGGGCGCCCAGCGTCTGCGCGGCGATGCTGACCGCCTCCTCGGTCTGCTTGACCCGCACGAAGAAGGCCGCGGTCACGTCGACGCGCATGCGGTCGCGGGTGATCAGGCTCTCGCGCTCGCGGCGCTGCACCTCGAGCTTGAGCGTGTTCATGTTGACCAGCACCCGCTCATGGAACACCGGCAGCACGATCGCGCCGCCGTCCATGATGACCTTCTGGCCACCCAGGCCGGTGCGAACGAAGGCGGTCTCCTTCGTCGAACGCTTGTACAGGCGCGCGAAGACGAAGCCGATGGTCAGTAGCGCGACCAGGGCGATGCCCGCGATGGTCAGCAGCTCGATCAGATTGCTCATGGACTGGTTACTCCCTCAAGAAACTTGGAATCCGTGTTGGTATGGAAATCGGCGGCGGCGGCACGATGCGCCCTCCGTTGCGCCGCGCTACATCAAGGTCGGATGCGGATTGGCGATGCAGCGGTAGAACGCGCCGGCCTTGCTGACGATCAGCACCTGCGCCCCCTCCTGGAAGACCTCGTCATCCACATCGGGCTCGACCATCAGGTAGTGCGAGCGACCGTGGACGTCCTTGACCCGCGCCTGCGCCGCGAGCCCGCGCCGGGCCGAGCCGGTCACGACGACCCCGACGCGTCCCACCAGGCTCTGCTCGCTGACGGCGCTGGTCTCGTCCTGCGGAATGATGTGCGCGATCAAGGCGCCCAGGCCTCTCACCGTCGCCAGTCCCGCCGGCACCGCCGCGAGACCGGCCACCGCGGCGGGCAGGTAGCCGCCGAAGAGGCCGTTCATCACGACCTGCAGGCTGTAGCCGAAGACGGTGTAGCCGGTCAGGAACAGCAGCAACAGGACCAGCGCCGGGACCTTGCCCAGGTGCAGCCAGCCCAGCACGCGGTCCAGGCCGGAGTCGCCGTCGACCTCGGGCAGCCAGTCGTCGATCAGGTTGCTGGGGCTGAGCGAGATCAGCATGCCGGCGCCCTCGACCACCGCGATGCCGACGATCAGCGCGAAGCCGATCCCGAACGGCAGGTTCTCCTGCGCGGTGAACAGGCTCATGACTTGGCGGCCTTCAGCTGCGCCATGCGCTCGGCGATCTTGTTGTCGCGGACCAGGTCATCGAGCTCCTTGAGCTGCGCGGCCTGTTGCAGGCTGTTCTGGCGAGCAGTGCCGGAGAGACCGGTCTGGCGCTCGTAGACGCGATCGAAGGCGTCGGTGACCTTGCCGATGCGGTGGGCCGCGCTGCCGGCACCGGCGGGTGCCGTCGCGGTCGCGGTCGCGGCGGCGCGGCTCTTGCGGAACTCGGCCAGCGCGTCCTGCATCTCGCGCTTCTTCGCGAGCAGCGCGGCGACGAAGCCGGTCAGCTCGTTTTCCTGGCGCGCGTGCTCGGCCAGCGTGGTCTCGAGCACCGGCAGCTGGGCCTCGATGTCGAGCTGGCGGGCCACGGCGGCGCGGGCCAGGTCCTCGCGGCCGGCGCTCATCGCCTCGTCGATCTGCGATGACAGGGTCGCGTGAAGCTGGTTCAGGTTGGCGTGTTGGCGCTGCGACAGGTGGCGATTGGCGGACACGGTGCCCAGCTCATGGCGCACTTCGTCGATGACGGCGTCGGCCTCGCGGAGGGACTGCTCCATCGTCGCCTCGGGCGCCTGATCCTCGATGCGGTCGAGGAGCGCGTGCACGCTGCCGGCGATCACGCGGCCGACGCGGGTCTTCAGGGAGTCGGTCATCTCAGGATCCTTTCGAGGACGAAGTGGCTTGCAGGGGATGGGCGAGGTCCAGGGTCGGCCCGAGGTGACGTCTCACGACCTGCGGGTCGTAGGCCGCGGCAGTGAGCGGCGTGCCCTGGCGCAGCAGGGTCTCGCACAGGGTGGCGGCGCGGCGCACCAGCGCCTCCTCGAACTTGCGGGCGTCGTCGGCGTCGGCCGGGGCCTGGCTGATGGCCAGCGCCAGTGCCGCGACGAAGTGGTCCAGCAATAGGCTGACGACCTCGGAGTGGTGGCCGGTCTCGCTCTCGATCCGGACCAGCGCCTCGCGCAGCCGCGCGGTGAGGTCGCGCGTCCAGGCATGGGCGGCGACGTAGTCGAAGGCGCCGTCGTGCTGGCGCTTGAGCTGCCCGAGCAGCACGCGCAGCTTGTCGCTGTTGGTCGTCGCCCCTTCGACCTGCAGTTGGGCGAGCCAGAGGTACAGGTCGCTGGGGATGCGGGCCGACAAGGGCTCCATGGTGGGCGGCGGGCTGCTCGCGTTCATGACGATGAGGCTTGAAACCGTTGGGACCGGTCCAGTGTATTCATTCGAATTCATCCGTCAACGGGCGAATGCATTCGAATTTCCGGCGCCTCATGCAGGTTTTGCAACGTCCTGAGCGCGCTCACGAGGGCGGAGTGGACCGGTCCGTGGCGTCAACGTCAATCGCTTCCCCCCATTGGTGGGAGACGTCGAACCTCAGCGCCCGGACCGGTAGCCTCGCGCGGCCAGCCAGGAGAGCACGGCCACGACGGCGAGCGCCCCGGCGTCGAGCAGGTACAGGCCGACGCCGGGAGCTTCCCGCCGCGCCGCCTGGACCGCCTGACCGAAGTTGTCCGGGCCGATGCCATAGGCTTCCACGAGCGCCATCGCCGTGATCCAGGTCGCCGCCGCGCCGACCGCCAGGGCGAGCACGGTGGCGACGTTGGCCAGGAAGTAGCCCTTCTTCCGAGGGGGAGCGAGCGGCGCCTGCCCCTCGCCCGCGCGTGCCGCCGCGACGGCTGCTGAATCCGCATGCATGTTCAATCCTCCTTGATGGTGGAGGCGTTGTATGCGGCGCGCTCAGGGACGGGGACGGGCGTGTCCTGAACTGCGGATGGGGCCGTTGAACGGGCCGGTGCCGCGGGCGGACGGCGACCCGGCGCAGGGCTGCGCTCTCGCATTCCTGCGCTCGCGCGTTCCGACTCAGCGGTCGCCCGCGCCCGCAATATTGGCGAGCCAGGCGTCGAGGCTCGTCGCGCCGAGTTGCGCGTCCGCGCCCGCGACCAGCGAGGCGTCGTCCAGCACCGAGCCGAAGTACGGCGCCTGGGCATCCGGGACGACGCGGCGCCCATCGCCGTGAGCCTCGAGCGCCCGCTGCACCGCCTGGCTCATCGGCAGCCGCTGCGGCCCGCCGATCTCCACGATGGCGTTGCGCGGCGCTCGCGACACCACGTCCGCGAGGCCCGCCGCCACGTCCGCGGCCGCCATGGGCTGGAACAGCGCCGACGACACGCGCGCGCCGCCGTCGCCCTCGGCACCGTCCCCGGCGATCGCGGTCAGGAACTCGAAGAACTGGGTGGCTCGCACAATCGTGTAAGGCAGCTGGCCCTCCTGAATCAGCGCCTCCTGGGCGACCTTGGCGCGCATGTAGCCGTTGTCGGCGAGCCGGTCGGCCCCGACGACCGACAGGGCCACGTGGTGGCGGACGCCCGCCGACGCCTCGGCGGCGAGCAGGTTCGTCGTCGAGGTCCGGAAGAACTGCAGCACGGCCTGGGCTTCGAACGAGGGGGAGTTGCTGACATCCACCACCACGTCCGCGCCGGCCACGGCCTGGGCCAGGCCCTCGCCGGTCAAGGTGTTGACGCCTTGCGAGGGCGACGCCAGGACCACGCGATGACCAGCGCGTTCCAGCAGGGGGCCGAGCTTCCGGCCGATGAGGCCACTGCCTCCGATGATCGTCACGTTCATGTCACTGTCCTTCCAGGATTGAGGCGTGGGCCAACGCACATCGGCTGGCCACACTGACAAGACGAGATGCGAAGGCGTGTTGTGACATCGCTGGGCGGCAGGCCCGGCTCCGCGGCGCCTCCCGCTAGAATCCCACCCGCTCGCCGGCCCGTCCGGCGAGCCTCGCTAGGGGTGCTGGTCCGGACGACGCGTCAGGGACCGGCTGAGAAAGTCCCTTTGAACCTGTTGGCGCGTGCCGCAAGGCGCGCGTCAAAGTCTCCTTCAGGAGACTTGAGGTAATCCTCGCGCAGGGAAGCATGCCTTCGACACGCCTCGTGTCCTCGCACGCCGCCTTCTCATCGGCGTGCTGGTTTGCCGACCTGCCATCGCGTTTCTGGCTCCGGCACATCGATGGCAACTTCGTCTCGCTTGACTCCTTTCCCGCTCCGCCGCCTCGCCTTCGCGCTCGCGGCCGGCGGCCTGTCCTTCCACGCCGCCGCGCAGACGGCCGCGCCGGCGCTGCCCAGCGTCGTCATCAAGGGCTCGGCCGAGGCGCCCGCCACCGTCGGCGGCTTCGGCGACACGCCGGTCGCCAAGCTGCCGATGCAGGCCAGCATCGTCAGCGCCGAACAGCTCACCGACCGCGGCCTCACCAGCCTGGCCGGCCTGACGCTGCTGGACGCCAGCATGGGCGACTCGTACAACTCCGCCGGGTATGTCTCCTACCTGAAGATCCGCGGCTACGACCTCGACAACCGCTTCAACTTCCGTCGCGACGGCCTGCCGATCAACGCCGAGACCGCCCTGCCCCTCGCGAACAAGAGCAGCCTGGAGGTGCTCAAGGGCACGAGCGGCATCCAGGCGGGAACCAGCGCCCCCGGCGGCCTCGTGAACCTCGTCGTGAAGCGGCCGACGACCGAGCTCACCAGCGTGACGCTCGGCGTCAGCGAGCGCGGCACCCTCGAATCGGCGATGGACTGGAGCCGCCGCTTCAGCGACGGCCACGGCAACGACAAGGCCTTCGGCCTGCGCGTCAATCTGCAGGCCGCCAAACTCCGGCCCGAATTGCGCGACGCCGACGGCCATCGCTGGATGATGGCCGTCGCCGGCGACTGGCGCGTCACGCACGACACGCTGGTCGAGGCCGAGGTCGAGGTCTCCCGCCAGTCCCAGCCCAGCCAGCCCGGCTTCAGCCTGCTCGGCGACCGCCTGCCCGACGCGAAGTCCATCGATCCGCGCACCAACCTGAACAATCAATCGTGGAGCCTGCCGGTCGTCTTCGAGGGCCGCACCGCTTCCCTGCGCGTGCAGCACCAATTGAATGCCGACTGGAAGCTGCAGGCGCATGCCGCGATCCAGCGCCTGGTCACCGATGACCGCCTCGCCTACCCATTTGGCTGCACCGCCGGCGACGGCACTTATTACCCGAGCACCTACTGCCCCGACGGCACCTTCGACCAGTACGACTTCCGCAGCGAGAACGAGCACCGCAACAGCGACGCGCTCGACCTCTCGGCGCAGGGCCGGCTCAACACGGCCGGCATCACGCACGAGTTGACGACCGGCGTGCTGTTCTCGCGCTACAAGAGCCGGCTGCAGGGTCAGGCCTACAACTGGGCGGGCACCGGCAACATCTGGGGCACGCTGCCGACGACGGCCGATCCGACGCTCACCGGCACCAACACCAACCGCACCGAGCGCAGCACCGAGGTCTACCTGCGCGACGCGATGCAGTTCAGCGAGCGCTGGCAAGGCTGGCTCGGCGTGCGTCACACGCGGCTCAAGCGCGACAGCGTCGCGGTGGGCCCGGAGGCCGGCCAGGTCGGCACGCCAAATCCGTACGCGCAGTCATTCACGACGCCGTGGCTCGGCGTGAGTTACGCGATCAACTCGCAGCTGCTGGCCTACGCGAGCTGGGGCCAGGGCATCGAATCGACGGTCGTGCCCAACCTGCCCATCTATGCGAACCGCACCGCGGTGCTGCCGGCGCTGCGCAGCAGGCAGTGGGAGATCGGTCTGAAGTCGGGCAGCCGGACGGTGGACTGGTCGATCAACTACTTCGACGTCAGCAAGCCCGCGACGCGCGACGTGGCGGTCACGGTGAACGGCCTGGACATGCTCGAGACGCGCATCGACGGCGAGCAGAACCATCGCGGCGTGGAAGCGCAAGCCGACCTGAAGTGGACGAACGGCGGCCTGATGGCGAGCGCGATGAAGCTGCGCGCGCGCCGCGAGCGCAGCGAGGACGCGACGCTCAACGGCCTGAAGCCGACCAACGTGCCGGAGACGGTGCTGAAGCTGCAGGCGCGCCAGGGCGTCGGGCTGCCGGGCCTGGAGCTGCAGGCGGGCGTCGTGTACGAGGGCAAGCGCATGGTGCTGCCGGACAACTCGCTGGCCATCCCGAGCTGGACGCGGCTGGACCTGGGCGCGCGCTACGAGCAGAACATCGGTCGGCAACAGCTGATCTGGCGTGTCGGCGTGGACAACGTGACCGACCGCCGGGCGTGGCGCGAGTCGCCGTACCAGTACGGCCACGTCTACCTGTACCTGCTCGCCAATCGCACCTGGCGTGCGTCGGTGGAGTGGGTCTTGTGAGCTCCTGATTTTTCTGTGTATACTCTTAGGCTCTGATCCCCGATAGCTCAGTCGGTAGAGCGCCGGACTGTTAATCCGTAGGTCCCTGGTTCGAGCCCAGGTCGGGGAGCCAAGATCAGATGACGAAGGTCTTCGGACCTTCGTTCTTTTTCAGCCAGAGTCCGACCGAAGACCCTGGCCCAAGAATTCAGATCGATAGGATCTGAGCAGACTTTTCCTCGATAGCTCAGTCGGTAGAGCGCCGGACTGTTAATCCGTAGGTCCCTGGTTCGAGCCCAGGTCGAGGAGCCAAACTGAAGCCCCGCATCGCAAGATGTCGGGGCTTTTTCTTTCTCCGCGGTGCGGCCTGGCCGGCGGCGCATCAACCGGCGCGCCGCCTCGCCCAGCCGACCCCGAGCAGCCCCAGCGCCATCAGCATCGCCGTTGCGGGCTCCGGCACGGGCGGGGGCGCCACGTAGTCGATGTTGGGGCCGACCACCCGACCGAAGTCGAGCGGCAAGTTCTGCGGGCCGTAGGTCGTGGCGGTCCAGATGAAGTAGTTGTTCTGGCCCGAGGTGTCGGGCGCCTCGGTGGAGGTGAACCAGAACTCCAGCTGCGGCACGCCCTGCACCGGCGTCAGCCCCTTCCACATGTAGAAGGTGCCGTTGACATTGATGTCGTCCTGGAACCAGCCGCCGGAAGCGATCTCGAGACGCCAACCCGTGTTGCTGCCATAGGAGGGAGGCAAGGGCAGGCGCGGATCGCCGCTGTGGGATGCGACCACCGCGAATTCGATGAAGTCGGGCGACGGGAGGTCGGCCGCGTCGAGCGTGTACGTGTAGGTGTAGAGGCCGCTTTGCGCGTCGAACGACACCTGTCCCGTCACCAGTGAATCGGCGAACACGTTGCTGCTCAACCAGAGCAGGCCCACCACCCAAGCCTGTCGACAAGTCATCGCGATCTCCCGCAGTTGTGCGAACGCTAGCGACGCGCCAGGCCCGCTTCAAGCGATCACCCACCGGCTTGCCATGAGCAGGGCTCAAATGCGCCGGAACAAGGGACATGCCGAGCGCCAGGCGCTTTCCGCGGTCGCACTGGGCACCCGGATCGCCCCGGGGCCACCCTCGCGACAGCACATGAGCTTCGCTGTCCCCTTTACAGTGCGTCAACCTGGTAGCCGCTGATGCGTTCGACCGGGTCCAGGGAGACACGTCATGCCGAAGTTCCGTCTGATCGCCACCGCGTTGCTGTGCTTCGCCGGCGCCATCACCACCGCCCAGGCCCAGGTCTGGAAATGCACCATCGACGGCAAGGTCCAGTACTCGGACCAGCCCTGCCCGGCCAAGGGCGAAGCGATGACGTCGCGGTCGCTGCAGAGCAATGTGATCGACACCTCGGCGGACCGCGCCGCGATCGAGCGCGCCAAGGCGGCCGCCGCGGAGCAGCAAGCCGTGACCGCGACGCCGTCGGCGGCACCGGCCGCACCGGTCGCTCCCGCCAACGTCTGCCCCTCCGACCGCGACATCGCCGGCATGGAGACCAAGGCGAGTTCGATCTCGCTGAGCCCCGAGGCGAAACGCTTCGTCCAGGACGAGATCCGGCGGGCGCGCCAGTGCCAGAAGGGCCAGGGCAAGTACAGCGCTGCGGACTGGACCGTCAGCAAGCAGGCGGTCGACGCCCAGAGCAGCCTGACCGGCGGCCCTGACGCCCGCCGCCGTGCCGAGGCCGTCCACAGCGCGGCCGATCCCGCGGAAGGCGACCGGATCGCGCGGCAGCGGGAGGCGGAGGAGCGTGAGGCGGCTCGACGCGAAAGAGACTTGCGCCTGCGTTCCACGCGCTGACGCCTGTCCAGCCCCTCACCGCGGCCGCGCCAGCACCCCTCTCCACCGTCCCCAGTCCCGCGTCACCGGCGGCAGCGCCAGCACGAACAGCACTGTCGCCAGCGGCACCACGCAGATGAAGCCCAGGTGCTTGAACCCGAGCGCCCCCGCGACGCCGCCCAGCACGAAGGCGGCCAACAGGCCGCCCGCGCGCAGCGCCCGCTCGCGGTCATGCCGCACGCCGGGCCGCAGCGCCTTGGGCTGGCGATTCCAATAGAGCATCTTGCCGAGCTCCATACCGAGGTCGGTGATGTTCCCCGTCATGTGGGTGGTGCGGACACTGCCTCCCGAGGTCTTCGATCCGACCGCGTTCTGCAGGCCCATGATGAAGGCCAGCAGCAGCACCGTCAGCGGCACCGCGAAGGGCGTGTGCCAGGTCAGGGTGATCGCGCCCATCAGGCCGAACGGGAACAGCAGCGCCGCCTCCAGCATCAACGGCAGCGCGTAAACGCTGCGCAGGCCATGCCGCCGTGCCCAGTTCACCAGCACCGCGCAGACCGCCGCGCCGCACACGAAAGCGAGGATCGCGCCCAGCGCGTTCAGCACCAGCGTGCCCTGCCCCATCACCGCGCCGTCGGCCAGTTGCGAGGCGAATCCGGTCATGTGCGAGGTGTAGCGCTGCAGGATCAGGAAGCCGCCCGCGTTCACCGCGCCCGCATTGAACGCGAGCAGCAGCCCCAGCGCCTGGTTGGTCGACGGCGCGCGGTGACGGCTGGTCAGGTGCAGCAGCCGCCTCATCGCTCCGGCCGCCGGCTCGGGTCCGTCGGCGCCTCCAGCGACACGTCGGCGCCGTCGTCCGCGCCGAACAGCTGCGCACCGCCCGGCTCGACCAGCTTCGCCCCATGCCGCGTCAACACCGCGTGCAACCGCGCCCAGTTGAGCGGCTTGACGAAGTAATCGTCGAACACGAGGTCCTCCGCCGACTCGAAGTCCGTGTTCAGCGGTGTGCCGCTGACCGCGATCGCGACCAGCGCCGGCAGGCTCAGCTTCAGGCGGCTCGCCACGTGCCGGCCGTCGGCGTCCGGCATCGCGATGTCCGTGATCAAGAGGTCCGGCTCCCACTTCAGCCCGATGCGGATCGCCTCGAGCCCGGTGGGCGCGACCTTCAGCTCGAAGTTGTAGACCGTCAGCAGCTCGCGCAGCAGCTCCAGCGAGTCGGGCTGGTCATCGGCGATCAGGACTTTCAGGCGATCCTGCATGGTGTCGTTCGGAAAGGGTTGGAGCCGCCATAGCAATCGGCGGGCCCGCATCGCGCCCGGCAAGGATTCCAACGAGCCGGCGCGGGCATGGGGCGCATTCTTCCATCCCGGCGTCCGTTCCACAGCCTTGCGCTCGCAGGAGTAGGATGGCGCGTCCATGAAAGCGCTTTCCAATGAAGAGAAAGAAGCCTCTCCTATCGACGTCCAGCGAGGTGACGCTGGGCATGGTGGCCGCGGCCAGCGGTGTGTCGCCGAGCACCGTGTCGCGCGTGCTGAGCGGCAGCGCGCAGGTCAGCGCCGACAAGACCGAGCGCGTGCGACAGGCCATCGCCGCCCTGGGATTCGTCCCCAACACCATCGCGCGGGCGCTCGCGGACGGGCGCACCTTCAACGTGGGCTTGCTCGTCCAGTATTTCGAAAGCCCGTTCTACGCGCTGCTGCTGCGCGGCATCGAGGAAGTGCTGACGCCTGCAGGCTACGCACTGGTGGTGTCGAGCGGCCACTGGCAGGCGGAAGAGGAACAACGCTGCATCGCCTCGCTGCGCTCCCGGCGCGTCGACGGGATCATCGTGTTGACGGGCGGCCTGGACAACGCCTTCCTGGCGGCGCTCGCGCGCGAGTTGCCGGTCGTGGTCACGGGACGGGCGCTGCAGGCGCCGGGCCTGCACGCGCTCAAGACCGATGACGCCGCCGGCGCACGGGCGGCGACCGCCCACCTGATCGAGCGCGGCCATCGGCGGATCGCGTTCATCGGCGGCGATGCGACGCATGCGGACGCGAAGGAGCGCGAGGCGGGCTACCGGGCGGCGCTCGCCGAGGCTGGGCTGGGGCTCGACGAAGCCTTGATCGCGAACGGCGACTACCTCGAGGCCGGCGGCGCTGCCGCGATGGCGCGCATGCTGGAGCGCGGTACCGCCTTCACCGCCGTGTTCGCGGCGAACGACCAGATGGCCGCCGGCGCCGCGCGCGTGCTGCACAGCCGCGGGATCCGCGTGCCCGAGGACGTCTCGCTCGTCGGCTACGACGACCTGCTGAACACCGCCCATGCCAGCCCACCGCGAACGACGATCGATGTCCAGATCGCCGAGCTCGGCCGGCGCGCCGCCGCCGCGATGCTGGATCTGCTCCGGCATGGCAGTTCCTCGGTGCAGCCCCCGGTGCCGCGCTTGATCGTGCGGGAGTCCACCCGGCGCCTGCACAGCGACACGGCACCCGCCTGCTGAGCCGCTGCGATCGGTCACGGCACGCACCGGACGCCCGCCGATGAACTGACCCGGACTCGCCTCGCTTTTCGTCAACTGGCCGTCACACAGCCTCGGCACAATGCCATGCATCCGAGACAAACAACCGACTGCGACATAGGGCAGAAAGCTGGAACCCGTCACCAGCGTCCGGATACCCTCTTCAGAAAGAAGCCACCCCGACGGGTGGCTTCTTTCATTGGGGCGCCGCGGAGCTCGTCGCAGACTGTCGCTGGTCAGGTCTGACCGTCACGCTGCTCGCCGGCATCACCGTGATCGGGCGGCGGCGATCGCCAGAGGTCCCATCCGAAGATGGCCGTCATGAGAAAGCCATACGCGAGGCTGACCACCAGGAAGCCTCTTCGCGCCACGTATTCGCCCTCGATCAGCACGCCGATCGCCACGAACAGGCCGAAGAACATCGCCGACACGGCCAACGCGAACAAGACGAGAAATCGCTTGGCGCCGAGCCGTTTCACCTTGTCGAGATTCAGAAGTCCAAGCATTGCTGCTCCATGGGAAGAAGGGAAGAGGGCCGCATCGGCGTCGAGCCGCACGATCTCAACGTGATCGATCGTCGCCCGCCGTCCTGATCGGGCGTGCCCCCACTCTCTCCTCTGCTCGCGAGCGGGCCAATGGCCCACTCCAGTAGCAAGCCGATCGTCTACCCCCCATTCAGGGACTTCAACCACCTGGCTGTCGAATCGCCGACGCCGTGGACCCGCCTCCGCCGCGGGTTTTCCCTCGCCGCCGTCGCGCCCGCCCATCACCTTGGGTAAAGAACTTTGAAAGTCCGCAGCGGCGCTGCTTCACGAAACGTACACCGTGCGATGCTTCGGCCCGTTCCGTGACCCGGCCGCCTCGGCCCGGCTGACGACCCTCATACAAATTCCCCGCGCTTCCGTCCCAGCCATCGCCAGATCGGCCGCGCTTGCCTCGCACTGGCCTGCCCGATGACAAGCTCCCGCCGCCCCGCCCCGCGTCCACTCTCCGTTGCCTTGATGCTGGGCCTGAGCGCCCCCGCCTGGTCCCAATCCGCGCCTCCCGCGCCCCCGGCCCCGCCGGCGACCACGCCCGCCACGACGACATCCCCCGCGCCGGCCGCGACACCGCCCGCCCCCCGCCCCGCGCCGTCACCAGCCCGGCGCGACGCCGCCGACAACCCCGCCCAGCTCGACCGCGTCGAGATCCAGGGCACCTCGCGCGACGACGACCAGCGCCGCGCCGCCACCGCCTCCAGGATCGTCATCGGCCGCGAGGAGATCGAACGCTACGGCGACGCCACCATCGGCGAGGTGCTCAAGCGCCTGCCCGGCGTCACCACCGGCGGACGCCCCGGCCGCGGCGGCGAGATCCGCATGCGCGGCATGGGCGGCGGCTACACCCAGATCCTGGTCAACGGCGAACGCATGCCGCCGGGCTTCTCGCTCGACGAGCTCCCGCCCGAACAGATCGAGCGCATCGAGGTCATGCGCGCGCCCACCGCCGAGTTCGGCGCGCGCGCCATCGCCGGCACCATCAATGTCGTCCTGCGCGAGGCCCTGCAGCGCCGCCTCAACGAACTGCGCCTGGCCTCCACCTTCGAGCGCGACCACGTCACGCCCCACCTGAGCTGGACCCGCAACGACAAGCTCGACGACCAGGGCACCGCCTACAACCTCACCGTCAACGCGATGCAGCACAAGCGGCTCGACGACATCGCGTCGCAGTCGCTGACCAGCCGCTTCGACACCGGCACCGGCGCGCTGCAGAGCCAGACCCTGCTGCAGACCCGCGGGCAGAGCGCCGACGAGCGCAAGTCGCTCAATCTGACCGGCCGCCTGCAGCTGCGCCTGGCGGGCGGCGACACGCTCGCGCTCCAGCCCTTCGTGATGGTCAACCGCGGCCGCGGCGCCAGCAGCGCCCGGCAGACCCAGTCGGCGGTGCCGGACGAGAACGCCTTCGAGCGCATCAAGTACGACAGCTACACCAGCGACAGCAGCAACCGCGCCACCATGGCCCGGCTGAACCTGCAGTGGAACAAGCGCCTGGACGAGCGCACCCGCCTGGAGACGCGGCTGGGCGCCGGCCGCATGACGATGGACGGCGACGCCCACCGCGAGGAGGATCTCGACGCCACGCCGGGCCTTTTCTTCCGCACGCAGGACGACACCACGAAGAGCCGCGACACGCAGTGGAGCGTCAACCTCAAGCTCAACCACCAGATGGACAACGAGCACAGCCTGGTCGCCGGCGTCGAGGGCGAAGGCACCACGCGCGACCAGACGCGCGGCTGCACCGAGGTCTACGGCAGCACCATGCGCCGCGACAACTGCGCCTTCCTCGCCGACTTCGGCGAGAACGTCTCCGCATCGACGCGCCGGCTCGCCGCCTATGCGCAGGACGAATGGAGCGTCGGCAAGCAGTGGGGCTTCTACGCCGGCTTGCGCTGGGAAGGCATCCAGACCGAGAGCAGCAACAACCAGGGCCCGGTGAAGAACACCTCCAGCGTGCTCACCCCGCTGCTGCATGGCGTCTACAAGATCGACGAGAAGAGCCGCGAGCAGATCCGCGCCAGCCTGACCCGCAGCTACAAGGCGCCCAACCTCAACGACGTCATCGGCCGGCTCAGCATCAACAGCCAGTTCACCTGCCAGCCGCCGGCCACGCTCTGCGGCAGCAACCTGATCAACTATCCCGACCGCTTCGGCAACCCCGACCTCAAGCCCGAGATGGCGACGGGCGTCGAGATCGGTTACGAGAAATACCTTTCGAAGGGCGGGCTGCTCAGCGTCAACTTCTTCTATCGCCGCATCACCGACCTGATCCGCGCCCAGGCCCAGCTCGAGACCGTGCCCTACGCCACCGAGCCGCGCTGGGTCATCCGGCCGCGCAACATCGGCAACGCCACCACCCGCGGCGTCGAGCTCGAAGCCAAATTCCGCCTCGACGAATACTTCGCCGACGCGCTGCCGATCAACCTGCGCAGCAACCTGTCGCTGTTCGACTCCTCGGTGGACGGCATCCGCGGCCCCGACAACAAGCTGGACCAGCAGCCCCGCTACACCGCCAACCTGGGCGCCGACTACCGGCTGCGCTCGCTGCCGCTGACGCTGGGCGCCTCGCTCAACTACACGCCGACCACGCTGCTGCAGCAGAGCGACCAGGTGCTCAACGAGATCGACAAGAAGCGCGTCATCGACGTCTCGGCCCTGTGGACCTTCTCGTCCGCCGTGGCGCTGCGCCTGGCCGCGAGCAACCTGGTGCCGCTGAGCTACGGCAACGGCAGCATCGCGGTCACGCCGGGCCGGCTGGTCACCAGCGAGAGCACCGGCCGCAGCTTCACCGTCTGGACCGTGCGCCTGGAACTGAAGGTCTGAGGACGCAAAAAAGGCTGCCCGAGGGCAGCCTGCAAAAAGCGGAGCAACACGCCTCCGCGAGGGCGACGGGGCCGCAGTTGCCGGCCCCAAGGAGTCAACTGGTTCAGCGCCGCGACGGTTCGCTCTGGGCCTTCGCGCCGCCCAGCGCATGGCTGGCCGGCGTCCACACGGTGGCACCGACGCCCAGCGCCAGCAGCACCAGCACCATCCAGGTCAGCGGCGACGTGCGGCGGCGCGCGATCGGCCGCGGCGGGCGGGAGGCCATGCGGGGTCGCAGTTGCGAGGGCAGCCTGTGGGCCTGCAGGCGCTGCAGGCGCACCGCCTGTTTGCTGCCGTCACTCCTGGACACAATCTCGAAGCTGATGCGCTCGCCCTCCTGCGGCGGCTGGCCGTCCATCGGGAAGGCCGACACATGCACGAACAGCGTCTCGCCGCCCTGCTCGGGCCGCACCACGCCGTGGCCGCGCTCGGCGTACCAGCTGTCCAAGGTTCCTTCGAATCGCATGACTTGTTCCCCCGTCTTGTGGATCGCCCGACGCCGCGTCGCGGACTTGTGGTCCGCTGGACGCCCTCCATCGGGCGCTTCTCTCTCTTCGGACAAAAGAGCCCGGCACGGGGCCGGGCTTCTGGGGGTGCATGCTGCCCAAGCCGCCACGGCCCCGGGCAACAGCCTGTAAGCCGTGCAACTTCACACGGTTTTAGTTCTTCAAGCCGGGCTTCAAGTACTTGTCGAGGAACTCCAGCGTCTTCTGGTTGGCCTCGATCTGGTTCTTCTTCTTGGAGAAGCCATGGCCTTCGTCGTCGAAGACGACGTACTCCACCGGCACGCCGTTCTTCTTGACGGCCTCGACGATCTCGTCGCTCTCCGGCTTGATCACCCGCGGATCGTTCTTGCCCTGGATCACCAGCAGCGGCTTGCGGATCTCCTTGGCATGGAACAGCGGCGAGGTGGCGACCAGGAAATCCTTGTCCTTCACCGGATCGCCGATCTCCAGGTACAGCGCCTTGCGGAAGCTCTCCCAGTAGGGCGGGATGGACTCCAGCGTGCGCAGCCAGTTGGACACGCCGAAGATGTCCACGCCGACCTTGAAGGCCTCGGGCCGGAAGGCCATCGCCGCCAGCGTCATGTAGCCGCCGTAGCTGCCGCCCATGATGCCGATGCGCTCGGGATCGATCACGCCGGTGCTGGCGAGGTAGGTCTTGGCCTCGATGCAGTCCCACAGCGGCTCGCGGCCGTGCTTGCCGTCGTCGGCGGTGAAGAAGCTCTTGCCGTAGCCCGAGCTGCCGCGGTTGTTGATGCCCAGCACCGCGTAGCCGTGGTTGACCAGGTACTGGACCATCGCCGAGTAGCCGCGCGTCGTCTGCCCGCCCGGGCCGCCATGTACCAGCACCACGGCCGGCACCTTGTGGGTCGGGGAAGCTTCCTTGGGCTGGTAGTAGACCGACGGGATCACCATGCCGTCGAAGGAGCGGAAGCGCACGATCCGCGCCTCCACCAGCTCTTCCGGATCGATGTCCCTGGACAGGCTGCGCGACAGCTGTTTCACCTGCTTGCTGCCGAAGTCGTAGACATACAGGTTGCTCGGCGAACGGTCGCCGTTCAGGTAGAAGGCCATGCGCTGGCTGGTCCGCGAGAAGGCCACGCCGCGCAGCTCGCCGCCCGGCAGCCGCGGCAGGGTCACCGGCTGGCCATCGGCGGTCTGGACGATGCGCAGTTCGAGGCTGGCATCGTTGTTGATGCCGGTGACGCGGTAGCGCCCGTCGCGGGAGTAGCTGCTGTAGACGATGTCCCAGTCGGCCTTCTCGAGCTCGCGCGTCTGGCCGGACGCCAGGTCGTAGGCCAGCAGGCGCTGGAACTCGGCGCCCTCGTTGGACAGCATCAGCAGGGTCGTCGACGCCGGGTCGAAGCCGGTCACGCTGAAGGACGCGACGCCCTGGTGCGGCGTGAGGTGCTTGGTCTCCTTCGACTGCGTGTCGTAGAGGTAGACGTCGGAGTCGGCCGTCGTGTTGGTCTTGCCCAGCGCGACCCAGCGGCCGTCGCCGCTGACGCCGAACACCGCGTTGCCGTCGTTGTTCTGGTAGACCAGCGTGCGCGCATAGGTCTTGGCGTCGTAGCGATAGACGTCGATGTAGCGGGCGTCGCGCTCGTTGGTCGTGACGAAGAAGGCGTCGCCGTCGCGACTCCAGCCGTTGAAGCCGGCCTTGACCTTGTCGCCGGGCGTCAGGTCGCGCTCGCTGCCGTCGAGCTCGCGCACGATCAGGTGGTTGTTCTCGTTGCCGCCCTGGTCGCGGGTGAAGAGCACCCGGTCGTCATTGCGGAAGTAGCTGACGGCGTAATGGCTGTCGGTCTTGGAGGCGGTCAGCGCCACCGGCTCGCCGCCGTCGACGCTGATGCTGTAGACGTTGAAGATGCCGCTGGCATTGCTGCTGAACAGGATGCGGCGCTCGTCCTGGGAGAAGGACGCCCCGCTGATCGAGGTCGTCGCCATGAACTGCTCGATCGTGTAGCGCTTGGCCGGGCGCGGCTGGGTGGCCTTGGCCTCGGAACGGGCCGGCGCGGCCTTCTCGGTCGCCGCCTGGGCGGGCATCGCCAGGGCGGCCGCCAAGGCCAGGCCCAGCAGCGTCAGTGCCTGCCGCGGGGCGGCCTTCGGGAACGACTTCCTCATCGGGTTCTCCTCTCCTGATCGGGCCCGGGACCATCCCGGGATCCGGCGACTGTAGACGCCGGGGTCAGTCCTTGCCCATCCCGTGGCCGACTGGCGGCGGAGCGCCGCGACGGAGCGTCGATCCGGCGGGATGGACGGAGGAACCGGTCGCTCACTTGCCGGCGGGCACCTGCCCCTCCACGCCCTTCACGTAGAACCGGATGTTCTGCAGGAACGCGTCGTCGGCGACCTTGTCCCGCGCCAGGACCTCCTTGCCGTCCTGGCCGGCGATCGGCCCCTTCCAGATGACGAAGCTGCCGTCCTTGAGCCCGGCCTTCACCTGGTCGACCCGGGCCTTGACCTCGGCCGGCACCGCGGCGTTCAGCGCCACCAGGTCGATCGCGCCTTCCTTGACGCCCCACCAGCTGTGCTTGCCCGGGCCGGCGCTCCAGGTGCCGCCCAGCGCCGCCTGGACGCTGGCGATGTAGTACGGCGACCAGTCGATCACCGCCGAGCCCAGGTGCGCCTTGGGCCCGTACGAACTCATGTCCGAGTCCCAGCCGAAGGCGTACTTCCCGTTCTTCTCGGCCGTCTGCAGCACCGCGCTCGAATCCGTGTTCTGCATCAGCACGTCGGCGCCGGCGTTGATCAGCGTCTGGGCGGCGTTGGTCTCCTGGGGCGGGTTGAACCACTCGTTGACCCAGACGACCTTGACCGTCACCTTCGGGTTGCTGCTCTGCGCGCCCAGCGTGAAGCTGTTGATGTTGCGGATCACCTCGGGGATGGGGATGGAGCCGACGACGCCGAGCGTGCCGGTCTTCGTCATCGCGCCGGCGACGACACCCGCCATGTAGGCGCCCTCGTAGGTCCGCGCGTCGTAGCTGCGCAGGTTGGCGGCCTGCTTGTAGCCGGTCGCATGCTCGAAGCGGACCTGCGGGCTGTCCGCGGCCACCTTCAGCATCGGCGCCATGTAGCCGAAGGTCGTGCCGAAGACCAGGGTGTTGCCCTGCTGGACCAGGTCGCGGAAGACCCGCTCGGCATCGGCCGCCTCGGGCACCTTCTCGACGAAGCTGGTCTGGATGCGGGACCCGAAGGTCTGCTCCAGCTTCTTGCGGGCGTTGTCGTGGGCGAAGGTCCAGCCGCCATCCCCCACCGGGCCGACGTAGGCGAAGGCGACCTTGAGCGGCGCGGCCCCGGACGCGGCGCCACCCGCCTGCGGCGCGGACGCCGCCCCGGCGGGCGCGTCGTCCTTCTTGCCGCACGCGGCCAGCGCGATCGCGGCGGCCGCCGACGCGGCGATCAGCAGGGAACGGCGGAGCATCGGACGCGGATATCGGACGGACATGGGTTCTCCAGCGAAGTCGTGATCGGAAAGCGGAAAGCGGGGATCGCGGCGCCGCGCGCGGCTATCCGCCGGGATGGAACGGCCGCCCCAGCGAAGCCGGCATGTTGGCGCGGATGAAGCCCTCGTTGCGCGAGATCAGCACCAGCACCACGATGGTGGCCAGGTAGGGAAGCATGCTCAGGAACTGGCTCGCCACCTGCACGCCCTGCCCCTGCAGGTGGAACTGCAGCATGGTGACGCCGCCGAACAGGTAGGCGCCGAGCAGCACGCGCGCCGGCCGCCAGGTGGCGAAGCTGGTCAGCGCCAGCGCGATCCAGCCCTTGCCGGCGATCATCCCTTCGACCCACAGCGGCGTGTAGATCACCGAGCAGTAGGCGCCCGCGAGCCCGCACAGCGCGCCGCCGGCGACGACCGCCAGCAGCCGGATGCGCCGCACCGGATAGCCCAGCGCATGCGCCGATTCCGGCGACTCGCCGACCGCGCGCAGCACCAGCCCCGCGCGCGTGCGCGTCAGTCCCCAGGCCAGCAGCGCCGTCAGCGCGATCGCGCCGTAGACCAGCGGATGCTGCTTGAAGAGCGCCGGCCCGATGAACGGGATGTCGGCCAGGCCCGGCACCGCGAAGGCCGGCCGCGGTCCGAGCTTCGCCTGTACGTAGTTCTGGCCGACGAAGGCCGAGAAGCCCGCGCCGAACAAGCTCAGCGCCAGCCCGGTCGCGTACTGGTTGGTGTTGAGGTAGACCGCGAGCGCGCCGAAGACCAGCGCCATCAGCGCGCCCGCGCCGACGCCGGCCAGGAAGCCCACCAGGTCGCTGCCGCTGTGCACCGCCGCGGCGAAGCCGGCGATCGCGGCGACCAGCATCATGCCCTCGGCGCCGAGGTTCACGACGCCGGCGCGCTCGTTGATCAGCAGCCCGAGCGCCGCGAGCGCGACCAGCGTGCCCGCGTTCAGCGTCGCGGCGATCAGCAAGGCCCAGGCATCCATCAGCGTTGCTCCTTGTCGACGCCGCGGACGCCGAGCCCCGCGACGCGCCGCACGCGGTAGTGGATCAGCGTGTCGCAGGCCAGCAGACAGAACAGCAGCAAGCCTTGGAACACGCCGGTGATGGCCTTGGGCAGTCCGAGCCGCGACTGCGCCAGCTCGCCACCGATGTAGAACATGCTCATCAGGATCCCCGAGAGCACGATGCCGACGGGATGCAGCCGGCCGACGAAGGCCACGATGATGGCCGCGAAGCCGTAGCCCACCGGCACGTAGGGCGTGAGCTGGCCGAGCGGCCCGGCCGTCTCGAGCGCGCCGGCCAGGCCGGCCAGGCCGCCCGACAGCGTCATCGCGCACCACAGCGCCGCACGCGACGAGAAGCCCGCGTAGCGCGCCGCCATCGGCGCGATGCCGCCCGTCTGCAACGCGAAGCCCGCCATCGAGCGCATCAGCAGCCACCAGCAGCCGATCACCGCCGCCAGCGCGATCCACACGCCGATGTGCAGCCGCGTGCCGGTGAACAGCTTGGGCAGCTGCGTCGCCGGCAGGAAGGTGATGGTCTGCGGGAAGTTGTAGCCCGCCGGGTCCTTCCACGGCCCATAGACGAGGTACTGCAGCAGCAGCTCCGCGACATAGACCAGCATCAGGCTGACGAGGATCTCGTTGGCATGGAAACGGTCGCGCAGCGCTGCGGTGATCGCGGCCCAGGCCACGCCGCCAAGCACGCCGGCGAGCAGGATGGGCACGACGATCAGCGGCGTGCTGCCGGCGTCGGCCTGCATCGCGACCCAGCCGGCGGCCAACGCGCCGGCGACGAACTGGCCCTCCGCGCCGATGTTCCAGACGTTGGCCCGGAAAGCCACCGCCAGCCCCAGCGCGATCAGCACGAGCGGCGTCGCCTTCAGCCCCAGTTCCCCGAGCGCGTAGCCATTGCGCAGCGGCTCCCAGAAGAACATGCGCAGGCCCTGCAGCGGGTCCTTGCCGAGCGCGACGAAGATCGCCACGCCGATGAGCGTCGTCAGCGCCAGCGCGATCAGCGGCGACGCCAGCGACATCGCCGCCGACGGCTGGGGGCGGGGTTCAAGCTTCAGCATGCGTGCCCTCCCCCGCGTCCGCGTCCCACAGCCCGCTCATCCACTGCCCGATCTGCGCGACGCTGGCCTGTCCGACGGGGATCACCGGCGACAGCCGACCGCGCGCCATCACCACCAGGCGGTCGCTGAGCTCGAAGAGCTCGTCCAGTTCCTCGCTGACCACCAGCAGCGCGCAGCCGGCGTCGCGCAGCGCAAGCAGTTCCGCGCGGATCTGCGCCGCGGCGCCGACGTCCACGCCCCAGGTCGGCTGCGCGACCACCAGGGCCTTCGGCGCCGCGTCGATCTCGCGACCCATGATGAACTTCTGCAGGTTGCCGCCGGACAGGCTGCGCGCCGCGGCCTGCGGCCCGGCAGCCCGCACGCCGAAGCGCTCGATCAGCCGCCGCGCGAGCGCCGCCGCCTTGGCCGTCGACACGTGACCGAGCCGTCCCACCGGCTCGCGCCGTGTCAGCAGCGTGTTCTGCGCCAGCGACATCGACGGCACCGCGCCGCGTCCGAGCCGCTCCTCCGGCACGTGGTGCAGCCCGAGCGCGCGGCGCTTGGCCGGCCCGAGCGGTCCGAGATCGATGGTGCGGTTCACGGCGCCAGCCGCGGCCCGCGAGTTCGACGGGTCATTCGAAGCGTCATTCGATGGGTCAATCGACGGGTCAGTCGACGGGTCATCCGCGATCCAGGTGACGACGCCGCGCTCAGCGCGGCGGTCCTCGCCGGACAGCACCCGCAGCAGTTCCTGCTGCCCGTTGCCCGACACCCCGGCCAGGCCGAGGATCTCGCCGCGGCGCAGCGCCAGCGCGATGTCCACCAGCGCCGTGCCATGCGGCGTCTCCGGCGCCAGGCTCAGGCCGCTCACCCGCAATCGCGCCGGCGCGTGCTCGCGCACGGCACGCGCGGCGAGCCGGGGCGGCTCCGCGCCGATCATCAGCCGCGACAGGCTGGCGTTGCTCTCCTGGCGCGGATCGACCTCGCCCGTCACCCGGCCCGCGCGCAGCACCGTGCAGCGATGGCACAAGGCGCGGATCTCGTCGAGCTTGTGGCTGATGTAGAGGATCGCGCAGCCCTGGTCGGCGAGCCGGCGCAGCGTGACGAACAGCGCCTCCACCGCCTGCGGCGTCAGCACCGAGGTCGGCTCGTCCAGGATCAGCAGCCGCGGCGCGGTCATCAGCGCGCGCAGGATCTCGACCCGCTGGCGCTCGCCCACCGACAGCGCATGCACCGGGCGCTCCGGATCGAGCGGCAGGCCGTACTCGGCCGAGAGCGTGCGCACGCGGGCGCGGACCGCGTCCAGCGTCATCGCCTTGTCGAGCCCCAGCCAGATGTTCTGCGCCGCGGTCAGCGAATCGAACAGCGAGAAGTGCTGGTAGACCATGCTGATGCCCAGCGCGCGCGCCTGCGCCGGCGAACGCGGCGCCCGCGGTGCGCCGTCCCACAGCAGTTCGCCGGCGTCGGCCTGCACCGCGCCGGCGATGATCTTCATCAGGGTGGACTTGCCGGCGCCGTTCTCGCCGAGCACCGCGTGGATCTCGCCGGGCGCCACCGACAGCGACACCGCGTCGTTGGCCTTCACGCCGGGGTACTGCTTGCTGATGCGGCGAAGTTCCAGGCGTGGCGGTGTCATGGGGGCGGCAGGGTCCTCAGGATCTCCGGTAGCGCAGCTCGCCCGCGACGTAGCTGGCCACCAGGTTGCGATCGTCCGACAGCGTCATCCAGGCGAAGGCGCGTTCGTGCGGGTCGCGCGCCAGGTCCATGCGGGCCTCGGCGACCGGCCCCGCGGCCCAGTCCCAGATGCAGACGTCGGCCAGTGTAGCCACACCGAAGTGGCCCAGTTCCTCGGACAGCCCCAAGGCCTCGGCAGCGCCCAGCGTCGCCGCATGCAGCCCCGCCCAGGCGGTGAGCCGCTGACCGCGCAGCGCCTGCACCTTGTAGCCGTCCGCCAGCGTGCGCTGCGCCGACAGCGAGGTCCCGCCGCCGACATCGCTGGCGGCGCTGACGCGCACGCCCGCGGCCAGCGCGCCGGGCCAGTCGAACAGCCCGCTGCCCAGGAACAGGTTGGACGAGGGGCAATGCGCGATGTGCGCGCCGGTGCGGGCCAGCACGCGGCGGTCTTCGTCGTCCAGCCAGATGCCGTGGGCCAGCACCGCGCGCGGATGCAGCAGGCCGACGCGGTCGTAGACATCGAGGTAGCTGCGCGCCTCGGGGAAGAGCTGGGCCACCCACTCGACCTCGCCGCGGTTCTCCGCGACGTGGGTCTGCATGTAGAGGCTGGCATCGGCGCGGCACAAGGCGCCGGCCATCGCGAGCTGCTCCGGCGTGCTGGTCGGCGCGAAGCGCACCGTCACCGCGTAGGCCAGGCGCGCGCGCTTGTGGTGCTTCGCGATCAGGTCCAGGCAGTCGCGCTCGGCCTGGACGACGTCGTCGCGCAGGCCCTCCGGGGCGTTCCGGTCCATCAGCACCTTGCCGGTGATCAGGCGCATGCCGCGCTCGGCGGCCGCCTCGAAGAGCGCGTCGGCCGAGACCTTGTGCACCGTCGGGTAAACGACGGCCGAGGTCGTGCCGTGCGCCAGCAGCGCATCGAGGAAGCGGTCCGCGCCGTAGCGCGCGACCTCCGGGTCCATGTAGCGCTGCTCGGCCGGGAAGGTGTAGGTGTTGAGCCAGTCCAGCAGCTCCGTGCCGTAGGACGCGATCACGTCCAGCTGCGGGCTGTGCACATGGGTGTCGACGAAGCCCGGCAGGATCAGGCGGCCGCTGTGGTCCTCGCGGACCCAGCCCTCGCCCGGGTCCTCGGCCTGCGCGCCGGCGATGCGGCCGTTGTCGATCAGCAGCCAGTGGCCGGGCCGGAAACGCACGGCGGGATCGTCGACGCGGCCCCATTGCGGCGCGGCGGTGAAGTCCAGCAGGTCGCCCTTCAGGGCCAGGCGTGCCGGAGTGGCGGAACGGTCGGTCGTCATGCGTCGGAAATCAGGCGGACAGGAGAGAACGGAAAGGCGGAAACGTCGGCGGCTGCGGTGCCACGCCGCTCACGGCACGAGCTCGCGCGCGACTTCGCGCACCTGCTCGCGCAGCCAGCGCAGCGGCGCGCTGTTGTGGCTGACGTCGTGCCACAGCTGGTAATAGGTCATCGGCGGGAAGGCCACCGGGCATCGCAGCACCGTGACCGGCAAGTGATCCAGGTAGCGGTGGCAGAACAGCCGCCCGGTCGTCAGCACCAGCAAGCTGCGCGCCACCATCTGCGGCAACTGCCCAAAGTGGGCGCAGCGCACCGCGATGCGGCGCTCCAGGCCCAGCGAGGCCAGGTGCTGCTCGATCACGCCCGGCTGGCCGCGGCTCAACGGCATCGGCGCCAGGTGCTGGCAGTCGAGGTAGCGCTCCTGGGTCCAGGCCCGCGGCGCCATGCGCGCGGCCGGGTGGTCCTGGCTGACCAGGCAGACCACCTCGTCCACCAGCAGCCGGCCCAGGTGCAGTTCCTCCGGCGGCTCCAGCCAGTTGCCGATCACCAGATCCACCTCGCCGCGCGCCAGCGAAGCGCGGTAGTCGAAGTCGGCATTCAGCGGCTGGAAATCGAGCTGCACGCCGGGCGCGTGGCGCTGCAGGTGCGCCACCAGCAGCGGCAGGAACAGCGGGTCGAGGTAGTCGCTGGCGGCGACGCGGAAGCGCAGCTCGGCGCTGGCCGGGTCAAAACCGGACTTGCGCAGCCGCGCGCCGAAGAGCTCGTCGGCCTCGCGCAGCAGGCGCTCGGCGGGGGCCAGCAGTTCCAGCGCCGTCGCGGTGGGCGTCATGCCCGCGCCGCTGCGCACCAGCAGCGGATCGCCCGTCAAGGTGCGCAGGCGCCGCAGCTGCGCGCTCAAGGCGGGCTGCGTGCTGCCGAGCCGCATCGCGGCCCGAGACACACTGCGCTCGGAAATCAAGGTATGCAGGACCCGCACCAGAAGGAGGTCGATCTTGTCGAAGTTCAGCTCTTCCGACATGGTCAATCGCATATAGAAGCCATACGGCGCATCGTATAACCATAGGACGTTCACAGGAGTACCGTTCGGGGTAATTGCATCCGCCCGCCAGCCGTGCCTGCTTCTTGCTTGGCCGCCCGTGTCCGTCCCGCACCGCCCCTGTCCATGACCGCTCCCCGTCCGATCCGCTTCTTCCACCAGGGCCAGCTGAAGTCCGTGACCGGACTGCCGCCCACGACCACGGTGCTGCAGTACCTGCGCGAGCACGCCCGCTGCGCCGGCACCAAGGAGGGTTGCGCCGAGGGCGACTGCGGCGCCTGCACGGTGCTGGTCGGGGAGCTCGATGCGGACGGGCAGTCGGTCGAGCTTCGCAATGTCAACGCCTGCATCCAGTTCCTGCCGATGATCGACGGCAAGGCGCTGCTGACCGTCGAGGACCTGGGCGCGAGCGATGACCTCAACCCGGTGCAGCAGGCGCTGGTCGATTGCCACGGCTCTCAATGCGGCTTCTGCACGCCGGGCTTCGCGATGACGATGCAGGCGATCTATGAGCGGCACCAGGCGCACGGCACGCGTCCGGACCGGCAGGCGCTGGCCGACGACCTGGCCGGCAACCTGTGCCGCTGCACCGGCTACCGGCCGATCCTGGACGCGGGCGAGCGCATGTTCGATGCACCGGCGCGGACCCTCGATCGCGCGCCGATGGTCGCGGCGCTGCGCACGCTGCGCGAGGATCCGCCGCTGCAGTACGAGGCGTCCGCGCGCGACGGCACGCCGCAGCGCGTCTTCGCGCCGCACTCGCTGGAGAACTTCGCCACCCTGCGCGAGGCCCTGCCCGCCGCGCGCCTGGTCGCCGGCGCGACCGATGTCGGGCTGTGGGTCAACAAGCAGCAGCGCGAGCTCGGCGACGTGATCCTGACCGGCCGCGTCGACGCGCTGCGCCGCATCGAGGCCGGCGCCGACAGCAGCTTGCGCATCGGCGCGGCGGTCTCGCTGGAGGACGCCTGGACCGCGCTGAGCGCACAGGTGCCGGCGCTGCGCGAGCTGTGGCTGCGCTTCGCCTCGCCACCGGTGCGGCACGCCGGCACGCTGGGCGGCAACATCGCCAACGGCTCGCCGATCGGCGACGGTGCGCCGGCGCTGATCGCGCTGGGTGCGCGACTGGTGCTGCGCCGCGGCAGCGCCACCCGCACGCTGCCACTCGAGGACTTCTATCTGGACTACATGAAGAACGCGCTCCAGCCCGGCGAGTTCGTCGAGGCGATCGAGGTCTCCCGGCCCGCGCCCGGCACGCGGCTGCGCGGCTACAAGCTCGCCAAGCGCTATGACAGCGACATCTCCGCCGTCTGCGCGGTGCTGAGCCTGCGGCTGGAGGACGGCGTCGTGCGCGAGCCGCGCTTCGCCTTCGGCGGCATGGCCGCGATCGTCAAGCGCGCGGCGAAGGCCGAGGCGGCCGTCAACGGTCGCAGCTGGGACGAGGCCGCCGCGCTGGCCGCCGCCCAGGCGCTGCGCGAGGACTTCACCCCGATGACCGACCTGCGCGCCAGCGCCGCCTACCGCGAGCGCGCCGCCGCCAACCTGGTCCGTCGCTTCTGGCTGGAAACCCGCGCCAACGCGCCCATCGACGCCAGAGCGGCCAGCGTCTGGCAAGCGGTCAACCTGCAGCGGAGCGTCGCATGAACAAGCCGCTGGAACTCCCGCCCGGCGTCGGCGCCGAGGCCCTGGCCGCCGCGCCGCGGCCGCAGGTCGGCATCAGCCGCGCGCATGAAGCCGCGCACCTGCATGTCAGCGGCGAGGCCGTCTACATCGACGACATCGCCGAAGCCCAGGGCACGCTACATGCGGCGCTGGGCCTGTCGCCGATCGCGCACGGGACGCTGGTGTCGGTCGACCTCGAGCTGCTGCGGCGCCAGCCGGGCGTGGTGGCGGTGCTGACCGCCGCCGACATCCCGGGCGAGAACAACTGCGGCCCGCTGCTCCATGACGACCCCCTCCTGGCCGACGGTGAGCTGCGCTATGTCGGCCAGCCGGTCTACGCGGTCATCGCGACCGACCGCGAACTCGCGCGGCGCGCCGCCGCCCTGGCGAAACAGGCCATCGTCGCCACGCCGCTGCCGGCGGTGCTGACCGCCCGCGAGGCCCATGCCATCGGGCAGTACGTGCTGCCGCCGATGCATCTCTCGCGCGGCGACGCAGCCGGCGCGCTGGCCGCGTCGCCGCATCGGCTCGACGGCGAATGGGCCGTCGGCGGCCAGGAGCAGTTCTACCTGGAGGGCCAGATCAGCTACGCGCTGCCGCAGGAGAACCAGGCGCTGCTGATCCACTGCTCGACGCAGCATCCGTCGGAGATGCAGCAGTTGGTCGCGCACGCGATGGGCTGGCAGGCCCACCAGGTGACGGTGCAGTGCCGGCGCATGGGCGGCGGCTTCGGCGGCAAGGAATCGCAATCGGCGCTGTTCGCCTGCGTCGCCGCGATCGCGGCGCAGCGGCTGCGTCGGCCGGTCAAGCTGCGCGTGGACCGCGACGACGACTTCCTCGTCACCGGCCGTCGCCACGGCTTCGACTACCGCTGGTCGGTCGGCTTCGACGACGAGGGCCGGATCCTCGGCGCCGAGATCGACCTGATCTCCAACTGCGGCCACAGCGCCGACTTGTCCGCACCGGTGATGGCGCGCGCGCTGTGCCACTTCGACAACGCCTACTGGCTGCCGCATGTGGCGATGCACGGCTACTGCGCGCGGACCAACACCCAGAGCAACACCGCCTTCCGCGGCTTCGGCGGCCCGCAGGGCGCGCTGGCGATCGAGATGATCCTGGACGGCATCGCGCGGCGACTGGGACTGGATCCGCTCGTGGTGCGGCAGCGCAACTTCTACCGCGACGGCCAGGACCTCACGCCCTACGGCCAGCGCGTCGAGGACAACCTGATCCAGCCGCTGACCGACCGCCTGGTCGAGACCTCCGGCTACGCCGCGCGGCGCGCCGAGATCGCGGCCTTCAACGCCGCCAGCCCGGTGCTCAAGCGCGGCTTGGCGCTCACGCCGGTCAAGTTCGGCATCTCCTTCAACGTCGTCCACCTGAACCAGGCGGGCGCGCTGGTCCATGTCTACACCGACGGCTCGGTGCTGGTGAACCACGGCGGCACCGAAATGGGCCAGGGGCTCAACACCAAGGTCGCGCAGGTGGTGGCGCACGAACTGGGCGTGCCCGCCGCGCAGGTGCGGGCCAGCGCCACCGACACCAGCAAGGTCGCCAACACCTCGGCGACGGCGGCGTCCACCGGCTCGGACCTCAATGGCAAGGCGGCGCAGGACGCGGCCCGCAGGATCAAGCGGCGGCTGATGCCGCTGGCGGCGCGGCTGCTGGGCTGCGACGAAGACGCGCTGGTCTTCGACGGCGGCGAGGTGTGGGGCCACGGTCCCGAGGGCGCGCGATCCATCGGCTTCAAGGCGCTGGTGGCGCAGGCCTACCTGGAGCGCATCCAGCTGTGGAGCGACGGTTTCTACGCGACGCCCGGCCTGCACTGGGACCGCGCGAAGCTGCAGGGGCATCCGTTCTACTACTACGCCTTCGGCGCGGCCGTGGCGGAGGTGCTGGTCGACACGCTGACCGGCGAGACGCGGGTGCTGCGCGCGGACGTGCTGCACGACGTCGGCCAGTCGCTGAACCCGGCGCTGGACATCGGCCAGGTGGAAGGTGCGTTCGTGCAGGGCCAGGGCTGGCTGACCAGCGAGGAGCTGGTCTGGCATCCGCGCTCCGGCCTGCTGCTGACGCATGCGCCCAGCACCTACAAGATCCCGACCGCCAACGACATGCCGCGCGACTTCCGCGTCGCCCTGTACGACGCGCCCAATGCGGTGGAGAGCATCCACCGCTCGAAGGCGGTGGGCGAGCCGCCGCTGCTGCTGCCCTTCTCGGTGCTGCTGGCGATCAAGGATGCGGTCGCCGCCTGCGGGCCGGCTCGCTGCGACCCGCCGCTGCGGGCGCCGGCCACGCCGGAGGCGGTGCTGGACGCGGTGGAGGCGGTGCAGGCGATGCAGTGGCTCGGTGCGTCGGTCGCCATCGCCGCGGACGCCGCGGGCGCCGCGCGCTGAAGCCCTGCCCTACTTGCGCTTGTTGTAGACGTCGACGAACACGGCGGCCAGGAGCACCAGGCCCTTGATGACCTGCTGGTAGTCGATGCCGACGCCCAGGATGGACATGCCGTTGTTCATCACGCCCATGACGAAGGCGCCGATCACGGCGCCCATGATCTTGCCCACGCCGCCCGAGGCCGAAGCCCCGCCGACGAAGCAAGCGGCGATGACGTCGAGCTCGAAGCCGAGGCCCGCCTTGGGCGTGGCGGTGTTGAGCCGCGCGGCGAAGACCAGGCCGGCCAGCGCCGCCAGCGCGCCCATGTTCACGAAGGTCAGGAAGGCGATGCGCTGCGTGCGCACGCCCGACAGGCGGGCCGCCTTCTCGTTGCCACCGACCGCATAGACGCGACGGCCCAGCGTGGTGCGGCCGGCGATGAAGTCATAGGCCAGGGTCAACACGACCATCAGCACCATGACCGTCGGCAGCCCCTTGTAGGAGGCCATCAGCCAGCTCATCGCGGCGATCGCGGCGACCAGCAGTCCCTGCCGAGTCCAGAAGACCACCCCGGGCTCCGTCTCCATGCCGTGCCGCGCCGCCGCGGCGCGATGCCGCCACGCGACCGTGAGCGAGGCCGCCGCGAGCAGCAGACCCAGGCCCAGCGTCGTCGGACGCGGATCCTCCTGCCCGAAGAGCTCGGGCAGGAAACCGGCGCTCAGCGCCTGGAAGCTGTCGGGGAAGGGACCGAGCGACTGGCCCTGCAGCAGCGCCAGCGCCAGGCCCTTGAACACCAGCATGCCGGCCAGCGTCACGATGAAGGACGGGATGCCCAGGTAGGCGACGAACCAGCCCTGCGCGCCGCCGATCACCGCGCCCGCGAGCAGGCAGACCAGGCCGGCGGGCAGCGCGGCCCATTCGTACTGGACCATCAGCACCGCCGCGAGCGCGCCGATGAAACCGCATACCGAGCCCACCGAGAGGTCGATGTGGCCGGTGACGATCACCAGCAGCATGCCCAGCGCCATGATGACGATGTAGCTGTTCTGCAGGACCAGGTTGGTGAGGTTCAGCGGCTCCAGCAGCGTGCCGTCGGTCAGCACCTCGAAGAGCGCCATGATCGCCACCAGCGACAGCAACATGCCGTAGTCGCGCAGATGGCGCTTGAGGAAGTGGCCGAGGCCCGCGGACGCGGCGGCCGGCGGCGTCACGGACGCCGCGATCGGTTCAGACATGAGCGACTTCTCCGGCGCCGACGATGGCGCCCATGATCATTTCCTGGGTCGTGCCGGCGGCCGGGAACTCCGCCACCATGCGCCCCTCGTTCATCACATACAGCCGGTCGCACAGGCCCAGCAGCTCCGGCATCTCCGAGGAGATCAGCAGGATGCCGCAGCCGCGCGCCGCCAGGCCGGCGATCAGGCTGTAGATCTCGTACTTCGCGCCGACGTCGATGCCGCGCGTCGGCTCATCCAGGATCAGCAGCCGCGGCCCGGCGAACAGCCACTTGGCCAGCACCACCTTCTGCTGGTTGCCGCCGGACAGGTGCACGACGCGCTGGTCCACGCCCGCGCAGCGGGTGCCGAGCTGGCGCCGGAAGTCCTGCGCGACCTGGTGCTCGCGCGCCCGGTCCAGCACGCCGCCGCGCGACACGCCGCCCAGGTGCGCCAGCGAGGTGTTGACCGCGACCGACTCCTCCAGCAGCAGGCCCAGCGACTTGCGGTCCTCGGTCACGTAGGCCAGGCCGGCGGCAATCGCCTTGGGCACCGTGGACACATCGACCTCGCGGCCGTCCATCCAGGCGCTGCCGCTGATGCGCCGGCCATAGCTGCGGCCGAACACGCTCATCGCGAGCTCGGTCCGGCCCGCGCCCATCAGGCCGGCGATGCCGACGATCTCGCCGCGCCGCACCGTCAGGTCGACGCCCTTGACCACCTCGCGCCCGGCCTGCACCGGGTGGAACGCGCGCCAGTCGCGCAGCTCGAAGAGCAACTCGCCGATCGCCGGCGTGCGCGGCGGGTAGCGCTCGGACAGGTCGCGGCCGACCATCGCCTGGATGATCCGCGCCTCGGAGATCGGGTCGGTGGCGCAGTCCAGGCTGAGGATGGAACGCCCGTCGCGCAGCACCGTGAGGCCATCGGCGACGCGCGTCACTTCCTTGAGCTTGTGGGAGATCAGGATGGACGCGATGCCCTGGCGCTTGAGCTCGAGCAGCAGGTCCAGCAGCGCGTCGCTGTCGGTGTCGTTGAGGCTGGCGGTGGGCTCGTCCAGGATCAGCAGCCGCACTTCCTTGGCCAGCGCCTTGGCGATCTCCACCAGCTGCTGCTGGCCGACGCCGAGCTCACCGACCGGCGTCTGCGGCGAGGCCCGCAGGCCCACCCGCGCCAGCAGCTCGACCGCGCGCTGGTGCATCGCCATGCGGTCGATGACGCCCAGCCGCGCGGGCTCATGACCGAGGAACAGGTTCTCCGCGATCGAGAGCTGCGGCACCAGCGCCAGCTCCTGGTGAATGATGATGATGCCCAGCCGCTCGCTGTCGGCGATGCCGGCGAAGCGGCGCACCTCGCCGTCGAAGCAGAGCTCGCCGCCGTAGTCGCCGCCATGGTCGGGGTGCGGGTAGACGCCCGACACCACCTTCATCAGCGTCGACTTGCCGGCGCCGTTCTCGCCGCAGAGCGCATGGATCTCGCCGGCGCGCACGGACAACCGCACGTCCTCCAGCGCCGCGACGCCGGGGAATCGTTTGGTGATGCCGCGCAGCGCCAGCAGCGGGGCCGGAGCCGCGCTGTCGTGGGTTGTCGCGTTCATGGACCGATGACCGCGCCTCAGCGCAGTTGCGTGTCCTTGTAGTAGCCGCTGTCGACCAGCACCGGCTTCACGTTGGCCGCGTCGACCGAGACCGGCTTGAGCAGCACGCTGGGCACGACCTTCACGCCGTTGTTGTAGGTCTTGGTGTCGTTGACCGCGGCGGGCGTCTTGCCGGCCAGCATCTCGTCGCTGACCGTCGCCGCCGCCTGCGCCAGCTGGCGCGTGTCCTTGAACACGGTGCTGGCCTGCTCATGCTTGAGGATGGACTTGACCGACGGCAGCTCCGCGTCCTGGCCCGAGACGACCGGGCACGGCTGCTTGGCGGTGCAGTAGCCGGCGCCCTTGAGCGAGGACAGGATGCCGATGCTGATGCCGTCATACGGCGACAGCACGGCATGCAGCTTGTCCTTGCCATAGAAGGCCGACAGCAGGTTGTCCATGCGGGCCTGCGCGGTGGCGGCGTCCCAGCGCAGCGTGCCGACCTTGGCCATGCCCAGCTGCTTGCTGCGCACGACCAGCTTGCCGCTGTCGATATAGGGCTTGAGCACCGACATCGCGCCGTCGTAGAAGAAGGTGGCGTTGTTGTCGTCCGGCGAGCCGCCGAAGAGCTCGATGTTGAACGGGCCCTTGCCCTGCGCCAGGCCCAGCTTGTCGACCAGGCTCTGGCCCTGCATCACGCCGACCTGGAAGTTGTCGAAGGTGACGTAGTAGTCGACGTTCTTCGTACCCTTGATGAGCCGGTCGTAGGCGACGACCTTGATGCCGCGGTCGGCGGCCTTCTGCAGCACCGGCGACAGCGCCGAGCCGTCGATCGGCGCGATCACCAGCACCTTCACCTTGCGGGTGATGAGGTTCTCGATCTGCGCGAGCTGGTTGGGGATGTCGTCCTCGGCGTACTGCAGGTCGGTCTTGTAGCCCTTGGCCTGGAAGGCCTTGACCATGTTGTCGCCATCGGCGATCCAGCGGGCCGAGCTCTTGGTCGGCATCGCGATGCCGACCAAGCCCTTGTCCTCGGCGCGAGCGCCGCCGGCCAGCAGGCCCAGGGTCGCACCGCCGACGATCAGCACCGCGCGAACGAGCGCGGCACGCCGGCTCCAACCTGTATGAAACATTTTTGTCTCCTGAATGTTTTATGAACGCCGGTTTTTACTGCCGCGCGCCGGCTTTGTCGATCCCAGTTTGGATATCGAGCGAGGTGCGCCGGTTATCGGTGCCCCGCGATGGCGGCTTGTGTGCGGCAGCGCACAGCGGTCGCGCGTGCGATTGGCCGAGAGTCATTTGCCGCGGCGTCCGCGAGCGGGCAACATCGTCGGATCGCCGGGAATGCCACCGGCATCCCTCGCTGAAAGGCTCCCATGGCACGTGCCCTTGTTCCGGGCCCGATTGGGCTGGACGTCCGCCAGATGCTGTCCGACCCCGGCACACGGTGCCTCGGCCCCTCGCCGCGCCCCGGGCCGATCGGCCTGGACGCCGGTATCGGCGCGAGTCTCGACACTTCCTGGACGATGCTGGCCGGGGAGGTCATCCCTCCAGTACGGGCCGCCAATGTCCCGGCACCGCTGCGGCCGTTGACCACGCCAGAAGGCGGGGTCCGCCCGCTCACCAGCGGCGAGATCGCAATGGCGCGGCTGCTCTTCAAGGACGCGATCGACTACAGCCGGGTGAAGGTCCACAACGACGAGTACCTTCCCTTCGGCTTGCAGCCCGACGACACGGCGATGACGCCCAACGGGGAGATCTATTTCAACAAGAAGCACTTCAAGGAAGACTTCTCATCAACCGACGTCTACACCAAGCAGTGGTTCATCCACGAGATGGTGCATGTCTGGCAGTACCAACTCGGTTACCCGGTGCGGCTGCGTGGTGCCATCCGCATCGGGTTGGGCTACGACTACGAGCTCAAGGCTGGCGCCAAGCTAGGCGACTACAACATGGAGTCACAGGGCGACCTGCTGGCCGACTACTTCGCGCTCAAGCACCTGAACGCGCCGCAGGCGATGCGGCAGGCGCAGTTCGCGCAACAACTGGCCCTTTTCGAAGAGGTGCTGAATGCCTTCCTCACCAACCCGTCCGACACCGCGAACCTGCCTTGACGCGACGCTGGCGCTGGCCTTGTGTGCCGCGCTCGGCACGGCCTGCGCGACCTCGCGGGTGGGCGACGCCGAGGTGCGGCTTCAGGAGGGGCAACCCTGCTTCACGATCAGCGCCAAGGAGGCTGCGCGCGGGCCCACGATCCGGTTGCAGGCGGTGATGGTCAGTGATGTGTCGGTCAGCCCGGTCGCCGAGGTCTGGTCGGTACTGCTGGATGCGCAGCGCCTGGAGACGATGTCGTCGGCCAGCTGCTTCGCCTACGGCCAGGCACCGGACGGCGCAAGCGCGCGGCCCGCGACTGCACCGATGCTGCAGCCCGGCCGGGTCTACCAGGTCTACCTGAACATCCGCTCATCGGATCGGTCCGATCCCACGCGGGGCTACATGGCCAAGTTCTGCCTGGCGGCCGATCCAGCCGATCCCGCCGGGCCTCGCCGTTTGATGCCAGTGCTCTACGGCACGCGCGCCTGGGACGAGGGCTTCTGCCGCTGAACCGCCTCACGTCGGCCTCACCCCGGCGTCAAGTCGACCTCACGCCGGAGCGTGGCAGACCATCTCGATGTTGTGCCCGTCCGGATCGATGACGAAGGCCGCGTAGTAGTTCGGGTGGTACTTCGGACGCAGCCCCGGCGGTCCGTTGTCGCGGCCACCGGCGGCCAGCGCGGCGCGATGGAAGGCATCGACCTGCTCGCGCCGCGGCGCCACGAATGCGATGTGCAGGTGGGCCGGCGTCTCGGTGGTTTCGAACAGGCACAGCGAGGACTCGCCGCCGGCGCTCAGTTCCGCGCCGTAGGAGGGCTCGCCCTCCCCGACCACCGACACGCCGATCGGCGCCAGCGCCTGCAGGTAGAAGGCCTTGCTGGCCGCGTAGTCGCGGACACCGAACTTGACGTGGTCGAACATGAATGCTCCTGTGCTGGGAGTGACGTGACGCGGCGAGGAAGCGATGGCGCCGACCCGGCGCTCAGCCCCAGTGCTCCGCGTCCGGTGGCGGCACGACCCAGGCGTGCATGCGGTCCTCGTAGACCGACACGGTGGGCGCGGGGAAGGTCGGATCGGCAAAGGCGCCGACGGGAATCGCGATGAAGTCCGGCAACGCCTCGGGCTCATAAAAGACCGTCGAGCCGCATTCCGGACAGAAGTGGAAGCGGGCCCGCGTGCCCTCGTCGCCGACGCGCACGTATTCGGTCGAGCGCCCGGCCACCGTCACCTCCTCGCGGCGGAAGCGCGCCTGCTGGCCGAAGACGCTGCCGGTGCGGCGCTGGCAAGCCAGGCAGTGGCAGATGGACACCCGCACCGGCTGGCCCACGACGCGCGCGCTGAGCTGGCCGCAACAGCAGGCCGCGAGGCGCTCGGGCCCGCGATCAGAAGGGGATGAGGTCATGGGGCTCGACGATAACGGCCTGCCGCCGCAATGCAAGACGCGCCGCGATCTCCCGACACGCGGCGCGTCCATTCAACTCGACGTCGAGGCCGAAGGCGGGGCGCCAAAGCCCGGCCTCCGGCTCGGTCCGGGGCTCAGCGCGACAGCTCGACGCGCTGCGCGTTCAGGCCGTCCGACACGATGAACTCGAAGCGGCCGCCGGTCGGCAGCTCCTGCGTGTCCAGCGTCACCTCGCCGCCCTGCAGGTCCTGCGCCAGGTTCAGGCGGCGGGTGCCGTCGGTCCAGGTCACGCTCAGGAAGGGCGTCGCCTCGGCATCCCAGCGCAGCGTGGCCTTACCGCCGGCTTCCTTGACCTGCACCTGCGCGCGGCTGCTGCCGGTGGCCAGCGCCCTCTGGCGCGCGTTGCTCACCCGGGCCTGCGCCTGCGCCAGCGTCGCGCCGTCGCTCAGCACGCTGATGCTGGCGATGTTGTCGACCTTGGGCACCAGCACGCTGAAGTGCAGCAGCTCGCCGTCATGGTCCACCGACTGCGGCGTGAAGCGCTGCTCGACGATCTGGCCGCCGGCCGTCTGCACGCGCAGCAGGTAGGCACCGCCGCTCGCGTCGGGCCTGGCCACCAGCGTCTTGACCGGGTTGATCTCGACCCGCTTGCCGCGGATGCTGCCGCTGACCAGCAGCACGTCCTGCGCCGCCGCCTTGCTTTCGCCGTCCGCGGAGGCCGCGGCGCTCTTGGCCGTCGCGCCAGCCGCCACCGCGTCCGACGGCGTCAGGAAGGTCTGCATGCGGCGGTAGTTGTAGTCCGAGAACACCGTGCCGCCGCAGTAGCTCATGATGTCGTGGCGGTCGGTCGGGCGCGGGTCGTAGAACGCGTTCACGTCCGACAGGTAGCTCCAGACGTAGCGGCCCGGCTTGCCCAGGTTGGCGTCCGGATACGGATAGTTGGGGTCCGGCGAACCCGCGCCGCCGCAGGCCGCGTGCGGCAGCGAGAAGTTGTGGCCCAGCTCGTGCGCCACCACGTCGCGCACGGTGTCCGGCGCGCTCGGCATGTCGAAGCCGACGGCCGAGCTGCCGGGCATGTAGCCCAGGCCCGCCAGGCCCCAGGTGCGCTTGGGGATGAAGCCGAAGTAGTAGTCCTGCCGCGCGGCGCCCTCGATGCGGTGCAGGTCGTTGAGCTCGCCCAGGATCTTGCCGAAGGCATCGCTCCAGCCCGAGTCCGTGGTCGGCAGCGTGGTCACCTTGGACGACACGAAGGTCGGATGCGAGCGCAGCGTCACCGACGACACCGGGAACAGCGCGCGCAGGTGCGCGGTCTGGTCGGCCGGCAGCTGGCCGGTGGTGCCGGCGATGCGCACCGGGATCGGGATGAAGCGCATCGGCGTGCCGCCGCCCACGCGCGGCGTGAAGCTCTGGGCCGCGGCGCCGGCGACGGTCACCGTGACCTTCAGGCCGCTCTTCACCAGCTCAGCCGGGACGGTGACGCTGTAGGCGTCGTCGAAGGACTGTGTCTCCGACACGGTCGTCGGCAGGCCGCGGCGCGGCGCCACCAGCGGCAGGTCGCGGCTGCTGCCGTCGACGGTGTTGTCGACGCGCACGACGCCGGCCGGCGCGGTAGTGCCGGCCGGCGCGGTCACGTTGACCTTCAGCAGCGTGGGCTTGTTGGCGACCAGCACCAGCTGGCTGTCGCCGCTGGCGTAGAGCATCGACTGCGCGAACTGCACCGAGGCCAGGGTCACCTTGGACGGCGCCGCGGGCGGCGTCACGCGCATCGAGGACACCGCGTCGTTCAGGCCCAGACCGACCAGGTTGGCGTTGTCCGCCGTCAGCGTGACGGTGGTGCCGCGCAGGTTCCTGTCGGCGAAGAGCTCGACCTTGTAGCCGGCCGGCACGCGGATCGACGAGATGCGGTCGTTCCAGGCCGCGCCGATCCAGCTGGTGCTGGTGCTGGTGCACAGGCTGGCGCCGGCATAGTTCACATGCTCGTAGAAGCACACTTGCGCGCCGGCGGCCGCCGCGGTGGCGCCGGAGGTGGCGCCGCCCCCGGGCAGACGCGCCTCCTGGACCGACGCGTCGTCGGAGGACCCGCCGCCGCAACCGGCGAGCACGCCGGCCAGCGCCAGCGACAAGGCCAGCGGATGCAGGCGGGGAGCGCCACCGGGGCGCGTCGAAGTGATCGTCATGGAATCCGTCCTCCGGGGATGTGGGGTGCCTCAAGGGCGGCGGATTATTCGGAGCGCACCTCGCACGCCCTGCAACCGAAGGCGCCGATTCGTAAGCGGCAGCAAGCGGCCACCGGGCTGCGCGCTTTACAGGACAGACACGAAGGACCGCGCGGCCGCAACGCCCGGTTGCATCCGATACGACGCGCGCGTCGCCGATTCAGGGGAGCGGGGCAGCGTCAGCGGCTCGCCCGGCTCACCCAGCCCACCGGGCTCACTCGGCGCTGAAGCCCTTGCCGGTGGCGGCCCAGTAGATGCCGCCGAACAGGTGGTGCTGGAACCGCTCGTCGCCGTAGGTGGCGGGCAGGTGGCCGAGGGCGGTGTAGAAGCTGCGCCCACCGTCGACTTGCTGGTACCAGCTGATCGGGTGGCTGGCGCCCATGGGCGCGACCGGCTTGCCAGCCCATTCGGTGGCGGGCTGGTAGGTCCGCTCGTCCACCGTCAGCAGCACCTTCAGGCCCTCCGACCGGGGCGGCCCGAACTGGTACCACTCCTCGGTGAAGAGGAAGCGCCGCGGGAAGCGATCCATGCCGGGGAAGTTGCTGTCCTGCACCACCAGCGTCGCCGTCTGGTTGGCCGGATGCGCCTGGAACATCCGCCCCACCAGGCGCCCGTACCAGGGCCAGCCGTGTTCCGTGTCCGCGGCGCTGTGCACGCCCACGAAGCCGCCGCCGGCGCGGATGTAGCGCTCGAAGGCCGCCTGCTGCGCCGCGTCCAGGACGTCGCCGGTCGTGAGAAGGAAGACGACGGCCTGGTACTTCGCCAGCTCCTGGTCGTTCATCACCCGGTTCGCGTCCTCGGTCCAGAACACGCCGAAGTCGTGCAGCTGCCCGAGCCGCTGGATTGCCGCCACGCCGGCTGGGATGGACTCGTGATGCCAGCCCGCGGTCTTGCTGAAGACCAGGACCTTGAACTGCTCGGCCAGTGCCAGCGGCGTCACGGCCAGCAGGCCGAGCGCCATTGCGAAGAAGCGGAGACGCTGGCCCATGGAGCTTCCTGGTCGAGAGGACGAAGGCGCGATGATGCCAGGACCGCGTGCCGGTGACCGCCGCGGGCGGCGCAGAATCCGCCGCATGAGCACCGACACGCCCCGCCCCCTCACCCTCGTCACCGGCGCCAGCCGCGGCATCGGCGCCGCCACCGCCCGGCTGCTGGCCCGCCAGGGGCACGACCTGGCGCTCAACTACCGGCACGACGCCGCCGCGGCCGAGGCGGTCGCGCAGGACGTCCGCCGCCTGGGCCGGCGCGCGCTGGCCGTGCAGGCGGACGTGGCCGATCCGGTGCAGGTCGAGGCGATGTTCCGGCAGGTCGACGAGGCGCTCGGCCGCGTCACCGGGCTGGTCAACAACGCCGGCATCGTGGCGCCCGCCACCTCGCTGGACGGCATCACGCCCGAGCGCCTGCGTCGCATGTTCGAGGTCAATGTCTTCAGCGTCGTCTTCTGCACGCAGCAGGCGGCGCTGCGCATGAGCACCGCCCGCGGCGGCGCCGGCGGCGCGATCGTCAACCTGTCGTCGCGCGCGGCGCAGCGGGGCTCGGCGGATCTCTACAGCGACTACGCCGCCAGCAAGGGGGCGGTCGACACGTTGACGCTGAGCCTGGGCCAGGAGCTGATCGGCCAGGGCATCCGGGTGAACGGCGTGCGGCCCGGGATCATCGAGACCGAGATCCATGCCGACAGCCGGCCCGCCGCCGAGTTGCCGGCGCTACTCGCGGCGGCCGCCGCCACCGTCCCGATCGGGCGGCTGGGCCGGGCGGAGGAGATCGCGGAGGCGATCGCCTGGCTGCTGTCCCCGGCGGCCAGCTACACGGTGGGCGCGACCCTGGACGTGGCGGGCGGCCGCTGACGCGGTCTTCCCCGGAGCTCCAGCGCGGGTTCGACGGAACCGATGGGCGCCGGCTGCCGACGGTCTGTCCGGCGCCGATGCAGTTCGCGCCGTCGCGATGCGGCTTCGTCGCCCGCCGCTCGAAAGGCGCGGCGGCGATGACGACACTGACTCCATCGACACCGCAAACCGCTTCAGGAGATCGACATGAGCACCACCCGCCGCCTCGCCCTCGCTTCCGCCACCCACACCACGGTCAAGGCCGTCGCCTTCGGCGCCGTCGCCGCCCTGACGCTGGCGCTGGGCATGGCCCACGCCCAGGGCCAGCGCGAGCTGCGCGCCTCGATCATCACGCTCGATCCGGTGGTGATCTCGGTCAAGCGCGAGCAACTGCCCACCGTCGTCATCACCGGCCGCCGCGACGCGTCCGCCGACGCGCAGGTCGCCTCGATCCAGTGAGCCCGCGGGCCGCTGTGTCGGCGGCGCGATCCGCGCCCAGACGCCGTCGGATCGCTCCATGCAGAACGCCCGGCATGCCGGGCGTTCTGTCGTTCCGGGCGACCGATTTCCGGTCGTCCGCTCGTCCTCGGATTTGCGCGTCCGATCAGGCGGTCACGCCGGGCCGGACGGCAGCGGGCAAGGTCCGGGATCGGACACCCCGCTCGCGGGCGTCCATCCGATGACGCCCTGGGCATTGCGGACCTTCACGGCGGTCGAGGAGCACGAGCTGCGCCCCAGCACGACCAGGTCGGCGCTGCGTTCCAGCGCGAGCGGCACCGGCCCGAACCGCCCCGCCACGACGTCGAGGGCGTCCGCTTCCGTCCGATAGATCGAAACGGCCTGCGTGGTCCAGGACGGATCGTCCGATGGCGCGGGCGACTGGCAGGCCGTGAGGCCGAGGGTGGCCAGGCCGGCCGCCGCGATCCGAAAACGCTGCATGTCGAGGTCTTTCATGTCCAGGCATCAGGGGCTGCGGGCAGCCGCCGTGGACAGCGCCGCCCGAGCGACGCGCATTCTCCCCTGCCGGCGTCCCGCCCTCGCCGTGACCGACGGCCGGCCTCCCTGCCTTGCGGCATCATCGCGGGCCATCGGTCCAACCCTCTTCCGGAAGCCAGCATGAGCACAGCGCGCTTTTATCCCATCGGTACCCCCGGCGTCCCCTGGGGCGACGCGGAACGGATCGCCTGGCGCGAGCGCCAGGTCCGCCACCGCCGCCACGACCAGGACGTGGTCCCGCGCGTCGAGGCGCTCGCCGAGGATTTCGAGATCGTCCGCTATGGTGAGCTCGCCTACGGCGACGACCGCTACCCCCTGCTGGCGCTCAAGAGCCGCGACTGGCGGCCGGAGCTGCCCGTCGCGCTGGTCACCGGCGGCGTCCATGGCTACGAGACCAGCGGCGTGCTGGGCGCGCTGGGTTTCGCCGAGGACCACGCGGCGCGCTACGCCGGCCGCGTCAACCTGCTGGTCGTGCCCTGCGTCAGCCCCTGGGCCTATGAGCGGATCTGCCGCTGGAACTACCACGCGGTCGATCCCAACCGCAACTTCGGCGCGCGCCGCGAGGCCGCGGAGTCGAGCGCGCTGATCGCGCTGGTCGAGCCGCTGGCGGGCCGGTTCCTGCTGCACATCGACCTGCACGAGACCACCGACACCGACGCCACTGAGTTCCAGCCGGCGCTGGCGGCCCGCGACGGCAAGGAGCCGGACCGCGACGGCGTGCCGGACGGCTTCTACCTGGTCGGCGACAGCGAGACCACGCGGCTCGATTTCCAGCAGGCCGTGATCGAGGCGGTGCGGCGGGTGACCCACATCGCGCCGCCCGACGCGCAAGGCCGGATCATCGGCTTCCCGGTGATCGCGGACGGCGTGATCGAGTTCCCGGTGCGCCAGTCCGGCCTGTGCGCGAGCCTCACCGGCGCGCCCTTCACCACCACCACCGAGGTCTATCCCGACAGCCCGCGCACCACGCCGGACGAATGCGTCGCGGCGCAGGTGGCGGCCGTGTGCGCGGCGCTGGATTTCGCGCTCGCGCACGCGCATTGAAGCGGGGCTCGCCCCCGCTCAGTTCACAACACCGACCGCCGGCGCGAACAGCCGAAACTGGCGGGCGAGTGTGCCGGATTCGACGCGGCCTTCACTGGCCGAAGAACACGCGCCGCACGAAGCGCGTCGCGTCCTCGCGCGAGGCCTGGAAGGCGGCCTCGTTGCGGCCGACGTGCGCGCCGCGCGTCATGCACGCGTTGATGAACGCCGTCAGTTGGTCCGACGGGATCACCTGCCCGGTGCGCTCGGAGGTCACCACCCAGGTCGGGATGTCGGTGCGGATGACGCCGCAGGCGTAGCCGCTGGTCGCATCGGCCCGGTAGCGCACCGGCAACAGGCTGTCCCACGCATGATGCGCATCGGCGTAGCGATGCGTCTCCACCGGCGTGCCCAGCGTGGCGTACTCGAGGCCCAGCGCCTCGCAAGGCTCCGGATGCGTGTAGTCGTCGGCGGCGCCCACCAGGTTGAGCAGCGGCGCGCGCGTGACGTTCGGCGAGGTATAGATCTGCGAGCAGCCGGCATAGGTCGCGATGTGCAGCGCGAAGGCCTGGCCGGTCTTCACCACGGCCCGCAGAAACGGCAACTGGGCCGTCTGCAGCGCCACGGTGCCGCCGCGCGAGAAACCCATGATGCCGATGCGCCTGGCGTCGATGCGGGGGTCGGCCGACAGCAACCGCAGCGCCTGGAAGGCGTCCATCACGTTGGCCGCGGCCGGCACGCTGGTCTGGTCCGCCGCGGTCGACGACACGCCTCGCGGCGCGAAGCTGTCGACGATGAAGGTCGCCACGCCGATGCCGTTGAAGGCCTGGACCCACTGCTGCAGACCTGGCCCCACGCCATCGCTGCCGTGCGCGAGCACGATCGCGGGCACCGGTCCGGCAACACCGGCCGGCAGGCTCAGATCGCCCCATACCGGCGTCGGGACCCATTGCGCGCGGCGCTCGCGTGCGAGGTCGAAGAGCGACTTGGGCGTGAAGCTGTCGAAGGCGATGCGGGTGCTGTCGTCGGCGCGCGCGGCCGTGACGGACAGGCCGAGCACGCACACGGAGACCAGGACTCGGAACAGTCGATGCATGAAGGCCCTCAGGCAGTGAAGGAACGCGGCGGGGCGCCTGGCCGGCGCTCCTCGTGAGCGAGGCCGCCACACGGGACGTGAACGGCCGCCGGAGGTTAACCGCGTGCCGCCGCGCGGCCGGCTCTTCGGTTGTCCCACCCTTCGGGCACACGAGACCGCACCACGGCGCTGCAGCCCTTCGAAGCAGCCGCTCTCCCTGCCCTCTCCCTCCTCGCGGGGCCGAGGGCGTTCATGCCGATACAGACATTCCCCGCCGAAGGCACCGACACTCGCCTCCCATGAACAAGTTGAACCGGCTCCTGCACGATGTCCTGCCCGCCTGGGCCGCCGAGTGGCTCGACCTCCTGGTCCCGCTGATCGAGGTCATCCTGATCGGTCTGGGCGCCTGGCTCGTGATGCGCATCGCGCGTCACCTCACCCGCAAGCTCACCAGCGCCTACGCCTTGCCCGTGACCGTCGCCACGGTCTTCCTGCGCTCGGTCGCGGTGCTGATCTATGGCGGCGCCGTGCTCTGGTCGCTGGAGCGGCTGGGCGTCTCCGGCGCCGTCCTCTGGACCGCCTTCACCGGCTTCGCGACCGTGGGCGCGGTCGCGTTCTTCGCCGCGTGGAGCGTGCTGTCCAACCTCTTCTGCGCGCTGCTGATCTACGTCACCCGCGCCTTCCGCATCGGCGACGTCGTGGAACTGCTGGAATCCGGCGACAAGCCCGGCGTGAAGGGCCGCGTGGTCGACATCAACCTGGTCTACACGACGCTGCTCGAAAGCGGCGACCCGGCCAGTGGCACCAGCCTGCAACTGCCCAACAGCCTGTTCTTCCAGCGCGCGCTGCGGCGCTGGCATGGCTCCGCGGCCGACGGCGCGATCCTGCCGGCGCAACAGATCAGGCTTGAATGACTGTCGGGTGTGAGCCCGGACATGGCTGCAAGTTCAGGGTTTCTTCAGGAACGACTGCGTAACCTGCCGCTCGTCGCGTCGCACTGGCGGCCCGGCCTGTCCGCTTGCCCGTCCAGTCCCCAAGGAGCCCCCATGGATCCCGACCCCAGTTGTCGACGCCACGCGGCACCCGCCGCTGCCCCTCGCCGATTCCCTTCGCCGCGAGCGACGACCGTCCGGATCCCTCCAGCCCACGCTTGAGGGGCGTCCTGCGGCCGTCGCCCGCAGGAGCCCCTCATGCTGCCTCTCCGTTTCTCCCGCATCGCCGATCGCGGCGCGCCACGGTCGTTCACGACCCCGGCCTGCCTGCTCCTGCTCGCCAGCGCGCCGCTTTGGCTCGCCGGCTGTGATGAATCCCCGGCCCACGCCGCCTCCGCCCCGCCCGCCGCGACCGCCGCGACGGCATCCGCGCACCGCGAGGGCGCGGACATCGTGGTGCCGGCGGACTCGCCGCTGCGCGAGCGCCTCGTGGTCGCCGCGGTGCGGAGCCAGGCGGTCGAGCAGCCCATCGCCGCGCCCGGCACGATCGAGGCGCTGCCCGACCACCTCGCCCGCATCGCGCCGCCGGTCACGGGTCGCGTGGTGGAACTGCACCGCGCGCTGGGCGATCCGGTGCGCGCCGGCGACGTGCTCTTCACGCTGGACTCCTCCGACCTGAGCGCGGCCCGCGGCGACGCGGCCAGGGCGCGCGACGCGGCTGCCCAGGCGGGCCGCGACCTCGACCGCCAGCAGCTGCTCTTCGACGCCGACATCGCCGCGCGCAAGGACCTGGAGGCCGCGCAACTCGCCCGCGCGCAGGCGGCCAACGACCTGCGCACCGCGCAGGCCCGGCTCGCACAACTGGGCGCGAGCGCGGACGACAACGCCGGGCGTCGCCTGTCGGTCCGCGCACCGCTGGCCGGCCGCGTCATCGAGATGAACGCCGCGCCGGGCAGCTACTGGAACGACGTCAATGCGCCGCTGATGACGATCGCGGACCTGAGCCGGGTCTCGGTGACTGCCGCCGTGCCGGAGAAGGACCTGGCCAGGATCTTCGTCGGGCAGTCGGCCCAGGTCGTGCTGAACGCCTATCCCGACGATCCGCGCGCCGGCACGGTGCGCTACATCGGCGAGGTGCTGGATCCCGATACCCGCACCGTCAAGGTCCGCCTGATCCTGGACAACGCCGACGGCCGCCTGCGGCCCGGCATGTTCGTGAAGCTGCGCTTCGCCGGCCCTTCGCATCCCGCGCCGGTGGTGCCCGCCTCGGCGCTGCTGCAGGAGGGCCTGTTCACCCGCGTCTTCGTCGAACGCGCGCCGGGTCGGTATGTCGCCCGCGAGGTGAGCGTCGGCGCCGCGCTGGGCGACCAGGTGGAGATCGTCTCGGGCCTGCGGCCCGGCGAGCGCGTGGTCGTGCGCGATGGAGTGCTCCTCCATGATTGAGCGCCTCGTCACCCTGTGCTTCGACCGCCGCGGCATCGTCTGGCTGGTCTTCGCCTTCGCCGCGCTCTACGGCGTCCATAGCTTCCGGCAACTGCCCATCGAGGCCTATCCGGACATCGCCGACGTGACCTCGCAGATCGTCACCCAGGTCAACGGCCTGGCCGCCGAGGAGGTCGAGCAGCAGATCACGATCCCGATCGAGCGCGCCCTGCTCGGCACGCCCGGCATGCAGGTGCTGCGCACGCGCAGCCTGTTCGGCCTGTCGCTGGTGACCGTGGTGTTCCAGGACGGCGTCGAGGGCTACTGGTCGCGCGAGCGGCTGCAGGAGCGCCTGGCCGAGCTCTCGCTGCCCTATGGCGCGCGGCCCGGGCTGGATCCCTACACCTCGCCCACCGGCGAGATCTACCGCTACACGCTGGAGAGTCCCACGCGCAGCCTGCGCGAACTCTCCGAGCTGCAGGCCTGGACCGTCATCCCCCGGCTGAAGAAGGTGGCGGGCGTCGTGGACGTCACCAACTTCGGCGGGCTGACCACGCAGTTCACGCTCTCGCTCGATCCCGCGCGGCTGACGCAGTACGGCCTGACGCTGAGCCAGGTCGTGGACGCGCTGAACGCCAACAACAGCAGCGGCGGCGGCAGCGTGATCGACCGCGGCGAGCAGTCCTACGTCGTGCGCGGCGTCGGCCTGCTGCGCTCGCTGCAGGACATGGGCCACGTGGTGGTGAAGACCGCCGCCGGCGTGCCGGTGCTGGTCCAGGACCTGGGCGAGCTGCGCCTGGGCGAGGTCGAGCGCCGCGGCATCCTGGGCAAGGACACCGACGGCGACACGATCGAGGGCATCGTGCTGCTGCTCAAGGACACCAACCCGTCGCGCACGCTCGACGGCCTGCACGCGGCCGTCGACGAGCTCAACACCGCGCTGCTGCCCGGCGACGTCAAGGTCGTGCCCTACCTCGACCGCGCCACGCTGATCGAGGCGACGTCGCACACCGTCGGCCACACCCTGGTGGAAGGCATGGTCGTCGTCACGCTGGTGCTGCTGCTCTTCCTCGGCAGTCCACGCGCGGCGCTGGTCGTGGCCGTCACCATCCCGCTGGCGCTGCTGGCGGCCTTCATCTTCATGCACCACGCCCATGTGCCGGCCAACCTGCTGTCGCTGGGCGCGATCGACTTCGGCATCCTCGTGGACGGCGCCGTCGTGGTCGTCGATCACCTGCTGCGCCGGCGCGAGCAGGCCGCCGACCGGCCGCTGACGCCCCGCGACGCGATCGTCGCGACGCTGCAGGTGGCGCGGCCGATCTTCTTCGGCATGGCGGTGATCGCCGCGGCCTACCTGCCGCTGTTCGCGTTCGAGCGCATCGAATACAAGCTCTTCAGCCCGATGGCCTACGCGGTCGGCGCGGCGCTGGTGGGCGCGCTGCTGGTGGCGCTGACGCTCACGCCGGCGCTGGCCTGGCTGGCCTTCCGGCGACCGCACCCGCCTTTCCGCAACCGGCCGCTGGAGGCGCTGCAGGCGCGGTATGCCGCCTTCCTCGCGCGCGCCGTCGGACGCGGACGCTGGCTGGCGGCGGCGCTGGTCGCGTCGGCGCTGGCCCTGGCCGCGCTGGCCGGCACGATCGGGCGGGACTTCCTACCCTACCTCGACGAGGGCTCGATCTGGCTGCAGGTCCAGATGCCGCCCGGCATCACGCTGGAGAAGGCCGCCGGCATGGCCGACGCGCTGCGCCGCGCGACGCTGGAGTTCCCCGAGGTCGCCCACGTGGTCACGCAGACCGGCCGCAACGACGACGGTACCGACTACTGGACGCCCTCCCACATCGAGGCCAGCATCAGCCTCACGCCCTACGAGCGCTGGACCGCGCCGGGCGGCAAGCAGGGCTTGATCCGGCGGCTGGCCGAGCGTTATGCCCGCATGCCGGGCTACAGCGTGTCCTTCATGCAGCCGATGATCGACGGCGTGCAGGACAAGCTGTCGGGCGCGCACAGCGACCTGGTGGTCAAGGTCTTCGGCGACGACCTCGACGAAGGACGCCGCATCGCGGCCCGGGTGGCCCAGGTGCTGCGAACGGTGCCCGGCGCCGCCGACGTGGCGGTGGACGTCGAGCCGCCGCTGCCCAACCTGCGCATCGACCTGGACCGCGCCGCCGCGGCGCGGCTGGGCATCAACGCTGCCGACGTCGCCACGCTGGTGTCCACCGGCATCGGCGGCGCGGCCATCGGGCAGGTCTACGTCGGCGAGAAGAGCTACGACATGACGGTCCGCTTCACGCCCGAGTCGCGCGCCAGCCCGCAGGCGATCGGCGACCTGCGCCTGACCGGGGCCAATGGCGCGCAGGTGCCGCTGTCGGACGTCGCGCGCATCCGCACGACGGTGGGCGAGAGCGTCATCGTGCGTGAGATGGGCCAGCGCCATCTCATCGTGCGGCTCAACACGCGGGGACGCGACCTGTCGAGCTTCCTCGCCGAGGCCCAGCCGGCGCTCGAGCGGCAGGTCCGTTTCGACCGCCAGCGCTGGCGCCTCGAGTGGGGCGGGCAGTTCGAGAACCTGCAGCGCGCGCAGCAGCGCCTGGCGGTGATCCTGCCGCTGACGCTGGGGGTGATGCTGCTGTTGCTCTTCGGCGAGTTCCGCAACCTGCGCCAGCCGCTGCTGGTGCTGGGGGTGGTGCCGCTGGCGATGATCGGCGGCTTCGCGGCGCTGCACCTGCGCGGCATGACGCTGAACGTCTCCAGCGCCGTGGGCTTCATCGCGCTGTTCGGCGTGGCCGTGCTCGGCGGCGTGCTGATGGTGGCGCAGATCAACCGGCTGCGGCGCGACGACGGCCGGCCGCTGCGCGAGGCGGTGCTCGAAGGCGCCGCCGGCCGCATGCGCCCGGTGCTGATGACGGCGGCGGTCGCGGCCTTCGGCCTGACCCCGGCGATGCTGGCCACGGGCCTGGGCAGCGACGTCCAAAGGCCGCTGGCCACGGTCGTCGTCGGCGGGCTGGTGACGGCGACGCTGCTGACGCTGCTGCTCCTGCCGGCCCTCTACCACGCGATCGAAGCGCGCGTGGAGCGCGCCGCCGCCCGGCGTGCCGCGCAGGCGCCGCTCGATCACGACCACGACCACGACCCAGCATCGGAACCCCTGGCATGAAGCGCCTCATCTCTCTCTTCCCTCGCCGCGAAGGTGCCGGCATCAGCGCCAAGACCACGGGCCAGCGCCGGCGTCCGACCAGCCGCCGTGACACCCTGGTCCTGGCAGCCGCGCTCATGACCGGCTTCCCGATGACGTATGCGTCAACGCCGGACGCCGACACCAACGCCACCGGCGTGCCCTTCGCCGCCTACCTGGAGGCCGTGGAGCGCTTCAGCAATACGATCGCCGCGCAGCGCGAGGCGGTGGCGGCCGCACGCGCGGGCGTGCCGATGGCGGGACTGCGGCCCGATCCGTCGCTGTCGCTCGGTGTCGGGCCGGCGGAACTCGGCCGGGAGGTGCGCCCCAAGCCGCGTCTGGCGCAGAGCATCGGGCTGAGCTACACGATCGAGACCGGCGACAAGCGCGAGCGCCGCGTCGCGGCCGCGCGCAGCCAGGTGAGCGCCGGCGAAGCCGCGTTGGCCGGCGCCGGTCGCCAGGCCGCCGCCGACGCGGCCGCCGCCTTCATCGAGGCCTGCCGCACGCGCGAGGCGCTGCAGCGGCAGGAGGCCTCGCTGGCCGCGCTGGGCGACATCGTCCGGATGAACGAGCGACGCCATGGCGCCGGCGATCTCGGCGGCCTGGAGCTGCTGCAATCGCGCAACGAGCGCGACCAGTTCCTCGCCACCGTCGTGCGCGCGAGGGCCGACGCCCGGACCGCGATGGAAGCGCTGGCCGCGCCGCTGGGGCGCCGCTGGCGCGAGGCCTTCGGCGACGCGTCGCCGCTGTGCACCTTCCGCGACGGACTGGCGCCCGAGGGACTCGACGGCATCGAGGGCATCGGCGGCTCGGGCGGCATCGAGGGGAGCCACGAGGGCGAGGCGCTCGATGCCCTCGTGGCGCGAGCGCTGGATCAGCGTGACGACGTGCGCATCGCCCGCGCGGCGGTGGACAGCGCCCGTGCCGCCGCGGACCTGGTCCGCGCCAACCGCTGGGTCGATCCGAGCGTCAGCCTCAGCTACGGCTACACGCCACAGGGACGTCGCGGCGTGGCGGCGGACGGCTCGGCGGTCGATCCCTCGCCGCGGTCCAACACCGTGTCGGTCTCGGTCTCGGTGCCGCTCCCGCTGTCGCGGTTGGACCGCGGCGACCTGGTGCAGGCCGAGTCGGCCGTCACCCAGGCCCTGCTCGCGCTGCGCCAGACCGAGCTGCAGGCGCAGGCCGACGTCCGCGCGACCCACGCCCAGTACCGCGCCGCACTCGAGAACCTGACCCGCTACCGCGACGCGACCCTGGGCGACGCGCGGCGCGTGGTGGAAGGCTTGCGCCTCTCGTACCGGCAGGGCGCCGCCTCGCTGCTGGAGCTGCTGTCGGCCCAGCGCGCGGCGGACGACACCGAACTCGCCTACCTGCAGGCGCGCAGCGAGCTCGCCGCCGCCACCGTGCGGCTGCAGCTCAGCCTCGGCCGCGCGCCGGCGCCTTGAGCCAGCGGGGAAGCCGACGGGGAATCGCGCCGGCATGCGAGACTGCCGCCCATTCGGAGAGAGGCGATGAGGATTCTTCTGGTCGAGGATGACCGCAAGGCGGCGGCGCTGCTGGTGCGCGGCCTGCGCGAGGAGGGTTTCGTGGTGGACCACGCGGCCAGCCTGGCCGAGGCCGACGAGGCCGCCTTCGTGACCACCCACGACCTGATCGTGCTGGACGGCATGCTGCCCGACGGCGACGGCGTCACCCTGTGCCACACGCTGCGCGCGCGCGGCCAGCAGGTGCCGGTGCTGATGCTCACCGCCCGCGACGCGCTGTCCGATCGCGTCGACGGCCTGAACGCCGGCGCCGACGACTACCTGACCAAGCCCTTCGAGTTCGAGGAACTGCTGGCGCGGCTGCGCGCGCTGCTGCGGCGCTCGGACATGACGCGGCCGCCGGTGCTGGTCGCGGACGACCTGCGCCTGGACCCGGCCTCGCTGCAGGTCACGCGCGCGGGGCGGCCCGTCGAGCTGACGCCCAAGGAATTCGCCCTGCTGCAGGCGCTGATGCGGCAGCCCGGCGCCGTGGTTCCGCGCCAGCGCCTGGCCGAGCAGATCTGGCACGGCGACCCGCTGGCGATCGACAACCTGATCGACGCCCACATGAGCAAGCTGCGGCGCAAGATCGACGCGGCCGGCGCCCGGCCGCTGATCGAGACGGTGCGCGGTCGCGGCTTCCGGCTGCGGGGACCGGACGATGCTTAGCTTCCGCCGTCGGCTGGCGCTGCTGCACGTGGTCGTGGTCACCACCGTGCTGGCGGTGGCGGCGACGCTCACCTACCTGAGCCTGGTCACCGCGCTGCGCGCCCAGCTGGACGGCGCGCTGCTGGCCCTGGCGGAGCAGGAAGCCAGCATCCTCGCCGCCAGCCCCGGCCTGCCGGTCGCCGTGCACGAGCCCGGCACCACCGCCGCGCCGCCGCCCTACGCGCGGCTGGACCGGCTGGTGCAGATCATCGGCCCGCGCGGCGAGGTGCTCGCGCGCAGCGCCAATCTCGGCGCCGCGTCGCTGCCGAACGAGGCCGCGCTGCTGGCGCGCTTGGCCCGCGGCGAGACCGTCTTCGAGCACCTGGCCTTCGGCGACGAGCCGACACGCCGCGTGTCGGTGCCGGTGCATGGCGGCCGCGCGCTGGCGGTGCAGGTGGCCGGCTCGCTCGACGACGTCGACCACGCCGTCGCCTCGGCGGGCTGGGTGTTCCTCGTCATGAGCCTGGTGCTCGTGGTGGTGCTCACCACCGCGGGCGCGCAGCTGACCGGCCGCGTCTTCGGCGCCGTCGACGACATCGTCCGGCAGGCGCGGCGCATCGGCGGCCGCACCCTCGCCGAGCGGCTGCCGCATCCCGGCACGCGCGACGAGATCGGCCGGCTGATCGACACGCTCAACGACATGCTGGCCCGGCTCGAGCACGCCTTCGAGGCGCAGCGCCGCTTCACCGCCGACGCCTCGCATGAGCTGCGCTCGCCGCTCTCCCGGCTGCGCACGGAACTCGAGATCACCCTGCGCCGGCCGCGCGGCGCCGACGAGTATGTCCAGGCGCTGCGCTCGGGGCTGGAGGACGTCGCGCGGCTGACGGCGCTGGTGGAGGAGCTGCTGACGCTGGCGCGGCTGGATGCCGGGCAGGACTCGGCGCCGGTCGCACCGGTGGCCATCGGCCCGATCGTCGAGGCCGTCGTGCGGCGCGCCCGGCCTGCGGCCCAGGCACGCGGCATGACGCTGAGCCTGGCGGGCGCGGACGACCCCGGTGCGGATGCGCTGAAGGCAAACGCGCCGGTCGCAGCGCCTGATGCAGCGCTTGATGCGGACGCGCCTGGCGCGGACAAGCTCGGCGACGGCGGACCTCGCGCGGCGGCCCGGGTGCCGCGCGAGCTGCTGATGCTGGTCGCGACCAACCTGGTGGAGAACGCGGTCAAGTACGGCGCCGCCGGCGGCTCGGTGCTGGTCTCGGTGGTCGCGCGACCGGACGGGACGAAACTGGTCGTCGAGGACGATGGCCCGGGGCTTCCCGCCGAGGAACGCGAGCGCGTGTTCGAGCGCTTCTACCGGGGCGCCGCCGCGCGCGCGGCGGACATCGAAGGCACCGGCCTGGGGCTGGCGCTGTGTGACCTCATCGTGCGCGCCGCCGGCGGTCGCATCGAGGTGGGCGTCTCGCGCTGGGGCGGCGCGCGGTTCTCGGTGCATCTGCCGGCCGGCGACGCCTGAGCGCCGCCGCACCGGCGCCCGCTCACCCGTTCACATGTCGCGTCCGTTGAAGTGCGTCACCGGAATGCTGTCGAGCTCGATGCCCTCCAGGCAGCGGACGTTGATCGCCGCCATCGCGTTGCCCTTCGGGTCGGTACCCTCGGCATAGGGATGGATGCCGCACACCGCGCAGAAGCGGTGCTTGATCGCGTGCTTGTTGAACTCGTAGATGCTGGCCGCCGCCTCGTCGGTCTTCAAGCGGAATTGCCCGCGCGGCACGAACCACAGCAGCGAGCCCTTGCGCTGGCAGATCGAGCAGTTGCAGGCCATCGCCCCATCGATCTCACCGTCCACCTCATAGGCCACCCGGCCGCAATGGCAGCTTCCCTGGTAGGTCGTCATGTCGTCTCCGCTCGGTTTTATTGAAGCGGCCGACCTTACCTCAGCCGGGCGCGGGCCGCGTCACTTGAGCATCAGCTCGACGTCCTGTCCCGGATCCCCGCAGCCATCCAGGCGCAGCCGCAGGAAGTCCAGGTCCATGTGCAGATGCTCCACCAGCTCCGGCACCGCGAGCTCCAGCGCGGCGATGCGGTCGGACTGCTGGTCGCAGGCATCGGCGAGCACCTCGGCCAGGTGCAGGATCGCCGCCAGCATCGAGAACGGCCGGATCTCCAGCGGCGCGTTGGCGTCCTTGAAGGCCTCGACCAGGTCGGCCGGGAAGTGCCAGTGCGCCGCCAGCGCCGCCGTCACGTCGGCATGCGTGCAGCCGAAGCGATGCATCTCCAGCGAGAACCGGCTGCCCGGCTCGGCCGCGTGGGCCTCGACGTCGGCGACCTGGTCCGGCTCGCTCATCGCCATCATGAGCTGCCCGGTGCGCAGCATCAGCCCGGCGAGGTAGGCGGTGTCGGCATCGCCCTGCAGCAGCTTGGCCAGCAGGCGCGCGTAGCCGGCGGTGCGCACGCTGTGGCGCCAGAAGCGCTGGCGGTCCAGGCCCTTCACCTCGGGGAAGGTGGCGGAGATGCTGGCCGCCATCGCGAGGTTGCGCAGCGTCTCCAGGCCCAGCGCCATCGCGGCGTCCTGCAGCGTGCCGATCGTGTGGGAGGGGCTGTAGCGCGCGGAGTTGGCCAGCCGCAGCACCTTGGCCGCCAGCGTGGAATCCTTGCCGATCAACTCGGCGATCTGGCCGAGCGAGACGCCGTCGTCGTCCAGGCTGCGCAAGAGCTTGCGCCCGACTTCAGGCATCACCGGGAGGCTGGCATGCCCCCCGAGGAAACGCTCCGCGCTGGCGGAAACGGGAGTCGTGGGGGTCATGCTGGCAATCGTCACGGCGGCCTCCTCTGGACGCGACGGCAGGTGGAGGCGAGTCTATGCCGCCCGGCCGCAGCGCGCCAGCGCCAGCAGCGCCACCGGGTCCAGCAGGCCGATGCGGTAGCCCTGCACCGCCAGGATGCCCCGGTCGGCGAGCTGCCGCAGCGCGCGCGACAGCGTCTCCGGCGAGATCGACAGCCGGGCCGCCACGTCGCGCTTGCGCTCGGCCAGCCGCACCTCGGCCGACCCGCCGGCCTGCGCCAGCAGCCAGGCGGCGATGCGGGCGGTCGCGTCCTTCGTGGTCAGCCCGCGCAGCGCGTCCTGCGCCTCACGCAGCTGCGCCGCGCTGGCCCGCAGCAGCGCGGCCAGCACCGGCGGCTGCGAGCGCAGCCACAGGGTCGCCGCCGCCATCGGCCACTCCATCACCAGCGCGGTGGCCGACACGATCCGCGCGTCTTCCTCGTAGCGCCCGTCCAGCCAGGCGGTGTGCAGGTCCAGCCAGCACGGGCCGGCCAGCGGGCCGCCCGCCACGACCCGCCCTTCGCAGAGCGCCACCATCGCCACCGCCGCGTCCCCGCGGCGGACCGCCAAGTCGCCGGCCCGGCAGCGGCGCACCCGCGCCATGCTGGCCAGCGCGGACCAGTCGTCGGCCTCCAGCAGCACATCGCCGAGCAGTGCGCGCCACGGCACCGGATGGGCGGGACCCGGCATCAGGGCGGCGTTGTGGGCCGCATCGCCTTCCGCGGCGGCGGGCGAGGAGACGCCGCGAGCGGCGGCCGCGGCGGGATCGGACAGGAAGTCGGCGGTCACGGGGCATTCTCGGAAACCGGGGATGCCGGACTGTCGCGGGACTGGCCGGAAATTGCCATGAGGGAGGTCAACATCCGAGCGATCGGACGCCTCCCGGATCAGCGGATCAGCAGCGCGCGGAAGTCGTTGACGTTGGTCTGCGTCGGACCGGTGATCAGCAGGTCGCCGAGCGCCTCGAAGAGCGCGTAGCCGTTGTTGGCGGCCAGCAGCTCGGCCGGCTTCAGGCCCAGCGCGCGGGCACGCTGCAGCGTGCTCGGGCTGACGAAGGCACCGGCGTTGTCCTCCACGCCATCGATGCCGTCGGTGTCCGCGGCCAGGCCCCAGACGCCCTCCTGCCCGTCGAGCGCGATCGCGCAGCCGAGCACGAACTCGCCGGCACGACCGCCGCGCCCGGGCTGCGGCACCAGCGTCACCGTGGTCTCGCCGCCGGAGAGGATCAGGCAGGGCCTGGCGAAGGGCTCGCCATGCCGCGCCACCGAGCGCGCCAGCGCCGCATGCACGCGGCCGACCTCGCGCGACTCGCCCTCGATCTCGTCCGAGAGCACGTGCGCGGTCAGGCCGAGCGCGCGCGCCGCCTCGGCCGCGGCCAGCAGGCTCTGACGCGGCGCGGCGATGATGCGCTGCTCATGACCGTCGAAGCAGGCGTCGCCCGGCTTGGGCGTCTCCCAGTCGCCGCGCTCCAGCGCCTCGACGGCCTGCGGCGGCAGCGCGATGCGATAGCGACGGCAGATGGCCAGCGCGTCGGCGCAGGTCGTCGCGTCGGGCACGGTCGGGCCGGAGGCGATCACCTGCGGGTCGTCGCCGGGCACGTCGGAAATCATCAGCGTGAGCACCTTGGCCGGCGCGCAGGCGGCGGCCAGCCGGCCGCCCTTGATCGCGCTGAGGTGCTTGCGCACGCAGTTCATCTCGGCGATGTTGGCGCCGCTGGCCAGCAGCGCGCGGTTCACCGCCTGCTTGTCGGCCAGCGTCAGCCCGGGCGCCGGCAAGGGCATCAGCGCCGAGCCGCCGCCGGAGATCAGGCAGATCACCTGGTCGTCGGCGGTCGGCCGGAAATCGCGCACCAGCTGCATCATCCGCGCCGCGGCCCGCTCGCCGGCGGCGTCGGGGACCGGGTGCGCGGCCTCCACCATCTCGATGCGCCGCGGCTGGTAGTCCGGCGGGATGTGGCCGTAGCGCGTGATGACCAGCCCGCTCATCGGCGCGGACGCGGGCCAGGCCGCCTCCATCGCCTGCGCCATCGAGCCACCGCCCTTGCCCGCGCCGATCACCAGCGTGCGGCCCTTGGGCGGCGGCGGGAGATGGCCGGCGAGGATCTTGCCCGGCAGCGCGCGGTCGACCGCGACGCGGTAGAGGTGCTTGAGCAGCGCGCGCGGGTCGTCGAGCAGCGCCCGGGTCCGTGCGTCCGTAGCGTCCGGGGCGTCCGCCGCGTTCGATGACGCCGAGCGCGCCGATGAAGCCGCCGGCGACGAGGACGCGTCGCCGGACGTCAAGGAAGCAGCAGGGCTGGCGGCGCCGGAGGCGGCGGCCCGCGCCGCGTCGGAGGTGGAGCTCATGGGCGCCGATTGTGGGCAGCGGCCGCTCAGCCGGCGTCCGTAGTGCTACCGACCTCGTGGTTGCCCATGACCTCGAGCGCGCGCACCAGCGCCGAGTGGTCCAGCTGGTCCCAGCCCTGCGCGGCGGCGGCCTGCATCAGCTGCGCGGTGCCGGCGGTGTTGGGCAGCGCCAGGTTCATCGCCTTGGCGCTCTGCAGCGCCAGGTTCAGGTCCTTCTGGTGCAGCGCGATGCGGAAGCCCGGGTTGAAGGTGCGCTTGATCATGCGCTCGCCATGGACTTCCAGGATGCGGCTGGAGGCGAAGCCGCCCATCAGCGCCTCGCGCACCTTGGCCGGATCGGCGCCGGCCTTGGAGGCGAAGACCAGCGCCTCGCCGACGGCGGCGATGTTCAGCGCCACGATGATCTGGTTGGCGACCTTGGTCGTCTGGCCGGCGCCCGCGCCGCCCACCCGCGTGATGTTCTTGCCCATCAGCTCGAACAGCGGCTTGATGCGGGCGAAGGTGGCCTCCTCGCCGCCGACCATGATGGACAGCGTGCCGGCCTTGGCGCCGACCTCGCCGCCGGAGACCGGCGCATCCAGCCATTCGGCGCCCAGCGCCTCGATGCGCCGCGCGAAGTCCTTGGTCGCCATCGGCGAGATGGAGCTCATGTCCACGACGGTCTTGCCGGCGCTCAGGCCCGCGGCCACGCCGCCCTCGCCGAACAGCACGCGCTCGACGTCCGGCGTGTCCGGCACCATCGTGAAGATGACGTCGGCGCGCTGCGCGACCTCGGTGGCGCTGGCGCAGAGGGTGGCGCCGGCGGCGGTCACTTCCTCGCGGACCTGGCTGCGGGTGTGGACGAACAGCGCATGCCCGCCCTGCGCCAGGCGCACCGCCATGGGCGCGCCCATGATGCCCAGGCCGATGAAGCCGATCTTGATGCTCATGAGGGTCTCTCTCTTTCAGTCCTTGAACTTGTCTCGCAGGGCCTGCGTCGCGGCGCGGAACAGGCCCAGGTCGCTGCCGACGGCCACGAAGGTCGCGCCCTGCTCGAGGTAGCGGCGCGCGTCGGCCTCGACCGGCGCGAGGATGCCGACCGGCTTGCCGGCGGCGCGGCAGGCGGCATGGATGCTCGCCATCGCGGCCTGCACCTCCGGATGTTGCGGATGGCCCAGATGCCCGTAGCCGGCCGCCAGGTCCGAGGGGCCGATGAAGACGGCGTCGACGCCCTCGACCGCGGCGATCTGCGCGGCGGCGGCCACGCCGGCCGGGCTCTCGATCTGCACGATCACGGCGATCTGCTCGTTGATGCCCTGGAAGTAGCCGGGCACGGTGCCGTAGCGGTTGTTGCGCTGCGAGACCGACACGCCGCGGATGCCCTGCGGCGGGTAGCGCGTGGCGGCGACCGCGGCGGCGGCCTGCTCGGCGGTCTCGACGAAGGGGATCAGCAGGTTGGAGAAGCCCGCGTCCAGCAGCCGCTTGATCTCGACGGCGTTGTTGCTGCTCGGCCGCACGACCGGCGCGCTGACGCTGTCCTTGAGCGCCATCAGCTGCGGCACGAAGCTGCTGACCTCGTTGGGCGAATGCTCGCCATCGAGCAGCAGCCAGTCGAAGCCGGCCACGCCCAGCACCTCGGTGCTGATCGGGTTGGCCAGCGAGCACCAGCAGCCGATCAGGCGCTCGCCGGCGCGCAGGCGCTGGCGCAGCGTGTTGGGGAAGCTCGAATAGGGCGTGGTCGGCGTCGGCATGACTGGACTCCTCACTGCGTCATCAATCGAGCTTGAGCCCGCTCTTGGCCACGACGCCCGCCCACTTCTTGCGCTCGGCATTGAAGAAGGTGTCCATCTCGGCCGCGTTCATCGTGTTGACCTCGGCGCCCTGGGCGGCCAGCCGCGCGCGCACGTCGGGCGAGCGGATGATGCTGATCAGCGCGGCGGACAGCTTGTCGACATGGGCCTTGGGCATGCCCGCCGGGGCCAGGATGCCCTGCCAGGTGCCGGACTCGAAGCCGGTCGCGCCCTGCTCCGCCAGCGTGGGCACGTTGGGCAGCAGCGGCACGCGGGTGGCCTTGCTCACGCCGATGACCTTGAGCTTGTTCTGCTGCACGAAGGGCAGCGTCGCCAGCATGCCGTTCATCAGCACCTGCGTCTGGCCGGCGATCGTGTCGGTGACGGCCTGCGAGCCGCCCTTGTACGGGATGTATTCCCACTTCGCGCCGGTCAGGCTGGCGACCTGGTAGCCGGCCAGGTGCGGCGCGCTGCCCATGGCGGTGACGGCGAAGTCGATCTTGGACTTCTTCGACAGCTCGACCAGTTCCTTCAGGTTGCCGGCCGGCACCGAGGGATGCACCACCAGCATGTGCGGCGAGTAGGCCAGCATCGCCACGCCGCGCAGGTCCTTGGACGGATCGAAGGGCAGCTTGGTGTAGAGCGAGGGGCTGATGGCCAGCGCGCTGACGTCGCACAGCATGACGGTGTAGCCGTCGTTCGCCTTGGCGGTCTGGTCCGCGCCCATGTTGCCGCTGGCGCCGGGCTTGTTCTCGACGATGACGGTCTGCTTGAGCTGCTCGGACAGCAGCGGCGACAGGATGCGCGCGATGATGTCCGAGGAGCCGCCCGGCGTGTACGGGACGATGATCCGCAGCGGCTTGGCGGGCCAGTTGGCCTGCGCGAAGGCGCTGGGCGCGAGGCCGGCGATCGCGCCGACGGCGGCCGCGGCGAGGACCGCGCGGCGCGCGACACGGGCCTGCCCGGTCGTCTTGGACTGTTTGGTGTTCGTGTGCTTGGCGGTCTTCTGATCGTGCATGTCTCTCTCCATGTGGGAAGCCGCACTCGCGCCCCGCGGGGGAACGGTGAGGCTCCGGGGGTGGTCCTCAGCGGACCATGCAAGGTTTCTTCGGATCGAACTTCCAGCCGGGAATCAGGTGCTGCATCGCGACCGCGTCGTCGCGCGCACCCAGCCCGTGCTTCAGGTAGAGCTGGTGGGCGGCCTCGACGGCCTGCATGTCGAGCTGCACGCCCAGGCCCGGCGCGGTCGGCACCGCGACCTCGCCGTCGACGATCTTCAGCGGCCGCTGCGTGAGGTGCTGGCCGTCCTGCCAGATCCAGTGGGTGTCGATGGCGGTGAGGCGTCCCGGCGCGGCGGCGGCGGCATGCGTGAACATCGCCAGCGAGACGTCGAAGTGGTTGTTGGAATGCGAGCCCCAGGTGAGGCCGAAGTCGCGGCAGGTCTGCGCCACGCGGACCGCGCCGGACATCGTCCAGAAGTGCGGGTCGGCCAGCGGGATGTCCACCGACTGCAGGCTCAGCGCGTGCGTGAACTGGCGCCAGTCGGTGGCCACCATGTTGGTCGCGGTGGGCAGCCCGGTGGCGCGGCGGAACTCGGCCATCACCTCGCGGCCGGAGAAGCCGTCCTCGGCGCCGCAGGGGTCCTCGGCATAGGCAAGCACGTCGCCCAGGTCGCGCAGCAGGCGCACCGCGTCCTTGAGCAGCCAGCCGCCGTTCGGGTCGAGCGTGACGCGCGCCTCGGGGAAGCGCGCCTTCAGCGCGCGGATCGCCTCGACCTCTTCCTCGCCGCGCAGCACGCCGCCCTTGAGCTTGAAGTCCTTGAAGCCGTAGCGCGCCTGCGCGGCGACGGCCTGCTCGACGATGGCCTCGGGCGTCATCGCGACCTGGTGGCGCACCCGCAGCCAGGCGTCGGCGGGGGCGTCGCTGCCCGGCTCGTCGTCGGGCGTCTTGTAGGCCATGCCGGTCCTGCCGCGGTCGCCAACGAAGAACAGGTAGCCCAGCATGGCGACGCGGTCGCGCTGCCGGCCCTCGCCCAGCAGCTCGCACACCGGCACGCCCAGGTGCTGGCCCAGCAGGTCCAGCAGCGCGCATTCGACGGCGGTCAGCACGTGGATGGTGGTCCGCAGGTCGAAGGTCTGCAGGCCGCGGCCGCCGCTGTCCAGGCCCTGGAACTTCTCGCGGACCTGCGCCAGCAGCGCGTTCCACTTCGCCACCGGCTGACCGACGAGCAGCTCGCCGGCCTGTTCCAGCGTCTTGCGGATGGGCTCGCCGCCGGGGATCTCGGCGATGCCGACGTGGCCGGCGTTGTCCTCCAGGACCAGCAGGTTGCGGGTGAAGAACGGCGCGTGCGCGCCGCTCAGGTTCATGAGCATGCCGTCGTGGCCCGCGACGGGGATCGCGCGGGCGGACGTGACGAGGGGACTGCTTGCGCTCACAGGGGGCTCCTGGTCGGGATCGCGGGAACGGGGTTCAATCGGCGGTGATCTTGCGGGTCTCGATGACCTGCTTCCAGCGGGCGAATTCGGCCTTCTGGAAGCTCTGCGCCTGGTCCGGCGTGTTGGCGACGATCTCGATGCCGATGTCGGTGAACTTCTGCTTCACCGCGGGCTCGTGCAGCGCCGCGACCAGGTCCTTCTGCAGCTGCGCGCGCACTGCCGGCGGCAGGCCGCGCGGGGCGGCCACGCCCTGCCAGGAGTAGACGTCGGCGCCCTTGATGCCGGACTCGGCCAGCGTCGGCACGTTGGGCAGCACGGCCGAGCGCTTGTCGCCGGTGACGGCCAGCGCGCGCAGCTTGCCGCCGACGATGTGCGGCAGCACCGCGTTGACGTTCTGGAAGGAGGCGTCGACCTGCGCGCCGAGCAGGTCGGTGATGGCCGGCGAGCCGCCCTTGTAGGGCACGTGCAGGCCGTTGGTGCCGGTCTGCAGCCAGAAGAGCTCGGCGGTGAGGTGGTCGGAGGAGCCGTTGCCCGAGGACGCGAAGGTCATCTTGCCCGGGTCCTTCTTCAGCGCGTCGATGACGTCCTTGACGCTCTTGAGCGGCGAGGCCGCCGGCACGACCAGCACGTTGGGCGCCTGCATGGCGACGGTGAGCAGGTCGATGTCCTTGAGCGCGTCGTACTGGACCGCCTTGAGCAGGTGGGGCGCGATCACGAACGGACCGAGCGAGGACACCAGCAGCGTGTAGCCGTCGGCCGGCGCGCGCTTGACCTGCGAGGTGCCGAGCGTGCCGGTGGCGCCGGGGCGGTTGTCGACGATGACGGTCTGGCCCCACTTCTTCTGCAGCTCGGCGCCCAGGGCGCGGGCGAGCATGTCGGTCGAGCCGCCGGCCGGGAAAGGCACGACGAGGGTGACGGGGTGGTCGGGGAAGCCGTTGGCATGGGCCAAGGTGGCGGTGCACAGGGACAGGACGGCGGCGCCGAGGGCGGCGCCGGCCTTGACGGCCAAGCGGCGGGTCAGGACGGTCATGGTTTGTCTCCGGGAAGGAACCGTGGAAGCCGCTCTTGATGCGCCCCGGTGCTCAGTCCGAAGCGGCGGTGGCGGCCTTGTTGTCAGTCATCATACAAGTTGAGTTCCGGCGGTGACAAGGCACGTACACCGCTCCGCTGCTCAGGGAAAACGCGCACAACCTCCTATTGCAGTCGCCATGCAACCCATAAAAACTATGGCATCGGCGCGACACGAATGCCGCAGTGCTTCCTGGGAAAGCCTACGATGCAACCCATAAAAATTACGGGGAGCAACGAGGCACGGAGGCACGACCGTCGTGACGTTCAAGCGACTGACCCTTCATCAACTACAGCGGCACATCCGTCAGACGGCGCGAGACACCGGTCTGATCTTCCTGACCACGCACGCGAGGGTGCGCATGCGTGAGCGGCAGGTCGGCAATGAGGAAGTCTTTGACTGTCTTCGACTCGGACGATTGCTCACGCCAGCAGAGGAAGACCTGAAGACGGGCCATCTGGTGTGCCGGATGAACTGGTATGGCTCATGGCGCGAGCTGGCGGTCTGCGTGGCCCTGGATGACGCAAGGCCCGGGCTTCTCGTGGTGACCGTGATCGCCTAGCAGGGAAATGAAGATGTATCACTACACCGAATGTGGACTCGACAACGTGTGGCTCGTGAATGGCTACAACGAGATCGACACCGCCTACGGAAAGGCCTACTCGGTCACCGCGGCTGACGAACTGCTGCGGGAGATCGCCATCCAGGTCGCCCGCAAACCTGGGCGTCTCACCGGGAAAGAGTTCCGCTACCTGCGCGTTCATATGCGGCTCTCGCAGGCCGCGATGGCGAAGGTCCAAGGCGTCAGCGAACAGAACGTGAGCCTCTGGGAGCGACACGGCAAGATTCCCAAGGCCAACGACACGCTGCTGCGTCTGTACTTCCTGGCGCACGCGTCGGGAAACGAGTCGGTGAGGTCCGCCTTCGACCGGATCATGACCGTCGAACGCCTCGTGCATCAGAAGATCGTCGCCACTTCCGGCCGGAAGGGCTGGAGGTTCAAGGTGGAAGAGGCGAAGAAGGACGACGACGTGGCGAAGGCCAGCGCCTGAGCCGCCGGCAAGGTCCGGTCAGCGCTGCTCCTGCAGCGCCAGCGCCGCGCGTCGGCGGCGTTCGCGGCTGTTGGCCAGGTGGGTGCGCATGGCCGCGCGCGCGGCCTCGGCGTCGCGCGCGGCGATCGCGTCGAGGATGCTTTCATGCTCCGCGTTCACGCGCAGCAGATAGTCGCGCTGCGCGATCGGGTCCTCGTCGCCGGCGGCCTGCAGGCTGGCCAGGCGCGCCCGCGGGATGCTCGGCGCGCCCAGCGTCGCCATCAGCTGCTCGAAATGCGGATTGCCCGTCGCGCGGGCGATCTCCAGGTGGAACTGGAAGTCCGCCGCCACCGCGTCGCGGCCCGCCAGCGCCGCCTCCGCGAAGGCGCCTACCGCCGCGCGCATCGCGTCCAGGTGCGCGTCTCCGCGCCGCTGGGCCGCCAGCGCCGCGGCTTCGGTCTCGACACCGATGCGCAACTCCAGCACCGCGACGACATCGTGCAGCGTCGCCATCTGCTCGGCACCGATGCGGAAGGGCCCGCCCTCCCCCAGCCCCAGCACGAAGGTCCCGATGCCATGCCGCGTCTCGACCAGCCCGGCCGCCTGCAGCTTGGAGATCGCTTCCCGGACCACCGTCCGGCTGACCTCGAACTCGGCCATGATCGCCGCCTCGGTCGGCAGCTTGTCGCCGCTGGCCAGCGCGCCCGCGCGGATGCGGTCCTCCAGCGCCCGGACAAGTCCGAGGGCCAGCGATTTCGGGCGGGTACGGGTCAGCGGCACAGTCATCAGGGGCTCAGTTGTACGACAACATCGGCCCACGCGACAACCGCGTTATCGCGGTGTCGCGCCGATGCAGCGCGAAAAGGGAATGGGACGGGAACGAAGAAGGCCGCGATTGTCCCGTGCCTGAGCCGCCCCGGGCTCAGGTGTCGAGCGGGAACTTCGCGCAGCCCAGCCGCGCCGAGATGTCGCGGCTGGCCGCCTGCAGCATCGCCACCACCTCGGGCGCCTTGGCCTCGTCGTAGCGGAAGGTGGGGAAGCTCACGCTCATGCCGGCGATGGGCTGGCCCAGCCGGTCGAAGATCGGCACGCCCAGGCAGCGGATGTGGTCGTCGAATTCCTCGCGGTCCTCGCCGAAGCCCTGCGCCTTCACCCGCTCCAGCTCGGCCTGGAAGGCGGCCGGCTCGGTGATCGTCTTGTCGCGAAAGCGCTGGAACTCCGCGCCGGCCAGCACGCGCGCGCGGCGCTCTGGATGCTCCCAGGCCATCAGCACCTTGCCGATCGCGGTGCAGTGCAGCGGCGCGCGGCGACCGATGCGCGAGTACATGCCCAGCATGTGCCGGGAGTCGACCTTGTGGACGTAGATGATCTCGCTGTCGATCAGCGTGCCCAGGTGGACCGTCTCGCCGGTGGCGTCGGCCAGCATCTGCATGTGGTGCTTGGACAGGTCGACCAGGTCCGGATACTGCAGCGCCTTGGCGCCGATCTCGAAGACCTTCATCGCCAGCCCGTAGCGCTCGCTGTCGGACTCCTGGTGCACGTAGCCCAGGGTCTTCATCGTCTGCAGGAAGCGGTAGACCGTCGCCTTGGGCATGGCCAGCCGCACCGAGAGCTCCGAGATGCCGGTGTCGCTGCGTTCCGACAGGGCCTGCAGGATGGCAAAGACCTTGAGCACCGCGGCCACCGACTCGGGCTGCTGCTTGCCATCGTTCAGATCGTCATCCATGCGCAACGTGTTCCTGGAAAGGGAAGATTTCACCACAGCCGGCCGGTGCCCGCGCCCGCGCGAACCCGGGCCGGCACCTCGGTCGCGGCCTCGATGGGCAGGCGGTACGGCGGCGTCCAGCCGGCCTCGCCAGCGACCGACCGGTCCGGATTCGCGGCACGGAGCATGCCCACCAGGTCGACCGGCTCGCCGTTGAAGCGCGAGCCGCGGTCCTCGAGCCGGTCGCCCTTGAGCAGCCGCGCCACCCGCCCCGGCGCGATGCCGGCCGCCGCCTCCCAGGCGTTGGCCTCGCTCAGCACCTGCGATTCGAGGCCCGCGCCGATCGAGTAGGCGTAGGGATAGTCCCCCGCCGGCGCCGCCAGGTAGAGGTTGTTGGCGACATGCACCTGGCCGTAGCGCACCCGCGGCGCGCGCTCCTTCACCTGCTCCCACAGGTTGTGATGCAGCGTGACGCGCAGGTGCCCGCGGTCGTCGCGATGGCCGTCGCCGCCGCCGATCAGCATGGTCTTGTCGTGGCGGCGGAAGACGTTCCAGGACACGGTCACGAAGTCGGAGCGCCGCGTGATGTCCAGCAAGCCGTCATGCCGCTGCATCCGCTGGCCGAGCACCACCGGCTCGCGCGGATCGGGCCGGGCGCCGTCGTCGAAGACGCAGTGGTCGATCCACACCTGCGTCGCCTCGCGCAGCGAGACGGTGTCGTATTCGGAGTTCCATTCGCCATTCCCGTTGTCGTTCGGGTCCCAGGCGGGGAAGAAGTCGTAGGCATCGGAGAAACGCAGGTTACGCAGGATCACCTGCGAGACCTTCTCCAGCATCAGCGAGCCGTTGTCGAAGCCCGCATCGGGTGTGAGGCCGACGATCGTCGTGTTGGACGGCACCTTGACCACGACCTGCGCCGCCTGGCGCCGCGCGGACCGCTTGCGCGCCTCCTCGAGCGGCCCTTCGGGCGGGCGGCGCCCCCAGGTCGCCGGGTCGTACTGGCGGGAGAAGGCGTCGAGATCGAACGCCGGGTCGCGGAAATCCTCGATGCCCAGCGGGCGGCCGGACGCGTCCGCCGCCAGGTCGATGCGCGCCGCCAGCGCGATCAGCTTGGGCGTGTCGCCGAGTGCCAGCGCGGCATCGAGCTCGGCCCGCGTGCGCACGATGCGGATGGCCTCGGCCTTCGCCTTCGCGCCGCCTGCCGTGCCGCCGTTCATCGAAGCCCAGCCATCGCCAGGTGCGATCGCGTCGAAGGCCGCTGCGGGCACCACGCCGGAGGACGCGGCTGGTGGCGTGGCGGTCGACGCGACGTTGCGGTATTCGGCCATGCGGTTGGCGGCTTCGCCGGTCGCGGCGAAAGGCCGACGTGAGGTCGAGGCCGCCCAGGCCGTCAGATGAGGACCGAGCTGGCTGTCCCGGATCACCGCCTGGCCGTTGGGCGTCGACGGCGACCGGCGCCATTCGCCGGCCTTCACGCCGCGGTCCCAGGCTCGGCCCAGGCGCACGCTGCCCGGCGCCACGCCGGGTTCCGCCACCCAGCGCGTGCCTTGGACCAGGAAGCCGCGCGGCACGCCATCGGGCGTGCTGGGCGCGAGCACGACGCCGCCCTGCCCCGGCGAGCGCCGCCCGGCGCGGCTCACGATGACGCTGTCGTCGATCACCAGCGTCGCGCCGCCGAAGATGAAATCGACGTCGCCGCGGATCTCGCCGGCATGCACGAACACGCGCGACTCGCTCGCGAGGTCCTCACTGGCGCGCTCGGCATAGAAGGTGTCCTGGTGCCCGAGCAGCCGCACCTGCTCGAGCTGGATCCGGTCGCCGCGCGTCATCAGCGCGACGGCCTGCGCGCCGCCGCTCTCGCCGACGCCGGGCGGATAGCCCTGGCCGCCGCGCACGTGGTCCATCGCATCGTTGGCGATGGTCAGCCGCGCGAGCTGCACGTCGTCGCTGAACAGCATCACGCTGGCGCTGCCCGGTGTCCCGAAGGTCTCCGCGTCGAGCAGCGGCATGCAGCGGTGCGCGACGGCGCCGCGCGCCTTCGGCAGCGCGTTGTAGCGGCCCTCGACGATCACGACCTCCGCGGGATCGCCACGCCCATACAGCGTGAACGGCGCCTTGTCCTGGATGCAGAGCGGCTCGCGATAAGTGCCCGGCTTGACGAGCACGTAGGCGCGCGCCGGGGCCGCCGATCCGCCCTGCCCCTTGGCCGGCAAGGCATCGATCGCGGCCTGCAGCGTGCGGTGCGTGCCGCTCCCATCGGCGGCGACGACAAAGGTCGGCGTCCAGCGCGAGGGATCGAGCGCCTGCGGCCGCCAATCGCCGAGGTAGCGCGCGGCCGTGGCCTGGGCGGCCGCGTCGTCGCCGAGTTGCGGCCGGTCCTGCGCCCACGCGGCCTGCAGCGCCGCCATGCACAGCCCCGCCATCACCGCGCCGCGCCAGCCCCGCATCACAGGTCCGCCAGGTACAGCGCCGGCTCGCCCTCGGCATCGGCGCTGAACAGCACCTGCCGCTCATCGGGCGTGAACGACGGATGCGGGTGCGTGACCTGCCGGTTGCCCTTGTAGACGCGCCACGAGCTGTCATGCCGCGCCACGCGCCGCTCGGTGCCGGCCTTCAGGTCGAACAGGTGCAGGAAGGGATCGGTCGCGATCTGGTGGCTGCCGGTGTCGGCGACATCGGCTGGCGAGTCGCAGCCGTCGCCGATCAGCAGCGTGCCGTCGTGGTTGCTCATCAGGTGCGAACAGGGTGGCATCTTCGTGAGGCGCCGGGATTGAAGCGTCATGGGATCGAGCGCGCAGATCCAGCGATCGCGCTGCCCTTTCAGGTAGGAGACGTAGATCATCGCGGAACCGTCCGGCACCCAGAACTCATGCGTGCAGCTTTCGCCCTTGTCTTGACGCCGCCCGCACCGGACGTTGCCGCCGTCCTCGTCGACGAACCACATGCGCGCATCCACCAGGTCATGCGGCCCTTCATGGCAGTAGGCGACCGTGTGGTCGTCGCCGGGCCGGTACTGCGGATGGCCCAGCCAGCCCTGCTGCTCGAGGATCACCTCGCGCGCACCGGTGGCCAGCTCGATGCGGATCAGCCGGCAGCGCGGCTTCGCATGGAACATCTGGTGGAACTTCTGCCAATCGCTGAGCGGGAACCAGTCGCTCGCGGCGATCTCGATGCCGACCATCTTCGTGCAGGCGCTGTTCGAGACCCAGGTGCCGTAACCCACCCAGCCCTCGGGCACGGTGTAGACGACCTCCTCGCTCAGGTCGCGCAGCGCCAGGCGGATCAGGCGCCGCTCCGCGCGGACGAAGTACAGGTGCTGGTCGTCGGGGCTCAGGAAGCCGCCGAAGGTGTTCTCGCCCGCCTGGTCGGTGAGCTGCGTCGCGACCTGCGAGCCAAGGTCCAGCAAGTGGTAGTTCCAGCTCGAGCCGGGCCCGAACTCGGCGCCGAAGATCAGCCGCTGGCCATCGTTGGTGAAGCACTTCTGATAGAAGTAGTTGCGGTGGCAGGTCACGTCGGTGGGCGTGAGCCGGGTGACGCGCGCGCCGGTATCGGGGTCCTCGCGGGTGACGAAGCGCAGCTGGCGTTCGGTGGCTTTCATGGTCGCTTTGATCCTCGGGGAGACAGGTTCACTTGATCCGTTGCAGCAGGGCCTGGCCCTCGGTGACGAGGCGTCGCGCGGCGCCAAGCTCGTCGGTCTTGCCATAGGCGACGGTCTCGAAGACCTCGCGCATGAACTTGTGCAGCCGCGCATGCTCGAACAGCGGCGCCGGGCGCTTGAGCCGGCCCGACTCGCGCTGCGCCTTGATCTGCTCATGCGCCGCGACCTCCAGCGGCGGCAGGGTGCCGGCTGCCTTCAGCTGCTCGAAGGGGCCGCGCGCCGACGGCAGGCCGCGCGTGCGGCCGAGCACCGTCGCGGCCTCGGGGTCGGTCAGCAGGAAGTTGACGAGCCGCGCGGCCAGCTCGGCCCGGCCGTTCTTCCCGGCATGGCGGCTCACCGCGTACATCACCGTGGGCCGGCCGAACATGCCGCTGTCCAGCGCGCCGGGCAGCGTCGGGAAGTCGCCGAGCACCAGCTTCTGCTGCTTGTCCAGCGTCGACGCGCGCAGTCCGATCACCGAGTCCCAGGTGTAGTTCCCCGCCCAGCGGCCGACCACCCAGTCGGGTTGCTGCTCGGTCGGCTTCTCGGCGCCGCCCAGGCTCGCGCGCAGCGGCAGCGGCGTGGCGACGTGCTCGGTGACGAGCCGCTTGTAGACGCGGACCCAGTCCAGCGCGGCCGCCTCGTTCATCGCCACGCGCGGCGACGCGGGATCGACATAGGGCGTGCCGTGGCGCTGCTGCACCCAGGCCTGGGAGAGCAGCATCATGTCGTACAGCTCGCCGTCCAGCGGGTAGGCGTCCTGGCCCAGGAGGCGGCGGAAGGCCGGCCCGGTGGCGAAGAGCTCGTCCCAGCTGCGCGGCAGCGCGAGGCCCGCGCGATCGAAGGCCGCCTGGTTCCACAGCATCACCCGCGCGCTGAAGGACACCGGCAGTGCGTTGAGCTTGCCCGCGACCTCGCCATACGCGAGGTCTTCCCGGTCGAACTGGGCCAGGTCCAGCAGCGCCGCATGCCGGTGCAGGTCGGCGAAGCCGTTGCCGCGCTTGCTGAACATCGCCAGCCAGGCCCAGTTGATCTGCATGACTTCGGGCTCGGAGCCACCGGCGATCTGCGTCGTCAGGCGCTCCAGGTAGCCGTTGAAGCCCATGTATTCGGCCTTCACCCGCACGCCGTGACGGCGCTCGAAAAGCGCCAGCGCCTTGAGCGTCGCTTCATGCCGGCCCGCGCCGCCCCACCAGGCGAAGCGCAGCACGGTGGCCTTGTCCTGCGCGCGCAGCACCGCCGGCGCGGTCAGCGCGGCGCCCAGCCCCGCGGCGGCGACCGCGGCGCCGCCCGCCGCCAGGCCCAGCACCTGTCGTCTCGGCAGGCTCATGCGCGCGTCCCCAGGGCGGCGGACATCAGGTTCACGCCACTGCCCGCGTCGAAGAGGTGGCAGGCCGACAGCTGCAGGTGCAGCGTCAGCGCGTCGCCGCGCGCCAGGCCCTGCAGCGCGATCGCCTGCTCGGCCGGGATGCGCGCCGTGATCGGCAATCCGCCCAGCTCCGCATGCAGGTAGACCTCCGAGCCCATGTGCTCGGTGAAGCGCAATCGCGCCGTGACACCGACGCTGTCGCCCTGCACGCGTGGCGCCAGGCCGATGTGCTCCGGCCGCAGGCCGAAGGTCACCGCCGCATCCGCCAGGCGCGGCAGCGCCGCGATGCCCGCCGCCTTGTCCGCGGGCAGCGGCAGCCGCGCGCCGCCGACCTCGACGGCCAGCCCGGTGTCGGTGGCCTGCAGGCGCGCCTCGAGCAGGTTCATCTCCGGCGAGCCGATGAAGCCGGCGACGAAGGCGTTGGCCGGCCGGTCGTAGAGCGCCGTCGGCGTGTCGACCTGCTGGATCACGCCCTCCTTGAGAACGCAGATGCGCTCGCCCATCGTCATCGCCTCGACCTGGTCGTGGGTGACGTAGATCGTGGTGGCGGGCTGCTGGCTGTCGCGCAGCGTGCGGTGCAGCTCGGTCAGCCGCACCCGCATCGCGGCGCGCAGCTTGGCGTCGAGGTTGGACAGCGGCTCGTCGAAGAGGAAGACGTCCGGCTTCTTCACGATCGCCCGGCCCACCGCGACGCGCTGCGCCTGTCCGCCGGAAAGCTGCTTCGGATAGCGGTCCAGCAGGTGCTCCATCTCCAGCAGCTTCGCGGCATGGCGCACGCGCTGGTCAAGCTCGGCCTTGGGCGTGCCCGCCAGCTTCAGGCCGAAGGCCAGGTTGTCGTAGACCTTCATGTGGGGATACAGCGCGTAGTTCTGGAACACCATCGCGATGCCGCGCTGCTTGGGCGGCAGCGCGTTGACGGCGCGGTCGCCGATGCGCAGCTCGCCGCCGGTGATGCTCTCCAGCCCCGCGATCATCCGCAGCAGCGTCGACTTCGCGCAGCCCGAGGGACCGACGAAGACCATGAACTCGCCGTCGCGCACCTCCAGGTCCACGCCGTGCACGGCCTTGAATCCGTTGGGGTACACCTTCTCGACCTTGTTGAGGCTCAGTCTTGCCATGCCGATGTCCTTGTCAGCCCTTGTCAGCCTTTGACGCCCGAGGACGTCGCGCCCTCGATGAAATGCTTCTGCGCCGCGAAGAACACGGCGATCGACGGGATCAGCGCCACCACCGAGATCGCGATCACGTTGGCCCACTCGACCTCCTCGGTCGCGCCGATGCTCATCTTCAGCGCCAGCGAGACCGGGTACTTCTCCACCGAGGCCAGGTAGATCAGCGGGCCCATGAAGTCGTTCATCGTCCAGATGAACTGGAAGACGATCACCGAGATGATGGCCGGCTTGAGCAGCGGCACGATGATGTGCCACAGCAGCTGCAGCGCATTGCAGCCGTCGATCTGGGCGGCCTCCTCCATGTCGCGCGGGATGCCGCGCAGGAACTGCACCAGCATGAAGACGAAGAAGGTGTCCGTGGCGAAGGCCGAGGGCACGATCAGCGGCAGGTAGGAGTCCAGCCAGCCGATCTCGCGGAACACCAGGTACTGCGGCAGGCGCAGCACGATCAGCGGCAGCATCATCGTGGCGATCATGATGCTGAACAGCAGCTTGCGGCCCCAGAACTCGAAGCGCGCAAAGGCGTAGGCCACCAGCACGCAGGAGATCACCGTCACGACGATGCGCGGGATGGTGATCAGGAAGCTGTTCAGGAAGTAGGTCGCGAAGGTGTACTCGGTGCTGGTCTTCCAGCCCTTGGCGTAGGCGCCGAAGTCGAAGCGGTCGGGCCAGAAGCCGGCGGAGCTGAAGATCTCGGCGTTGCTCTTGAAGGAGGCGCCGACCAGCCACAGCAGGGGGTAGAGCATCACGATGGCGACCGCGGCCAGCGCCAGGTAGCGCAGCGGGCGGTTGCCGCGGTCGCGGCCCAGGGTCAGGGTGGGCGAGTGGCCACGGCCGCTGCCCTCACCCCCGCCCTCTCCCGCAAGCGGGAGAGGGGGTTGGAGGGGCGTACTGCGGCGCTGGGGGGTGGGAAGGCGGCTCATCGCTTCGACTCCTTCTCGCCCGAATAGAAGACCCAGTACTTCGAGCTCCAGAAGGACAGCGCCGCCAGTCCGCCGACCAGCGCGAACAGCACCCACGACAGCGCCGCGCCGTAGCCCAGGTTGAAGAAGCGGAAGCTCTGGTCGTAGATGTAGAGCGCCAGCACGTAGGTCGAGTGCAGCGGGCCACCCTCGGTGATCATGTAGGGGCCGTTGAATTCCTGGAACGCGTGGACCATCTGCATGATCACGTTGAAGAAGATCACCGGCGTGATCAGCGGCACGGTGATCTTCCAGAACTGCTGGGCCTTGCTGGCCCCGTCGCACTCGGCCGCCTCGTACAGCGAGATCGACACGTTCTGCAGCGCCGCCAGGAAGATCACCATCGCCGAGCCGAACTGCCACGTGAACAGCAGCACGATGGTCCACATCGAGTAATGCTCGTCGGCGAGCCACGGGATCGGCTCGAGGCCCAGCTTCACCAGCACCAGGTTCACCAGCCCGTTGCGCGCGAAGACGAAGCGCCACAGCACCGCCACCGCGATCGAGCCGCCGAGGATGGACGGGATGTAGAACGCCGCCCGGAAGAAGTTGATGCCGCGCAGCTTGAAATTGAGCACGTGCGCGATGAACAGCGCGAAGCCCACGCGCAGCGGCACCGCCAGCAGCGCGAAGAGCAGCGTCACGCCCAGCGACTTGCGGAACAGCGGGTCCGCGGTGGCGAGTTCCTCGTAGTTGCGCAGCCCCACGAACTGGGGCGGGTCGATCAGGTCGTACTGCGTGAAGCTGAGCGCGAAGCTCATCACGAAGGGGAAGAGCTTGAACAGCAGCACGCCCAGCACGAAAGGCAGGACGAACAGGAAGCCCAGTCGCTTGTTCTCATACATGAGCCGTGTCTCCGTCGGCGGGCGCGCGGGGCCTCTGCGGACCCCGTCGCGCCGAACATGGCGTCAGCGGGCGAGCCACCCGCCGTCGACCGCGACGGTATACCCGTTCACGTAGTCCGAGGCCTTGGAGGCGAGGAACACCACCGGCCCGGCCAGGTCGTCAGGCACGCCCCAGCGGCCCGCGGGGATGCGGTCCAGGATCGCGGCGTTGCGGCTCTCGTCCTGGCGCAGCGCGGCGGTGTTGTTGGTGGCCATGTAGCCGGGCGCGATCGCGTTGACGTTGATGCCGTGCGCCGCCCATTCATTGGCCATCAGCCGGGTGATGCCCATCACGCCGCTCTTGCTGGCGGTGTACGAGGGCACCCGCACGCCGCCCTGGAAGGACAGCATCGACGCCACGTTGATGATCTTGCCGCCGCCGCCCTGCGCGAGGTATTGCCTCGCCACGGCCTGCGAGAAGAAGAACACCGTCTTGAGGTTGAGGTCGACGACGTCGTCCCAGTCCTTCTCGCTGAAGCGGATCGCATCCTCGCGGCGGATGATGCCGGCGTTGTTGACCAGGATGTCGACGCGGCCGGTCAGCGACTTGGCCTCGGCCACCAGGCCCTCGATGCAGCTGATGTCGCCGAGGTTGGCGCGCAGGTCCAGGAAGCGCCGGCCCAGGCGCTCGACCTCGGTCCGGGTCTCGACCGGGTCGGACACGTTGACGCCGACGATGTGCGCGCCGGCCTGCGCCAGCGCCACCGCCATGCCCTGCCCCAGCCCGGTGTTGCAGCCGGAGACGATGGCCACGCGGCCATCGAGTTGGAAGTTGTCCAGGATCATCTCGTTCATTCCCTTGGTCGGGTGGGGTCGCCAGGCGCGGCGCTTCAGCGCAGCGTCGTCATCGGCACGTGGTCCATGTCCTTGAAGACCTGGTTCTCGCCGACCATGCCCCAGATGAAGGTGTAGGCCTGGGTGCCGACGCCGGAATGGATGGACCAGCTCGGGCTGATCACCGCCTGCTCGTTGCGCACGACCAGGTGGCGGGTCTGCGTCGGCTCGCCCAGCATGTGGAACACCACCGCGTCGGCCTTCATGTCGAAGTAGAAATAGACCTCCATGCGGCGGTCGTGCTGGTGGCAGGGCATGGTGTTCCAGAGGCTGCCCGGCTCCAGCTGCGTCATGCCCATCAGCAGCTGGCAGGTCGGCAGCACGTCGGGCACGAGGAACTTGTAGATGGTGCGGCGGTTGCTCGTCTCGGGTGCGCCCAGCGTCTCGGGCGAGGCCTCGGCCAGCGTGACCTTGCGCGTCGGATAGGACGTGTGGGCCGGCGCGCAGTTGAAGTAGAGCTTCGCCGGGTTGGCGCCGTCGACGCTCTTGAACTCGACGATCTTCGCGCCCTGGCCGATGTAGAGCGCCTCCCGCGGGCCGACTTCGTACTGTGTGTCGTCGACGAAGACGCGGGCCGCGCCGCCGATGTTGATCAGCCCCAGCTCGCGGCGCTGCAGGAAGTAGTCGGTGCCGGTGTGCTTGCCCAGGTCCGCCGAGAAGGTCACCGGCTGGGTCACCGGCATGATGCCGCCGACGATGATCCGGTCGATCTGGCTGTAGGTCAGCGTCGCGCGGTCGGGCTGGAACAGCTCCTCGACCAGGAACTGGCGGCGCAGGCCTTCGGTGTCCAGCGTGCGGGCATGCTCGCTGTGGATGGGTTGGCGGATGTCCATGTCTTCCTCGGTGCGGTGGGGGTGTCCGTGCCGCGCGGCTTCGCGCGGCGGCGGAAGGAAACACCCGGCATCGGGGTGCTTCCGGCGACTGATGGGAGCGAAGCGTACGGGCCTGCGGACTTTCCCGGAACTATGGTTTCTATGTAGTGAACCGCTGTTTCAATTTTTCGCGACGTCGCTATAGTTGCTCGCAACGACGGCCGGGACCCTCCCGGCGCCAGCCGCACCGGCGCTTGCCGGGATCGCGAGGAGACCGCCCGATGAATCCGTATTTCCTGAACGACGACGCGCCCTGGACCGAGCTCGGCGACGGCATCCGCCGCAAGATCGTCGGCCACACGCCGGAGCTGATGTCGGTGCTGGTGCAGTTCGACGAAGGCGCGATCGGGACGCCGCATGCGCACGACGCGCATGACCAGATCGCGTTCGTCCTGAGCGGCTCCTTCGCCTGCGAAGTCGGCGGCGTGAAACGCACGCTCAAGCCGGGCGACGCCTTCGTCGCGCCGCGGCTGACGATGCATGGCGTCGTCGCGCTGGAGCCCGGCAGCACGCTGCTGGACCAGTTCTCGCCACGGCGCGAGGACTACCTCTGACCCCGACCTGACCCCAGGGTCCGCGCGCGGCGCGGATCGCAGACATCCGCAGTACCGAGGCGGCGATCGCACTGCAGCGACGGCCGCTCCCGACCTGCCGGCGCCCTGCGTGCGCCCGCGACCGACCGATGCCGCGAGAGCGAGGGCCACGATCCCGAGCCCGCGGCCGCAGAAGCACCTTGGAGACAACGTCATGCCCCACCGTCATGGGACTCGCCTCGGGACGACCTCGTCCGCTCGTCAGCGCCGCGCGCACCGCGCCGCGTCGCCCACGCCCCACCTGACCCGCCTCGCCGCCTGCCTGCTGGGCACGGCGACGCTCACGCTGCCCGCCTGGAGCCAGGACCAGGCCGCCCCGGCACCGGCCGCGCCGGCGGCCTCCGCCGCCGCCAGCGACAAGGCGCTCGAGACGGTGGTCGTCACCGGCATCCGGGCGTCGCTGGAAAGCGCGCTGAACGCCAAGCGCCAGGACCGCGGCATCGTCGACGTCATCAAGGCCGAGGACATCGCCAAGTTCCCCGACACCAACCTGGCCGAATCGCTGCAGCGCGTTCCCGGCGTCGTGATCGACCGCGACGCCGGCGAGGGCCGCAACATCACGGTGCGCGGCCTGGGCGCCGACTTCACCCGGGTGCGCATCAACGGCATCGAGGCGCTCGCCACCACCGGCGGCACCGACAGCTCCGGCGGCGCCAACCGCTCGCGCGGCTTCGACTTCAACGTCTTCGCCTCCGAGCTCTTCAACACCATCACCGTGCGCAAGAGCAGCTCGGCGGAAGTGGACGAAGGCTCGCTCGGCGCGACGGTGGACCTGCAGGCGGCGCGGCCCTTCGACTTCAACAAGCGCGTGATCACCGCCTCGGTGAAGGCGCGCTACAACGACCTGGCGCGCGAGACCGATCCCCGCGCCGCCTTCCTGATCAGCGACGTCTTCCTCGACAAGCGGCTGGGCGTGCTGGTGTCCGGCGCGTACTCGAAGCGCCGCCTGTTCGAGGAAGGCTTCTCCACGGTGCGCTGGGACAACGGCCCGTCCTCGGGCGGCTGGTGCTCCCCGCAGGGCACGACGCCGGCGAATCCCGCCACCACCGCGGCCAACTGCGGCCCGTCCGCGCAGGGCGTGCCGCGCCTGCCGGCGTCCGCCGGCGCGAGCTCGGCCTACAGCCTGGCCAGCAGCGCCGACAACTTCCACCCGCGCCTGCCGCGCTACGGCCGGCTCACCCACGACCAGGACCGGCTGGGCCTGACCGGCTCGGTGCAGTTCAAGCCGACCGATCGCACGCTGCTCACCTTCGACATGCTGTATTCGAAGCTGGATGCGACGCGGCGCGAGGACTTCCTCGAGGCGATCTCCTTCAGCCGCACGGCAAGCCAGGGCGGCAAGCCGCAGACCAGCGTCGTCGAGGCGCAGTACTCGCCCAACGGCGCGCTCCAGTACGGCGTCTTCAACGGCGTCGACATCCGCGCCGAGTCGCGCTACGACGAGCTGACCACCACCTTCCGCCAGCCCAGCCTGACGCTGGAGCAGGAGCTCACCGACCACCTCAAGCTCAATGCCAAGGTCGGCCGCGCGGACTCCAAGTTCCGCAACCCAGTGCAGACCACGGTCACGCTGGATGCGCTCAACGTCAACGGCTACACGCTGGACTTCCGCAACGACGACCGCCTGCCGGTCATCAAGTACCCGTTCGACCCGACGGTGTCGAACGGCGCGCTGCAGATCGTCGGCGTGCCGCAGGTCACCACCGGCACGCAGCCCACCACGGTCGCCAACACGACCACCAGCGAAGTCCGCATCCGGCCGCAGGGCGCCAACAACCGCAACGACATCGCCCACCTGGACCTGGCGTGGGAGGTCCTGCCCGACACGCTGACCCTCAAGGCGGGCTACGACTACAAGAAGTACAGCTTCGACACCTACGAATTCCGCCGCATCAACCAGAACGACACCATCTTCTCGCCGGCGGCCGGATCGGGCGTGCTGACGACGATGCTGACCAACTTCGGTCGCGGCCTGAGCCTGCCGGCGGGCACGCCCACGTCCTGGGTCATTCCCGACCTCAACGCCATCGCCGCCGCCTACGACATCTACTGCAACTGCCTCAAGAGCGGGCCGGCGGGCGGACCGGGCGACTTCACCCTGTCCTCGATCACCAACGGCAATGCGCGCGGCAACAACCGCGCGGTGGTCGAGCGCGACCGCGGCGGCTTCGTGCAGGCGGACTTCGAGGGCCGCGTGCTGGGCCTGCGGATGCAGGGCAACGTCGGCGTGCGCTACGTCGTCACCGAGCAGGAGGCCACCGGCTACCTGGCCACCGGCGGCGGCACCGAGGTCGTCATCGGCCAGAAGTACAAGGACTGGCTGCCGGCGCTGAACATCTCGGCCAACCTCACCAAGGACCTCATCGCGCGCTTCGCCGCGGCCAAGGTCATGGCGCGTCCGCAGCTGGGCAACCTCAATCCGGGCGGCACCATCAGCACCACGGGCACCTTGTCGATCACCACCGGCAATCCGTATCTGAAGCCCTTCCGCGCCAAGACCTTCGACGGCAGCCTGGAGTGGTACTTCGGCCGCAATGCCTTCATCGGCGTGGGCGTGTTCCAGAAGAACATCGACACCTACATCCAGAGCCTGCGCACCAACGCGCCGTACAACCAGACCGGCCTGCCGCTCTCGCTGCTGCCGTCCAACTTCACCGGCGAGGAGGTCTTCCAGCTCACCACGCCGATCAACACCCCGGGGGGCAAGCTGCGTGGCATCGAGCTGAACTACCAGCAGCCGTTCACCTTCCTGCCGTCGTGGGGGCGCAACTTCGGCACGGTCCTCAACTACACCTACGTGAAGTCGAAGATCACCTACCT